>Ga0116177_10000086_pt1 | contig 62703 bp, 68 predicted proteins | sample AD_STIC10_MetaG_FD_89750 | JGI IMG/M metagenome (GOLD analysis project Ga0116177, IMG submission 89750) | Active sludge microbial communities of municipal wastewater-treating anaerobic digesters from USA - AD_STIC10_MetaG | ecosystem: Engineered > Bioreactor > Anaerobic > Digestate | place: USA... | reverse complement strand
GAAAAACGGTCGATACCTATTTGCAACCCGAGTTTTAACCGAAATTGGAGGGGTTTGCTGAATATCCGCTTGCGCTGCACAACCGCCCTAAAGCTACACGGAGTAAAGGACTGCTTACAGCCCCCAAGAGTCATCCACAACGTCAAATCCGACGACAGCTTCCGCCCGCTTTGCGGTCTACGTTCCCGCCCCCTCCCTCCCCAAACTGCCGACCACTTTTGCTCGCGTTGATCTCACCTTCAACTCATGCGGAAGTGCATCAGGCAGTTGGATGGGTGAAGCCCCATTTCTTCTTTTACACACACGATCATCAACACCACCGTGCGTGCCTTTGAAGCCGTGTTCTGTGGCAATTGCACGACGAATGAAAAATATTTTTTTCCGCAATTCCATGCCCGTGAAAACTGGTCTGCTGTTCATTTTTCAATAGGAAAACAAGAGACGCAGTCTTGCGAATCCTTGGGAGTGGCACATAGAACTGCAACAAAGTGAACCATCAGAGCAACGCGCTTTGGATGCAAAGAAAACTACCGCGCCAAAGTCTTCTGGCATGGACTTCTGTCAACGTCCTGTGAGAAGCACTTTCGCTGGATACATGGAAATGATGGGGTGAAAGTGTATTGGCCCTATCAGTTTAATTTCTGAGGAAGCATGCGGGCGCTTCAGCGAAACACAAAACCTTTTGCAGGACTTTGTGTTTCTGCTTGATGCTTATATAGTCGAGTTGTAGCCAGCAAATGCATTGGCCACAGCGAGTCTTGAATCAATCAAGCCCGCAAAGAAACGGAACATGTCACTCGCAGGCATGTTGCCGAAGAACTCAAGTGAGAACTCAAGTGAGAGCGAAGTGCTCAGGTGCAAGGCACGAGTGCTAGGTCAGGAGAAGGGCGCCGCAATGCACCCTGTTCGTGGCGGACTCTAGAAGCAAACTTTCATTAACACTTGGAAATAATAGATGACTGAATCAGAAAATAGTGGCGCGCACAACGCTACGCAAATCCCCAATCCCGCCGCACCCAATTCGGCACGGCCCCTGCTTGCACATACGCCTGACATCGACAGACTGCGTTCGGCCCTCGCAAGCACTCCACCCGGCGACGATTTGTGGGTGATCGCCTATCACTATCTGGCACCGATGGTAAAAGCCGCAACTGAGTTTCCAGAAGTCGAGGAAAGCATGAAAGAGCTGGCGTGCCTTTGGTCCTGCGGTGAACTCCATGACGGTAAATATCCAGGCCTGACGGGCATCAAGCGAAACGGGCTGTCGGGGAAGGCTCTCTTTTTGGGACTGTGGAAACACTTCGTTCAGGATACTGCTTACACAGGGCCACGCCGTTCCTTGGGCAGCATCTACCACGTGGCCAAGGCAGCCGGATGGGCCCCTATCTGAGCCCTTGAAAATTCAGGCAGCAAGTGCAAGCTTGCAGGAACGGAGCGCAAGTTATGAATGCTGCTTCGTTCCATTCAGAAATAGTCATCGGGGTCGTGGACGGACGAACCCTGACGGTGACTATTTCACATGTCCATAACTGCAAGTGCAGACGCGTCCACCGGAGAGTCAATGGTGACTCTCGGGTAGCCATGCTCATCTCTATTTACTTGCATTTTCATGGAAGAAGAACCTCTACCAAATCCACCAGAGGCAACGCCACCGTTGTCAACGCAGGGCAATTTACCCACAGCCGCTGCTGAAAACCAGTACGCGATGGATCGTGTCGAACGCATTCCGCCCGAATCCTTTCCCCATGAGCCGCAGGGCTGGAACCACACATTGCCGACGACCCTGCCCAACGTTGCCCACGTTTTGAATACGTGCCAGATCACGGTCCGATACGACTGTATAAAGAAGAAACTGCGTATCAACATTCCGGGCCACACAGGAACGAGTGACAACGCAGACAACACCGCCATCACCATCATCATCAGCCTGGTGACGCTCAACGGCATGGCGTATGGACAGGTACCCGCGATGGTCGAAGCCATTGCTGACCGTAACCTCTACAACCCTGTCGCAGACTGGATCAACAGCAGGCCGTGGGATGATGTTGATCGATTGCCAGAATTGTTCAATACCCTACGAGAGCGTGAAGGGTTCTCAGCGCAGCTAAAGCGTACGCTGATGTACAAGTGGCTTCTTAGCGCCGTGGCCGCAGCACTCAAGCCCAAGGGATTCAAAGCCCGTGGCGTATTAACGTTTCAGGGCCCACAAGGTATTGGCAAGACCAGCTGGATCATGGCCTTGGTGTCCGATCCGGTATTGCGAGACATGCTGATCAAGGTAGACCATCACCTGGACCCGCACAACAAGGACTCGATTCTTGGCGCCATCACACACTGGATTGTGGAGATAGGGGAATTAGACAGTTCGTTCAGAAAAAGCGATGTGTCGCGTCTTAAAGGTGTGCTGACCAGCGACTCCGACAAAGTGCGCAGGCCGTACGCAAAGTCCGAGTCCGAGTACCAGCGCCGCACCGTCTTCGCAGCTACCGTCAACGAAGAGAACTTTTTGGTGGATCACACCGGCAATACGCGTTGGTGGACGCTGCCCTTGGTGTCGATCGACTTTCAGCACGACATCGACATGCAGCAAGTGTTTGCACAGTTGGCACTGGACTTCCACGCGGGTGCGCAATGGTGGTTGACCAAGGATGAGGAAGTCTTGCTGGAGAAGCACAACACCGCACATCGCAGCGTGAGTCTGATGCGGGAGCGTTTGATGGCGGCGATCGATCTCACCCGCGTTGGTCAGCCAGGGAACCTCAGCAAGGGCACGGTGGAGATGCTTGCCTCGCTCGGCTATGACCGTCCGACCAATGGCGACACCAAAGAACTCACGGCGCTATTGCGTGAATTGTTGGGCGAGTCCAAGAAGATCAACGGTACTCAGAAATGGCGTATCCCATTCCGCAAGCAACCTGACATCCATTCGGTGAATCACCACGATGATGGCGAAGTCTATTAACCGCCACCGGATGTCCCACCCTGCGCCCCTGTCCCGCCCCCATGGTGTTCGGCCAAAAACCGGGCGAATTCATGGGGTTACGGCGTGGGGGGAGGCCGGGGGAGCAGTTTGGGGAAATTTGGGATGGAGGGTTTACAAAATCGAAGCCGTGTCGATTTTGGGGAGCCTCCAGCCCGAGTTTCCGAAATTTGGCCCCACCTCCCCCAACCAATTGGCGGCACGGCTATCCAGTCTGTGTCTGCACATCTCTCTGAAAAGCAAGTCGCTGTTTGGCGGTACTTCCTTCCGTTCAACGTTTTGCGTGCAGCCTTATCAATACATTTTCGAAAGGGTCATCAAAATGGCCATGATTGTTTATACCCCCGAATTCATGGCCACTGGCCGTGTTGTACCTCCGGGTAAGAAGAAATACCAGTATGGGTTCATTGGCACCTCCCGGCTCTACTTGGAGTGCAGAGCTGCAGCCAATTCGGTTGACACCTGGTACGTTCGTCTTGATGGGCCGAAAGGCTTAAAACACAAGCGACTCGGGACTGTCAATGATTTGCACTTTGCGCAGGCAGCCGTGCTCGCCACTCAACTCAAAACACAGCATCTTGTCAGCAAGAAGGTTGATGCCCATACAGCTATTGCCGATGTGCAGGAGCAGATGACCCTGGAACGGTTCTTCCATGACATCTATATGCCGCAAGCCAGAATTCACAAGCGTTCGCACAACAAGGACGAATCATTATTCCGAGTTCGTATTGGACCGAAGTTCGGCCATAAACTGCTTGGTGACATCACGCGCAGGGAAGTCCAGGCTTTCCATCACGGCTTGCTCAGTGAGGGGTTGGCTCCAGCAACCTGCAATCACCATGTGGTTCTGTTGCGTCGCTTTCTTTCTGTCGCAGTGTCATTGGACATGCTTCAAAAAAACGTATTGCGAGGTATCCAACTCATGCCGGTTGATAACCTGAGGGATGTGTTTCTTTCGCCCGAGCAAACCACGCGCTTTGTCGAGGTCCTAACCACAGACCCTAATCGCTCGGTCTGCATGGCATTGCTCTTCATGCTCAACACCGCATCGCGCAAGATGGAAACACTGAAGGCCAAGTGGAGTGACATCGACTTGGAGAATCAACTTTGGTATATCCCCGCAGCAAACAACAAATCGAAAAGGCCCAAGACGCTGCCCCTGAGTTCCGGGGCCATTCAGATTCTCCAGTTGCTGGAGTCCAGGGGTAAAAGTCAGTACGTGTTTCCGAGCCCTGAAAGTGGACGCCCCTATACGACGATAGCTCGTGTCTTTTGGCGCTTGCGTGCGAAAGCTGGCTTGCCAGAGAACTTCCGCGTGCATGACCTGAGAAGTTCATTCAGCGCACGCTATCTGGGTGCCGGTGGCAGCATCTTCTCACTTTCGAAGCTGCTCGGGCACCAAGATGTCCGGACCACTTCGACCCACTACGCGCGTTTATCGGCGAAATCACTTCTGGAGGCTGCGAACATTGGTGCAGTGGCTATGCCACAACTGCAATCCAAGGCGGCATAGGCGGCGCATGGGGGCTGATCCGGGCGGTTCGCAATGCCTGCCCGGATCAGCACAAACGATTCGGCATGGCTTCGGCATCGGATCGGCAGACATCGGAGGCTGCTATCACCATTCCGTTGATCTACATAGAGAAAGCTATGTCGATTGCACCAACGGGCTCGGAAACCTTCGGCAACTACTTCGGTGGAGAGGGTGGAAGACAACCCAAAAACTGAAAAATTCTTTACACTTCTTCGACTTACAAACACGTCACTGACGCGAGTGTCAGGTGTTGAAAATCCTTGTGTCGGTGGTTCGATTCCGCCCCAGGCCACCATCATTTCTTCTCAAACGATCCCAAGTTAGCCCAGAGTCCTTGTAAATCAAGGACTTAGCCTGAAAAGGCGGCTCAAGCGGTGTCGTTTAATTCCATAACGTCTCGTTCTTGCGTGTACCCAACGGTGTACCCCAGACTGCTGTTTTTCTTCAGTCTATTTTGGGTACACCATGGGACAACTCAACGATCTCCAGATCAGGGCGGCACAGCCGCTCGACAAGGAATATTTGCTTGCGGACGGAGAGGGTTTGTACCTTCGCGTGCGACCGACCGCCAAGGTGTGGGTTTATCGTTACAAGCAGCAGGGCAAGGAAGCCAAGCTAAGCCTCGGGCACTATCCCATCGTATCGTTGATGACGGCGCGCAAGAAGGCGCGTGCTGAGGCTGAAAAGCGAGCTGGTGGCGTTGACCCCAGGGAAGCGCGCCGCGAGGACGAAGAGCGCGATCGTGTCGCCCGGCTTAACACCTTTGAACTGTTGGCGCGTGCATGGCATGGCCAGGCGAAAAAAGACCGGCAGTGGTCTGCCGGTTATGCGGAAAAGGTGATCCGGCATCTGGAACTGCACATCTTCCCGTGGATTGGCCACTTGGCCGTGGAAGCTATCAAGCCCACGGAGCTTGTTCGCTGCCTGCACCGCATCAAGGATCGGGGCAACCTTGAGACCGCGCAGCGCGTCCGCGAGGCCGTACAACATGTGTATCAGTATTCAGTGGATAGCGGTACGCTGGAGCCCGCTCGGAACTTCGTTAACGCGCGCACTGCGGGGCTTCCGTCACCGCGCAGCCGTCACTACGCGGCCATAACGGATCCCAAGCAACTGGGGCAGTTGCTGCGCGATATCCAGGAATACAAAGGCAATGTTTTGACGCGTGCCGCGCTGCAACTGTCCCCCATGTTGTTCCAGCGGCCCGGGCAACTGCGGCTGGCCCATTGGGAGGACATCAGCTTTGAGCACGAGATCTGGCGCTGTCCGCCTGAGAAGATGAAACTGCGGGAATGGCAGAAGCGCGACAGCCGGACACCTACCCATCTGGTGCCGCTGCCACGGCAGGCGTTGGAGATCCTTCGGGACATTCAGCCGTTGACCGGTCCGACCGGTCCGATCTTCCGGAGCATGGCGAAGCGCTCGGAGGCGACGCGGTACATGAGCGACAACACGATCAACAGTGCGCTACGCACGCTCGGCTACGACACTAAGGAACAGATCACGGGGCACGGCTTTCGGGCGACCGCCCGGACAATGATTCGGGAATACCTGGGTTGGGATCGGGACGTCATTGAAAGGCACCTGGCCCACGTTTCCGACGAGGAGCTTGGTGGGAGCTATGACCGGGCAACGTTTCTGGCGCAGCGGCGAGAGATGGTGCAGTTGTGGGCAGATTTTCTGGATGATCTTGCTAAGGGCAAGGAACCTGTCCTGGCTGACAATGTGCGCCATCTGAAAGACAAGAGGCGCGCGGCCTGATTGCTGCTGCCGTAGGCGCGCCAAGCCTCAGTTTTGTGAAGTGGTTGCTCGGTATTCCTCGGGGTTGTTGATCCACAGCTGCAAGGAGGAGCACGGCCAGGCAGAGGCCCGCCCACCCAGGTGGACGGGTGCCGGAAAGCGGCCCTCGGCAACGCGCCGATAGATCGTTGACCGGCTGAGTGCAGTGATGCGCATCACGTCGCGTAAGCGGTAGAAAGCAGGTGGGGCCTTGGATGTGCTTGGTGTGGGCAGTGACTGGTGGAAAAACATGGAGGTTCCTTTGACGAGCGATGCCGCAAGGATGCGTCTCAAGACGGCTCATGAAAACCCGAGAGGGCGGGCTCCAGCGTGCCAGATACAAGTGGCGTGAGCCTCAACCCGTACGTCGCAGAGGTAACCGTGAGAGGATGTTTTTTGTCACAGCAAGCGGGCCATGCCAAAATAGAAAAGCCCACCGAGAGGCGGGCTTTTCAAAACTATCGTCTGTCCACGGGGGGAGGCTTGCGCCGACAAGTCCCATGGCTAGTGATCGAATCATAACACCGGCACAGTATGGCGTCAATTACCCCTGAACAATCGATAAAGAACGCACTTTCTGCCGCCCGCATGGGCACTTACGAGGTTGCCGCTACGGTCGTTCCAAAGCTGCCGGTGCTAGCCGATGCACTGGCCCTCTACGCATGGAATGCACAGGTGTCCGCAGCGCTCATGGTGCCTTTGCACGTATGTGAAGTGGTCATCCGCAATGCGGTTTCAGATGCGTTGGAGCGCGTCTATGGAACTGCATGGCCGTGGTCTCCCGGCTTCGAAAGAAGCTTGCCAGCCCCGTCACACGGCTACAGCGTCAAGAACGATTTGCTAAATGTGCGGAATCGTTTCCCAACAACGGGCAAGGTGATCCCGGAATTGAAGTTCATTTTTTGGCAAACCATGTTCACGAGCCGGTTTGACCGCCGTTTATGGCATCCTCATCTGCTGGCTGTTCTCCCGCATCTGGACGCAACGAAGCCAGTTTCACAACTGCGGAGTAGGATTTTCGCCGACATGGAGGCGTTGCGTGCCGTGCGCAACCGCATCGCTCACCATGAGCCGATATTCGGCCGTAACTTGACGGGTGATTTTCAGAAAATTCAGGAACTAATCGCTTTCCGCTGCCCGACCACGATGGCCTGGATGCTCCGGCATCAACAGGCGCAGGCGCTCATCGCCGCGAAGCCTTGACCCGTGTGCGTGACGGCTCAAGATCGGCAATTGACCATGATTTCATCGGAATTCAACACGAAGGCAATGGATTGGCCGCGCAGATTGCCGTTGTGATGCACCCGGTAGCATCAATAGCAGTCATCCTGAACGCACACTCAACGTGACCAAGGCCCATTGGGCCGTTGTCAATACGCGAGTTGCCTTGTGCATGGCTAAATTTCAACCCAGCCAAGCGAAGTAACATGTGAGAATAAAAGGAAAGCAACTGCGAGTTCTACAGGCTTCCTCAAGGAAGCTGCCTGACGGGGTCATTCTGGAGCATGACCGTCAGTCGTTCAACTAAGCAAAAAAGGGGAAGGTTTCGCATGGCCACAGGATGGGAGGACATTAATGCTCCGACGTTAGCGGCAGTACAAGTCACATCTGCGCAGGTAATGCATGGCCCTCTTATCCCCCCGCAGCAGCAGTTACTCCTGTATTCATCGGACCAATGGGAAGACTTTGTTCAAGAGTGGGCGCATTATTGTCTGAAGAAGCTCTATGTGCAGGTGCAGCGGTTCACGGGGGCCGGTGATCGTGGTATTGATGTCGCAGGATTTGCTGATGCCCAGAAGCTTCAGGGCGTTTGGGACAACTACCAATGCAAGCATTACGACCACCCGCTTCGGCCAGGTGATGTTTGGGTCGAGATTGGGAAAATCATCTGGTATTCGTTCAAGAAGGATTACCGCGCACCACGCCGGTATTTCTTTGTTGCGCCAAAGGGGGCGGGAACGGGGCTGACCGCTTACCTGTCTGATGCCACGAAGCTCAGGGGCGGCTTGATCTCGAATTGGGACAAGAATGTGCGGGGGCAGATCACGAGCACGCAGGAGATTCCGCTTGATGAGGATCTTCTTGCATATGTGCAGTTATTCGATTTCTCGATCTTCGAAGCGAAGACGTCTCTGCAACTTATCGAGGACCATCGACAAACTCCACTGCACGCTACGCGGTTTGGAGGTGGACTTCCGCCTCGCCCTGTTGTGCCCCAGCCACCGGCAACAATCGCAACTGCCGAGAGCCGGTACGTATCGCAGTTGCTAGGCGCCTACGCGGATCACACCAAGAGCACCGTTTCTGATCCCGGTGCGCTGAAGTCCTGGCCAAAGCTGCAAGGTCACTTCAGCCGCCAGCGCGAAGCTTTCTATCAGGCCGAGGCGCTACGCGTATTTGCACGCGACACGGTCCCAGCCGGAACTTTCGAAGCCCTTCAAGGGGACATTTACGATGGGGTCGTGGACACCCATGATGCCGCCCATACCGATGGCTTTGCCCGTGTTTGTGAAGTCACCAAGGCCGCGCGCGATCTGCAAATTACAGAAAATCCGCTGATCTCCTGCACGAAGCCCAAGGATCGTGACGGAATCTGTCACCAGCTTGCGAACGAAGATCGACTTCAGTGGACTAAGCTATGACCCAGATACGGCAGCCCATGACATTTAACGGCCCACTTGAGGCCGGCATCCGTGCCGTCGCAATTCTCGGTGCGGCCTATCCGCAGAACTATGATCTACAGCGACTGGTCGCATTTGATTACCTGCTAGTTCACACCGGTGACATCGGTGGGCCTGAAAGCCTACATCCGCCGACACCGCTTCATTCCGCTGAGATGCTTGTACGGCGCAAGCTGGTGGAAGAGGCACTCCTTCTGATGATGACCCGTGACCTCGTCGTTCGCGAGATCACGGGCGAGGGAATCAAGTACTGTGCGGGGGAAAATGCAGCAACATTCCTTTCGTCCGTCACGACAGGGTATTTGCTCTCACTCAAGGAACGTGCATCGTGGCTCGTTGGATGTCTTGGCGGCTATGCGGACCAGCAGTTTCGCGCGGTGATGCGGAAGTTCTTCGATGACTGGGTCGAGGAATTTCAAAGTGTTGAACGAAGCCTAGGGGGTGCCCAATGAGCACGCATATATCGGGTTTCAGGTTGCGACATCTGGGGTTTTTTGGCCCGCAGAAACCTGCTGCATCGGTAACGTTCGGGCCTGGGCTAAACGTCTTGTATGGAGCTTCAGACACAGGAAAATCCTTCATAGTCGAAGCCATTGACTTCATGATGGGCGGAAAACCACCTCTCCGTGAAATCCCGGAGCGTGTCGGTTATGACCGGGTATTGCTGGGATTTGAAACCTTTGACGGAGATGCATTCACCATCGTACGGAGCATTGATGGAGGTAGCTTTCTTCTATACGATGGGCTTCACGAAGAGCCGCCTGGCGAAGATGCACAATCGAAAGTGCTGGCAGAGCAACATAGCGAGAAGAACGAAACTAATCTTTCCATGTTTCTCTTGGGGCATTGCGGCCTTGCAGGTAAACGTGTTCGCAAGAATGGACGTGGTGAGACGAATAGTCTCAGCTTCCGCAATATCGCGCGCTTGATGATCGTCACCGAGACGGAGATCACGCAACAACGCTCTCCGCTCTCGGATGGCAATGTCGTCGCCGACACCTCAAATCTTTCTACCTTCAAACTTCTGCTCACTGGGGTAGACGACTCTGCCCTGGTGAGTAGTGCCAACAGGGAACCCGAAGAGTTGTCACGTGAAGCCCAGTTGGAACTCCTCGATCAGCTCTTGGGTGACTACCGGGACAGGCTGAAAGAGCTGACAAAGAGTCCGAACGAACTGGAGGGGCAACTCCAGAAAATCGAGTCATCACTGCACCAACATGCCGAGCAATTGAGTGCGACCGAGGCCGCATTCCAGGAAGCCGCCGGGAATCGCCGTGAGCTTCGTAAAAAGCTTGAGGAAAGTCGAGATCGTCGCAACGAGGTGGGCGCGTTACAAGAGCGGTTTAGCTTACTTGATCAGCACTACGTTTCGGACATCGAACGTTTGCGCGCAATCGAGGAAGGCGGAACGCTTTTTGGCGTGCTTGGGCCCGCCAGTTGCCCACTCTGCGGAGCGGAGCCGGCACATCACCGGGTAAATACGGAATGTGATGGCAATATTGACGCGGTAGTAGAGGCTGCGCGCAAGGAGATTGCCAAGATCGAGTTGCTTAGGACCGAACTTGCTCTCACGATCAAGGAGTTGTTGCGAGAGGGCGCGAGTTTCGACCGGCGTATGCCTACCGTAGTTCAGGATCTTGCAATGATTTCAGAGCGGGTGGATCGCCTAATTTCTCCAAAGCTTGCCAAGCTTCGCTCGTCGTACTCCGAGTTCGCCGATAAGCGAGGCGAGGTTCGAGAAGCAATTGCCTTGCTAACCACCGTCCAAGACATGGAACGACGACGGGCCGACCTAGCGAAAGGTCAGGATGACGGAAATAAGTCCACAGTAGCACAAGGTGATATCCCCACTTCCGTGGCTGAAAACTTTGCACAGAGCGTCGAAGGGATTCTCAAGGCCTGGCACTTCCCAGAAGGCGGACGCGTGTTTTTTGATTCGAAGACGCGTGACCTCGTCATCGCGGGGAAGCAGCGCATCGCTCGTGGCAAGGGCCTGCGTGCGATCACGCATGCCGCCTTTACTCTTGGGCTTCTTGATTTTTGCAGAACAAACAAAACACCCCACCCTGGGTTTGTAATCCTTGACTCACCCTTGCTTGCCTATCGTGAGCCAGACGGGGCCGACGATGATCTTACCGGCACAGACTTGAAGGAACAGTTTTACGGTTACCTTCAGGCATTGCCGCAAGACCGGCAGGTGATCGTTGTCGAGAATACCGATCCGCCTCCAGTGATCAAGTCTCTAGACCAGGTAAAGATGTTCAGCAAAAACCCACACAGTGGCCGCTATGGATTGTTTCCTTTTGCAGGCACCGGTCAAATATCGCCGGAATGATGCCAGCGATCTTCGGCGTCTGCGTCCAAATGTGAATTCCAATTATGGGCGATCTTAAAGCCGAATCATCCGATAAATTTACGCTACCAATTGCTCCAAAAGCCTTTGTGTCATCTTGCACGTACTTGTCGCGAGAGGGGAGTAGCTTGGCAATCAATGAGGTAGTCCAACTTCGAGAGGAGATCGCTAAAGCCGCCGCGCAACATGGGGGCGCATTCGTTTCAGAGGTGCAACGTCCAGGGCTTGCAGTGCCGCTTTACAGCAATCTACAGATTGCCAAGTGCCTCCTGCAGCAAGTGAGGGCATGCGAAAAATTCATATTCATTCTGTTTGGGGAAGGTCAAGGTCATCGTTTGAATCTAGACGGCGTGCAGCTAACGAGTACGTTTTTCGAGCTTGAGTTGTACCAGGCGGCGATCTTGGGCAAGCCGATCTACCGTCTCTGTAGCAAAACTTTTCGACCTGCCCAACAAATTCAAATCTTACGGTTGCTTGATCTCGGATTTTTGGAGCCAACGTCGCAGTTCGATCAACTCGAAGATACTCAGATACTGGGGGCGGTAGTTGCGATTTTGTTAGACGAGTCGCGCGCTGAACGTTGGCGAGTAAGCCCTGCCGAGGTGAGTCCGGACGCACTTGTGGAGCGTTTGATTCGGAGCAGGGATCGCAAGTTTGGTGACCAATCAAAGGCGCCCATGCATTTTTTGGATTTGCCGAATTCGATTGCATACCAAAACGCCCCTTCTTTGGCTGACATGGATGTTGTGTCGTCGCTTGTGAAGGCGCAAGGGCGCCAGTCACTTGAAGATCACATGGACGAAAAATTGGCCTGGGCTTGGCTAGTGATGCGCGAGTTGATGGTCGCGCCGCTTCTCGACTCTACTGGGGAAGTGATTTTGCGAGAGCCAGCAGCCTTGGCGGCTTGGAACGCAGCACTTACGACTTGGCACGGCGCCGCTGCCTGGAGTGGCCATCACGGACACACCAGAATAGGCACCATGCCGACGCTTGTCACGTTGTCGGGTGTTCGGCGCGCTATTCGAAACGACCGCCATTCGTCGGTATCTGGGGTGGACCACTTTGGCACTTCGATTGTGGATCCAGTAGGAGCATTTGGCAGCTCATATTACTCCCTGGCAAAAATGGTTCGTAGCCCCCTACGCGCGACTGTCTTGTCTGAAGTCCACTCTTGTCTTGATCAGGCCGAAAAGTTGGAGCCGCATGCCGCAGCGGGAATACTGGCCGTTCGTGCGAGTACCTGCTTATTGGAGGGACGGCGAACAGATGCTGTTGCGCTTTATGAAAGGAGTTTCCAGGTTAGTCTTTCACAAGGGAAATCGAAGGCAGATCTTGGCGCCATTATTTGCGAACTCGGGTTCGCGCAGATACAGAATTACGAGTTCAGAAAGGGACGAAGGATGCTGGAGGAAGGCATTGCGCTGCTTCGAGATCAAGAAATGCGAGGGACGCAAGTCGATCATGGGCACATGGTCCGCGCGCTCGTGAAAGTGGCACTCGCAAATGTAGTTACTGGTCATTTGTGGAGTGGAGCTCAGTACCTCGCAGACGCCCATGTAATCGCAGTTTCGAAGGGACTAGATGCATACGCGGCGCGTCGTGAAATTCGGTATGTTGGGCGATTTGTCGACGAAGCGCGTAGGCGCATCCGACGACGGTGAGTCTGATGCACAACTTCTTAAATCGGGTTGGTAGAAAGAGAGGCGCCCGTGGCAAGGGCTCGTTCAGGACTCTTTCTTGTTTTGGCGCACCATGTGTGTTCGACAGGTATCATGTGGTAAATAGTCAAAAAGACACAGGGAGAATGGACGATGGCGCGAAAGTGCTTTTTTAGTTTTCACTATGTGCCCGACTGCGTTCGGGCGTCTCAGGTTCGACAGATCGGCACGATTGAAGGTAACCCACCAGCACGTGACAACGACTGGGAGACGGTCGTCGGTGGCGGAGATACCGCCATAAAGAAGTGGATCGCCGGGCAGATGGAGGGTAAAACCTGTGCCATCGTGTTGGTCGGCGAGAACACGGCCAATCGGAAGTGGATCAATCACGAGATTGTGCAGGCCTGGGACCGTGGTTTGGGCATCGTCGGGATTCGCATTCACGGCCTCAAAAACTTCGATGGGAATACTGCCTCTCAGGGCGGTAATCCCTTCGACCACGTGACACATGGCACTTCCCAGAAAAAACTTTCTTCTATTGTGAAGTGTTACAACCCGTCGGGCTCTGACAGCAAAGAGCGCTATGCGTGGATATCCAAGAACTTGGAAGCCGCAGTCGAGGAAGCGATCGCCATCCGCAAAGCCAACTAAGCGATATTCGAGTGAAGGCTCATGAAACGCTGTAAAGCAACAACAAAAGCGGGACATCGTTGCTTGAATGGACAGCGGTCCGGCTCGGACTTTTGTGCGGCGCATGCGAAGGAAGTTTCCTCTGGTGGGCTACTTGCTACCGCCGCCGGTGCGATCCTTGGCAATGCGTTAATGCCGGGCGTGGGCATTGTTTTAGGCGGCTTCGTAGGGCACTCTTTGCGAAACTCGATGGGAACTGACAGCATGACGAAAAAGCGTGTGTTCATTAGCTTCGACTTCGACAACGACCGCGTCTTACGGGACTTCATGTTGGGACAGGCGAGATTGCCCGATTCGCCATTTGAAGTCGTCGATCATTCGCTCAAGGAGGCCGCGCCCGAAAGGAACTGGGAGGCCAAGGCAAAGGCTGCGATTGCTCGGTCGGATGTCGTCATTGTCATGGTCGGCAGTGCCACGCACCGCGCCCACGGTGTTCTGAAGGAAATCGCCATGGCACGCGCTGCCGGCGTGCAGGTGGTGCAAGTCATTGGCTACAAGGACGGGGACTACACCCCTGTTCCGAATGCTGGCCGACTGTATGCCTGGAATTGGCCTAACCTCAAGAAATTACTGAGCTGACCCCATGCTTATCAATGAACTGGATGCCTTCGTTAGGGAATACGTCAAGGAACTTCACAATGAGACGGCGGCGATCTTTGCCGGCGCTGGCTTGTCGGTTGGAAAGGGGTTTGTCGATTGGGTTGGGCTTCTCCAACCACTGGCAGCCGAACTCGGCCTGGATGCTGCGCGTGAAAGCGATCATCTGGTTGCGCTTGCGCAGCACCACGTAAATGACAACGGCATGAACCGGGCCGGGCTGCACAAGCGACTTTTGGAGGAGTTTCCGGCTGACGCAGAGCCTACGGTGAATCATCAACTGCTGGCGCGACTGCCAGTGGCCGTCTACTGGACCACAAATTACGACCACTTGATCGAGCGTGCCTTGGAAGGGGTTGGAAAAATAGTTGACTCGAAGCACCGGGTGGACCAGCTTGCTTTCACCAAGCCACGTCGGGATGCGGTGGTTTTCAAGATGCACGGTGATGTTGAGCATCCGGCGCAAGTCGTGTTGACCAAGGATGATTACGAGCGCTACCCGATTGACCGAGGCGCTTTCATCAACGGGTTGACCGGTGACCTTGTCTCCAAGACTTTCCTATTTCTTGGCTTTAGCTTCAAGGATCCCAACCTGGACTACATCTTGGCGAGGATTCGACTCACCTTTCAAGCCAACGGACGCCAGCACTACTGCATCTTTCGGCGAGTGCAAGAGCAGGCTGGTCAATCCCAGGCCGAGTACGAATATCTGCAAATCAAGCAGCGCCTTGCCATCAATGACCTGAAGCGCTTCAACATCAAGACCTTGCTGGTCGACAGTTACGATGAGATCACGGAACTGTTGCGCCGCGTCGAACGTACCTATCGCCGAAAAACGCTGTTCATTTCGGGCAGTGCTGAGGAGTTTGGTGCTTGGCAGAAAACGGATGTTTCTGAGTTCCTCAACGATCTTGGGAAGATCGTCATCCAGCGGGGTTTCCGCTTGGTATCGGGCTTTGGCTGGGGCATCAGCAATGATCTATTGTCTGGCGCTATCGAACAAATCTATGGTCAACGGATTGGACACATTCAGGATCACCTAATCGTTCGCCCGTTCCCACGCTATATGGCTGACGTTGGCGCGCGCGATGCTTTGTGGCACGAATTCCGAAAAGACCTCATTTCGCAGGCTGGTATCGCGCTTTTCATGTTCGGCAACAAACTGAGTGACGGCAAGACGGTCCTGGCGGACGGCGTGCGCAAGGAGTACGCCATCGCCCGGGAGCTTGACCTGGTGACAGTACCCGTCGCTCCGACGGGCTATGTTGCCGAAGAACTCTGGCAGCTCGACGAGCCTCGTGTGAAATCATCCGTGATGAGTGAGGAAATCAAGCAGGCGTTCGCTAGACTTCAGGCGCCCGCAGCCAAACCCCAAGAATTGCTGAGCCGCATTTCTGAGGTATTGGACCTTCTTGGCAAGGAATGAGGACCAGTAGGTCTTGATCACCTGCAGCTGACGCAGTGACCTTCACCATATGGCGTTTGTAACCAAACAGCTGGCTCGCAACGTGGCGCGCGCGTTGACAGCACAAAGCCCCGGTGGTTCACCTGGCGTTGTGTTGGAAGAGCGGAGAAAGCTGGCGGAAAAGGCCAGTACGTTCGATATTTTCTTATCTCACGCTCGCGAGGATGCGGAGATTGTCCTGGGTGTCGTTGGTTTGCTGGAACTTCTCGGCAAAACGGTCTATGTTGACTGGATTAGCGATGTACAACTGGACCGTTCCAGGGTGACACCCCTCCATGCTGACGTTTTGCGTTACCGCATGCGGTCGTCGGCGTCAATGCTGTATCTCACGACAGCCAACAGCACTCAGTCTGTCTGGATGCCCTGGGAGCTGGGCTATTTCGACGGACACAAGCCTGGTCACGTGGCTATCTTGCCGGTTATGGAGAGTGGCGTGGGCTTTGAGGGGCAGGAATTTTTGGGTCTTTATCCGGTGATGGAATACGGTGTGGGCGCTGGGGCGGGCTACAGCGACTGGTCGATTCCCGGGGGAAGTTCTGGGCGCATAAATCTAGATAGCTTTGTTAGCGGAACACTCGCGGTTTAAGGGCGATGAGAACGGCCGATGGCCTTGCTGACTGACAAGCAACGAGGTGACGGCGGCGAACATGCGTTGATCTCCTTTGCTTCTCCATTCTGACTGATGGGTTCGTCGCCAAGGTGAAGCACCATATGGTGGCATCACGGTATTTTTTCGGACCAATCGCAAGCAAATGTCCGAAAAATGTAGTTCTATTTCGGACTCTCGGAAAGTCTTGGCGTGTCGGCACAGGTGCCGCCAGGCTCTCGGGCGTTGCCCCGTGTCAGGCTGCGCCCGTCTCGGCCATTCGGCTTTGATCCTTCACGCCTCCGGCCCAATGGGCCTGCGCACTCCGTTTGCTATGGAAGCAGTGAGGTGCTGGGTATGTGTGGTTGGCTTGCTGTTCCCTTTACCGTACCACGGCGTTCTCGCTGTCAAGGTCTGCGCGCAATGCTTGCGCTTGCGTCCTGACGGCCGTCTTTGAACCTGTGACAACTGCGCTGCGCCGTGCTGCTGCCGGTCTCGGGCAATCCCGCCCGATGCACGGAGCTGACCATGTCGCACGATCTTTTTTCTTCTCTCGCTTCCTTCGATTCTTCCACTTCTTCTGTCCTGCTCGTCCGTGACGTTGCCGGCGACTACCGTCAGGTTGATGCTGACGAGGTGCTGCAGGCCGCGCAGCAGGTGCTGCTGAGCCGGGTGCGGGGCAGCGACGTGCTGGCTTCACCGCAGGCGGTGCGCGATTTCCTGCGGGTCAAGCTGGGGACGCTTGAGCATGAGGTGTTCGCGGTGGTGCATCTGGATACGCAGAACCGCGTTATCGAGTACGTCGAGATGTTTCGCGGTACGGTGAGCCAGACATCGGTCTATCCCCGCGAGGTGGTCAGGGAAGCCATGATGCGCAACTCGGCGGCCATGCTGCTGGTGCACAACCACCCGAGTGGTTCAACCCAGCCGTCCCGGGCCGATGAACATCTGACACAGACGTTGAAGGCAGCACTGTCGCTGGTGGACGTGCGGGTGCTGGATCACCTGATCGTGGCGGGAAGCGACATTCTGTCGATGGCCGAACGCGGGCTGATGTGACCCCAGGGGGCTTTGCCCCTTTTTTTTGCTTCGCCCTTGGTGTTGGGGAAACACTGCGCGCTGCGCTTGCCCTCCAGGGGTGGATTCCCTCGCGAAAGGGTATGTCGGCCACGCGTCACAACGGCACCGAGCAATGTTTTTTCCCCAGGGCTTGAGAGAAGGTGTGGCATCCCGGCGTTGTCGCCGTCGGGCTCGCGGGCGTTGCCCCACGCCTTGTACCGAGTCGCGGCCATGCGGCTTTGATCCCTGATGCCTCTGGCCTCTACTTCGTTCCCGGCCTGCGCACTGCGCTTGCCCATTCGCGCCTTCGTTGAAGGTGGGTTGGGCGGTCTTGCTGTGTCCCTTTACCGTACCACGGCGTGCTCGCCGTCAAGGGCTGCACGCCTCTGGCGCTTGCGGCCCGTGGCCGTCTGCGCCCCCTGACTGCTTGCGCTGCGCCGTGCTGGCGTCGGTTCCGGGCAATTCCGCCCGAGTAACCGGAGAGCAATCATGAACGACAAATCACACGTTTCACTGGAACAACACGCCTGCCTGGTCTGCGGCATCGCCTACGACACCGGCAGCATTCTGCTCGACAAGCGCCTGCGAGCGAGTCTTGAGCGCCACACGACGACAGGCTGGGGCTTGTGCGCCGAACACCAGCAGCTATTCTCGGCTGGCTTTGTCGCGCTGGTCGAATGCGATCCACAGCGCAGTGGCAAGGGTTCAGGCACTGATCGTTTGAGGCCGGAACAAGCGTATCGAACAGGCCGACTGGCTCACCTGAAACGCGACGTGTTCGACGCCATGTTCAACGTACCGATCGCAGCAGATCAAGCCTGCGTCTTCGTCGAGCCCGGCGTGATTGAGCAGCTTCAGACGATGGTGGTACCGGCATCAGATTGACCGCTTGATGTAAGCATCCAGTGCGCCGTTCCCGCTGACTACGGGGGCGGTGCTTTTTTTGCTGCGTCTAATGTCGATTCCTGTGGCCCTGCGGAACTGCGCGCTGCGCTTGCCTCCAGGGGATCGGCTGGCCAGCCCATCCCCGCCGCACTCCGTTTGGCGCCCCAAGATACCGCCGAACAGGCCTTGCCTGATCGGCCTGTGCACGTCGTTCATTTCGCGCTGGGCGCTTGGTCCACCTCCAGCCAGGCGTGCCCGTGGCACACGGGGGCGCTCGCCGCGCGGCGTGGGTTCGTCGCGTCCCTGGTGATCCATGGCCGTTGGCCGGTCATCCGTCTTTCCCCTCCTTCATCACTGATCCCGCGACCGTAGCCCGCGGTGCCTGGCCGTCAAGGCGCGCAGGGCCGTGTCCTCGCCTGCGGCTGCGGGCCGCACCAACCCTGCGCTTCTTCCTTGACGGCCAGTTCCCGCTGGCCCGGTTCTTCGCGGGCGATGAACTCAGGAAAAACGGCGACGCATGACGGTCAAGGCGACCCGCCCAGGTCATTGCGTCGAACCCACCGAAGCCACACCGGGCTCCGAATCTTGGAATCCGGTTGGTTTTGGAAACCACAGGAGGGACGCGTATGCAGACATCAACGACGTGAATCGACATCGAAGTTTTGTTTCTTATTTCTCATTGTCATTTCGTCCCGCGAGGGACTGGAGCTATCACCATGAACACCGCTACCCTTGAAGAAACCCAGGCCTTGCAGGTTGCCATGCCTGCCCAGGACATGCGCCTCGTGCCCTTGACGCAATTGCGCTCGCGTCCCTCCAAGCGCAACGTGCGCAAGAGCCGACGTACCTCCATTCCCGAACTCGCCGCCAGCATCCTGCGTGTGGGCTTGCTGCAAAACCTCACCGTCGTGGCTTCCGCCGACGGCGAGCATTACGAAGTCGTCGCCGGTGGGCGTCGTCTGGCAGCGCTCAAGCTGCTGGCCAAGCGCCGACGCATCGCCAAGGACTATCAAGTGCCTTGCCTGCTGGTGGCCGATGCATCGGCCCGCACGGCCAGCCTGACAGAAAACGTGCAGCGCGAAGCCATGCACCCGGCTGACCAGTTCGAAGCTTTCGCGTCACTGGTGGCCGAGGGGCGACCGGTCGAAGACATTGCGGCGGATTTCGGGGTCACGCCCTTGGTGGTGCAGCGGCGTTTGAAACTGGCCAATGTCTCACCGCGTCTTCTGGAGGATTACCGGGCCGATGCCGTCACGCTGGACCAGTTGATGGCGCTGGCCATCACCGATGACCACGCGGCGCAGGAAGCGGCGTTCTATGACGCGCCACAATGGCAACGCAGCCCGCAGGCCTTGCGGGAGCATCTGACCCATGAAGAGATCAATGCCAGCCGCGATGCGCTGGCGCGTTTGGTGGGCATCGAGACCTATGAGGTGGCAGGCGGCGGTGTGCGGCGCGACCTGTTCTCGGATGCCCAGCAAGGCGTCTACCTGACGGATTCAGCGTTGCTGGATACCCTGGCGCGGGACAAGCTTGCCACCGTGGCGGATTCCATTCGGTTGGAAGGCTGGAGCTGGGTGGAAGTAGCACCGCGTGCCACCCATGCGGAACTGCACGCATTCCAGCGTGCCCGGCGCACGCGCCGCGACCCCAACAAGGCGGAGGCCAAGCGCATCGCCAAGCTGGAGGCCAGGCAGCACGAACTGCAGGACCGGCTTGACGATGACGACAACGACTTGCCCGATGAAGAGGTGCAGGCGCTGCATGAGGAAATCGACCGGCTCGGCAATGACCTGGAGGCCATCGACCAGAGCTTGACCCTCTACGCGCCGGACGTGCTGGCGCTGGGCGGTGCTGTGGTGTCGGTTGATCACATGGGTGGCGTGGTCGTGCATCGTGGGCTGCTGCGGGAAGAACAGGCCAAGGCACTGCGGGTGCAAGAGCGGCAGGAGGCTGGAGACATGGACAGCGGTGCGAGTGGGGAAGAGGGTGTGCAACAGCCTGTTAAGTCCAGTATTTCGGAGAAGCTGGCGAAGCGCCTGAGTGCGCACCGCACGGCAGCCTTGCAGGCTGAGGTGGCACGCCATCCCCATATTGCACTGGTGGCCGTGGTGCACCGGCTGGCGCTGCGGGTGGTGGTTGAGGCCTACCGTTCGGAAGGGTCGCCGGTCAACATCAGCGCGTCGCCGCAGGATGGGCTGGACGTCCATGCACCTGACGTGGCGCAGTCGCGTGCCGCCATCGGCCTCCGGGAAGTCCGGCAGGCCTGGGCGGACCGCCTGCCCCAAGACCCGGACGAGCTGTTTGCCGAACTGCTGGCCTTCCCCCAGTCTGAACTGCTGTCGCTGCTGGCCGTGTGTGTGGCTGCGACAGTCGGTGCGGTGACCGGGCGGGAGGGTGACACACCTGCCGCCTTGCTGGCGCAGGCGGTAGGCTTGGATATGCACGACTGGTGGACGCCCACCGCTGCGGGCTACTTTGAACACGTCTCCAAGGCCAAGACGCTGGAAGCGGTGCAGGTGTTCGCGCCGGAGCAGGTCAACCGGCTGGCCAAGCTCAAGAAGGCAGAACTTGCCAGCGAGGCCGAGCGGCTGGTGACCGGGACGGGGTGGTTGCCGGTGATGTTCAGGGGTGTGGACGTACCCGTCGCCGAGATGCCGGTGGTGTCAGCAACTGATGCAGAGGACGCTGCTGAGATTGCGGACCACGAGGAAGAGCACGCGCTGGCGTAAGCAAGAAGCCCCGGTCCTTGGGGTCGGGGCTTGAGCCAAATCAGCGCGGCGCGCGCGGCTGGTGTGCCGCGCGCGTTTTGACTTCCGACAGCCATCACACCCAACACGCCTGCGGCGTTGCCCCATTTGGGTCACCGCCATGAACCTGGGTATCAAGCCAGCTACGCTGGAGAACGCCCGAATAGGTTGGTCGTGCGGTTCATCCGCACGAGGATCGAAAGCTGTTCCGGTCACCCCGTTTTGCGCAGATGCCCGGAACGGATGCACTTCGACAACCTTTCCAAAAAATCTCTATGAATCACCAAGGCGTTAGTGAAATATCCTTTGAAGAAACCTACAGCGTGCCACCCGAGCAGACGGCACGGGCATTGTTTTCCAGGCTTCCGCATGGAAGCGATTACGCGGAGCGACTGATTGAATGCCTGGCGACCGGCTACCTGGTCGCCGTGATTGAGTCCATCTGCATCCGTGAGATGCAGCAGCATGTAGACGCTGTCACCGAAGTGGTGGTGGGCCGGACGATCCAGTTGGAGCATAAAGGGCCGATTCCACCCGGATCGGCGTTGAAGCTGCGGGGGTGGGTGGAACGGCTGGGAGAGCGAAGCGCGACGTTTTGCGTTCAAGTGTCCGATGACCACGAAGTCGTTTGCGAGAGCTCCGTCACGCTGGTTGCCGCACAGCGGGTATCCATGGAGTCTCGGATTGCTGTGAAGCTTGGGGCGCTTGTGGTCAGCCCTGCTGGGGATTTGCCTGGCGACGCGCGCGGCAGGTGTGCCGCGCGCGTTTTGACTTCCAGCAGCCAGGAAGCCGAAACGTTCTGAACACGCCCCGCCGCTGGGCGGGGCATCAGAGCGGGACTGCCTTTTCTGCGCCAGGTTATGTAATGTCGCTCCGTCCTCAATCGTCGGGCAGATCGCCATGAACGATTTCGAGTCGCCGACAGGCCATCCATCATGCCCGAACTGACCACGCCGAGACCGATCCAGCCAGCACCGATGCGGTGGGGCTTTCATCCTTGTCGTAGTGGAACGGACCTGGACTGCGTCTGGGTAAGTGCAGGGATACGTCTTCGCGGTGAAGATGCCCGGGCCATGCGTCCTTTAGGGTCAGGATCGCATCCACCGCGGCCTTGTATTGGTCGTGAATCCTGGCGCGGGCACGGCTTCGCCTCGGGCTTGTTCGCTGCAACCGTCCAGCCCAAACAATTTCCCCGTCGCTGCGCGCCTTCCTCGCGAAACAAATTCTTTGGGCCTACCGGTCCTCCACTGCGTTGCGGCCGCCTTGCGGTGCAGCGCGCCCGGACCCGCGCCTGTCGGATCACGCCAAGGCCGCAATGGTTGCGACCTGGTTAACTTCCAAAGGACTTCATCATGGCCAACATCGGCAATTTCACCGCACAAGGCAACAGTTTCTCCGGCACGGTTCGCACTCTGACGCTCAACGTCAAGGTCAAGATCGTTCCCAACGACAAGCAAGGCGAGAATGCCCCGGACTACCGCATCGTCGCCGGCAACTACGAGATCGGTGCGGCGTGGAAGAAAATCAGCAAGGCGGACCGGCCCTACCTGTCGGCGACCTTGGATGATCCGTCGTTCCCGGCGACCATCTACGCCCGCTTGGTGGAAGCCGAGGACGGCACGCACAACCTGATCTGGTCGCGCAGCAAGGGCGACTGAGCGTCGCCCTGACGCCCCGCCCTGCGGCGGGGCGTTTTACGAACCTCAGCAAGGGAGTGGCCCGCTGTCTGTTGCGGGCTTTTTGCGTTTTATCTGTTTTGCTGATTGACGGGTTTGCGGATGTACGGCTTTACGCAGTCGAGTAAATCCGGATTCGTGCATGGGCATAAAGTCGCTTTTACGAATGTACGGTTCTGTGGGTTTACGCAGATGCGTGAAGGCGGCTGCGTGCTTTTGAGGTTTTGAGTGAAGACGCATTGCAGGATTTACGGATTTCTGTGCGTCCCCCGGCGACGCCGGGTCGCGCTGTCGTGCTGTGCATCGAGCCACCGTTGGCGTCTCGCCCCTTTGGGCTTCCATCCCTGACGCCTGCGCGCTTCGCTTGCCCTCCAGGGGACCGGCTATCAGCCCGTCCCCGCCGCGCGGTGCTTGGCGCCCCTGGAAGTCCGCCGAACAGGCGGTGCCTGATCGGCCTGTGATTTCGACACATGGATTTCGGACTGCCGTCGTGCAATGCGAAGTCGCCGGTGTTCATGGTGGCGCACTCCTCTGCTTGACCTGGCCGTATCCCAATCGGACAAGCCGCGCAGCTTGGCGCACGCCGCACGCCCGTCAACCCCCAGCCCGCACCGACCGAGTCGGGGGTGTGACGGCCGCGCTGTTCGCGTACGCCTGAATCGCAGCGCTCCGATCGGGAGCGTCCATTCAAGGAGTTGCGATCATGAACCTTATTTCCGACGAACTACGTGCGCAGTTGCTGGCCAACGGCCGACAATCCCTCGCTGACGAGGGATTCGATCCACAGCCAGTGGTCAAGCTGTTCACGCCTGATGCGGGTGCAACCTGGCTGCTGACCGAGATTGATCCAGACGATGACGATCATGCGTTCGGACTGTGCGACTTGGGTCTCGGCTTTCCTGAGCTGGGCTACGTGAGTCTGGCTGAACTCGCTACCCTGCGTTGCCGCCTCGGCCTCCCGGTGGAACGGGATCTGCATTTCAAGGCAGGCAAGCCCATCAGCGCCTATACGCGCGAAGCCCGGATGTCGGGCCGCATCGTGGCCTAGGCTCCACGCGCATCAACCGTCGTTCGGCGGTTGATGCCATTCCATCGGAAGCCTGGCTTCCGTTTCCAGCATCAGCTCACCGGCGCTACGGCCCAGCGCCCGGGCGATCTTGAATACCAGCGCCAGCGTGGGCATATGCTCGCCACGCTCGATTTTGCCCATGTGCGAGCGTTCAATACCTGCCAGATGGGCCAGCGTTTCCTGGGCGATGCCATCTTCGGTTCTCACGGCCCGCACCGCAGCCCCGAAGGCTTGCGCAGGCGCGGCTTCAAAGGTCGTCGCCCCTGCCGGTCTTCCTCGCTGGATCACGCGCTTCTGCATGGGCAGTAGCGTCGGTGTTTAGAATAATTTAAACCACGTTATATTTAACTCTTTTGAACCGAATGCGGACTTCCATTACAGTTGGAACGTTCAGGGCGATTCAAAAATAGTAAATATCTGTAAGTAATCCTACGGACCCGCCATGACCTTTCTCACTGAGTTGCAGCGCTCGCAAATGCTGGCCAACGGCGCAGCCCGTGCGCGTGGCGAAACTATGGATCCCTATCCCGTCGTCAAGCTCCACACCCTGGATGCTGGTGCTGTTTGGTTGCTGGTCAGCCTGGACGGTGACCAGGCCTATGGGCTGTGCGATGCGGGGACCGGATTCCCCGAGCTGGGTACTGTGAGCCTTTCCGCGTTGGAAGGTGTGCGTGGGCCACGCGGCCTGCGCATCGCAGCCGATCCCCATTTCAAGGCGCGTCAACCGTTGTCGGCCTACGCGGCCGAAGCGATCCGGGATGGATCTATCAACGACTGAGCTTTTTGGTAAGACCTTTTTAGCCTCTATAAGTCGCGATATGTAACTATTTAGGTAACATTTCGCGAACACATTCGTGGCATCCTCCCGCAAATTCCAAAGGGAGCCATCGCAATGACGATCCATCACAACTCTGTCGACTTGTCCGCGCCCTGGCGCGCTGCAGCTGCGTATCTCTACACGCTGGACCTGGACGGTTCCGCGCTGGCGTGGGAATACCTGAGGCGCCACGCCGGTTACCGGGCCGACTGGCGCAGCAGGCAAAGCCGCGCTTCAGTGTCCCACTGGGGGTTGCAGAGTCGCCGAAGACCCGCGGCTCGATGCCCGCCAGGCACACCCGTTCTGGTCCGTAGCGGCTGACGCGCTGCTGCAGGTCCGCGCGGTCCACGCACACGATGCTGGCACCGGGCCGGTGTTCAGTCTCTGGAGGATTCCCGGTCGCAAGCGCGTGGCGCATGCCGGCTCGCAACTGAACCTCACCGCAGAGCAGGGGCCGCATCGCCTGCGGGCGTCGCTGTGTACTGCGCTGGAGGACGGTTCACCCTACGGTTTGACCGTGCCGTTCGATACCCACCTGCGCGCGCGATTGAGCGGGTACCAGCTGCAGGCCAACGCCATTCAGGGGAAATGGCCTGCTGTTGATGCCAGAAGAATTACGCGCACGTCCCTGCTGCACTTGCACGCCCTGCAGGCGCTGGATGGGTCGCAAGCCGGTGCTCACCATCGCGACATTGCCGGGGCGCTATTCGGCGCTGATGCCGTGCGCAATCGCTGGACGGCGGATGGCGAACTTCGTGCGCAGGTTCGCCACCTCCTGACCCGTGCCGAGGGTTTGATGCGTGGTGGCTATCTGGCCTTGGCTGGCGTGCGCCAGCAGCACGTCAGTGCCCCACGTAGTGCCCCCGGAGACGAACCCGCGCACTGAATATCTCCCTTCGCAGTTGTCCCCGGTTTCCTGAGACTCCCTCCATCTGGCCGCATTTCGCTGCCAGGCGATGACTGTCGATGGAGTCCTTCATGGCAACTGCGAATTCCCTGCCTTTGCTTCCCTTGCTCGGGGCTGCGCAGCCATCTGCTGCTGCACCCGGCAATCCCGAGTTCTTGACCAATGACGAGGCCGCAGCCTTTCTGCGCCTCTCGCCGCGCACGCTGGAGAAGCAGCGTGTGCTGGGTGGTGGCCCCCGTTACCGCAAGTTCGGCGCGCGCGTGCTCTACGCAGTGGGCGACCTGCGTGCCTGGGCCGATGGCCGTGCTTATGGCATGACGTCCGATCCCGGCAGTCCGCAGCGGGCTTCGGTGCGCTGAGTGGGCGTTGATCCAGTGTCAGATTCACAGACAAGACGGCAGCCATGGCCAAGCCCTTGAGTGAACGCGACCAGCTGATGCTGTTCCGTGCATTGCCGGGCGGCGACATGGCCCCGCGCGACGCGCAGGACCTGATGGCCTACCCGTTCTTCTCGCTGGCCAAGTCTCGCAGGGTGGTGCCGATACGCTTTGAGGCCGGCGGGGTGACCTTGACTGTTGAAGGTGTGCCGGAGCATGGCATTGCCACCATCTGGGACGCCGACGTATTGATCTGGGCCGCCAGTCACATCGTTCAAGCACGGGACCAGGGCCTGCGCACCTCGCGCCTGATGGCCGCGACACCGCACGAAATACTGACCTTTGTGCAGCGCGGCACCGGATTCAAGGACTACCTGATGCTCAAGGCCGCATTGGACCGGCTGCAGTCCACCACGGTGGCCACCTCCATCCGCCAACCCGTCGGGCGGCGCATGCACCGTTTCTCCTGGATCAATGAATGGAAGGAGCTGCCCGGTGCCCATGGCCGGGCCTACGGCATCGAGTTGATCCTGGCCGACTGGTTCTATGCCGGTGTGATGGAGGATGCCTTGGTCTTGACGCTGGATCCGGCCTATTTCAAGCTCACGGGCGGCTTCGAGCGCTGGCTGTACCGGCTCGTGCGCAAGCACGGGGGCCGGCAAGTGGACGGTTGGCGTTTCGACCTGCGTCACCTGCACCTCAAGTCAGGTAGCTTGCAACGCTATGCCGACTTTGCCGTTCAGTTGCGGCGCCTGGTGCACCGCCAGTCGCTGCCGGGTTACTGGCTCTCCCTTGAGCACGTGGGCAGCACGGACTGGCTCCGGTTCCGATGCTGGTCCGTTTCACCCCAGTCCGACTTATCCACAGGCACTGGTGACAAGTCGGTGGACAAGCTGTGTCCGGACTCGGGAATCACCCGCACGGCATTCGGGGAATCGCCCGCAAACGACACGGGTAATCACACGTGCACATCGGCCGCCAGCCCACGCCCAGCAACGGTTTCGGACCTCCTTAACTAATCTAACTAAAGACATAACTATGGATAAAAGAGGAAATGTCGCTGCCCAAAAAACGAGCAGTGCTGCATCCGAAGGCATAGAAGACCGTTTGTCAGGGGGGTCCAAGCCACCCGGCAAGGTGATCGCACTGCTCAACCAAAAAGGCGGGGCAGGCAAGACCACGCTGGCCACACACCTTGCAGGCGAGTTCGCCATGCAAGGACAGCGCGTGACGCTTCTGGATGCCGATCCGCAGGGGTCTGCGCTGGACTGGGCGCAACGGCGGGCACAAAGCGGGCAGGATCGCTTGTACGGCGTGTTTGGCCTTGCGCGGGACTCGCTGCACCAGGAAGCTCCGCAAATCGCCTTGCAGGCAGATTTCGTCGTGATTGATGGTCCACCGAGGGTCGCGGCACTCGCACGCTCCGCGTTGCTGGCAGCCGACCTGGTGCTGATTCCGGTGCAGCCCAGTGCCTACGACGTGTGGGCCAGTCATGAGATGTTGCAGTTGATCACCGAAGCACGTGTCTTTCGGCCGCAGCTGCGCGCGGCTTTCGTGATCAACCGGCGGGTCGTCGGGACTGTGATCGGGCGCGAGGCACGTGCCGCGCTGGCCGATCAGCCGTTTCCCGCCTTGCTGGTGGAAGTCTCCCAGCGCATTGTGTTTGCCGACAGTGTGGCTGCAGGGCGGCTGGCGTTTGAAGTGGCACCGCATTGCGCAGCCGCGCGCGAGATCGCGGCGCTGGCGCATGCGGTGCGGGAGATGTTGGGATGAGCAAACTTCAACCTTCCAATTCGCAGCGGCGTGCACCGATTGGCCGCAGGCCCGGTGCTGATCCAGCATCGGCCTGGGTGCAGCAGGTTGATTCGGTGATTGCAACCGCAAAGGCATCGGTCTATACCGCACGACTCACCATTGATGTCACACCCGTGCTGCGCGGGCGTATCAAGGTGGTCGCGTTTCAGCGGGGTGTCACCGCCGTTGAGATGTTGCGCGAACTGCTGGAACGTGAGTTTCCGGAAGGGGCGCCATGATGCAGCCGAGCATGCAAGTAGCAGGGCAGGTGATGCTGCCCGAGTTGCCAGCGCGCAAACCCGTACCGATGCAGGTTTCCCTTGCCTGCGTGGATCAGCGGGTAAACGTGTGGCTGCGCTTTGGAAAACCCGTGCGCGAGACCGATCTGAACCGATGGCGGCGCGTCGCGGTGTTTGAGCCTGGTGCAGTCTGCTGCCGGGTGAAGTGGATTGCCAATGACTATGGCGCGGCGCTTTGGCAGTTGATGGTGTTGCAGGCGTCCATGCCATCCGAAGGCACACAACGCGTCGCTGGCGTGGTGCCAGGCGCGTGCATCCTGCTGCGTGCCGACGGCGAACTGCAAGTCAAAGCAGTGCTGGCGGTGATTGACGCCATGGAGCGCCTGGGTATCGATCCCTGTGCCGTGGCTTTGACGTACTGGGGTACGGTCGGCGACTGCCTGGCTGCACGCCAGCCGCTTTCCGTGTACACGCCCGAGCGGCATGTGGCGCACATTGCGCGCGGAGCGCTGCAATGAGGCGAGCCCTCGTGATTCTCTGCATGGACATCGGATTGGCGGCGCTGCTCATGCCGTTGGCCGTGCCGCACCGTGCGCAGATCGTCTACAACCCCAGCGACAGTGTGGCGCCTGGCTGGTACCGCATCGTGCCTGCCGACTCGCTGCAGGTCGGCAGCATCGTGCTGGCCCGACTTCCGGCACCCGCTGCTTCGTTGGCGGCACAGCGTGGCTACCTGCCGGCGGGTGTCCCCTTGCTCAAGCGCATTGGTGCCATGGCGCCGCAACGGGTGTGCGTGGATGGCACGTCAGTACGCATCGATGACGTGGTTGTGGCCACCGTGATGCGGGCCGATGGGCATGGTCGTCCACTTTCTGCCTGGTCGCAGTGCCGACACCTGGCGCGCGGCGAACTGTTTCTCCTGAGCAATACCAATCCGGCGTCGTTCGACGGTCGTTATTTCGGCCCCATCCATACATCGGAAGTGATTGGCAGTGCGCAGCCTCTGTGGACCTGGAGTACGCCATGATGGTGTCGTCCATTGTGGAGATGTACTGTTGCCAGCGTGCGGCGATCGTCGCACTGGCGCTGCTCATTGGGCGGCTTGGTTCACCCTGTGTGCGGTTGGTGCTGTGTCGGAGCCGGGAGCCCAGGGGACCGGTGAAGAGAGAGGGCAAGATAAAAGGGCCGGCACGTGCCCGGCCGCAAAGCCAGTCTGCACGTGGGGTTGGCGCGGCACACAGGCTTGCAGCCTGTGTGCCGCTGCAGAACGCAAACCCATACGGCATGAAGCTTGGCCGCGTGCCGTTTCCGATGCGGTATGCCAGCCTGCGATGGAGCGTGTGTCATGGCCTCGCGTGACGATGACCGTTTCAGGGCCAAGCCGGGAGCGCCCAAGGGTCGTGCAGGGCAGGGTAATGGACAGCGTTCACAGCGCTTTGTTTCACAGGTTTTGAAGCAAGTTTCCAAGGCTGGCGCGAATGCTTCAAGCAACCGTGGAGTCCGGCCTGCATCGACGTTCGGTCGGGGGCGAGTCGCAGCTGGCAGAGCGGGACACACGCTGGCGGTGACCGCTCGGCGCGTGGTCATCAAGTCCCGCTATGTGGTGCGGAAGAAGGCCGGAGCCAAATCTGTCTCAACGCATTTGCGCTACATCGAACGTGACGGCGTGACGCGTGATGGAGAGAAGGGACAGGCCTATGGACCTGAGACAGAAACGGCTGACCTCAAGGCCTTCGAGGAGCGGGGCAAGGGTGACCGCCACCAGTTTCGCTTCATCGTGTCGGTGGAGGACGCCGGGGAGCTGGAAGACCTGCGTCAGTACACGCGCGAGTTCATGCAGCGCATGTCCACCGACCTGGAAACCCGGCTGGATTGGGTGGCCGTTGACCACTGGGATACGGATAACCCGCACACGCACATCGTGCTGCGCGGGCGTGCAGGGGAGGGGCGTGGAAAGGGTCAGGATCTGGTGATTGCACCGGACTACATGGCGCACAGCATGCGCATGCGTGCCTGCGAGCTGGCGACCGAATGGCTGGGGCCACGCACGGAGTTGGAGATCCGGCAAGGATTGTTGAGGGAGGTAGCGCAGGAGCGGCTGACGAGCCTGGACCGGGCGCTGCTGCGGCAGGCTACCTTGGATGTCGTGGACTTGACGCAGGAGCCCAAGGACCGGCAGCGTCAAACCCATCTTCGTGCCAGGCTGCAGCGGCTGGAGGTGATGGAACTAGCCGGGCGTATCGATACAAATCGCTGGAAGCTGTCGCCAAATATGGAAAAGACGTTGGTCGCCATGGGCGAGCGAGGGGACATCCTGCGGGCTATGCACAAGGCTCTGAAGGGGCAGCAGCGGGAGTTGGTATTGGAAGCGGAACTGGCAACCCCTGTCATCGGCCGTATAGCGGCCAACGGCCTGGCCGACGAACTGAATGACCGAGGCTATCTGGTGGTGGATGGAATGGATGGCCGTGCCCACTATGTCCGCCTGCCGGTCGGCGCCGAACTGATCGCATTGCCGGTGGGCGGCATCGTGGATGTGAAAGCCGCGGGAGGAGAACGAGCCGTGGACCGAAACATCGTGGGCATTGTGCGTGAAAGTTTCTATCGTAGCGCTGACCATCTGGTGCAGCTTCGTCAGGATGGTGCGGCAAACCCACAAACCGCGATTGATGTTCACCTGCGTCGGCTCGAAGCGCTGCGCCGCGCCGGCGTCGTGGAGCGCGTGACCGATGGAGTTTGGCGCGTACCGCCTGATTTTTTGTTACGTGCCCAAGCGCATGATACGCAGAAGGCCGCAGGAGTCACCATTGAGTTGCGCTCGCACCTCTCGATTGAACAGCAAGTCCGCGCCCGAGGTGCGACGTGGCTGGACCATCAATTGGTGGAAGATACCAAGGAGCTATCGTCACAGGGCTTTGGCGCCCAAGTGCGCACTGCCTTGCAGGAGCGGATGGGTTTTCTGGTCGAGCAAGGCTTGGCCGAGAGGCGCGGTTCGCGTGTGATTTTAGCGCGCAACTTGTTGTCCATCTTGCAGAAACGGGAGCTGGCGGAGGTGGGTAAAGTGATGCAGCAGCAGACTGGGTTAGTTCACCGCCTATTGCGCGATGGCGAGAGCGTCACCGGCATCTACCGTCGCTCAGTTCAACTCGCAAGCGGTCGATTTGCCATGCTGGACGACGGCATGGGTTTCAGTCTGGTGCCGTGGAGTCCTGTTGTGGAGCAGCGGGTGGGGCAGCAAGTCTCAGTCATCATGCGTGGACAGTCCGTGACCTGGGAGCTGGAGCGGCAGCGGGATCTCGCAATTTGAGCGTCGCGAAAAGATCCCAATCCCATATATGTTGATTTCCATCAAAACTTGATCCCGGTTTGATACAAATCAAGCATTTGTTTCTGTCACTCAATTCGGGCATCGGGTTTGACCCGATGCAGCAGCGCCAGCATGTCGGCCTGAATGCGATCCAGCGTCACCTGCACGTGGCCTTCAAGGCTCAGCACCAGCACCGGCGTGGTGTTGGAGGCGCGACCCAGCTTGCGGACGGTGTCGTCCGTCAGCGTTGAACGGTCGTGCCCCGGGTGTCATAGGCTTTGAAAATGCTGGCGGGAGGTGACATATGGACTTTCAGGGTGGCGCCGGTCGAGGCAGTCGGCGTGGGTCGGATCTTCCGGTCGGGTGGATATTGAAATTCATTTGACCAATCTAAAAAACTAGACAATAATAAAAAAATGGATTTTAGCCACAAACCCCCCACCCCGGATGTCGGCATCGATTCGGTCGAACTTGGCCAGCGCCTGCGGGCCTACAGAATGGGTGCCGGGCTCAAGGCAGAAGACATTGCCCAGTCGCTGGACATCTCCCGGGCTGCGGTGTATCTGCTGGAAAAAGGCGACATCGTCAAGGTGGACACCCTGGTCCGGCTAGCGCGTCTTTTTGATGTGTCGATGGCGTCGCTGCTGGGCGTTGAGATGGAGTACTACTCCACGGCCAGCGGATACTTCGAGCGCATGCGCCAACTGGAGGCTGAATCGAGCCACCTGCTGGCCAACTTTGAGCCGATCTCGTTCCTGCTGACTACCGACAACTACCTGCAGCATCTGCGCGACATGCTGTTGGATGCGGCACCGGCCGGCACGACAGCCAAAACCCGGTGGGTCAAACAGGTGGAAGGCATCATTGCGGTGTTTGCCGCCAGAAAGCAGGATTTCTCGGCCCGGCACCCGGGAATCACCAGCCTGATCGGCATGCGCGAGATTGAGCGCTTTCTGCGTTTTGGCCTGCAGGGGCGCGACAACCTCTCCGTTGCCATCCGCAAGCGGCGCAGCAAGGCGGTGCGCGACGAGATTGATCACATTGTGGCCCTGATGGAGGCTGCCCCCATCGGGGTGCAGGTGGGGGCAGTTGAAGGCAGCACGCCTGGCGTGAACTTCCAGATTTTCCGGCAGGCGACGCGCTCGTACGTGGGTGTCAGCCCGCTGCGCCTGCATGAGATCCCCGAGGTCAACAAGGCCGTTGCCACCATCACAGCCTCCACCGAGGCGGTGGCACTGTACGAGAACATGTTTGCAAGCTGGTGGGCGCGGGCCCACAAGGGCCACGAAGGTGCACAACGCATCAAACAACTGGCATCACGTATTCACAGAAAGAGCACCCCATGAGCATGGTTTCCGTTCGAGGCGTTACTAAGAGCTTCCCGGTGGATGGCGGCGTGGTCAACGCCATCTCGGTGGTTGATCTGGACATCGCTTTCGGCGAGTTTGTGTCCATCATCGGCCCGTCCGGCTGCGGCAAATCGACGTTGTTACGCATCCTGGCCGGGCTGGAACAGCAAACCGCTGGCGACATCACCTGGGAAGACAATAAGGGCCGACAAAGTTGGTTTTGTGTTCCAGGAGCCGGTGCTGCTGCCCTGGAAAAGTGCACTGGCCAACATCTGTTTCGCGCTTGAGGCCTTCGGCACCAGGGGTGAGGCCGCAGAAGTGGAAGGCCGACGCCTGCTCAAGCTGGTGGGCCTGGAGCAATTTGCCGATGCCCTGCCACGTCAGTTGTCTGGCGGCATGCGGCAACGGGTGGCAATTGCACGTGCCCTGTCGTACGATCCGCACATCCTGCTGATGGACGAACCTTTTGGCGCGCTGGACCTGCTCACACGGGACAAACTCAACGACGAGCTGGCCGACATCTGGGCCAAAACCGGCAAGACTATTGTGCTGGTGACACACAGCGTGGAAGAGGCGGCCTACCTGTCTGACCGCTTGGTGGTGATGTCTGCACGCCCGGGTGTCATCAAGCGTATTTACGATGTGCCGTTTGCGCGCCCACGCTCGGAAGCCACCAAGCTGTTGCCCGAGTTCCATCGCCTGATGGCCGACCTGCGGCGGGACCTTAAATGAGCACCACCCACAAACTGGGGCGCCGGTTTCGAGATCTGGCCATTGCGTTGTGCGGCATTGTTGGCGTGTGGTGGCTGTACATCTCCATCGCAACGGTGCCTGAATTTTTGCTGCCCACGCCTCAGTCGGTGGGTTTGGCGCTGTGGCAGCTGGTGGCGTCTGGCGACATCTGGGCACACCTGAGCGCCACCTTGTCGGTCGTGCTGATTGGCCTTGCGGCCGGTGTTGCCCTGGGCATGGTGTGCGGCGCGATTCTGGCCCACTTTGACAAGCTGCGTGCCTGGTTGGACGGCCTGCTGCTGTTTCTTCAAACTGCCCCCAAAATTGCCCTGGCCCCGCTGTTTCTGATCTGGTTCGGGCTGGGTCTGCTCTCGAAGGTGATGCTGGTGATTTCGCTGGTGTTCTTCCCCGTGCTGATTGGCACGATGCTCGGTGTGCGGTCGGTGGAGCCCAGTTTGCACGACCTGGCGCGCATCCTGAAGCTGTCGGCGTGGCGCTCTTTTGTCAGTATCGAGTTGCCCCATGCCGCCGCAGACATTCTGGCGGGTGTACGCGTGGGAAGCCTGCAGGCGGTGGTGGGTGCCATACTGGCCGAGTGGCTGTCGAGCAAAACCGGGCTGGGTTATTTGATGATCTTGGCCAACTCTACCTTCAATGCACCGCTGCTGTTTGCGGCGGTGGTGCTCACGGTGGGCGTTGGCATCGTGATGTATTTTTTGATTGAAAGCATCGAGATGCGTGTCTTGCACTGGAGACTGACCCATGACTGAGGCGCTGATCATGGAACGCTCCGCCCGTTTCCCCTGGCGCGGTGGCCGCCCGCCGCACATTCCGGCCGGGCCGGGTGAGGTGCCCCAGATTGTGCTGCTGCCGGGTGACCCGGCGCGGGTGGACATGGCGGTTGAGGCGCTCACCGATTTCCGCATCGTGGGGCAGATCCGTGAATTCCGTTTCGGTGTGGGCACATGGGACGGCGTGCCAATTGGTGTCTGCTCGACCGGTATCGGCGGCCCGTCCACCGAGATTGCCATCGTCGAACTGGCCAACCTTGGCATGGAGATTGCAATTCGCATTGGCGGCATGGGCGCGATCAACCCGGACATTGCCTTGGGCGAGTTGCTGGTTGTAACCGAAGCTCTGCGCGGCTCGGGGGCGGCTGCACATTACGCCGCACAGCATGAGCGCGTGTTGGCTGATGCGGTGGTGGTTGAACAGCTCTGCAACGCCGCCTTGCAGTTTGGCCTGCAGTCGCGCCGGGGCATTGCCGCCACCACAGATTCTTATTACGCGGGTCAAGGTCGTCCCTACCGGCCAGGCGGCACCTGGCAGGACACCACATCAGCCTGGGCGGCCAAAGGGGCCGATTGCCTGGAGATGGAAACCGAAACCGTGCTGGCTGTGTCCACATCGCTCAACGTGTCAGCCGGTGCCGTGCTGGGTGCCCACAACAATCGCACCACCGACCACTGGCTGGAAGACTACGCACAAACGCAGCGCAACCTGATTCGAGTGGGTGCCGCCGCCGGGGTACAGGTGCTGCGCGCCCGGGCTTCATCCACAGCCGCGGTGCCGTTGCCACCACGGGTAGCGCCCTCATTGTCAGATATCCCTTTGCCCCTCAACCTTTCTTAAACTCACTGGAGAAATCATGGACCGTCGTACCCTCATTCAAGCTGGCACTGCCATCGCCGCCCTGCCCTCCCTGTCTTTTTCGCAGTCGCTCACCACCGTCAACATCCAGATTGATGGCGCGGCCGTGCCGTTTTACGCACCGCTGTATGTGGCGCTGGAAAAAGGCATCTTCAATAAACATGGCATTGACGCCAAGTTCTTGTACGCCAATGCCTCGGAAATTGCCAAGAACGTGGCCGCGGGCAACATCGAATTTGGCTACCCCAATGCCGACGCCATCATTGCCGCACGTGCCAGCGACATTCCCGTCAAGGTGATCCACACCACCTACCAGCGCAGCATTGGCGCTACGCTGTTCAAGCAATCGTCAGGTATCAAAACCTTTGCCGACCTTAAGGGCAAACGCGTGGCGGTCACCAGCATTGGCAGCCCCAACTACCTGCAGCTTCAGGTAGGCCTGAAACAGGTTGGCCTGACCATCAACGATGTCAAGCTCGACGTGATTGCCACTGGCGCCATTGTTCAGGCCCTGCAGGCCGACCAGGTGGATGCCATCGTATTCTCGGAACTGCGGCGCTACAACCTGGAGGCCGATGGTGTCAAGGTAGGCATGATTTCGTCGAACGATTTTCTGCCGTCTTTTGGCAATGTGCTGGTCACCAGCGACCAGTTTCTCAAGCAGAAACCCCAGGTTGCCAAAAGCGTGGCCACGGCCCTGACTGAAGCACTGGCCTGGGTCATCAACGGCAACGCCGAAGAAGCCATCAACCTGTCGATTGAAAAATTTGCTCCCACTTGGAAAGGCCAAGAAGCCATGCTGGTGCGTTCGTTCAAGGAAACCTTCATCCCGTCCGTCTGGCAGAGCAGCGTGACCAAGGCCAAGGGATTGGGCACGGCAGACATGGCCACCTGGCAAAAAAGCATTGACCTGCTGGTCGAGTACAAGGTGATCCCGAAACGCTTCCGTGCCGAAGATCTGGTGGTGCAGCCAGGCGCCATTGCCTGATCACGACAGGCCATCACGCCACACCCAACCCAAGCAAACCACGCAAGGTTGAGCCTCATGCGACATCCCGTCCTGACCGCCATCATGTCCACCGGGGCGTTTGTCGCGCTGTGGTGGCTGGCTGTGCTGCTGCTGAAGTTGCCGGCCTATTTGTTGCCCGCACCGGATGCGGTGTTTGACCGCGTGGTTTTTCTGGCGCGCCACGCCGATCTGCTGCAGCACATGGCTGTCAGCACGTCAGAGCTGATGCTTGGGTTTGCTCTGGGTTCGGTGTTGGGGGCCATGGCCAGTTCCTGGTTTGCCCACGTGCCGCTTGCCGAGCGGCTGATGTCGCCGCTGATTGTGCTGGTTCAAACCGCGCCGAAGATCGCACTCGCCCCGCTGCTGGTGTTGTGGCTGGGTTTTGGTTTGAGCTCCAAAGTGGTGCTGGTCGCGGTGGTGGTGTTTTTGCCGGTGATGGCGTCCACCCTGTCGGGCATCCGGGCCATTCCGGCCTCGGTGTGGGACCTGTGCCAGGTGCTCAAGCTCTCAAACCCGGCACGTTTCAGGCAGGTTGAGCTGCCGTACGCACTGCCAGCCATTCTGGCGGGCATGCGTATTGGTGCCACCCAGGCCATCACTGCCATCGTGATTGGCGAGCTTCTGGGTGCCAAACTCGGACTGGGTGTGCTGCTGGCCATGGGGCAGGAGAACAATGACGCTGCCATCGTGATTGCGGTGGTTACCGTGCTCAGTCTGCTGGGTTATGCCTTATACCTGCTGGTGAACGTGTGCGAGCAGCGGTTTCTGCGCTGGCATGAATCCCAGCGCTATTTGCAGATCGGTTCGGCCTGACGCTCATCATTCGTAAGCGCTCAATTCACTACGTCTTTCGGTGGCAGGGCAATTGAGGGATGCTAGGTCTATCGGACCCGAGAGCAGGCGCGGGCTGATGTGTTTGATTACATTGTATGCGTCCGGCGAACCCATCTTGAGGGACTGCTGATTTCTGGAGATAGTGTGCATGATGAAGATCATGCACACCATGGCGAGCGAGTCTCGCGCCAAAGTCACCAAGCGCCGGTTTTACAGCCTCGAACTGAAACTCCAGGTTGTCAGGGAATGCGCACAACCCGGCGCCTCCATTGCTGCCGTGGCGCTCGGGCACGCCATTAACGCCAACATCGTGCACCGCTGGTTGCGCGAACATAGTCAGGGTGCACTGGCAATTCGGCCCCAAGCGTTTATTCCGGTTGCGTTGGATACGGCCCCTGTGCCATCGACACCGCTGCCCAGTGCGGACATTCGCATTGAAGTCCAGCGTGCAAACACCACCATCGTCGTGCATTGGCCTCTTGCCCGCGACGCTGCTTGTGCGCAGTGGCTGCGCGAGTGCTTGCAGTGATCCGTATCGACGCAGTTTGGCTTGCTATCACGCCACTGGACATGCGCGCCGGCACGGATACTGCGCTGGCTCGAGTGGTGGGAGTGTTCGGTGGCGCCCACCCGCATACGGCCTACCTCTTTGCCAACCGGCGCGCCAACCGCATGAAAGTGCTGGTGCATGACGGCATCGGGATCTGGCTGGCAGCCAGGCGGCTGCACCAAGGCCACTTCGTCTGGCCTCAGGAAAGTGCCATCAATCGCGTGAGTCTGAGCTGCGCCCAATTGGATGCCTTGGTACTGGGCTTGCCCTGGTCGCGCATTGGCGAGGGCGGCATTATTACCGTGGTGTGATTGCCGGATTGCGGGGAGTATTTGCGTCTATTGGGGGATGCGCCAATAGGCTTCCTGCAGAGGCGCTGGCACACTTGCGTTCATGGTCGTGACCTCCGAATTACTGTCCGGTTTGAACGCAGAGCAATTGCGCGAACTCGCCCGTGATTTGATCGCACAAGTCGCCAGTCGTGACCAACAGATCACCAGCCTGGACCAAACCATCACCAGCAAGGACCGCGAGATCCTGTACCGCCAGGCCAAGATCGACCAGCTCACACATGAGATGGCAGTTCTCAAGCGATGGAAGTTTGGCCGCAGTCGTGAACAACTCGACGCTGCCCAGGCCAGTTTGCTGGATGAAACCATAGACGCCGACATTGCCGCCATTGAGCAAGAGCTCCAAGACCTGGCACCAGCTGACAAAGCGGCCAAAGAACCCCGCCAGCAACCCAAGCGCGCAGCCTTGCCGCCAGAGCTGCCCCGTGTTGATCTGCACCACGAGCCTGACAGCACCACTTGCACCTGCGGCTGCCAGTTGAAGCGCATCGGCGAAGACGTCAGCGAGAAACTGGACTACACACCGGGTGTACTCACGGTGCAGCGCCATGTCCGTGGCAAGTGGGTGTGTTCCGAGTGCCAGAGCCTGACGCAAGCGCCGGTGCCCGCCCAGATCATCGACAAAGGCTTGCCCACATCGGGTTTGCTGGCACAGGTGTTGGTGGCCAAGTATTCGGACCATCTGCCCCTGTACCGCCAGGAGGCCATCTTTGGGCGTTCTGGCTATCCAATAGCTCGCTCCACTCTGGCGCAGTGGGTGGGCGTGTGCGGGGTGCAATTGCAGCCGCTGGTGGATGCGCTGAAGACTGCCATGTTCCAGTCTGCGGTGCTGCATGCCGATGAGACCCCGGTGGCGATGCTCAAGCCGGGTAACAAGAAAACGCATCGGGCCTACCTATGGGCCTATGCGCCGGGAGCCTTTGAAGATTTGAAGGCCGTGGTCTACGACTTCTGTGAATCCCGTGCCGGTGAGCACGCAAGAACATTCCTGGGAGACTGGAGCGGTGGACTGGTTTGTGACGACTTCAGTGGTTACAAAGCCAGCTTTGGTGCGGCCATCACCGAGGTGGGCTGCATGGCACACGCCCGGCGCAAGTTCTTTGACCTGCATGCCAGCAACAAGAGCGAGATTGCCCAGCAGGCGCTGACCTACATTGGACAGTTGTATGAGATCGAGCGAGAAGTCAAAAACCTCAGTGCCGGTGAGCGAGGACGCATCCGGCAAACCAAATCAAAACCACTGCTTGACGCCTTGCACCAGTGGTTGCTGCTCCAACGCCAATGCATTACCGATGGATCGGCCACCGCCAAAGCGCTGGACTACAGCTTGAAACGCTGGGTTGCACTGAGCCGGTTTGTGGAGGACGGACGACTGCCCATCGACAACAACTGGATTGAGAACCAGATTCGGCCGATTGCGATTGGTCGAAGCAACTGGCTGTTCGCGGGCTCACTGCGTGCGGGCCAGCGTGCGGCTGCGGTGATGAGTCTGATCCAAAGCGCCAAGCTCAATGGGCATGACCCGTATGCCTATCTGAAGGATGTGCTGGCACGCTTGCCGACTCAGAAAAACAGCCACATTGACGAGTTGCTGCCGCACAACTGGCCACCGCTAATTACGTAACCATTGCTTGGTCAGCCTGTGTTGGCCGGTTGCTTACATTACATTGAACGGTTTTACAACTCTACGCGCAGGCATTCCACGCTGGGGTATGTAAGTCCGATACAGTTTGAGGAAGCTTTAAAAGCTTAGGTCGGTGTCTACGGAACCGGCAGCAGCCCAACCTCGGTAGGTTTAGACAAACTCGGTCGCATGCAGTCTTTTCTTAGCCGCCATAAAGACCTTTATGCGGTCAAGATCGATTGGATTGGTGGGAATTCCGTCGACCTTAAAATAGCTACCGACGATGAAGCCGTCAGCAGCATCGAAGACCTTATCAATATTTTCTGGGGTAGTTCCGCTACCAATAAGAATTGGTTTCGTAGTTACTTCTTTTGCAATGCGTAAGTCCGCGGTGTCAGTTTCAAGTCCCGTTACGGCACCGGAAATAATGATCGCATCGGAGTGCGGCGATAAATCGCGGATTTCTTCTGAAAGCTTTGGATAAACCCAGGGATTCGAGTGCTTAACTCCAGCATCCGCATATATGGCTACTGAAGCCCTAAGATTTGTCCTGAGCCTGAGAGTAGCGTGGCTTCGCCCCTCAACGACTCCCTGAGCAGCTAGTACCGCTCCTACGTGCACGTTCACTCGAATGAAGCTAGCATTTGTGGACGCTGCAATTGCCATTGCAGCCTCAGCGTCATTGCGCAACACAGCAACCCCAACAGGGATGCTTGCCATTCTCACTATTTCCCGCGTCACTCCAGCCAATGTCGCAATAGTCTCAGCTGGAACCTCAGCGGGAAAAAAGGGGCCGTCACGAAAATTCTCCACAATGAGAGCGTCAACACCGTGATCAATAAAAGCACGCGCTTCCCAAAGAGCCGTTTTATAAATTTGTTCAACATCGCCGTCATACCGATGGGAACCCACTGTTGGTAGTAGATGAATACAGGCAATAACGGGTTTCTTCTTGAAATCGATCATTTGCTTATCCCAAGAGCTTGATGAATCTCTGCCATTGCGGCACGAGGATTCTTTGCGTTGAGAACAGAACGACCTACGACCAAAAGGTCGGATCCCTCCCTAGCCGCGTCTTCATAGGTGTAAACACGCTGGTGGTCATCGTGCGCGGCTCCGTTCGGACGAACACCTGGAGTTACGTAAAAAAAGTCGCTCCGAAGACTTCGCTTAACAATACCTAATTCCCCGACTGAGGACACAATTCCGTCAAGACCGGCGTCTGCTGCCAACTGCGCTTTCCTAAGCACCTCTTCTGCGACAGATCCACGGATGCCTAACTGATTGTTAAGAACGGTCTCGCCGATGCTTGTCAAGACAGTAATTCCAATTAGTTTCGGGCGAGGTATTCCAAATTTCACCGAGGCTGCGTTGACAGAGCGCACAAATTCGATCAGCATCTCAGAACCACCCGATATGTGCACTGTGACGATCTGTATCCCCAAGAGGACTACTGCTTCTCCGTATCCACTCAAAGTATTCGGAATATCGTGCAATTTAAGATCAAGAAATACCTTTGCACCCCTAGATCGAATCTTCTGTACTAAGTCCGGTCCGAATAAAGTAAAGGCTGAATTTAGTTTGAAGTAACCTACGAGGTCCATGAACTGATCTACCGCTTGAAGGATCTGGTTCTCGTTATGAAGGTCTAAGGCAAGGCAAATGCGATCCTTGTGATTGGCGGCTTTAGTGTTTAATGTCATGTCTTTCTCTTCAAATGAATAAATTCCGAATACAAATCGAAATCCTCCTAGGCCATAGAACTCGATAAGATTTTTTTATAAATATCTGCTGCAGCTACCACTTCATCCAGCAGAACTCGTTCGCCTGGACCATGCGAGTACTTGGGATCTCCCGGGCCAAGAACTAGCGCCGCGGTAGATATGGATGCAAGTACGCCAGCTTCGCTGCCATAGGAAAATGTTTCTGGAATGCACGTTCCGGTGGTTGAGGCAATCTTTGAAAATAGCTCAAGTACAAGCGGATCTTCTGTAGAACACCGATTCGGTGGGGAAGAAAAATACTGAGGCTCCAACTCAAAAGTCCCAATCGCTGAGTCTTTCAGGTGATGCTGTAGGTCAGCTAAAAACTTAGCAACGGATTGCCCCGGCAAAATCCGAGCATCAAACCAGATTCGAACGCCCTGAGGGGTTTTATTCATATCCCCGTCACTCTCCACCCGAGTAGGAGTTAAAGTGGTTATTCCAAGTCCACAATCCGACTTCATCAAGGCTAGTTCTTTGTTCCAAAGTTCCAGAGCAGACAGCAAACTAGCAGCCGAAAAAAGAGCATTATTTAGTCTTGGATAGGCTGCGTGCGCCACCTCACCGGAAACGTAAATACTCGCTCGAACGATTCCTTTTTGTGCGTAGATCGGAACAAGGGAAGTTGGCTCACCTGTGATGGCAAGGTGAGGTCGCATGGAGTGCGAGCAAAGCTTTTGGCAGCCACAAAGACCGTACTCTTCATCTACAGAGGCCACGACGTAAGACTCACGCCGATGCGGCGAGTCAAGTGACGCCGTAAAACCTGCCAGCATCGCAGCTAGGGAAGCCTTAGCATCGGCGCTACCCCTTCCAACCAAATATCCATCCTCTACGCGGGGCTGAAATTCCATTGCCTCCTCGTCAGAGGCTGGGTATGTATCCATGTGGGCACTAAGCAGAATTACGCGATCATCAGCCATCTTTCCACGAGGGACATAACCGATCACGTTGTTTCGTCCAGGAGCGACCTCTTGGAATGACACATCAATTCCGTAGCCGGAAAGGTACTGCGCTACGTAACTGCCTGCAGCTTGCTCGCTATCGCTTGGCGATGCGCCACGAACGCGGATTGACGCTTCGAATAGATACCAAATCTGATAACAACCGTGTGATCTCAGCAGTCATTGCCACTCCAATGCGTAGGTTCATCAAAGATCCCCGAGAAAAAGGCGACGACAAAAGATCATCGCTTCCCAAAAGCGCATAAGGCAGCTCCTGAGGTTTTCATGAGCAAAAGCTAAGCTGAATTCACGTTCCCGTCATGGCAGGTTTCGCGAACGAGCTTGCCGTTTTATGGCATTGCTTTTTGCAATATTTAAAACACATCGCGGCGCTTCGATAGGCGCCGTTGTTCGACTTACTTTTCCTCTGGCTCAGTACAGTCTTGGCCACCTTGGCAGCCTTGCAGAATTGAACCACGCTTAAGTTGGGCGATGAGATCGTTCATAAAAACTCCTTCTATTTAAGTTAAAAACCAAGGTCCCGAGACCTTTAGTTTGCCGTCTCGAAATTGAGATGGCAAATTTATTCTAGTGGAGTATTTCGATAAACACAATCAGCAGTGTATCAATTTGTTCGAAAAAAATTGTCATCTTTCACTGGTAGATCTCAGTATTCTTCAAATTATTACGTAACAAGTTCAAGGAGATCGGTGAAATTGTTTGATGTATCGAAAACGAGACCAACTGATAGAAAGTAAGTACAGTCCAGCACAGATGTACTGACCTTGGAGTTGACGTCACCCTGAATTTCGGACTTTTCTAAACTAGGGAAGGTCTGCACAACCTCGCCGCAGCGCGAGTTGAGCGTCAAGAATTCACACAAAGTAGCCCGAGGTGCGTTCTCACCGATTTTTTTTGCCCGCAACGCATGCGCACTCATCCCTGCGCTCCTTGAAGAATTTGTCTTCTGGCCATTCACAAATTGCTCAAGGCAAACAGCGTGACCAGTTGAGCGGTGTTCTTGGCCAGTCCTTTGTAACGAACCTTGGTGAAACCGAATTGCCATTTGATAACTCGAAAGGGATGCTCCACTTTGGTTCTCACGCTGGCCTTCATCTGCTCAGCCTTGTCCAACAAGTTGAGGAACACTTGCTCGTAGCCGAAACGTTCCCCCACGAGGGCGCGCAACTCACGCACCGTCGCTGGCCACTGGGGCATTGGCGGCGTTTACGCCCCTTGCCGAGAATGTCAACGCTCGCCTGATCAAGATGCAGATCACCGACGGTCAACTGTGACGACACTTTGTTGCACGGCGAGCCAGGTCAGGAATGCTCGAACATGCCAGCGGCGGTCATTGATGGTGATCGGGGACAAGCCACGCTCTCGCTGCATGTACCTGGCAAATTCGTCGATAAGATCAGTGCCGGACCCGGGCTTCGCAGTCTGCAACTACAGGCGCCCCATAAATCGCAGCCAGTCGGTGGCTACTTGCACGAATCTCTGGCGCCGACCGGGGGAGACGCTACGGCCGCGTCGTCGGTGATATTGGACCCAACGATCGGCAACCGAGGCGACCTCCCCGGGTGTGGCGGCCCTCCTACCGCTAATGTCCAGGCGCCGTGCTATGACAAGGAGCTCACTCGCCAGGTTCGAAACTGAATCTCTCGTGGCCCCTGACGCTGCAAAGTGCGCAACAAAACGGTCTCGCTCCACGGCCGCTGGCCCATCGAGATGGTTGGCCAAGACGCGCGAGTACCGATACAAATTCTCGAACATGATCAGATTCCCTTATGAAATGAAAGGACCCGACTCTACGTGGCTGGCGAAATTTATGTGGCGCTCAGCGACAGGCCTCCTGAGGGCGATGCCGCTGTCCGGGTTTGCCAGAAGGTACGTGCGGCTCAATCAACGCAACCAGTTCTGTCCACGGCACGACCAAATTCATCTCATTAAGGAAGTCTCGCTTGCGTGTTCTCTTGGTGACCAACTCGAGCTCAGTGGTGGTAAAGCTCTTTTGTTTCATCGGCAATTAACGTCTGTACGGTTCCGAAGGCTGACTTATGCAGACCTTCCCTAGAGTTAAGGTAGCTTCTCGGTCGGCCCGACAGGGCTGGAAGGAGAAGTGGTTGACGGACATCACAGAATTCCAGATCCCCGCCGGGAAGGTATATCTCTTGCACACGATCGACTGCTTCGATGGCCTGGTGGCCAGTTGGACAATCGGCACACGTCCAGACTCCGACTTGGTAAACACGAGGTTAGACGCTGCCATTGATACGGTTGCCACCTCTGCAAACAGGCCTGTCATTCATTCTGATCGTGGTGCCCACTATCGCTGGCCAGGTTGGATCAAACGGGTGCACAACGCCAAACTGATTCGTTCGATGTCCCGAAAAGGGTGTTCGCCAGACAACGCTACATGCGAAGGCTTCTTCGGACGATTAAAAACGGAACTGTTCTATCCTCGCAGCTGGCAAGATATCAGCGTTGACCAATTCATCCAGATCGTTGACTCCTACATCCACTGCTACAACGAAAAGCGCATTCAAATATCCCTTGGCTCACTCAACCCCATTGAATACCGGCTGAGCCTTGGAATCACGGCATAAAACAGTCCAAGTTTTACGCCGCACCCCGATGTTCAGGCCGAGACGCATGCTTGATACGAGTTGCCTATGCCGCCGATCGCGGCGCTGACGGGGAAGCCCAGTTTCCGCTACGCCCGAACGAAACGCTTTTGCATTTGAGCGAATGCGGCGGGTGTTGCCCGCAGTTTTGTATTGGGAATCACGCTTTCGGCACTTGGCAATTCAATGCGCAATTACCAAGGGTTTGTACCAATAAAACATTTCTATAAAATCTAAAAAAAAAGATTAGTATCAAAAAAGCGGCAAGTGTTGGGCTTTGAAGGACCGGCTGGACTTTGACTCACCGGATGAGCCGATCCACTTATCGCCAGATTTAGCAAATTCACTTTGACAGGAGAAATTGAGGATGAATACGAGCATGAATGATGTGACCAATCGCGCCAATGCGCAGCACTCGGCAACCGCCCGCAACAAGATAGGCCGGGCTATGAAATTGGTCATGGTGACGGCTCTTGTAGTCATCGCGTCTTCCGTGTCTGCGCAGACCGCCAAGTACACCGCAAAGATAGGTCACCTTGAACAAGTAACCCAACCACGTCACAAGGGCTTAGAGAAAGTGGCGGCGTTGGTCAAGGAGCGAACCAAAGGCGAAGTGGAGTTCACCTTGTATCCGTCGTCACAGCTGGGCAATGCCCGGCAAATGGTCGAGGGTGTGCAGTTCGGCGCGGCCGAGGCCACGGTGATGCCTGCAGCATTCCTAGGTGGCTTCAATCCCGTGGTTTCGGTGCTCGATATCCCGTACATCTATCCGACTGACCGAGCCATTTCCCAGAAACTGCGCGAAGGCGCTTTCGGTAAAGCAGTGCTCGCCAGCTTCAGCAGCAAGGGCGTCCACGCACTAGCTATCTGGCCCAACGGGCGCAAGAGCCTCACGTCCAACAAGTCGCTGGCCGACGTCACCACGCTGAGCGGCCAAAGGTTCCGCGTAATGGATTCAAAGATTCTTATCGATCAGTTCGCTGCGGTTGGTGCCACGGCGGTCGCCATCAACTTCAGCGAGCTATACACGTCGCTACAAACCGGTCTGATCGACGGGCAAGAGAATCCGCTCGACACGATCACGACGATGAAGTTCCAGGAAGTTCAGAAGAATGTTGTCGTGACAGAGCATGGCGCCACGGAGGATCTTGTGTTGTTCAACTCAGCGTGGTGGAGCAAACTGCCTGCGGAGCATCGCGCCACGATCGCCAAGGCATTCGAAGAAGTGCGCCCAGAGGTCGAGAAGTTGAAGGAAGCCGCGAGCGACGCCGCTCTCGACACGATCAAGGGTGCCAAGGCCAATGTGCGAATCGCGGAAGAGGCCGAAAGGGCTAAGCTGCGCGACAAGATGACTCCGGCCGCGCGAGCGGCGTATCTGGAGCGCGCGGGGGCCGAGGGCAAGAAGCTCCTCGAATTGTTTGATCAGGAACGCAAGCGCCTCAATTTCTGATCGGTACTGTGGTGCCAAACCCGCTGGAGTATATGTATGCTACGACTCGTTCGACTCATTGAGGGCTGGGTGCTTGGCGCCGTCATGATCCTGATCTCTTTCGGGTACGGCGCAAATGTCCTGATTCGAGAAGCACTCCCCAGCTTCGCGCCAAACCTAGCCTGGATCGAGGAAGTGTGCCTAATTGGCCTGGCGTGGATGGTCTTTCTCGGCCTCGCTATGGGCCTAGAGCAGGGCCGCCAGATCGCCATGACCAGTGCGCTTATGCGGATGGGGGACGCACTCAGAAAATGGGTCAAACTTGCCGTCAATGTGCTCGGTACAGCATTCAGCCTATACCTAACCAAGATTGGCTACGACATCACGTTGTTCGTGGTTAACAGCGGCCAAACGAGCCCCACTCTGGGCATATCCATGGCGTGCTTGTACGCGGCGATGCCGATCGGATTTGCACTTCTAACGATGCGCTACGCGCTGGAAGTCGTCACCGATGCCGATCGCCACAGCGTAGTGCTTGATCCATCCCAACATCTCTGATATCCACCTTAGTGGGAGTTTCGAATGTTCTTCGCAATCGGTCTATTTGTGCTCGCGTTGATTCTCATGGTGGCGGGGGCCGAGATGTTCCTGGTCATGGGCTTGCCCTCCGTGCTTACTAAGCATCTGTTTCATCCGGGAATGCCGGATCTCATCGTCGGACAGAGGATCGTGGGCGGGGTCGAAGTTGTCACCCTGCTGGCGATCCCCTTCTTCCTTTTCGCTGCAGACCTGATGGCGCGCGGGAAGATGGCAGGTCAGCTTGCTGACCTCTTCCGAGGCCTCGTGGGGTCTACGCGCGGGGGCATTGGCTACTCCACCGTTGTGGCCAACATGGCATTTGGCGCCGCGTCAGGCTCTGCACCCGCGACCGTCGCTGCAATGGGCAGGTTGTCGTACCCCGAACTGCGGCGGGCAGGATTCTCCGACAAGTTCAGCCTCGGGTTGATAGCATCAAGCGCCGAATGCGCGCTGCTTATCCCTCCATCGATCGCCTTTGTCGTCTACAGCTGGCTCACCGGGACTTCTATCGCCGCCTTGTTCGCCGCAGGCCTGGGCGTGGGCATATTCCTCGGCTTGGCATTCATGGCCATGGTTGCTATCGAGACACATCAGAAAACGATCGGCGCCGGAGAATCACCTCCGCCAGGACATCAGTGGCGGGCTTTGCGGGCCGCCGTATGGATTCTGGGCCTTCAGGCCATCATCATCGGCGGGATCTTCAGCGGCCTGTTCACCGCCACTGAAGCGGCAGCAGTATCGGTGGTGTACGCCATTTTGGTGGAGGTTCTGGTGCAGAAATCCATGAACTGGCGTGATGTGTTCTCAATCGCCAAGGGCAGCGCTATCTCGACTGGCACCATATTCGTCCTGCTCGCCATGGGTGCGCTGCTGGCTTACTTCATTACGCTCTCAGGCTTCGATGTGACTCTCCTCGCAGCCGTTCGTGATTTCGGTTTGAACTGGGTCGGCTTCTTGTTGGCGATCAACCTTGTCTTCCTGGTGGCAGGCATGTTTTTGGACCCGAACTCGATCATGCTGATCTTCTTGCCGACTCTGTTCCCCATTTCTACGGCGCTGGGGATCGATCCAATCCATTTCGGCATGGTGGTGGTGCTGAATGTGTGCATTGGAATGATCACACCTCCGTTTGGCTTGGATTTGTTCGTCACGTCAGGCACGCTGAAAGTCCCGGTGGAGACGGTGGTCGCGGGGATTCTTCCCTTCGTCATCACGAATCTGATCGTCCTGGCCTTTGTCAGCTATGTGCCCGTCCTGTCCACGACGCTGCCGAAGTTGTTTCTTTAGAACGCACCGCAAGAAACCCCGTGCGATAGCGCACAAACAATCGGAAATGCACTAGATGAAAACAACCGTTTTGAAAACAATCATTTGTGGAGTGACGCTCGGCATGCACGCCACTGTGTTTTTCGTTTCAAGCCTGGAGCCAGTCGCATGAGCACTGTTACCGGCTTCCAACGCAATGCTGAAAGCGTGGCGTCTCATCGGTGCGAAGTTGCCGTGCATCGGTGGGTGAACAAGCGCTACAAGTACCTGCGTTTGACTGCCCAGGCCGACCTCACCGGCAGCACCAAACCGGGCCAGTTCTACCAACTGAAGTGCCCGGGGATCAACGACCTTCAGCCCTTCCTGCTGAGGCCCATGAGTGTCTACGGCGTCGGTCCGGATGCCGGCACGATCGAGTTCCTCTACAACGTGACCGGCATCGGCACGCAAGCACTGTCTGATCTCAAAGTGGGCGGCCACATGGACATCGTCGGACCGCTCGGCAATACCTTCGCGTTCGATCCCGGCTACAAGCGAATCATGGTGGTCGCGCGTGGTGTCGGCCTGGCAACCATGGCACCGCTAGTCCAGCAGGCTGCCGCCGCCGGGGTCAAGATCATCGCGATCATGTCGGCGCGAGCGTCGCAGGACATGATGCAGGGCGAATTCCTGCGTGGCGTCGATGCGGACGTGCATTGCGTTTACGACAGCGATGGCAGTTCCTCGGTCGGAGCTGTGGATGCCCTGGTGCGTCGGCTTCTCGACAACGAGCAGCCAGATATGGTCTACACCTGCGGCTCGCACCGCGTCCTGATGCTGTTACAGCGCGTGCTCGCCGACTACCCGCAGATCCGCGGCGAGGTGGCCATGGAGCAGCGCATGGCCTGCGGCATGGGTGTCTGCCTTTCATGCGTCCGCCTGTTTGATTGCAAGACCGGTCAGAGCAGCGACAAAAAATTCCTTCGCGTTTGCCGTGAAGGCCCAGTTTTTTCCATTCGCGACGTCGTCGGGGAGGTGGAATTTGGCTAGTCTGAACGTCAGGGTCGGCGAGGTAACCCTGCGCAACCCGGTGATGCCCGCATCCGGCTGTTTTGCCATCGAATACAGTGAAGCGCTCGATTTCAACAAACTGGGCGCGCTGGTGATCAAAAGTGTGTCGCCCAAATGCCGCGCGGGCAACCCGACACCGCGCGTGACTGAGGCCTACAGCGGCATGCTGAACTCGATCGGCATTCCGAGCAAAGGGCTGCAGCACTACCGCGAGTCGGTGCTGCCGCCTTACACGCAGTTCGACACGCCGGTGGTGGTGTCCATCTCCGCCGACACCGTCGACGAGTTTGCCGATGCCGTGGCCGAGATGTCGCTGCCCGACGTCGCCGTGATCGAAGCCAACATCTCTTGCCCGAATCTGGAGGCTGATGGCATGGCCTTCGCGATGACACCCGAGACCACCTACAAGGTGGTGAGCGCAATCCGCCGGCGCACGAGCCACCCCTTCTGGGTCAAGCTGACGCCGAACGCCTCGCACATCGCGGGGGTGGCGAAAGCGGCCGAGGAAGCAGGCGCCGACGCACTGGTGATGGGCAACACGGTGCTTGGCATGTCCATCGACGTCCGCACCCGTAAACCCAAGCTGGGTAACGTCATGGGCGGTCTGTCGGGGCCGGCAATCAAACCAATCGCGCTGCGCATGGTGCACCAGTGTTACCGCAGCGTGCGCATCCCGGTCATTGGTTGCGGGGGAATCAGCAGTGCGGACGATGTGGTCGAGTTCATGCTGGCCGGCGCGAGCGCCGTGCAGGTGGGAACGGCGTCCTTTGTGGATCCGGGTGCCATACAGAAAATCATCGATGGACTGGAACACTACTGCGCCGAGATGGGTGTGGACAACATTAGGGATCTCACCGGCCAGGTCAACCTCGACCGGCAGCTGTCAGACCGCTGGTTGCGTTTTGCGCAGCAGTCGGGCTGAGAGGGAGTTTTGGTCGTGAACCTCCTCCAGCTTCAACCCTTGGCAGAGAAGCTCTTTGCGGACGTGCGCGAACTCTCGTTCGACGGCGTCGGCGTGACGCGCGAGAGCTATGGCCGCGGCGAGTCGGCCGCGGGCGACTACCTGCGGGAATTCGCGTTGGGCGAGAGCCTCGCAGTCGATGCCGATCGCGCCGCCAACCTGGTGTTTCGCCTTCCTGACGCACCGATCGATGCGTCTTCCGTCTGGACCGGCTCGCACGTCGACTCGGTGCCACAGGGCGGCAATTACGATGGGCTCGCTGGCGTCATCGCGGGCCTGCTGTGCCTCGTTGCGCAGAAGCAGCATGGGTACGCCGGGTCGCTGCCGTTGCAAGTGGTAGCCTTCCGTGGCGAGGAAAGTGCTTGGTTCGGCAAGGCCTACATGGGTTCGGGTGCGCTATTCGGCAAGGTTAGCGCGGATGATCTCGAACTGAAGCAGCGCACGACCGGCGAGACGATGGCCGAGTGCATGCGCAAAGTCGGGGCCGACGTGGATGCCATCCGTACCCAGCAGATGCTGTTCGACAGGTCGCGCGTCAAGGCCTACCTGGAACTGCACATCGAGCAAGGCCCGGTGATGGTGGCGCGCAAGCTGCCGCTGGCCGTCGTTTCGGGTATCCGCGGCAATGTGCGCCACAACCGCATCCAATGCTTCGGGGACGCGCAACACTCGGGCGTGGTGCCGCGTTGGCTGCGTCACGATGCCATGTTCGCGGTGGCTGATTTGATCATGCGCCTGGACGAGCACTGGCGCGTTCTGCTGGAGCGGGGAACCGACCTGGTGGTGACCGCGGGCGTTGTGAGCACCGATCCGGCCGAGCATTCGATCTCCCGCATCCCCGGCCAGGTTAGCTTCAGCTTCGAGGCACGCAGCAAGAGCCACGAGACCCTGGAGGCCTTCTACCAGCTCATGCGCGCTGAATGCACGGCCATCAGCCGCGAACGTGGCGTGAGCTTTGACTTCGATCGCCGACTGCTCAGCGATCCGGCAACCATGGACGAGCGCTTGTGCAAGCTGCTGTCGAAGGCCTGCGCCGACCAGGGTACACCCTTCGATGTGATCCCGAGCGGTGCCGGTCACGATGCCTCGCTGTTCGCCAACGCCGGCATCCCCAGCGGCATGCTGTTTATCCGCAACCAGAACGGTTCGCATAACCCGCATGAAGCCATGGAGATGGATGATTTTATGCTCGGCGTGCAAGCGATGAGCGACGTGTTCGAACAACTGTCTTGAGACCACCGCCATGACTCAAACGATCACTCTGCGTCGCCCCGACGACTGGCACCTGCACCTTCGCGACGGCGAGGTTCTGAAGACGGTGCTTGAGCACACCACAAGACAGTTCGCACGCGCCATCGTCATGCCCAACCTGAAGCCACCGGTAACAACGACCGAGCAGGCCCGGGCCTACCGCGATCGCATCCTTGCAGTGCTCGAGCCGGGACAGGATTTCACGCCGCTGATGACCGCCTACCTGTGCGACCACACGCCTGCCGACGAACTGCGCAAGGGTTTCGAGGAAGGCGTGTTCACCGCGGTGAAGCTTTATCCGGCCGGTGCGACGACGCATTCGGAGTTTGGCGTGACTTCGACGGCCAAGGTCGGCAGAGCGCTTGACGCCATGCAGGCGATCGGCATGCCGCTGCTCGTCCATGGCGAGAGCACCGACCCGACAGCCGACGTGTTCGACCGCGAGGCGGTCTTTATCGAGACCACGCTGCAGCCCTTGCTGAAGGACTTCCCCGCGTTGAAGGTCGTGATGGAACACATCACCACAGAGCAGGCAGCAGATTTCGTTTCGGCCGACACCAGCGGCCGGTTGGCCGCCACGGTGACGCCGCAGCACCTGATGTTTAACCGAAACGCGATCTTCTCAGGCGGTATCCGGCCGCACTACTACTGCCTGCCGGTGCTCAAGCGCGAGCGGCACCGACTGGCGTTGCGTCGGGTCGCGACGTCTGGTCGGACCAACGTTTTCCTGGGCACCGATTCGGCACCGCATTTGCGCACTCTCAAGGAGGCGGGTTGCGGCTGCGCGGGGATCTTCAATGCGCCGAGCGCGCTGCAGAGCTACCTCACGGTATTCGACGAAGAGAACGCGCTCGACAAGTTCGAGGCTTTCGCCAGCCTGAACGGCGCGCGCTTTTACGGTTTGCCACTGAACGAGGGTACGGTCACCCTGCGCAGGGGGCCATCCGAAGTGCCTGAGGACGTCGCACTGCCAGGCGGCGGAACGATCCATCCTTTCCTGGGCGGCAGCACGCTGCCTTGGAGGCTGGTTGCCCCAGCCGCCCAATGAATTCACCCCATCCATCGAAGAAACAGACATGAGAAAAATTCGCATCGAACACGACCTGCTGGGCGACCGTGAGGTTACCGGCGAGGCCTACTACGGCGTGCGCACGCTGCGAGCGAAGGAAAAAGTCGGGATATCGGGAACTACCATCTCGGCCTTTTCAGATTTGGTCATTGCGCTCGCGTCAGTCAAGCAGGCCGCTGCGCATGCAAACACTGAGCTGGGCTTGCTGCCCACCGAACTGCACGACCAGTTCGTCGTCGACGTGTTCCAGGGCGGCGCCGGCACCTCGACCAACATGAACGCGAACGAGATGATCTGCAATCACGCATTGGAGATACTCGGCCACCAGCGCGGCGAGTACCAATACCTCCATCCGAACGAACACGTTAATATGACGAAGAGTACAAACGACGTGTATCCGACCGCGATCCGCATCGCCACCTGCTTCGCGATCAAGCGACTGCTGAAGGTCATGGAGCATTTAAGGGCGGCGTTCGCCGCCAAGGCCGTCGAGTTCGGTCGCCTGCTGAAGATCGGTCGCACGCAGTTGCAGGATACCGTACCGATGACCCTCGGCCAAGAATTTTCAACCTACGCGGTGATACTTGAAGAAGACATCGCGCGCCTAATCGAAGCCTCAGCCTTGCTCAGGGAATTCAACCTCGGCGCCACGGCGATCGGCACGGGCATCACCGCGCACCCTGAGTACGCGAACAGAGCCCTGAAGGCGCTTCGTAAAATCACTAGCCTGGACCTCTCCACCGCATCGAACTTGATCGAAGCGACCCAGGATTGCGGGGCCTTCGAGCAGCTGTCCGGTGTACTTAAGCACATCGCGGTTAAGCTGTCCAAGATATGCAACGACCTGGGCCAGCTGTCCAGTGGCCCGCGCTCGGGCTTTGGTGAGATCAACATGCCGCCGATGCTGGCGGGATTGTCGAACATGCCTGGCAAGATCAATTCGGTGATCCCGGAAGTCGTCAACCAAATCGCATTCGAGGTATTCGGCAACGATCTGACCGTAACCTTTGCCGCTGAGGCAGAACAACTGCAGTTGAACGCTTTTGAGCCAATCATCGTCAGCGCGCTGTTCCACAGCCTTAAGCACCTGACCAATGGTTGTATGACCCTCGCCGACTTGTGCGTCAAGGGCATCACGGCGAAACCGGACCGCCTGCGCGAAAACATCGAGCGATCGATCACACTCGTCACCGCGCTGAATCCGATTATCGGCTACAGGGCTGCGTCATCGGTTGCCGCTGAGGCGTTTGAGAGTGGCAGCAATGTTCGCGAGGTCGTACTTAAGCGCAAATTGATGGCAGAAGCGGAGCAGGATGAATCCTTGCGCCACGAGGCATTGACCCAGCCGCGTGCCTATGAGGCGGCTCAGCGGGTCGCCTGAGCCCCACGGTAGGCAGTAACTTTCATCCGAGCTCGTTCCCATGGCATCGCTCGAACTTCCAACGTTAGTTCAAGGTATGGCTCACTGTGGCCGGGCAAGCTCGTCTATAGTCGACTTTTTGATACAACGAGACGAATTCGAGATGCCCGCTGCCGCCGACCCCCCCCCTTCGTCGATCGACTACCAAGCGCTGGGTGATCGCCTGCGAGCGTACCGAATCGGCGCTTCGCTGCTGGCCGAAGACGTCGCCGAGAAACTCGGCGTCTCGCGCGCCGTCGTCTACCGCATGGAGAAAGGCGAGATCGTCAAGATCGAGACGCTCGAGCGCTTGGCCAACTTGCTCGGCACCTCGATGGCTTCGCTACTTGGCGTTGAGGTCGAGTATTACTCCACCGTGCTCGGCCTGATGGAGCGCATGCGCCAACTCGAGCAGAGTTCGGATCGCATCATTTCGCATTTCGAGCCGATCTCGCTGCTGTTGACATCCGACAACTACCTGCGATACTTTCGAGAGATGCTGCTCGAAGCCTCGCCACGCAGTCCTGGCAAGGGGCCACGCCCGGCCGACATCGAGGAGATGCTGCGCATCCTCGCGGAGCGCAAAGCCTTCTTCGAAAAGCGCCGCCCCCACATCGTCAGCCTGATCGGCCTGCGGGAGCTTGAACGGTTTATGCATACCGGCCTGGTTGGCCGCCTGGACCTGCCTGCGGATGTGCGCGCTGAGCGAATTCAGGCGGCCCGCCGCGAAGTGCTGCGCATCGTCGATCTGATGGAGAGCGAGCCACTTCACGTACAAATCGGGCTGATCGACGACCCCATGCCGGCATCGACCTTCCAGGTGTTCTCGGGGACGCGGCACGCCGTGCTTGCAGTGAGCCCGTTTCGCTTTGGCGAACTGCCCAATGTGCGCAACGGCATTGCCACAGTCACCGGGTCACCGGAAGCCGTCAGGATGTACGAAGAAATGATAGGCCGCCTCTGGAAGACAGCCTACAAGGGCAAGAGCGGCGCCCAGCGCCTACGCCGACTGCTGGATCGCATTTAACTGAACTGATGGAGCTGATCTTGAACTCGACATTTTCTGGCACCGAGGTCGACAAAACCGTCGCCCGCGCGCTACTGAGCGCGGGTTGCGTCAAGGTGCGCACCGACGAACCATTTCGACTCCCGTCCGGCTGGGCCAGCCCGGTGTACATGGACTGCCGAAGACTCATCTCGTTTCCGGCTATCCGGCGCGAGATTGTCTCGCTCAGCCTCGACTTGCTGACCTCGCGTGGTTGCCTTGACGGCATTGCGTCCATTGCCGGTGGCGAAGCCAGTGGCATTGCCCTGGCCGCATGGTTATCCGATGCGCTCGACCTGCCGCTGCAGTACGTGCGCAAGAAGCCGATCGGCCAAACTCAAATTGAAGGTGTGATCAAGCCGGGCGATCGGATTCTGCTGGTTGACGACCTCATGGCTGGCGGCCACTCCAAGGTGAAGTTCTACTGTGCCCTCACCGCAGCCGGAGCCACGGTGAAGGATTTGTTCGTGATCTTTGACTACGGGACCTTCCCGACAGAAGATCTTCTGGCACCGTTGGGTGTCACAGCGCACGCACTCGCGACATGGCAAGCTGTTCTTGCGGTCGCGCGCGAAACAGGTACGTTCGAACCTCTGGCACTGGCGGAGATCGAAGAATTTCTCGTCGACCCACCGGGCTGGTCACAGGCACACGGTGGCATCGCAATCACTCAATCTGCAATTTTGACAAAAGCGAGGTAGAAATGAACTTTCAAGATGTTGCAGAGCGCTTCGAGCGCGCGGAATCGGGGACAGATTCCTTCAAGATACTGTTCAAAGAGGCCTTCCAGATGATGACGAGCGATCCGGACAACGCGGGCTTGTACTTCGTGATCGGCATTGCGGCCCAGGCTTATGTGCGCAGGTATGAAGATCAAGGCGTCATGCCGGAATTTGCGGACCACGCAAAGTTCATTCTTGCTGGCTACAACACCAAGATCGTCAAGGCACTCACCTCCGATGCGGTAACACGCCTGCGCCTGCTGGGTGAAGTGGCAGTTGACTACGAGTGGAAAATGCCCGACTTCTGACGGGCGACACGGCACATGATTCCGACAATCATCTGTAACCGGTCTGCATCGAGAATTGCTCCAGAGGCGGGGTAACTCTACGTATTGAATATGAGGATAAGGTTTGTATGCGCATTGGAGTGCCGTTTGAAACCACAGCGGGAGAAACCCGTGTTGCCGTCACCCCCGAGACGGCCAAGAAACTCAAGGCCCAGGGCCACACCATCCGCGTCCAGTCGGGTGCCGGTGTGGCGGCCAGCGTAACTGATGAGGCCTACCAGGCCGCCGGTGCCGACATCACCGATGCCGCAAGTACCTATGCCTGCGACCTGGTGCTCAAGGTACGCAGCCCCTCAGATGCCGAATGCGCGCAGATGAAGCCGGGTACCACCGTGGTGGGCATGCTCAACCCGTTTGATGCCCCCGGCCTGCAACGCCTGGCCACAGCGGGCCTGACCGCCTACGCGCTGGAAGCAGCCCCCCGCACCACCCGTGCCCAGAGCATGGACGTACTCTCCAGCCAGGCCAACATCGCAGGCTACAAGGCCGTGATGATCGCCGCCGACAAATACCAGCGCTTCTTCCCCATGCTGATGACTGCCGCGGGTACGGTCAAGGCGGCCCGTGTCGTGATTCTGGGTGTGGGCGTGGCAGGGTTGCAGGCCATTGCCACAGCCAAACGTCTGGGCGCGGTGATCGAAGCCTCTGACGTGCGCCCCAGTGTCAAGGAACAGGTCGAGTCACTTGGCGGCAAGTTCATCGACGTGTCTTACGACACGCCCGAAGAGAAAGAAGCTGCTGTGGGCGTGGGTGGCTACGCCAAACCCATGCCGCAAAGCTGGCTGGATCGCCAGAAGATTGAAGTGGCCAAGCGCGTGGCGCAGGCCGACGTGGTGATCTCCACGGCTCTCATCCCTGGCCGCCCGGCACCCACGCTCATCACCGAAGACATGGTGATGAGCATGAAACCCGGTTCGGTGATCATCGACATTGCTGCGGGCAAGGGCCCCAATGGAGGTGGCAACTGCCCGATCTCCGAGGCCGACAAAACCGTGGTGAAACACGGTGTGACGCTGGTGGGCGAGACCAATTTGCCCGCCCTGGTGGCGGCAGACTCCTCGTCGCTGTATGCCCGCAACGTGCTGGACTTCCTCAAGCTCATCATCACCAAAGAAGGTGCGCTGCATGTGGACATGAATGACGACATCGTGGCGGCCTGCCTGATGGCGCAGGGTGGTGAAGTCAAACGCAAATAACAGGAAGTCAAAAATGGATATCGTTTCTCCCACGGTCACCAACCTGATCATCTTCATACTGGCCATCTACGTGGGTTACCACGTGGTGTGGACCGTCACCCCGGCATTGCACACGCCGCTGATGGCCGTGACCAATGCCATCTCCGCCATCGTCATCGTGGGGGCCATGCTGGCGGCTGCGTTGACGGAGACAACTTTGGGCAAGTCCATGGGCGTGCTGGCTGTAGCGCTGGCGGCGGTCAACGTGTTTGGCGGCTTCATGGTCACCCGGCGCATGCTGGAGATGTTCAAGAAGAAAGACAAGAAGCCTGTCCTGAGCCCTGTCGAAGGGCCTGCGGCTGACAAGGGAGTGGCCAAATGAGCTTGAACCTCGTCACGCTCCTGTATTTGTTCGCCAGCGTCTGCTTCATCCAGGCGCTGAAAGGTCTAAGCCATCCCACGACGTCGATTCGCGGCAACCTGTTTGGCATGATCGGCATGGCCGTGGCCACGGTTACGACCGCCGCGCTGATCTTCAAGGTGGCCGGGCAGATGGGCCAGAACGGCATGACGGGCATGACCTGGGTCGTCGGCGCGCTGCTGGTCGGCGGCACCATTGGCACGGTGATGGCCAAACGCGTTGAGATGACCAAGATGCCCGAGCTGGTCGCCTTCATGCACAGCATGATCGGTCTGGCGGCGGTGTTCATCGCCGTGGCCGCCGTGGCTGAGCCCTGGGCGTTCAGCATTTCCGCCAAGGGTGAAGGCATTCCCGGCGGCAACCGCATTGAATTGGCGCTGGGTGCCTTCATTGGCGCGGTCACGTTCTCAGGCTCGGTGATTGCGTTTGGCAAGCTCTCGGGCAAATACAAGTTCCGCCTGTTCCAGGGCACGCCGGTGCAGTTTGCGGGGCAACACAAGTTGAACCTGGTGCTGGGTCTGGCCGCGGTGTTCTTCTGCTTCGGTTTCTGGCACTCGCAAAGTGCGATGGACTTTGGCCTGATCATCGCGCTGGGTTTCCTGCTGGGGGTGTTGCTGATCATTCCGATTGGCGGGGCCGACATGCCGGTGGTGGTGTCCATGCTCAACAGCTATTCTGGTTGGGCCGCAGCGGGCATTGGCTTCAGCCTGAACAACGCGATGCTGATCGTGGCCGGTTCGCTGGTGGGTTCATCTGGTGCCATCCTGAGCTACATCATGTGCAAGGCCATGAACCGCTCGTTCTTCAACGTGATTGGTGGCGGCTTTGGTGGCGATGCCACCGCCGCAGCGGCGGGCGGGGCGGTGCAGCGTTCAGTGAAAAGTGGCAGCGCGGACGATGCAGCCTTTGTGTTGTCCAACGCCGAAACCGTGGTCATTGTGCCGGGTTACGGCTTGGCCGTGGCGCGTGCCCAGCATGCGGTCAAAGAGTTGGCTGCCAAGCTGACCGAGAAGGGCATCACCGTCAAGTACGCCATTCACCCGGTGGCCGGGCGCATGCCGGGCCATATGAACGTGTTGCTGGCCGAGGCCGAAGTGCCCTACGACCAGGTGCATGAGATGGAAGACATCAACGGCGAATTTGGCCAGGTCGATGTGGCCATCATCCTGGGGGCCAACGACGTGGTGAACCCGGCCGCCCACGTGAAGGGCAGCGCCATCTACGGCATGCCGATTCTGGAGGCCTACAAGGCCAAGACCATCATTGTGAACAAGCGCTCCATGGCAGCCGGTTACGCCGGGCTGGACAACGAGCTGTTCTACATGGACAAGACCATGATGGTGTTTGGCGATGCCAAGAAGGTGGTTGAGGACATGGGCAAGGCGCTGGAGTGAACCTTTTGAATCTCAGACGACCCCGGCAGTTTTGCACCGTCACGTCAACCGCGATTTCTTCACGGCTATAAGTTTGCGCTCTTTGGAAACGCTACCGGTAATAGCGCAACTGCGTTTTTCCTATTTGTTTCGCTGTATTGCGTTGCACTACGTCGGCACGGGTGTGTAGTGCCGTGCTTCGAATCGAAACTTCATGCAAGTGGTGCCGTGGTGGCACGCATGCAAGAAATCGATGCGAAGGGCTGGTACATGCCGACAGGTATCCTGTTTGGTCAGATGGCGGTGGTGTTGGCAATCACGCTCAGTGGTATCTGGGCCGCGACCCAGTGGACGGCGAATGCGTTGGCCTACCAGGTGCGGCTCGGACTGCCATGGTTCGACCTGGTCGGCACCCCGATCTATTGCCCGTTGGCGCTGTTCGAGTGGTGGTACTTCTTCGATGCCTATGCACCTGACGTTTTTCTGCGCGGCGGCGTCATTGCGGCCTCCAGCGGACTGCTCGCAACTTGTGCAGCCATCGCCATGGCCGTCTGGCGCTCGCGTCTTGCAAAACGCGTCACGACCTATGGTTCAGCCCGCTGGGCCTTGCCTGAGGAAATTTGGGCCGCAGGCTTAACCAAACACGCGGGGGTGTTCCTTGGCAGGTTGCGGACCAAGGAAGGCGACTATCTTCGCCACGAAGGCCCCGAACACGTAATAGCATTCGCCCCGACTCGCTCTGGCAAAGGCGTGGGACTGGTGGTGCCAACACTGCTGTCATGGCCCGGCTCCGCCGTCATCCACGACATCAAGGGCGAGAACTGGAGCTTGACCGCTGGCTGGCGTTCGCGTTTTTCTCATTGCCTGCTGTTCAACCCCACCGATGCACGGTCTGCCGCGTACAACCCGCTGCTGGAAGTCCGGCGTGGTATGCACGAGGTGCGCGACGTGCAGAACATTGCTGACATCCTGGTGGACCCTGAAGGCGCGCTGGAGCGGCGCAACCACTGGGAGAAGACATCACATGCCCTGCTGGTCGGTGCCATCCTGCACGTGCTCTACGCCGGTAACGATAAAACCTTGCGTGGCGTCGCCAACTTCCTGTCCGACCCGGCCAACCCGTTCGAGATCACGCTGCATCGGATGATGACGACGCGGCACCTGGGCGACGTCACTCACCCGGTGGTCGCCTCAGCTGCCCGCGAAGTGCTCAACAAGAGCGACAACGAGCGTTCGGGGGTTCTCTCTACCGCCATGAGCTTCCTGGGCCTGTACCGCGACCCTACCGTGGCCGAAGTCACTTCCCGTTGCGATTGGCGCATTGCCGATCTCATTTCAGCGGAACACCCGGTATCCCTGTACCTGGTTGTGCCGCCCTCCGATATCAGCCGCACCAAGCCATTGATCCGCCTGATCCTCAATCAGATTGGTCGGCGGCTGACGGAATCCCTTGATGGTTCGGACGGCATAGCACGCAAACACAAACTGCTGCTGATGCTCGATGAGTTCCCGGCATTGGGCCGCCTGGACTTTTTCGAGTCCGCCCTGGCCTTCATGGCCGGCTACGGCCTGCGGACCTTCTTGATTGCGCAGTCCCTGAACCAGATCGACAAGGCCTATGGTCAAAACCATTCCATCCTGGACAACTGCCACGTGCGCATCGCGTTCGCAACCAACGACGAACGCACGGCCAAGCGCATCTCCGAAGCGCTGGGTACGGCAACCGAACTGCGAGCGCAGCGCAATTACGCAGGCCACCGGCTGGCACCGTGGCTCGGGCACCTGATGGTCTCGCGGCAGGAAACCGCACGTCCCTTGCTCACGCCGGGCGAGGTGATGCAATTGCCGCCCGATGAGGAAGTGGTGATGGTGTCGGGTCATCCGCCCATAAGGGCTGCGAAGCTGCGCTACTACCAGGATCGGAATTTCATGGGCCGGATGCTGGCGCCGCCGTTGTTGGCTGTTAGTGCTTACGCGGATCGTCCAGCAGCGCGGCCAGATGACTGGAGCGGAATGGCGATACCTGCAATGCCCGAGGCTTTGACTGCAAGCCAGTCAGGTGGTTTTGCAGATGAAGGCGGCCACCAGCTCAAGCCGGCACTGGACGTTGAGTTTGATGCGCCTACTCCGATGGATATTGACGACCTGCTGGTGCTCGATGACGAGGACGAAATGCCACCGCAACCGCACGGCCTGAAGCGGTTCAGGCGGGATGGGTCGGATATAGGGGATACAGACCAAAGAATGCAGCGCACCGCGCGACTCGCAGCGCTGGACCCGGATGACGGGATTGCACTATGAGTCGGACCCGTCTCAATATTTTCATTGAACCTGACCATGCCAAGCGGCTGGACCAGCTCGCCGCGCACAAGGGCGTGTCCAAGTCGGCCGTGATTGCCGCAGCCCTGGCTTCGTTTCTCTCACCCGATGCGGCCGATCAGCGCGAGGCGGCCATGGGCAAACGGCTGGAACGCCTCTCGCGCCAGTTTGACCGGCTGGAGCGTGATCAAAGCATCCTGATTGAAACGGTGGCGCTTTACATCCGCTACTTCCTGACCGTCTCGCTACCCGTGCCAGAAGGCCAGCAGGACGCAGCCCGCGCGCAAGGTCGCCTCCGCTATGCCCAATTCATCGAACAACTCGCCCGCCATATCCAGCGCGGGCGCAGCCTGGTCCGCGAAGTCCATGAAGAAGTCACCCCAGATGACCCGACTCCGCCGGTCAGCGCACCAGAACACAAGGATAGGGAGAAAACCAATGATTCATAAACCTGACAAAGACACTGGGGACGGTGAGAGCCGCCGTGATAGTGACGGTAGCGGTGGCAGCGCCGCCGTCTCCCTGGAGCGGCGCATCCGCATGTTGCGCACGGCCATGGGGCCGGAGATTGCCGCAGCGCTGGAAGACCCGGACGTCGTGGAAGTGCTGCTGAACCCGGACGGCACCCTGTGGCTGGATCGACTGGGTTCTGGCCGCGCGCCAACCGGGACGACGCTACCACCGGCCGTGGCTGAACACATCATCCGCCTGGTGGCGGCGCATGTGCGGGCCGAGGTGAGCGCTGGGGCCCCCATCCTGTCGGCTGAGTTGCCCGAGACCGGGGAACGCTTCCTGGGGGTGTTGCCCCCGGTGGTGCGTGCCCCCTCGTTCGCGATCCGCAAGCGGGCGCTGCGTATCATGACACTGAACCACTACGTGGCCGACGGCATTCTGACCGAGGCGCAGGTGGGGTTTCTTCGCGCTGCTGTGCGCGAGCGGCTCAATATAGTTGTATGTGGTGGCACCAGCACCGGCAAGACCACGCTGGCCAATGCGCTGCTGGACGAGATTGCTGATACCGGCGACCGGGTCTTGATCCTCGAAGACACGGTGGAATTGCAGTGCCGTTCCGATGACCACGTGCCCATGCGTACGGAGCCGGGTGTCAGCACCCTGGCCGACCTGGTGCGTGCCACCTTGCGCTTGCGGCCAGACCGTGTGGTGGTGGGTGAAGTCCGGGGCGGTGAAGCGCTGGACCTGATCAAGATCTGGGGCACCGGCCATCCGGGCGGCATTGCCACGGTACATGCCGGTTCTGCCCATGGTGCCCTGATCCGTCTGGAGCAACTGATCCAGGAAGTCTCCGTCACGGTTCCCTGCGCGCTGATTGCCCAGGCTGTCAACGTCATCGTTTTCATCGCTGGTCGCGGTCGGCATCGGCGCGTGCAGGAGATTGCACGGGTTGTCGGCTTTGACAGCCATGGCTACCAGCTCAGTACCGATCTGATGCCTGTATTTCCATCCATTCCATCCACCACCGACTTACCTACTACCGGAGAACCGTCATGACGACTTCACGCATTTCCGTAAAACCAATCCTTCAGGCCGCCGCCATCACGGCACTGCTGCTGGCCATTGCGGTCCCCGCCCATGCCGCAGGCTCCAACATGCCGTGGGAGGCACCGCTGCAGTCCATCCTCGAATCGGTGCAGGGGCCGGTGG
>Ga0116177_10000079_pt1 | contig 64627 bp, 54 predicted proteins | sample AD_STIC10_MetaG_FD_89750 | JGI IMG/M metagenome (GOLD analysis project Ga0116177, IMG submission 89750) | Active sludge microbial communities of municipal wastewater-treating anaerobic digesters from USA - AD_STIC10_MetaG | ecosystem: Engineered > Bioreactor > Anaerobic > Digestate | place: USA... | reverse complement strand
TCAGGGCGCCCTTGCTGCCGCCAACATCCATACTCATAGTAGCCGTCTCCTCTGCCTGACTGCCGCGTCACCCGGCGCGGCGGGGCCCGGCCCGCGAGCGGGCCGGGACGCCGCCTGGACGCGCGGGTCTAGGCGGTCTTCTTGATGAAGTAGTCGACGAGCTCCGACGAGGAGTTGTCCATCTCGACGTTGAAGAACTCGATCCGGCCGGTCAGGTAGTTGTAGAACCACACCGCCGGGATGGCCACGAGAAGGCCGAGCGCCGTCTCGACGAGGGCCTCCGAGATGCCGGCCGACACGGACCCGAGTCCGCCCGACCCGGTGGCCGCGATGCCCTGGAACGCCGTGATGATGCCGACGACGGTGCCGAGCAGGCCGACGAACGGGGCGGTCGCCCCGATCGTGGCGAGGGAGGCCACGCCGCGCTTCAGGTCCGAGCCGGTCAGGGCCGTCGCCCGCTGGATGGCGCGCCGGACGGTGTCCATCATGTCGTCGCGGCTGAGGGCGGCGCCGCCGGACTCGGCCTGGAACTGGTACTCGTTGAGGCCGGCGAGGACGACCTTCGCGAGGTGGCTGTAGCGGTAATCCTTCTTCTGCGACAGCGCGATGGCCTCCTTCAGGCGGCCCTCCTTGAGGTGCTTGGCCACCTGCGGCGCGTACAGCTTCGACTGCTTGCGGGCCTGCAGGAACGTGTAGAAGCGCTCGATGGCCACGCCGAACGAGATCATCGACATGATGAACAAGACCCACGCGATGGCCTTCGCGAAGAATCCCATCTGGTGCCACATCTCAATGAGGTTCATGACTCTCAATCCTCCAGAAATCCAACCGCGTTGCTGACTCGCCCGGGACGGCCGGCCCAGCCGACCCCCGGTTCCCGCTCGACGCCGCCGGCCGACGCGCCTACTGCAGCGTGAAGTTCACGGTGACCGTCATGATGACGGGAACCGGCACGCCGTTGAGCAAGGTCGGCGTGAACACCCACTGGCGCACGGCGTCGAGCGCTGCCTGGTCGAGCAGCGGGATCGAGCGAAGCACGCGCGCGTCACTGACTCTCCCGTCCGGCCCGATGGTGGCCTCCACGATGACCACCCCCTGCACGCGCGCCGACTGCGCGATGCTGGGATACACGGGATTCACGTTCTTGATCTTCGTCGGCGGCCGGATGTTCCCGCCCACGCGCACCGGCGCCATCGGCGGCGGCGGCGGCGGCGGCGGGGCCTCGGGCAGGCCGCCTACGACGCCGCCCACGACGCCACCGGGCACCCCGCCTTCGACGCCTCCCGCCACACCGCCTTCAGGGGCCTCGATGCCCGTCTCTGGCCGGATCTCCGCCGGCGCCTCGACGGGAGCGGCGGCCGGGTTCACGTCCAGAACGGGCTTCGGCGCCGCAGCCGCAGGGGGCGGCGGCGGCGGCGGCGGCGGCGGCGGCGGCGGCGGGGCGGCCACAAACGCCATCATCGCGGGCGGCGTCGGCAGGACGTCCGCGGCCATCAAGGGAATGATGACGATCGCCCCGATGAGCAGCGTGTGAAGGATGATCGAAAGCGGCACGGTGTACCACTTCCGACTCCCGAGGGTGATTGAGGACTGTACGACATCCCCGAACATATCACGTGGCACCGGTATGTCCTCCTAACCTCGTCGACTCACGCGATTCACGAAGCCCTCGGACCGAGCAGCCCGATTGGGGAGCCGCCCGCTCGGGGCTTCGGCGCGAGCGGGCCCGGCCGCAGGATCGACCCGAAGCCGAGCCGCTGGCCCCGCTGCGAGCCGAAGCACGAAGGCGGCCGATTATATCGGGAGCCAAAATGCCGTGTCAACGGACATCAGCACGTCAGCGCCCGGACCCGGGAGCCGCCTCGCATTCTATTAGACACCGAACCGCCGAAACCGGCCATCGCGACCCCGCCGGCCCCTGGGTGGCGCCCGGCGCTCCGCGAGCGCCACGCGCCGCCTCACGACGGCGACCGGCCGATCCGCATCTCGTAGAACGACCGCCACACGAAGACGAGGGCGGCCGCGACCGACACGGCCGCCAGCGCGATGGCCACGCCGGCCCCCGCGTCCGCCGTGAGCATCACCCCGAGCTCGACGGCCAGCAGGCCGAACAGCGTCGTGAACTTGATGACGGGGTTCATCGCGACCGACGATGTGTCCTTGAAGGGATCGCCGACGGTGTCGCCCACGACGGTCGCCGCGTGCAGGGGCGTCCCCTTCTCCTTCAGCTCGACCTCGACGACCTTCTTGGCGTTGTCCCAGGCGCCGCCGGCGTTGGCCATGAAGATCGCCTGGAACAGCCCGAACAGCGCAATGGAGATCAGGTAGCCGATGAAGAAGTAGGGCTCCACGAACGCGAACCCCAGCGTCAGGAAGAACACGGCCAGGAAGATGTTGAACATCCCCCGCTGGGCGTAGACCGTGCAGATCTCCACCACCTTCTTGCTGTCCGCCACCGACGCCTTCGCCACCCCGTCCAGGCGGATGTGCGCTCTGATGAACTCCACCGCCCGGTAGGCGCCGGCGGTGACGGCCTGCATCGAGGCGCCGGTGAACCAGAAGATGACCGCCCCGCCCGACACCAGCCCCAGCACGAAGGGCGGGTAGAGCAGCGACAGATGATCCAGGTGCTCGGTCAGCCCGTTCGTCAGCAGCACGATGATCGAGAAGATCATCGTGGTGGCCCCGACGACGGCCGTGCCGATCAGCACCGGCTTCGCCGTGGCCTTGAACGTGTTCCCCGCGCCGTCGTTCTCTTCGAGCAGCTCCTTCGCGGTCACGAAGTCCGGGTCGAACCCGTGCTCGTCCCTGATGCGCGTCTGGATGCCCGGGATCTGCTCGATGAGCGAGAGCTCGAACACCGACTGCGCGTTGTCCGTGACGGGGCCGTAGGAATCGACTGCGATCGTCACGGGGCCCATCCCGAGGAACCCGAACGCGACCAGCCCGAAGGCGAACACCGCCGGCGCCGCCATCAGGGCGTCGAAGCCGAGCGCGCTGACGCCGGCGCCAATCGCCATCAGCCCGACGATGGCCAGACCGAGCCAGAAGGCGCTGAAGTTCCCGGCCACGAGCCCCGACAGGATGTTGAGCGACGCGCCGCCCTGCTGCGACGCCGTCACCACCTCCCGCGTGTGCCTGGACGCGGTCGACGTGAAGATCTTCACGAGCTCCGGGATCACCGCGCCGGCCAGCGTCCCGCACGAGACCACCGTGGACAGCTTCCACCAGAGCGTGCCGTCCCCGAGCGCCGGGATGAGCAGCCACGACGCCGCGTAGGTGAGCGCCACCGACACGAGGGAGGTGATCCAGACGAGCGAGGTCAGCGGCGCCTCGAAGTCGAACGACGCCGCCTGACCGAAGCGCGCCCGCGACAGCGCCCCGTTCAGGTTGAACGACACGCCGCTCGCCACCACCATCACGATGCGCATCACGAAGAGCCAGACGAGGAGCTGCACCTGCACGTGCGGATCGCGCACGGCCAGCAGGGTGAACGAGATGAGCGCGACGCCGGTCACCCCGTAGGTCTCGAACCCGTCGGCGCTGGGCCCCACCGAGTCGCCCGCGTTGTCGCCCGTGCAGTCCGCGATGACGCCGGGGTTCCTCGCGTCATCCTCCTTGATGTGGAAGACGATCTTCATCAGGTCCGACCCGATGTCCGCGATCTTCGTGAAGATGCCGCCCGCAATCCGCAGGGCCGACGCGCCGAGCGACTCCCCGATGGCGAACCCGATGAAGCACGGCCCCGCGTAGTCGCCGGGCACGAACAGCAGGATGCACAGCATCAGGAACAGCTCGACGCTGATGAGCAGCATGCCGATGCTCATGCCCGCGCGCAGCGGGATTTCCATGATCGGGAACGGCCGCCCGCGCAGGCTGGCGAACGCCGTCCGCGAGTTCGCGAACGTGTTGATCCGGATCCCGTACCACGCCACCCCGTAGCTGCCCGCGATGCCCACCAGGCTGAACAACAGGATGATCGCGACGCGCACGGGCTCGAGGCGCTGGAGGAGCCCGAAGTACACCACGATCACGGCCGCGATGAAGGCCTCGAGCACCAGCAGGAACCGGCCCTGCTGCAGCAGGTACGTCTTGCACGTCTCGTAGATCAGATCCGAGATCTCCCCCATCGAGGCGTGGAGCGGCAGCCGCTTCAGCTGCCGGTAGATGCGGAACCCCCAGAGGAGCCCCGCGGCGGTGACCACCAGGCCGCCGAGCAGGAGCGTCCGGCCGCTCACACCCAGGAATTGGCCTTGCGCCAGATCCGGCAGGACCAGCGCCGCCTCGCCGCCCCGATGCGCTCCCCCCGGCGCCTGCTCGACTGTCAGCGCCGCCGATGCCAGAACGGCGGGCGGCGCGGCCAGCGCGCCGCCGGCAGTGAGCAGCAGCACGGCACCAAGGAGCCACCGATCGCGACCGACGCGCTTCGGATTCGTACCCATGATCGCCGCCTTTCCGCGGGCGCCCGCCTCATCAGCCGTCGGGACGGTCCGCGCGGGCGGTGCGGACGGACCCGGCAACCGCGGCAGGCAGCGCCATGCCGCCGGTCAGGATGATCCGGACGCCCTCCTCGACGCTCAGGTCCGGGAACGTCACGGCAGCAGCCGGGGCGATCACGAGATCGCCGAGATAGAGATGATTGGTCGGCACGAACACCGCGGCCATCTCCTCGGGGCCTCGACCCACATCGACGGTCAGTTGCCGGGTCAGGAACCCCAGCAGCCGGCCGCGGCGGGGATCCTCGACGAGGGCGACGCGCCTGAAACCGTACTGGTTGTCGGGCGAGAAGGCCTCCACGATTTGTTTCACCGGCGAGTATACCGTCCGGAAGACCGGCACCCGCATGAGGTACCCCTCGGCACGCCCCAGCAGGCGCCGACCCAGGACGTTGGTCGCCACGATGCCGACGCCGAGAACGAGCGCCGCCGTCATGAGGAGGCCCAGGCCGGGCACCTGCACCGGGACCCACCGGCGGGAGAGCGGGCCGACAACCCCGTCCACGGTCCGGAACAGCCAGACAAGCGTGACCACGCTCAGGGCCAGCGGCACGGTGACGACCAAGCCGGTGACGAACCGCCGCCGCAGCCACGCCACCACGATCACGCCCCTCCCCTGGCGAGCAGCCACAGCGCGGCCGCGGCGGCCAGCCCGAGCCGGTACCAGGCGAACGCCGCCAGGGTGTGGCTGGCCAGGTACCTCAACAGGTACTTGATGGTCACGAACCCCACCGCCGCCGACACCGTCATGCCGATGAGGAAGAGCGCGGCGTCGCCGGCGGTGAGGCCGCGCCCGAGCAGGTCGTGGCCCTCGTGGAGCGCGGCCGCTCCGATGGCCGGCACGCCGAGCAGGAACGAGAACGCAGCGGCAGCGTCCCGCCGCAGGCCGGCGATCATCCCGGTCGCGATCGTCGCGCCGGAGCGCGACACCCCGGGCACGAGCGCGGCCGCCTGGGCCACGCCAATCGCCAACGCCGCCGGCGCCGAGAGGTGCTCCTCGCCGTGGCGTCCCTGGCCCGCGCGCTCCACGACGAGGAACAGCACCGCGATGGCCGCGAGCGACGCCACGGCCACCCACGGCGTCCGGACCGCCGCCTCGATGTCATCCGCGAACAGGAGCCCGACGACGGCGACCGGCACGGAGCCGACGGCGATGAGCCGCAGGCGCCGCCCGGGGCCGTCGGCCGGCCACGCCGGGGACCGAGCCAGCCCCGGCACGGCGCGCGCCAACGCCAGCAGGTCCGTCCGGAAGTAGACCGCGACGGCCGCCAGCGTGCCCACGTGGCAGGCCACGTCGAAGGCCAGGCCGAAGCGCCCGGTGTCCCAGCCGAAGAACATGCGGGCCAGGATGAGGTGGGCGGAACTCGAGACGGGCAGGAACTCCGTGAGCCCCTGCACGATCCCCAGCGCCACCGCCGCGAGATAGATCACGATCAGTCGGGAACCGAACCTAGGACGCTCGCTTCTTGCGGCCGCCCTTCTTCCGGGAGCCGGCCGGTGGCGCGGTCCGATCCTGGGCCGGGGCCGAGACGCGGATCGTCCGCTCGGCCTGGGCCGGGGCCGGGACGCGGGCCGCACGCTCGCCCTGGCGGCTTAGCAGAATCGCGATCCCGGCCGCGATGAACACGGTCGAGTAGGTGCCGCTGACGATCCCCACGATCATCGTGAAGGCGAACCCTTCCAGCACTTCGCCGCCGAAGAGGAAGAGCGACAGCACCGCGAGGAGCGTCGTGCCGGCAGTGATGATCGTGCGGCTCAGCGTCTGGTTGACGGCGGTGTTCACCACGTGCGCCAGCGAGTCCCGCCGCATCGAGCGGAAATTCTCGCGCACCCGGTCGAAGATGACGATGGTGTCGTTAACCGAGTAGCCGGTGATCGTCAGGATGGCGGCCACCACGTTCAGCGACAGCTCGTAGCCGAAGAACGCCAGGAACGCGATGGTCACGAGCACGTCGTGCAGCGTCGCGACGATGGCGCCGATGGCGAACGAGGGGCGGAACCGGACCGCGATGTAGGCGGCGATGCCCATGACCGCGAACACCGTCGCCAGCAGGCCCTTGCGCTGCAGCTGCGCCCCGATGACCGGCCCGACGACCTCCGTGCCGATCACCTCGAGCTTCCCGAGGTTGGCCGCCTGCAGCGCCTCGGTCGCCAGCGCCACGTCCCGGCTGAGCAGCGCGCCCTGCTCCCGCTCGATCGTCTGCGGCAGCCGAACCATGATCTCGCGCGCGGACGCCTGTCCGTACTTCTGCACGACCTTCTCGCCGGGCATCCGGTCGAGCGCCGCGCGCACCTGCTCCTCACTGACCGCCTCGTCGAACTTGAAGATGATGATCGTGCCGCCCTTGAAGTCGATGCCGAGCGGCAGTCCGCCCCGCGACCAGGCGAACAGCAGCCCCGCCAGGATGACGGCGACCGAGAGACCGAGGGCATGCCAGTGCCAGCGGATGAAATCGAAGTTCGGCTTCTTGAAGATCTCCATGGCTCAGATGCTCAATGACGCGACGCGGCGCCTGGACAGGACCAGATCGAACACCGTCCGCGACACGAACACGGAGGTGAACACGTTCGACAGGAGGCCGATGGACAGCGTCGTCGCGAAGCCCCGGATCGGGCCCGTGCCGAACTGGAAGAGGAACGCCGCCGATATGAGCGACGCGACGTGCGTGTCGAGGATCGTGAGGAAGACCCGATCGAAGGCCGCCCCAATGGCCTGCTTGACGCCCCTCTGGGCCGCCAGCTCCTCCTTGATGCGCTCGAAGATGAGCACGTTGGAGTCGACGCCCATGCCGATCGTCAGGATGAACCCCGCGACACCCGGCAAAGTCATCGTCGCGTCGAGGTAGGCCATCATCCCGAGCAGCACCAGCAGGTTGATCACCATCGACACGATCGCGTTGACGCCCGACAGGCGGTAGTAGAGGAGGAGAAACAGCACCACGAGCGCCAGCCCGCCCAGCGCCGCGATCACGCCCGCGCGGATCGAGTCGGCGCCGAGGCTCGGGCCGACGGTGCGCTCCTCGAGGTAGGTCAGCGACGCGGGCAGCGCGCCGGACCGCAGCACGAGCGACAGATCCTGCACTTCCTGCTGCGTGAAGCTCCCCCCGGAAATCCGCCCTTCGTCGAAGATCCGCCCCTCGATGACGGGGGCCGACTGGACCCGCCCGTCGAGCACGATCGCGAGGCGCCGGCCGATGTTCTCGCCCGTCGCCCGCGCGAACTTCCTCGCCCCTTCCTGGTTCAGCGAGAAGCTGACCGCCGGCCGGTTGAGTTCGTCGCGCGACGGCTTCGCCGTCCGAAGATCCCGCCCCGTGACGGAGGCGACCTTCCGGACCAGGTAATAGACCGTCTCCGGGCGCTCGCCGGGAGCCACGGCGTCGCTCGTGCCCGGCACCACTTCCATGTTGCTCGGCACCATGCCGTTGCGGCTCTGGAGCAGCGCCTCCCGTGTGCTCGCCGGCCCGTCCTCCACGAGCTTCAGCTCGAGGAGCGCCGTCGAGCTGATGATCGCCTTGGCTCGCTCCGGCTCGGCGATGCCCGGCAGCTGCACGATGATCTGATCGCCCCCCGCGCCGCTCCGCGCGACGATGGGCTCGGCGACGCCGAGCTCGTTCACGCGGCGCTCGATGCTCTGCAGGGCCTGGTCGACCGTCTCGTCCCGCAACTGCGCCACCAGGTTCGGCTTGAGCGAGAAGGTGTACTCCCCGCCCGACCCGGAATCCCGGTTGTAGCTCGTCTGAATCTCGTTCGCCGCCGCCCGGAACTGGGCGTCCTGCCCTGCCGGCACGCCCCTGACCTTGAAACGGTCTGCGCCGTCCGCTTCGATGCCCGCCGGAGTGATGCCCTGCTCCTCGAGCAGCTCCCGGAACCGCTCCATCGTGGTCTCGGTCTCGAGCTTCAGCGCGTCGTCGGTGTGGACGCGCAGCACGAGGTGCACGCCCCCCTGGATGTCAAGGCCCCGCCGGACCTTCTTGGCCGGGGGGTAGAAGCCCCAAATCGACAGCCCCACGACCGCCAGGATGGCGAGCGTACGCCAGCGTAGATTCTTGTCCATAGCCTGGTAGTTACTGCCCCGGCGCGTCCGAGGCGACCGGCTCCTGCCCCTGGTAGCCGCCAACGGCCGTCCTGGAGATCTCGATCCGGACCTTGTCCGCAATCTGGAGCTGCACGCTGTTATCCGAGATGCGGGTGATCTGCCCGTAGATCCCGCTGGTGGTCACCACGCGGTCGCCGACCTTCAGCGCCGCGAGGAACTGCTGGACCTTCTTCTGCTTGCGCTGCATCGGCATGAGGATCAGGAAGTAGAAGATGGCCAGGACGAGAGCGAAGGGAACGAGCTGCACCCAGGGGTTTGCGCCGCCTTCAGCCGGTGCGGCCATGGCCAGCACCAGGCCCGGACCGAACATCGCTGTCAGGGTCATGGTTCACTCAACGGGGCGGGAGTACACGGCTCGGACGGATTGTCTCAGCAACTCAAACGTCCCAAACACTATAGCCTGTCTCACCCGCTCCATGGTGTCAAGGTAGAAGCGGAGATTGTGGATGGTGTTCAGCACCGACGCGCCGATCTCGCCCGCCACGAACAGGTGGCGAAGATAGGCCCGCGAGTGCGTGCGGCATGTGTAGCACGAGCAGGCCGGGTCGGGCGGGCCGGCATCGGCGGCGAACCTCGCGTTCTTGATGCTCAGCCGGCCCTGGCTCGTGAAGAGCTGGCCGTTCCGGGCGTTGCGCGTCGGCAGGACGCAGTCGAAGAGATCGACGCCCCGCGCCACGGCCTCGACGATGTCCGCCGGGGTGCCCACGCCCATCAGGTATCGCGGCCGGTTCGCCGGCAAGAGCGGCGCCGTGTGCCCGACGACCTCGTACATCGTCTCGGCGGGCTCGCCGACGCTGAGGCCGCCGATCGCGTAGGCCTCGAAGCCGATGGCGAGCGTCCGCTCGGCGCTGAGCGTTCGCAGCGCCGGGACGGTGCCGCCCTGGACGATGCCGAACTGGGCCTGGCCGGGGTTGGTGACGAGGGGAAAGGGTTCGAACACGGAAGCTGCGCCTGGGGAATCGGCCAACGGGAGCTCCGTGGCCGTGCGCCCGGATCGACTCGCTCCGGCACCCGAGGCCTGGAGTTGGAGGAAGCGGTCGCGGCAGCGCCGCGCCCAGCGCGCCGAGCGCTCCGTGGACTCCCGCACCTGCTCCACCGGGGCCGGCTGGGCAAGGCACTCGTCGAGGACCATGGCGATGTCGGAGCCCAGGGCCGCCTGGATCTCGACGGCTCTCTCCGGCGTCAGCAGCAGCTCGCTGCCGTCGAGGTGCGAGCGGAACCTGAGCCCGTCCTCGGTCACGGCCCGCCGGGCGCCCAGGCTGAAGGCCTGGAAGCCCCCGCTGTCGGTCAGGATGGGGCCTTCCCAGCCCATGAACCGGTGCAGCCCTCCCAGCCTGGAGACGAGGTCCTCGCCGGGGCGCAGCCAGAGATGATAGGTGTTGGCGAGGATGATCTCAGCGCCGCAGTCGCGGAGGTCGCGCCCGGTGGCCGCCTTGACCGCCCCGCGGGTCCCGACCGGCATGAACGCGGGTGTCTGCACGACACCGTGGGCCGTCGCCAGTTCGCCGCGGCGGGCAGCGCCCTCCTCATGCAGCACGCGGAAGGAAAAAGAGGCAGGCATTGGCCAGTACCGAGGGCGTCGGACTCGACACCCGGGAGGCGGCTCCTCCGCGCCTCGCCGAGTCGCGCCGGGCCGCGCGCGCGGCTCTTCCGGGCCGCCGGCCGGGTCCCGCGGCCCGCGCATCCGACAGGATATAGTAGTGTCGTGAAACGCAAGCGGCTGGGCGTCATCTTCGGCGGACGCTCCAGCGAACACGAGGTCTCGGTGCGCTCCGCCTCCTCGGTGCTCGCCCGGCTGGACCCGTCGCGCTACGACACGACGGCCGTCTACATCGACCCGAACGGGCGCTGGATCCTGCCAAGCCGGCTCCCGGACGCCCGAACCAACGCCGAGGCTAGGGAATTCGTGCGCGAGCAGTCGCGCTCGTTCCGCCGGGACAGCGAGGTCGTGCTTCCGGCGCGCCCGGCGGCGGACGACACGATGCTGGTCTTGTCCCGCGGCTCGGCGGAGGAGCGGGCCGACCACCTGGCGACGGCCTCGATCAGGCACCTGCACCTGGACGTGGCGTTCCCGCTGCTGCACGGGCCTCACGGAGAGGACGGCACGATACAGGGCCTGTTCGAACTGGCCAACGTCCCGTACGTCGGCGCTGGCGTGACCGCGTCTGCCGTGGGCATGGACAAGGCGGTGGCGAAGGCCCTGTTCCGGGCGGCCGGGATCCCGACACCCCGGTTCCTCGTCGTTTCGGCCGCCGACTGGCGCCGTGACCGCGCGGCCGTGCTCGAACGGGTGGGCGAACGGCTGCCGGGCGCCGTGTTCGTGAAGCCGGCGTGCCTCGGCTCGAGCGTCGGCATCAGCCCGGCCGCGGATTCGCCAGGCCTGGAAACCGCGCTGGACTTGGCCCTGCAGTTCGACCGGCGGGCCGTTGTCGAGGCGGCGGTGCCGCGGGCGAGGGAGATTGAGGTCGCCGTCCTGGGCAACGACGCGCCCGAGGCGTCGCTGCCGGGCGAGATCCTGCCGGCCGACGGCTGCCCGTTCTACGATTACGACGCGAAGTACCTCAGGGACTCGGGCCTGCTCGTCCCCGCGCCGCTGGAGCCGGCGCAGACCGCGGCGGTGCGCGCGCTCGCGGTGGAGGCGTACCGAGCGGTGGGGTGCGAAGGGCTTGGCCGGGTGGACTTCCTGCTGGCCCGCGAGTCGGGCACGTGGTTCGCGAGCGAGATCAACACGATGCCGGGCTTCACGACGATCAGCATGTACCCGAGGCTCTGGGAGGCGACCGGCCTCGGCTACGCCGCGTTGCTCGACCGGTTGATCGATCTGGCGCTCGAGCGCCACGCGGCCAAACAGAACCTGCGCACGAGCGCGTGATGACGCGGGCAGATCGGCTCGGTGCCGGCGGCCTGCTACTGGCCCTGGCTTGGCTGGCCGCGAGCCCCGGGCCGGTGCTCCTGGCCGCGCCGGTGAAAGGGCTGACGCACGCCCCGTTGCTGTCCCGGGCATTCGATCTCGTCTACGACGCGGACTTCGCCGGGGCCGAGCGGGCGCTCGCCGCGGCGTGCGGTCCGGCGCCGCCGCAGGCCTGCGACGTTGTCCGGGCGGCGGGGGCCTGGTGGCGTCTCTACCTGGACTTCGACGACCGCTCGCGCGACGCGGCGCTGCTGACGGAGGTGGCCGGGGTCATCGCGCGGGGCGAGGCCTGGGTGCGGCGGGAACCCGAACGCGCGGAGGCCTGGCTCTACCTGGGTGCGGCCTACGGGGTGCGCGTGCAGTACCACGGCCAGCGGCTCGAAGTCCTGGCGGCGGCGCGCGACGGCAAGCGCATCAAGAACGCCCTGGAGCGCGCGCTTGCGCTGGACCCGGACCTCCACGACGCACACGCCGGCATCGGGCTGTATCGCTACTACGCGGGGATGGCGCCTTCGATCTTCAAGATCCTGCGGTGGTTCCTGGGCCTGCCCGGGGGCAACCGCGAGGCAGGGATTGCGCAGCTGCGCCGCGCACGGGAACACGGCGTGCTGATGCGCTCCGAGGCCGCCTACCAGATCTACTTCGCGGACATCTGGTACGAGAACAAGCCCGACGAGGCGCTGGAGCTGCTGGCCGAGTTGCGCGCGCGGCACCCGGGCAACCCGATGTTCCTGCTCAACACGGCCCAGGTGCACGAGATCTACCGCCAGGACATCCCGGCCGCGCTCGCGGCGTACCGCGCGCTTGTGGACGGCGCGCGGCGAGGGTCGCTGCACGAAGCGGTGCTGGCCGAGACGTGGGGCCACCTAGGGGCGGCCTCGCAGCTGCAGGCCCTGGCAGAACAGGACCGGGCGATCGAGGAGGCGCGGGCCGTGGTCGCGCTGCGGCCCGAGCGGCCGTACGGGGCCGTCGCGCTGGCGCACCTCGAGGCGGCGCGCGCCGCGGACGCGCTCGGACGGCGCGAGGAGGCGGTCGCGTCGTACCGCGCGGCGCAGGAGGCGGCGCCGCTCGGCGATCCCCGCCTCGTCCGGCGCGCGGCGCAGCGCGGGCTTCAGCGCGCGCCCGATGCCGGCACCGCCGAGGCGGCTCGGCGGTCGCTGGACGGGTGGCGCGCCTTCGAGCGCGGCGCCTTCGAGGAGGCGCTGGCGGAGCTGAATCGCGCGGTGGCCGCGCGCGGGCAGGACGGCGTGCACCGTTACCGGCGCGCCCGCGTGCTCGCGGCGACAGGAGACCGCGCGCGGGCCCGGGAGGACTTCCAGCGGGCGCTCGACTCGCGGCCGCCGCCTCCGCCGCCTTTCGTCGCCGCGAGCTACGCCGGCCTCGGCGCACTCGCGGAGGCCGCGTCCGATCCCGCCAGGGCCGCCGCGATGTACGGCGCCGCGCTGCGCGTGCGCGGCGCCTTCCCCGACACTCAGGACCAGGCGCGCCGCGCCCTCCAGCGCATCCGGTCGCCGCGCTGACGCCGCCGCGCGGCGGCGCTTGCACGGCAACCACCGCCGCGGATGGCACGGGCGCCCGCCCGCGGTCGCGTGGAGACCACCCGGGCCCGCGACGGCAGTCGCGTTTGCGATCACTTTGTGCTTGACATCGTTTTGTTCTCATCCATAATCTACAGCTTGTATGAGCCTGGATTGCTCAGCCCAGTGCTTGTGATCGACCGGCGGCAGTAACCAGCTGAGCGGCCACTTCCCGAGGAGGAACAATGGCGAAGAAGACTGCGAAGAAGGCCACGAAGAAGGCTGCGAAGAAGCGCTAGGCTTCGACGCGCCGATGACGGGGGTGCGATTCACCCCCGTTCTTTTTTTTCAGCCCGCACACGCCCGCGCATCCGGGCATCACCATAGAGCCGGCCGGCGCTCCCCGCCGGCCGGACGTGCGAGGGAGGAGCCGATCATGGCGAAGACTGTTGCGAAGAAGGCGGCCGTCAAGAAGGCCGCGCCCAAGAAGGCGGCCGTCAAGAAGGCCGCCGCCAAGAAGGCCGCGCCGAAGAAGGCGGCCGTCAAGAAAGCCGCCGCCAAGAGACCGGCGAAGAAGGGCTGCAAGGCCTGCTGACGCCCCGGCGCGTCGGCGACGGCGGGCGCGCGCCGAGCGCGCCCGTTTTTTTTGTGTTCCAGCCCCCGCCGCGGCGCCGCGCCGCTCAGCGCGTCACCAGCTCCACGCCATCCCAGACCCTGACCCGGCGGATCACATCCCACTGGCGCAGCCGGTCCACCGCATCCATGCCTGCGACAACCCGCCCGAACACCGTGTACTTCGCGTCGAGGTGCGGCTGCGGCGAATGGGTGATGAAGAACTGGCTGCCGCCCGTGTCCGGGCCGTCCAGAGCCATCCCGACCGTGCCGCGCAGGTACGGGAGCATGTTGATCTCGTCGCGGAGCGTGTAGCCCGGACCTCCCTCCCCGTCGCCGCGCGGGTCGCCCGCCTGGACCACGAAGTCCGGCACCACGCGGTGAATCGCCATCCCGCTGAAGTAGCCGCTTCGCGCCAGCGCGAGGAAGCTCGCCGACGTGAGCGGCGCGTCGAGCACGGCCAGCTCGATTTCGACGGTCCCCGCGTCGGTGTCGAGGAACACGTGAGGCGACACGGCCGGGGCCACCAGGGCGGGGGCGGCGTAGTCCACGGCGTCCCCCCGCCCCGGCGCGGGCCTGATCCGCGAGGCGGTGTCCGAGGCCGGCTCGACGGCCCGCAGCAGTGCGGCGGCGCTGAGGCGGACGGCCCAGTCCCGATCGCCGAGCGCGTCGCGCAACACGGGCAGCGCCGCGCCGGCGCCGTACTTCGCCAGGGCGGAGAGCGCCGCCACGCGGGCCTGGTACAGGCCGTCGCCGGCCGCCGCGCGGTACGCGGAGGCGAGCGCGCGATCTCCGCCCTCGGGTTTCACAGCGCCGATGGCCGACGCCGCGGCGGCGCGCACCATCACGTCCGCGTGGCCCAGCAGCCGCAGCAGGACCTCGCCGAAGCCCGGCGGCCTGGCCTCGAGCGACGCGGCGGCCTCGATGGCCGCGGGCAGCACCTGGACATCTTCGCCGGCGAGCAGCGCCGACAGCCGCGGGACGGCCACCTCGGCGCCCAGTGACGGCAGCGCCGCGACGATGGCCCGGCGCACGCTTGGGTGCGGGTCTGCGTCGAGGCCGGAGAGCACGACGAGATACGTCTCGGCGTCGATCTCGCGGATCGCCCGGAGCGCGGCCGCTCTGGCGGCGGGCCACGCGTCGCCGACCAGGTCGACCAGCGTGTCGAGCGACGGCCCGTCCTTCAGCGCGCCAAGCGCGGCAATTGCCTCGAGCTTCAGGTTCGAATCGACGTCCTGATCGCGCAGGAGCGAACGCAACGCGGGGGCGGCCTGCGCGTCGCCGATCTGCCCGAGCGCTCGCACGGCGCTGACTGCCGCGCGCGGCTCGGCCGTTCTGGCCTCGACGAGGCGCACGAGCGCAGCCACGGCCGAGCGGGCCCTGCGCGCGCCGAGCCCTCTCGCCGCGAACGCCTTCGAGACGCTGCCGCCGTCGCGCGCGATCGCCTCCAGCGCCGGCTCGGCCCGCGCATCGTCAATGCGCGACAGCGCGAAGGCGGCGGGCCACCACCGCACGCGGAGCCCGCCCGAAGAACCGAGCACGACACCCAGCAGATCGTCGGCGGCCTTGAGCCGCGCCAAGGCGACGACCGCGAGGCGAAACGCGTCGGCCAGCGGAGGAACCCCAGCCGAGACATCGTCGTCGGCGACGCCGGCCAGGCCGCCCGCGGCCAGCACGGCCGACGCCATTGCGGCGATGGCCGGCGCGGACCCGGCGTCGCCGAGGAGGCCCAGCGATTCGGCGGCGCGCCCCCGCACAAGCGGCGAGGGATCGTCGAGCGCGGCGCGGAGCGGCCCGACCGATGAGCGGTCGCGGATGAGGCCCAGGGCGAACGCCGCCATCTGCCGGACCTCGGCATCGGCGTCCGACGCAAGGACCGCGGCAAGGGGCGCGGCGCCTTCCGGGAGCCCGACGCGACCGACGGCCTGCGCCGCCCGCCGGCGCACGCGCCCTTCGGGATCGCGGAGCAGAGCCAGCAGGTCCGGAACCGCCGCCGGCGGCGGCGGCGGCCGGCGCTGCCAGAGCCGCCGCTTCGGCTGCGGCGCGGGAGCGGCGGGGGGAGGCTCGGGTGCGCGCAAGATCCGCTGGTCCTCGAGGCGGATCATCCAGGCCATTTTCTCGTCGAAGGTCGGCCCGGCCCCCGGCGTCTGCGCCGCCGCGTGGGCCGCCGTCAGCGCCACCAGGGCGAGCGCCCGCGCGCCCGCGCGAATCATCGGCCCGGCCTCTCTTGACAGCCTCCCCTCGCCACACCGCCATCTTACCGCGCCTTGCCCTGGCCGCGCGGCGGTCGGTATACTCGCCGCACCTTGGATTACCGCTACCTGGCGATTGAGGGGCCGGTCGGGGCGGGCAAAACGGCGCTGGCCGAACGCCTCGCCCTGCGCGTCGACGCCACGTCGGTGCTGGAGGATCCCGACAACCCGTTTCTCGCCGACTTCTACCAGGACAAGCCCGGCGCCGCCTTTCAGACGCAGCTGTTCTTCCTGCTGAGCCGTCACCGCCAGCTCGCCGGGCTTCGGCAGACCGACTTGTTCAGCCAGGTGACCGTCTGCGACTATCTCTTCGATCGGGACCGGATCTACGCGTACGTGAGCCTGGACGACAACGAGTTGTACATCTACCAGCGGCTGTACGATCTCCTCGTCCGGGACATCCCGTCGCCCGATCTCGTGGTCTACCTGCAGGCGCCGACCGACCTGCTGCTCAAGCGCCTCCGGGAGCGCACGCGAGACCCGGAGCGGCAGGCCCACCGCCCCGATCCGGGCTACGTCAAGGAACTCAACGAAGCGTATCAGCACTTCTTCTTCCACTACAGCGCGACCCCGCTCCTCATCGTCGAGACCTCGCAAATCGACTTCGGACGCAGTGACGAAGCCGTGGACGACCTGCTGCGGCAGATCCGCGCGATGGGCCGCGGCACTCAGTACTACGTGCCCCGGAAGTAGCGGGCAGCGGGGGTAACGGGGTAACGGGGTCAGATCCAGGATTCCGGGGTCAGGTCGACGGTCTCGGCACCGCGCCTGACCGTGCTGCCGTCCCCGAGGCATTCGGGATCCTGGCTTTCGACCTCGTGAGCCTCGGGTTCTGGATTCCCATTTCCACCTTCTGATAGAGTTCCTGAAAGTGGCCTGGTTCAAGAAGGAGAAGACCCCGATCGCCGCGGGGTCGAAGGCGGCTGCGCGTGTCCCCGAGGGCCTGTGGATCAAGTGCCCCTCGTGCGGCAAGCTCATCTACCACAAGGATCTCGAGGCGAGTCTTCGCGTCTGCCCGTCCTGCGGCCACCATTTCCGCATGACGGCGGCGGAGCGGCTGCGGTCATTGTTTGACGACGCGTGGCAGGAGCACGATGCCGGTCTGGCATCGACCGATCCCCTGCGCTTTGCCGACACGAAGCCCTATCGCGAGCGGCTGCGGGCCAGCCAGGCGGCCACGGGCCTGCTCGACGCGGTCATCGTCGGCAGCGGCACGCTGGAGGGAATCCCGGTCGTCATCGCCGCGATGGAGTACGGTTTCATCGGCGGGAGCATGGGCGTGGTCGTCGGCGAGAAGATTACGCGGGCCGTCGAGCGCGGCCTGGCCTCGCGCGCGCCCGTGATCGTCGTGTCCTCGTCCGGGGGCGCGCGAATGATGGAGGGCGCCCTGTCGCTGATGCAGATGGCGAAGGTGTCGGCGGCCCTCGCGCGGCTGGACCGCGCCGGCGTGCCGTTTGTGTCGGTCTTGACCGACCCGACGACGGGCGGCGTCACCGCCAGTTTCGCGATGCTGGGCGATCTGAACATCGCGGAGCCGAAGGCGCTCATCGGCTTCGCGGGGCCGCGCGTCATCGAGCAGACGATCCGCCAGAAGCTGCCGGAGGGCTTCCAGCGCAGCGAGTTCCTGCTGGCCCACGGCATGATCGACCTCATCGCCGACCGGCGCGAGCTGAAAGCGACGCTCGCCCGGGCCCTCCGTTTCATGCATGACGCCGCTTGAGTACCTGTTCGGGCTCGAGTTTCACGGCCGGAAGTTCGGCCTCGAGAACATCCTGGCGATCACGGACGCCCTTGGGAGACCGCAGGATGCCTGTCCGTCGGCGGCGGTGGCTGGCACGAACGGCAAGGGGTCCGTGTGCGCGTTCGTCTCGGCAGCCCTGACGGCGGCCGGGCACCGGACGGGGTGCTACACGTCGCCCCACCTTGTCCGAGTCGAGGAGCGGTTCACCGTGGACGGCGAGCCCGTCGGCGAGGCCGAGCTGGCCGGCGTCGTCGAGGACCTCCGCGCGCTCGTCTCGCGTTTGCGCGCGGAGGGCCGCCTGTCCGCCTCCCCCACCTTCTTCGAAGTCGCGACGGCGGCCGCCTTCGAGCTGTTCCGCCGGCGGCGCGTCGATGTCGCGCTCCTCGAAGTGGGCCTTGGCGGGAGACTGGACGCCACGACGGCGGCCGCGCCGCTGGCCGGCGCGATCACGAATATCGACCTCGATCACCAGCGCGATCTCGGGCACACCCTGGCCGAGATCGCCCGCGAGAAGGCGGGGATCATCAAGCCCGGGATGCGGCTCGTCTGCGGCGAGCGCAGGCCCGAACCGTACTCGGTCATTGCGGCCGCGTGCGCGGAGCGGGGTGCCACGCTCGTCCGGGCCTGGGACGGCGTGACGGCGGCCGCCTCCGGGGCCGGCGGCCGGCTGATCGTCGAGCTTCGCACGCCGGCCCGCCGGTACGGCCCATTGGCGCTGGCGCTTCGCGGGCGCCACCAGGTGGAGAATGCGGTCGTGGCCGTGCGCCTGCTCGAGGCGCTGGACGGGGCGGGCGTCTCCGTGTCTGGCGACGCCATCGAGCAGGGCCTGCGGAGCGCGCGGTGGCCAGGGCGGCTGGAGCTGTTCCGGATGGCGGACGGCCGGACGGCGCTCGTGGACGCGGCGCACAACGCCGCAGGCGCGGCGGCGTTGGCGCGCTACCTCGGCGAGGCGGCGCCTCGAGGGCAGCCGCTGGTCTTCGCGGCGATGCGCGACAAGGACCACGCGGCCATGCTCGGCCACCTCGTGCCGCACGCCACGCGCCTGGTGCTGACGGCTCCGCCCACGCCTCGGGCCGCGCGGCCCGAGGATCTCGAGGCCGTGGCGCGGGCGGTCGATCCCCGCGCGCGGGTCATCGTCGAAGCCGACCCGATCACGGCCATGGCGGCCGCATGGGCTGCCGCCCCCGACATCACCGTCGCGGGATCGATCTACCTCCTGGGCGCGGTGCGTCCGTGGCTGGCCGCCGAGGCGGCCGGCTGAGGCCACGGATCCCGTGCGGCGGCGGGCGCGGCGGCCGCGCCGCGGTTGGCCCCCCCTGTCGCGCATGGTAATCTTCGGCGCAGATGAGGCTGCGCGCGTCGACGCTTCCGTGGCTGGCGCTGCTGGCCCTGCTCGTCGCGGCCGAGGGGTCCGCGCAGGAGGCCCAGCCGGGCGCGCTCCCGGGCGTCGATCGATCGCGCCAGTGGCGCCTCGAGCGGATCGGCGAATCGCACTGGAAGCTGGCCGGCGACGTTGAAATCGAGCGCGAGGGCACGCTGATCTTCGCCGACGAGGTGGAGATCTTCACGGACCGCGACCTCCTGACGGCGCGCGGCAACGTCACGCTCACGACGGAGAACCAGCGCATCTCGGCCGACTCGCTCGAGTTCAACACGAAGACCAGACTCGGCACCTTTCATCACGCGTCCGGCAGCGTGCTGCTCCAGCAGGCCCACGAGCAGCCGGCCGAGAAGAGCGAGTTCGGCACGCAGGAGCCGGAGGTCTTCTTCTACGGCGAGACGCTGGAGAAGCTCGGCGAGCGCAAGTACCGGATCACGAAGGGGGGGTTCACGACGTGCGTCCAGCCGCGGCCGCGCTGGCAGCTCACGTCGGGCACGATCATCCTGAACATCGATCACTACGCGCTGCTCGTCCACTCGATGATGCGGGTCAAGGGCGTGCCGGTGCTCTACCTCCCGGTCGTGTACTACCCCATCAACAAGGAGGATCGCGCCAGCGGCTTCCTCCTCCCCGTGTACGGCTCGTCCCGGTACAAGGGCCACACGCTGAGCAACGCGTTCTTCTGGGCCATCGGCCGGAGCCGGGACGCCACCTTCACGCACGACTGGTTCTCGAAGACGGGGCACGGATTCGGCGCGGAGTACCGCTACGTCCGCTCGCGCTCGTCGTCGGGCGAGGCGCGCGTCTACCTGCTGCGCGAGAAGCCGACGAGCTACGTGGACAGCACCGGCAGTACCGTTGGCGTGGCGGGCTCGCGCAGCTTCGACGCCAGAGGCAGCCTCGCCCAGGACCTGCCGTGGAAGCTCCGGGCGCGCGCCCGAGTCGACTACTTCTCAGACATCGCGGTCCAGCAGGCGTACAACACGAACGTGTACGACGCGTCGCGGCGGCAGCGGAGCTACAGCGGGAGCGTCTCCGGCACGTGGGGGGCGTACAGCGTCACCGCGTCGGCCGATCGCAGCGAGTTCTTCTTCAACACCACCGATTCGACCGTGTCCGGGTCGATGCCCCGCCTGACGGTGAGCCGGGGCGAGAAGCCGTTCAAGGGGCTGCCGGTTTACTTCGGCGTCACGGGCGAGTACGCCAGCCTGCTGCGGGAGACCCATCACGGGAACACCGGGACGGACACCGGGCTGCGGCGCCTCGACGTCTCGCCGGCCGTCCGGGTCCCGTTCCGGAAGTGGGCGTTCTTCACCGTGAACACCGCGATTGGATGGCGCTACACCCGGTGGGAGGAGAGCCTGGACCCGCTGACGGGGCTCCAGGTGCCGGCGGCGGTGGACCGATCGTACGTCGATCTGCAGACCCGGATCGTGGGCCCCGTGTTCAACCGGATCTGGAACACGCCGGACAACGGCTACGCCGAGAAGTTCAAGCATACGATCGAGCCGTGGGTGAACGTGCAGCGGGTCACGGGCTTCGACGAGTCGCTGCCGATCGTCCGGCTCGACTCGGCCGACCACGTGGTGGGCGGCACGACGCGGATTACCTTCGGCGTGAACAACCGGCTGTACGCGAAACGGAAGACCGGGCCCGACGCGGGGAGGTCGCGGGAGATCCTGAACGTCACCGCCAGGCAGACGTACTACACGAAGGCGGCAGCCTCCACGGTGGACTCGAGCTACTCGACCAGCTTCGGCAGCGCGGAGGCCCGGAAGATGTCGGCTGTCTCCCTGGCCGCGCGCCTCTCCCCGTCCGAGGGCCTGAACGCGACATTCCGCGGGGAGTTCAACCCCTACAAGAACGCGTTCATGACCCTGGGCGCGTCCGGCACCTACGCCGCCGGCGAGACGATGCTGCTGTCGGCCGGCTGGAGCAGGCGCCGGTTCATCCCTGATCTGCCGGGCTACGACTCCGAGGCCTCGGCGACGCACTACCTGAACGCGGACGCCACGTTCCGCTTCAGCCAGAACCGGTTCGGCGGCTCGCTGTCGGCGAACTACGACATCAAGCAGGCCTCGTTCCTGCAGCGGCGGGTGGTCGCCTACTACAACGCCCAGTGCTGCGGCCTGACGGTGTCGTACCAGACGTACAATTTCGGCGGCTTCGCGTCCCGCGCGCTCAACGAGGACCGCCGCTTCAGCATCTCCATCTCCCTCGCCGGCATCGGGTCCTTCTCCCCGCCCTTCGGCGGCGCGAGCCCCCGGTAGGCGCGGCGCTGGCGGAAGGACGGACTGGCATGACGAAGGTGCTCGTGACGGGCGGCGCGGGCTTCATCGGCAGCAACTACGTGCGCCACGCCCTGCGAACGCACGCCGACTGGCACGTCACCACCCTCGACAAGCTGACCTGCTGCGGGCGGCTGGAGAGCCTGCACGACGTGCTCGACCATCCCCGTCACGCTTTCGTGCTCGGGGACGTCGCCGACAGCGCGGTGAGCGCCCCGCTGGTGCGGAGCGCGGACCTCGTCGTCCACTTCGCCGCCGAGACCCATGCGGATCCGTCGATCCAGGAAGCGGGCGCGTTCATCCACACCGATGTCTTCGGGACCTTCGTCCTGCTGGAGGCCGCCCGCGCGGCGCCCGGCCTGCGGCGCTTCGTCCAGGTCTCGACCGACGGGGTCTACGGATCGATCGCGGCCGGCGCGTCGAAGGAGACCGACGAGTTGCGCCCCCGCACCCCCTTCACCGCCAGCAAGGCCGGGGCCGATCGACTCGCGTACAGCTACTGGGCCACCCACGAGGTGCCGGTCATCGTCACGCGCGCGTCGAACAACTATGGGCCGTACCAGCCTCCGGACAAGATGATCCCGCTCTTCATCACGAACGCCTTCGAGGACCGCGAGGTGCCCCTCTACGGCGACGGCCTGCACGTGCGCGACTGGCTGCACGTCGAGGACCACTGCCGCGCCATCGACGTCGTGCTCGAGCGCGGGGCGTGCGGCGAGGCCTACAACGTGGGCGGCGGCAACGAGATCTCGAACGCCGAGCTGACGAAGCGCATTCTCGGCCTTGCCGGCAAGCCCGAGTCGCTCATCCGCTTCGTCGCGGATCGGAAGGGGCACGACCGCCGGTACTGCCTGGACACGACCAAGCTGCGCGGGCTGGGCTGGTCGCCGCAGCGCTCGTTCGAGGCGGGGCTCTCGGCGACGGTGGACTGGTACCGCGCCAACCCGTGGTGGTGGCGGCCGATCAAGACGCAGGACGCGGCGTGCCCGGCGTGCTCCCGCGCCCAATGCGGCGAACGGGCCGGGGCGCAGGCGTCCAGCGGGCCGGGCGAACGATGACCGCACTGCCGACCGTTCTCGTCACGGGCGCCGCGGGCTTCGCGGGGTCCCACCTGCTGGATCTCCTCGCCGGCGATCCCGTGTGCGTGGCGGGGCTCCGCAAGCCCGGCGTCGGCGCGGCGACGCAGGCGTTGTACCCGGGCGTGACCTGGCTCGAGGTCGACCTCCTCGACCGCGACGCCACGCGCCGCGCCATCGGCGAACTCGCTCCGGCGGCGATCTACCACCTGGCGGGCTCGCCGCACGTCGGGCAGTCGTGGCGCGCCGCCGCCGAGACGCTGTCGGCCAACGCGATGGCCACGCACCACGTGCTCGACGCCGTGCGCGCCGAGGGCCTGCGCAGCCGGGTGGTCGTGCCGAGCTCGGCGTACGTCTACCGGCCGGCCGATCGCGCGCTGACGGAGGACGACGCGATCGAGGCGGCAAACCCGTACGCCATCAGCAAGGTTGCGACGGAGCTGGCCGTGGTGAAGGCCGCCGAGGAGGATGGAGTCCCGGCCGTCGTGGCGCGCGCGTTCAACCACACCGGGCCGAGGCAGGACCCGTCGTTCTTCGTCCCCGGGGTGGCGCGGCAAGTCGCGGCGATCGAGGCGGGCCGGGCCGAGCCGGTGATCCGCGTCGGCAATCTGGCCACCCGGCGCGATCTCACCGACGTGCGCGACACGGTGCGCGCCTACCGCGCCCTCGCGGAGCGCGGCCTGCCGGGGCGCGTCTACAACGTGTGTTCCGGCCGCGCGTACTGGATGCGGGACCTGCTGGACCTGCTTGTCGGCCTCGCGCGCGTCCGCGTCACGGTCGAAGTCGACGCGGCGCGACTCCGGCCGAACGACACGCCGCTTCTGCTGGGCGACCCATCCCGTATCCGCGGGGAGACAGGCTGGGAGGCGGGTGTGCCCATCGAGCGGACGCTGCAGGACCTGCTGGACTTCTGGCGGCGGGCCGCGTGACGGCATGAGGGTCCTCGTCACGGGAGGCACGGGCTTTCTCGGGCGCGCCGTCGTCCGCGCCGTGGCGGAGGCGGGGCACGAAGCGATCGTGTTCGCGCGCCGGGCCTCGGCGTCGGGCCTGCCGGGCCAGGCGTTCGACGGCGACATCCGCGACGAGGGCGCGCTGTTTGCGGCGTCGGAGGGCTGCGAGGCCGTGCTGCACGGAGCGGCCCTCGTGTCGACGTGGAAGGCGCGCAGCCGCGACTTCGACGACGTCAACGTGGGCGGCCTGCAGGCCGTGCTCCGCGCCGCCCGCCGCCGCGGCATGCGCCGCATCGTATACACGTCGTCGTTCATGGCGCTGGCGTCGGGCGGCCTAGCCCAGCCGCCGCGCTGGAATGACTACCAGCGGACCAAGGCGGCGGGCGACGCCATCGCCAGGCGCGAGGCCTCGCGCGGCGCGCCGCTCGTCTGTCTTTACCCGGGCGTCGTCTACGGCCCCGGCCCCGCCACCGAAGGCAACCTCGTCGGCGGCCTGATCGGCGATCATCTGCGCGGCCGGCTTCCGGGCGTGGTCGGCGGCGATCGGATCTGGTCATTCGCGTACCTCGACGATGTCGCGGCGGCCCACGTGGCGGCCCTCGGCGCCGGGCGCCCCGGCGCGCGCTATCACCTCGGCGGCGAGAACGCGCCGCCCATGCGCGCCTTCGACATCGTGCGCGCGCTGACCGGGCGGCCGCTGCCCCGCCGGATTCCGGACTGGCTCGCTTCGCCGGCCGCGCTGGCCTGCGAACTGCGCGCGTCGTGGTTCGGCTGTCCTCCGCGGCTGACGACGGGAACGCTCGAGGTGCTGCTGCACGACTGGCCCCTAGGCCACGCGCAGGCCGCGGACGACCTCGGATACCGCGTGACGCCGCTCGACGAGGGCGTGGCCCGCGTGGTGCGGGCCCTCCAGGACGAGGGAGCGGGCGCCTGATAATGTCTCCAGAAACCGCGCGCCAGCTCGTGCACATCTCCATGTCGGCCTTCGCGCTCCTGCTGCGCGTGCTGACGTGGTGGCAGGCCGCGCTGTGCGCCGCCGCGGCCCTGGCGTTCAACGTCTTCGTGCTGCCGAGGGTCGGCGGGAGCAGGCTCGCCCGGCCCGCCGACGCCGTCCGCGGCTACTCGCTCGGCATCGTGCTCTACCCCGTTGCGGTGCTGGCGCTCATCCTTGCCTTTCCGGCGCGCCTCGACATCGCCGGCGCCGCCTGGGGCATCATGGCCTTCGGCGACGGCGCGGCGACGCTGGCCGGACGGGCGCTGGGCCGCCACCGGCTCCCCTGGAACCCCGACAAGACGCTCGAGGGGCTGCTGGGCTTCGTCACGGCCGGCGGCGCCTCTGGCGTGTTCCTGTCCTGGTGGATCGCGCCGTCGATTGCGCCGGCGCCGGCGCCCGCCTTCACCCTGCTGGCGCCGCTTGCCGCAGCCGCCGCCGCCGGGCTGGCCGAGACGCTCCCAATCCAGCTCGACGACAACATCACGGTACCGGCCGTGGCGGGCGGCGCCCTGTGGCTGGGCAGCCTGGTCAGCGGCGAGGCCTGGCTGGCCAACGGCAGCGCCGTCGCGGCCCGTCTGGCGCCGGCAGCGGCGGTGAACACGGTGGCGGCCGCGGCGGGCTGGATTGCCGGCACGGTGCGCGCATCCGGCACCTTCGCCGGCTGGCTCATCGGGGTCGCGGTCTACGCCGGGCTGGGGCCGGGGGGCTGGCTGCTGCTGTTCGCGACGTTCTTCGCCGCAGCTGCGACATCGAGGCTCGGCCTGGCGCGCAAGACGCTGCTCGGGATCGCCGAGGACCGCGGCGGCCGCCGGGGCGCGGGCAATGCCTTCGCCAACACGGGCCTGGCCGCCCTCGCGGCGCTCGCGGCCGTCACCACCCCGTTCCGCGCGGAAGCCGCCGTGGCGTTCGTCGCCGCCCTGGCGGCCGGCGGCGGAGATACGGTAGCGAGCGAGATTGGCAAGGCCTGGGGCCGGACCACGTATCTGCCGCTCACGCGGTCGCGCGTGCGGCCCGGCACGCCCGGCGCCGTATCGATCGAGGGCACGGCGGCCGGCCTCGTTGCGGCGCTCGCATTGGCGGCCCTCGGCGCGTGGCTCGGCCTCGTGCCGTGGTGGACGATCTGGGCGGTCGCGGCGGGGGCGGCGGCGGGGTCGGCGGTCGAGAGCCTGCTCGCCGCCACGCTGGAAGCGTCCCGGACGCTCAACAACGACGCCCTGAACTTCCTCAACACGGCGACAGCCGCTTCCGTATCCGTCGCGATCACGAGGCTCCTGTGAACGCACCTTCGCGGCTCCGCACGATTGCCGACTTCGCCCGTCCGTACACGCTCATTGCCCCGTCGCTCGGGTTCGCCTCTGCCGCCGCCACGGCCATCGGGGCCTATCCGCGGGAGCCCTGGAGCTGGGGGCTCCTGGCCGCGCCGGCCGTCGGGACCATCATGGCCGCGGTGTTGAACGTCGCCTCCAACGGCCTGAACCAGATCTTCGACCTGGACATCGACCGCATCAACAAGCCCAGGCGCCCGCTGCCGAGCGGGCGGCTGTCGCTCGGCGCGGCGTGGGCGGTCACGCTCGCCGGCTTCGCCGCCGCGCTCGGCCTCGCCTGGTTCGTCGCGCCGGGCGGCCGGCACGAATGCTTCTGGATGGTGCTGGCGGCCGCGCTGATGACCGTCGCCTACTCCGCGCCTCCGCTGCGGACCAAGCGCCTCGGCGTGTGGGCGAACGTCACGATCTGCATCCCGAGGGGGCTCCTGCTGAAGGTCGCCGGCTGGTCCTCGGTGAAGACCGCGCTGGGCCTGGAGCCGTGGTACCTCGGGTCCATCTTCGCGCTCTTCCTGCTCGGCGCGACGACCACCAAGGACTTCGCCGACATGGACGGCGATCGCCGGGGCGGATGCCGCACGCTGCCCCTGCAGTACGGCGTCGCGAAGGCGGCCTGGCTGATCGCGCCGTCCTTCGTGATCCCGTTCGCGCTCATCCCCGCCGGCGCGTGGGCCGGTCTCCTGACCGGGAGCTTCTGGCTCCTGCAGCTGCTCGGCCTCGTGATGATTGCCTACGGCGCCTACGTCTGTTTCCTGATGCTGCGCCGGCCCGACAGCCTCGCCGTCGAGGAGAACCACGTCTCGTGGGCGCACATGTACCGCATGATGTTCGTCGCCCAGATCGGGTTCGCGCTGGCCTATCTGCTTTGACCAGCCGAGGGCGCGCCGAGGCGGGGGCGCCGCCGCCTTGCAGGCCGCGCCGCCGAGGCCTACAGTAGGGAGTCACGCGCGCGCCCCAGCGGAGGTGAGCACCATGGCGATTGACCCCAGGCACGACCCAAGCCGCGTCGTCCGCGCTCCGCGCGGCACGGCGCTCACCTGCAAGAGCTGGCTGACGGAAGCCCCCTACCGCCTGATCCAGAACAACCTCGATCCCGAGGTCGCCGAGAATCCCCAGGCCCTCGTCGTGTACGGGGGCATCGGCCGTGCGGCCCGCGACTGGGCCTGCTTCGATGCCATCCTGGACGCGCTCACGGCCCTGGAAGACGACGAGACGCTGCTCGTGCAGTCGGGCAAGCCCGTCGGCGTGTTCCGCACTCATGCCGACGCGCCTCGCGTGCTCATCGCCAACTCCAACCTCGTGCCCCGGTGGGCGACCTGGGACCACTTCCACGAGCTGGATCGGAAGGGCCTCTTCATGTACGGCCAGATGACGGCCGGGTCGTGGATCTACATCGGCAGCCAGGGCATCGTGCAGGGCACGTACGAGACGTTCGCCGAAGCCGGCCGTCAGCACTACGGCGGCGACTGGGCGGGGCGGTGGATCCTGACGGCTGGCCTCGGCGGGATGGGCGGGGCGCAGCCGCTCGCCGCCACCTTCGCCGGCGCGGCGTCGCTGATTGTCGAGTGCGACCCGGCCCGGATCGCGGCGCGCCTGCGCACGAAGTACCTGGACGTCCAGGCCGCCGATCTCGACGACGCGCTGGCGCGCATCCGGAGGCACTGCGCGCGGCGGGAAGCCGTGTCGGTGGGCCTGCTCGGCAACGCCGCGGAGGTCTTGCCGGAGCTGGTCCGCCGCGCGAGGGCCGGCGGCCCGGTGCCGGGCCTCGTCACCGATCAGACAAGCGCCCACGACCTGGTGAACGGCTACCTTCCGGCCGGCTGGACGCTCGAGCGCTGGGCGGCCGCGCGCGCGACGCCAGCCGAGCACGAGGCGCTGAGGGCCGCCGCGGGCCGGAGCTGCGCCGTGCACGTGCGCGCGATGCTCGACTTCAAGGCGATGGGCGTGCCGGTCGTCGACTACGGCAACAACATCAGGCAGGCGGCAAAGGACCACGGCCTGGACGACGCCTTCGCGTTCCCCGGCTTCGTGCCGGCCTATGTGCGCCCGCTCTTCTGCGAGGGCAAGGGCCCCTTCCGGTGGGTCGCGCTCTCCGGCGATCCCGGCGACATCCATCGCACCGACGAGGCGCTGAAGGCGCTCTTCCCCGACAACGCCGGCGTGCGGCGCTGGCTCGACATGGCCGCCCGGCGCATCAGCTTCCAGGGCTTGCCGTCGCGCATCTGCTGGCTCGGCCTCGGCGAGCGCCACCTGGCGGGGCTGGCCTTCAACGACATGGTGCGATCGGGGGCGCTGAAGGCGCCGGTCGTCATCGGCCGCGACCACCTCGACGCCGGGTCGGTCGCCAGCCCCAACCGCGAGACCGAGGGCATGGCCGACGGCTCGGACGCCGTGTCGGACTGGCCAATCCTGAACGCGCTGCTGAACACCGCCAGCGGCGCGACGTGGGTGAGCGTCCACCACGGCGGCGGCGTCGGCATGGGCTACTCCCAGCATGCCGGGCAGGTCGTCGTGTGCGACGGCAGCGAAGCGGCGGAGCGCCGGATCGCGCGGGTCTTGTGGAACGACCCGGCGTCCGGCGTGATGCGCCACGCCGACGCCGGCTACGCCGCGGCCCTCCGCTGCGCGAAGGCGCACGGCCTGACGCTGCCGATGGCCGGACGCTGAGTGGCGCCCCCGGCTCAGGGCGGCTACGCCTGGCCGAGCAGTGCGCGGATGCGCGCCTCCGTCGGCGGGTGCGTGCTGAAGAGCGACAGCAGGCCGTGCACGCTGAACGGCTTGACGATGAACATGTGCGCCGTCGCGGGGTTCGCCTCCAGGGGAACGCGCTTCGACGCGTACTCCAGCTTCTTCAGCGCGTCGACCAGGCCGTAGGGCGTGCCCGCGATGGCGGCCCCGCCGGCGTCCGCGCCGAACTCCCGCGACCGCGAGATCGCCGCCTGGATCAGCATCGCCGCCACCGGCGCCAGGATGACCGTCGCGAGCAGGGCGACGGGGTTCGAGCCGCCCTCGCGATCGTCGCTGCGGCCGCCGCCGAAGAACGCCGCGAACTGCGCCATCCTCGCCATCATCATGATGGCCGCCGCCAGCGTCGCCGCCACCGACCCGACGAGGATGTCGCGATGCTTCACGTGGGCCAGCTCGTGCGCGATGACGCCCTCGATCTCGCGCTCGTCGAGCAGCCTCAGAATGCCCTCCGTGGCCGCCACCGCCGCGTGCGACGGACTGCGCCCCGTGGCGAAGGCGTTCGGCGACGGATCGGGGATGACGAACACCCTCGGCATCGGCAGGCCGGCCCGCTGGGCCAGCCGCTCGGTGATCTGGAAAAGCGGGTGCCCGGGCCCCACCGGCGTCGCGCGGTACATCCGCAGCACGATCTTGTCCGAGAACCAGTACGACGCGAAGTTCATGAGGACGGCGAAGCCGAAGGCCATCACCAGCCCGCCTCGGCCGCCGAAGTAGTCGCCCAGGACCAGGAGCACGCCGCTCATCAAACCGAGCAGCAAGGCCGTTTTCAGAGTGTTTCCCATGTCCGTTCCTGCCTTGTCGAGGGGGCGCAGCCAGATTACCCCTCACACGAGGCGGCGGCAAGCCCGCCGCCGGGACAGCGCCCTGTCTCTAGGACGCCCGAGCGTGCCCGGCGGTTACGCAGGGCCGCCTGTGGCCGAGGGGCGGGAATGGAGCCCGGGCATTCCGGGGTCCGACTGGCAGGCCCGTCGGCGCGCCGCAGGGCCCGCATCGCGCACCACGGGCCTGAATCCCTTCGCGCTCGATATAATGCTCGCATGACCTGCCACGGGCGCCTGCTGGCGGTGACGGCCGCCGCGCTGCTTCTCATCTGCTCGGCCGCCGTACGCGCGCAGCCGCCGGTCGCCCGTCCGCAGCCGCCGCCCGCCGCTCCGGCTGCGAAGGCGCCGGCTCCCGCGCCGCCGGAGGCCGGCGGGGCCGCGCCCCCGCCCGCGACGGTTCCCGCGGCGCGCCCGCAGGACGTGGCTGCGGAGCTGGAGCCGCCGTCCGATGCGGCAGCCGGGCAGGACGTGGCGCCGCCGCCCGAGAGCCTGAACGCGCCCGTCTATCCGTCGGCCGCGTACCTGGGTTCCTACGACGCCGGCCGGGGCCAGCGTTTCTTTCTGTACGGCACGACCCAGGCGTTCGAGGACATCGTGCTGTACTATCGGGGCGTGCTGAAGGGCAGGGGCGATCGCGTGTTCGACGAGCCCGCCACGCATATGTTCGACGTCGGGAAGTACCGCGAGGCCGACGTGGCGTTTCCGCCGAGCGTGACGATCAAGAACTATGCGTTCGGCGGATCGCCCGGCCTGCCCAATCCCGTTCCTGGCGCGCAGCCGCCCTACTTCCCGACGGTGATCCAGATCGTCACGCCGCCGCCGGCGGCTGCCGGCCGCCGGGTCCCGTAGGGGGGCCTGTCGCCCCGGGCCGGGGGTCAGGCCAGCTTTCTCATGATGAAGCACTTGAGGTAGTAGGTTTCCGGCACGCCCAGAACCACGGGGTGATCGCGGGCCTGCATCCGCTTCTCCATGACGGCCATGCGCGCGCGGGCGTCCACGGAAGCCTCATAGACGATCTGGCCGAAGGCGGCCTCGTCCACGTGGTAGGAGCAGCTGCACGTCACCAGGGTCCCGCCCGGCGCGAGCAGCTTCATGGCGCGCAGGTTGATCTCCTTGTAGCCGGCGCGGGCGCGCTCCACGGCCGCCTTGTTCTTGGCGAAGGCCGGCGGGTCCAGCACGATCGTGTCGAACCGCTCCCGCGCCCGCTCCATGTCGCGCAGCGCGTCGAAGGCGTTGGCCGCGCGCGCCTCGATCGTGGCGATGCCGTTGCGCGCGGCGTTGATCGCGATGCGGGCGACAGCGTCCTCGGAGACGTCGAGGGCGACGACGCGGTCGCAGCGGTCGGCCAGCTGCAGCGCGAAGGCGCCGTGGTAGCTGAAGCAGTCGAGCAGCCGGCCGCGGGCGTATGCGCGGGCGGCGGCGCGGTTCTCGCGCTGGTCGAGGAACAGGCCGGTCTTCTGGCCGTGCCACAGGTCCACCTCGTGCTCGATACGGCCTTCGCGCACCGTGACAAGCGGGGGCACGCTCCCGGCGAGCGCCTGCACGGCCGAGTCCAGGCCCTCCAGCTCGCGGGCCTTCACGTCGTGGCGCGCGAGGATGCCCGCCGGGTGCAGCTGCTCCTCCAGCAGGCCGACCAGCGCGGGCAGCATCCGATCCGCGCCCTGCGACAGCGCCTGCACGACCAGGTAGTCGCCGTACTGATCCACGATGCACGACGGCAGCAGGTCGCCTTCCCCATGGACGAGGCGACAGGCCGTCGCGTCGATGTCGAGCGCCCGCCTGAGCGCGATGGCGGACGCCAGGCGAGCCCGCCACAGATCGAGGGCGGCCGGGGCCTCGCCCGCGGTGAGCATCCGCAGCGCGATCTGGGAGCGGTCGCTGTAGAGGGCGCGGCCGAGGGGCCGGCCTCGGGGGCTCCGGACAACCACCGTGTCGCCGCCGGCGGCCCGGGCCTTCACGACGTCCGCGCGGTAGACCCAGGGGTGGCCGCCGCGGATCCGATCTTCGCCGCGGGCGGTGACAACGGCAACGGGCTCGGTCGGCGGCGGGGAGGCGCTCATGGCTGGGTCCGCGCCGACGGGAACACGGGCCGCCGCGCGCCCTCCCATCATGCGGAATCCGCCGCGGGAAATCGAGTAGAATCCGGCTGTGCGCATCGCGATCGGTTCGGACCACGCCGGGTTCGCACTCAAGGAAACCATCAAGACGCTGCTCGACGACCTGGGAGTCCCGTTCGACGATCTGGGAACGGCGTCGGCCGAGCCGGCGGACTATCCGGACTTCGCCGAGGCCGTCGCGCGCGCCGTCGCCGCGGGGCGGGCGGACCGCGGCATTCTGATCTGCGGGACCGGCATCGGCATGAGCATCGCGGCCAACAAGATCAGCGGCGTCCGGGCGGCCCTCGCCTGTACCGAGGCCAGCGCGACGCTCGGGCGCGCGCACAACGACGCCAACATCCTGGCCCTCGGCGGGCGCACGACGCCGGCCGCCGCCGTCCCGAGCATCGTCCGCGCGTTCCTGGCCACCGAGTTCGAAGGCGGACGCCACGGCGCGCGCGTGGCGAAGATCGCGGCCATCGAACGGAAGGATCCGTAGCCATGGAACACATCCTGCCCGCCCGCGGCCTGCGACTGCGGGACGTCGATCCCGATGTCGCCGACGCCATCCGCAACGAAGCGGCGCGCCAGGCCGGGGGCCTCGAGCTCATCGCCTCGGAGAACTTCGTCAGCCGCGCCGTTCTGGAGGCCACCGGGTCGGTCTTCACGAACAAGTACGCCGAAGGCTACCCTGGCCGGCGGTACTACGGCGGCTGCGATTTCGCGGACGTCGTCGAGCGCCTGGCCGTGGATCGGGCGAAGGAGCTGTTCGGCGCGGACCATGCGAACGTGCAGCCTCACTCCGGGGCCCAGGCCAACATGGCCGTCTACTTCACGCTGGTGAAACCGGGCGAGACGGTCCTCGGCATGAACCTGTCGCACGGGGGCCACCTGACGCACGGGCATCCGTTGAACTTCTCGGGCGCGCTCTACACGATCGTGCCCTACGGCGTCCGCCGGGACGACGAGCGGCTCGACTACGACGAGATCGAGCGGCTCGCCGGCCAGCACAAGCCGAAGCTCATCATGGTGGGCGCCAGCGCCTACCCGCGCATCATCGACTTTGCCCGCATCCGCGGCATCGCGGACCGCGTCGGCGCGGCGATGGTCACCGACATGGCGCACATCGCCGGGCTCGTGGCGGGCGGCGTCCATCCCAGCCCGGTTCCCTTCGCCGACTTCGTGACGAGCACGACGCACAAGACGCTGCGGGGCCCGAGGGCCGGGCTCGTGCTGTGCAAGGCGAAGTGGGCGAAGGAGCTGGATCGCTCGGTGTTCCCCGGCGTCCAGGGCGGCCCGCTCGTCCACGTCATCGCCGCCAAGGCGGTGTGCTTCCGGGAGGCGCTCCTGCCGCAGTTCGCCGCGTACCAGAAGAAGGTCGTCGCCAACGCGAGGAAGCTGGCCGAGGTCATCGGCTCCCACGGATTCCGGCTCGTGTCCGGCGGCACGGACACGCACCTCATGCTGGTGGACGTGTTCTCCAAGGGCCTCACCGGGAGGGAGGCGACGGCCGCGCTGGGCGCTGCGGGCATCACGGTCAACCAGAACACGATCCCGTTCGACGAGAACCCGCCGCTCAAGGCGAGCGGCATCCGCATCGGCACGCCGGCCGTGACGACGCGCGGCATGGGCGAGGCCGAGATGGTCCTCATCGGCGACCTCGTTGCGCGCGTCCTGGATGCGCCCGCCGACGGCCGGGCGCACGCCATGGTGCGCGCCGAGGTGGAAGCCCTGTGCCGCAAGTTCCCGCTTCCCGCGGACCTGCCGGACTAGACGAGGCCGTCGAGCGCGCCTTCGCCGACGACGGCCCGCTGGCTCGGGCCGTGCCGGCGTTCGAGCCGCGCCAGGGGCAGCGGGAGATGGCCGCCGCCGTCGCCCGCGTCTTCGCCAGGGGCGGAGTGCTCCTCGCCGAAGCCGGGACGGGCACGGGGAAGACGCTGGCATACCTCGCGCCGGCCATCCTCAGCGGCCGGCGCGTCCTGGTGTCGACAGGCACGAAGAACCTGCAGGAGCAGATCTACGTCAAGGACATTCCGCTCCTGCGGGAGGGCCTCGGCATCCCGTTCACGGCGGCCTGCATGAAGGGCCGCGGCAACTACCTCTGCCTGCACCGGTTCGCCGCGTTCCGCGACGATATCGACGCCGGGTCGCCCGCAGACCGCGTCTACCTGCAGATGATCGACGAGTGGGCCGCGTCCACCGAGACGGGGGACCGGGCCGAGCTGGCCGACCTGCCCGAGGACGTGCCCTTCTGGGCGTCCATCTCGGCCGCCGCCGAGAACTGCGTCGGGCCGGACTGCCCCGAGCACGGCGCCTGCTTCGTCACGCGGATGCGCGAGCGTGCCGCGGCGGCGGACGTCGTCATCGTCAACCATCACCTGTTGTGCGCGGACGCCGCGGTCCGCCAGGGGTCGTACGGGGAAGTCATTCCGGACTGCCCCTGCGCGGTCATTGACGAGGCGCACCAGCTCGAAGACGTGGCCACGCAGTACTTCGGGATCTCCGTCGGCGCCTTCCGGCTCGCCGAGCTGGTCCGGGACTTCGACCGGGTCCTGGCGTCCGGGGAGGCGTCGGACGAAGGCGGCGAGCTGGGCCGCGCGCTGAACCGGGTCGACAGCCAGGCGCGCGCCTTCTTCGCCGCGGCCGCGGCCCTGATCTGGTCTGCCGGGCCGTCGGCGCCCGCCGCAGCGGCGGGCGCCGACGAGCGCGTGCGCGTGACGCCCCGGACGCTCGAGCCGGCGCAGGAACCCGGGCTCGGCCTGCTCGATGCGCTCGACGGCCTCGCCGGGGCGGTCGCGGCCGAGAGCCAGGCATCCGAGGATCTCGCCGCGCTCGGCCGCCGCGCCGCCGACATCGCGGACGATCTGCGCTTCCTGCTCGCCGCCAACGACCGCGACTACGTCTACTTCCTCGAGCGCCGGGGCCGCGGCGTGTTCCTTCGCGCGGCGCCCATCAACGTGGCGACGCTCGTCCGCACGCAGGTGCTCGAGCGCTTTCCGTCGGCCGTTCTCACGTCGGCGACCCTCGCCGTCGAAGGCTCGTTCGCCTATGTGCGCGGCCGGCTGGGCGTCGAGCGCGGGGAGGAGCTCCTGCTCCCGTCCGAGTTCGATTTCGCCTCGCAGGCCCTGCTCTACCTGCCGAGCCGGATGCCGTCGCCGAAGACCGCGGACTTCCCCGCCGCCGCCGGGCGCGAGGTGGCCGAGATCCTGCGCCGAACGAGCGGCCGGGCCTTCGTGCTGTTCACGAGCTACGCCGTGCTGCGCTCCGTCCACGCCGCGCTGCAGGAAGCCATCGCGTTCCCGGTGTTCGTGCAGGGCTCGCTGCCGAGGTCCGCGCTGCTCGCCCGGTTCCGGGCGACGCCGCACGCGGTGCTGCTGGCCACGTCGAGCTTCTGGCAGGGCGTGGACGTCGTCGGGGAGGCGCTGAGTTGCGTCATCGTCGACCGGCTGCCGTTCGCTTCGCCCGGGGATCCGGTGGTGGCCGCCCGGATGGAGGCCATCGAGGCCGGCGGCGGCGATCCATTTTCCGAGTACCAGGTTCCGCTGGCGGTCCTGGCCCTCCTGCAGGGCCTCGGCCGCTTGATCCGGCACCGCCGGGATCGGGGGGTCCTGGCCGTGCTCGATCCGCGCCTGCGCACGATGCCGTACGGGCGGCGGTTCCTGGCGTCGCTCCCCCCGGCGCCCGTGACCTCGGAGCTCTCCGAGATCGAGCGGTTCTTCGGCGTCCGGACGCCCCTTCTCTGATCGCGGGACTCGGCATTTGGGTGTAAACTACGCAAAGATCGGCGAACCGCCGGTTCTGCGTGATGCCTTGACCGGAATCATCCGCGTCGTTACTTGCTAGAGGAGTGCCAATGTCCCGCCTGATGTCCGGCCGTCCGCTGCTCGTGCTCGGCCTCGCCGCGCTCGCGTTGTTCCTGCTCGCTCAGCCCAGCCAGGCCCAGACCGGGGCCGTGTCGGGCAGGGTGGTGGACGGCGCGGACAAGCCCCTGGAGAAGGCCGTCGTCGTCATCGAGTTCACCGACGGCATCAACCGCCGCTACGAGGTCAAGACCAACAAGAAGGGCGAGTTCATCCAGATCGGCCTGGCGCCCGGCAATTACAAGATCACGGCGAAGTACGAGAACCTGGGCGAGCAGTCGCAGACCGTGCGCGTGCGCCTTGGCGATCCGACGAAGGTGGACATCGTGCTCGGGGGAGGCCCCGGGGGCATGACCAAGGAGGACGCCGCGAAGGCGGCGGCCGTGAAGGCGCTGTTCGATGAGGGCGTCGCTCTGAGCAAGGAGCACAAGTACGACGAGGCCATCGCGAAGTTCACCGAGGCGTCGGACGTCACGCCTGGCTGCTTCGACTGCTACTACAACATCGGGTTCGCGCACTCCCAGAAGAAGGAATACGACCAGGCCGAGGCGGCGTTTCTGAAGGCCATCGAGCTGAGGCCCAACTACGTCGACGCGTACAACGGCCTGGCGACGGTGTACAACGCGCAGAAGAAGTTCGACAAGGCGACGGAGGCGAGCCAGAAGGCCGCCCAGCTGGCCGCGTCGGCCGGGCCTGGCACCTCGGGCGCGGGCGCCGTTGAGGCCGAGTACAACCAGGGCGTCATCCTCTGGAACGCCGGCAAGATCGCCGAGGCCGCGGAGCACTTCCAGCAGGTCATCTTGCTGAAGCCCGATCACGCCGACGCCCATTACCAGCTGGGCATGGCCTACGTGAACCAGAACAAGCTGGCGGAGGCGGTTCCGCTGTTCGAGAAGTACCTCGAACTTGCGCCCGACGGGCAGTTCGCGCCGACGGCCAAGGGTGTGCTGGCCAGCATCAAGAAGTAGCCCGCCATGGACGAGCCGTCGCGACACGGCACGATCGCGGCGAGCCTCTCGGCGGTCCGGCAGCGGCTGGCTCGCTCCCTGGAGCGGGCCGGCCGTTCGCGTGCCGATGTGCGGCTCGTCGCCGTCTCGAAGACGCGCCCGCCGGAGGACATCCGGGCGGCGGTTGGCGCGGGCCAGCTGGATTTCGGGGAGAACCGGGTCCAGGAGGCGCTGGAGAAGATCGGCCTGACGGCCGATATGCCGATCAGCTGGCATCTCGTCGGGCATCTCCAGTCGAACAAGGCGCGGAAGGCCGCGGCGGCGTTCGCGTGGATTCACTCGATCGACGGCGTGGATCTGCTGCGGCGGGTGGACGAGGCGGCGGCCGACGCGGGGCGCAGCCCGGTGGTGCTGGTGCAGGTGGATCTGGCCGGCGAGCCGACCAAGCACGGCGTGGCCGCGGATGCGTGCCTCCCGATTTTCGAGGCCGGGGCGGCGTGCCGCGCCGCCAGCGTGGGAGGCCTGATGGTGCTGCCGCCGTTCACGGAAGACCCGGAGGAGGCCAGGCCGTACTTCCGCCGGCTCCGGGAGTTGCGCGACGCGCTCGCCGGCCGCGGCGTCCCGGCGGCGATGCTTCGCGAGCTGTCGATGGGCATGAGCCACGACTTCGAGGTGGCCGTCGAGGAAGGCGCGACCGTCGTGCGTGTCGGGACGGCCATCTTCGGCGAGAGGGCGTAGATGACCGGCCGCCCTGACGGCGCCGGCCGCACCAGGTTGCAGGAGAGGACGATGAACGTCACCCCGCTCGACCTCCGCCAGCAGCAGTTCCGCACGACGATGCGCGGGTTCGACAAAGACGAGGTCACGGCGTTTCTCGCCGAGGCGGCCGACGACTACGCCGAAGCCATCCGCGAGGCCGATCGGCTGCGGCAGGAGGTGACGCGCCTCGAGGGCCTGATCAACGAGCACCGCGAGCACGAGCGGAACCTGCGCAACACGCTGATGACGGCCCAGCGCCTCGCCGACGAGATCAGCGACAACGCTCACAAGCAGGCCGGCACGATCATCAAGGACGCCGAGTCCCGTGCCGCCCTGATCCTTGAGAAGGCCCAGTCGCGGTACGAGGACGTGCAGCGCGAGATCGACGGTCTCCGCCTGAAGCGCCGCGAGGTGGAGAACTCGGTGGAGGCCGTCATCGCCTCGCTGAGGAACACGCTCGAGTTCGTGCGCGAGCAGGACGCGCGGGACCGCGAGGAGAAGATCCTGCTGCACCGGCCGCGGCCGCTGGACTCGCGCGAGGTCATGCCCGGCTGGAGCCAGGATCGCAAGGACGACGGCCCCGTCGTCGTCGAGCGGCACGCCTGACTGGCGGCCGCGGCGCGCCCCGGCCGCCGGGGGCGCGGGAGGATGCCCTGCCGTCATGCCCCGACGATCGATCATCCGCGGCGCCCGCGTCGTGTTCACGTGCGCCGGAGGCGCGCCGAAGTCGGGGCCGGCCCAGGCTGACGCGAGGCCGATCTCCGGCGCCTCCGTCGTCGCCACGGACGGCGTGATCGACTACGTCGGACACGCCGGCGACGCCGACCTCCTCGCGGCCCGCCCCGGCGACACCGTCATCGACGCTGCCGGCGGCACCGTCGTGCCCGGGCTCGTCGATCCGCACACGCACGCCGTCTTCGGCGGCGACCGGCGCGAGGAACTCCGGCGCCGGCTGGGCGGGGCGACCTACGCCGAGATCGCCGCCGGGGGCGGCGGCATCCTGTCCACGGTGCGCGCCACGCGGGAGGCCTCCGAGGAGGCGCTGGTCGCCTCGGCGAAGGCCCGGCTGGACCAGATGCTCGCGTGCGGGACGACGACGTGCGAGATCAAGAGCGGCTACGGCCTTCAGCCGGACGCCGAACTGAAGATCCTCCGCGCCATCCGGCGCCTGAAGGACGAGCACCCGATCGACGTCGTGGCGACCTTCATGGGCGCGCACGAGATCCCGGCGGAACACCGCGCGAACCGGCGGCGCTACATCGATCAGGTCGTCGGCGAGATGATCCCCGCCGCCGCCCGGGCCGGCCTCGCCGAGTGGTGCGACGTCTTCTGCGAGAGCGGGGTCTACACCCCAGAGGAAGCCGCGGAGATCCTCGAGGCCGGCGCGCGCCACGGCTTGAAGCCCCGCATCCACGCCGACGAGCTGGCCGAGAGCGGCGGCGCGCTCGTCGCCGCGCGCGTGGGAGCGAGGTCGGCGGACCATCTCCTCCACGTGACGCCCAGGGGCATCCACGCCATGAAGGAGGCGGACGTCGTCGCCACGCTGCTGCCGATTGCCGCCTTCTACCTGAAGCTGGGCCGCTTCGCCCCGGCCCGCGATCTGATCGAGGGCGGCGTGCCCGTCGCGCTCGCGAGCGACCTCAACCCGGGCGGCGGCTTCTCGCCGTCGATGCCCTTCGCGATGACGCTGGCGTGCTTCGCGATGCGGATGACGGTGGAAGAGGCGCTCGTGGCGGCCACGATCAACGCGGCCTATGCCATCGACCGCCACGACCGCGCGGGCAGCCTCGAGGCGGGCAAGGATCTCGATGCCGTCGTCGTGGACGGCGACGCGGTCGATCTCCTGAAGGTCGGGGCGCCGGCGATCCGGGCCGTCGTCAAGCGCGGACAGGTGGTCTGGCGCCGGCCGGTTACTTGACTGGCGCGCGGCCGCCCGGCACGAACCAGCCGTGGGCGTGCGTCGCGAACGTCCAGGGGTAGGTAACCCGAGGCAGGACCTCGATGGGCACCGTGTAGTCCACGTCGATGTAGAGGTGCGCGGGAGCGTCCTGGCGGCGGATGCGGACCGCCCGTTCCTCGACGGGCAGGCCGTACTTGGCCGCGGCCTCCAGCACGGCGCCCCGCACCGCGCGCTCGTCCTGCTCGGGGCCGAACTTCGCGATCTCGTCGACGTCGCTGGAGAACCGGAACTGGTTCCAGGCGGCCCACCCGGCGTGCCAGGCGGCCCAGGCGACGGCGAAGGCGACGGCGAGCCTCAGGAGGCGTCCCATACTCAGTGGATCTGACGCAAGAGCCGCGCCCACCTGGTTTGCCTCAGCGGATTGAGCGTCCCGCCCGACCCGTCCCAGGACCAGTAGATCATCAGGGCTCGGCCCTTCAGGTTCTGTATCGGCATGAAGCCCCAGTAGCGTGAGTCCTCCGAGTTGTCGCGGTTGTCGCCCATGACGAAGAGCGCGCCGTCGGGGACCGGAACGGGCCCGTAGTGATTCCTGACGTCCTCGGGGCCGCCGTCGCCCGCGCCCGCCGGCCCCGGACGGCTGACCAGGTAGTGGGCGTACGGCTCGTCGAGGGGGCGGCCGTTCACGTAGACGCGCGTGTCCTTCAGTTCGACGGTCTCGCCCGGGAGCCCGACGACGCGCTTGATGAAGTCGCGCTCGGGGTTCACCGGGAACTTGAAGACCACGACATCTCCCCTCCGGACGGACCTGATCGGCAGGATCGCCCGCTCGGCGCTCGAGTGAGCCGGCGCGAAGACGAACTTGTTCACGAGCAGCTGATCGCCGACGAGGAGGTTCGGCTCCATCGATCCGGTGGGGATCTTGAACGCCTGGACGACGAAGGTCCGGAAGAACAGCGCCAGGATCACCGCGACGAGGATCGTCTCGAGGTACTCGCGGACGACGGACTTCTTGAACGGCACCACTACTCCTCCAGCCCGATCTTGAGGACGGCCAGGAACGCCTCCTGCGGAATGTCCACCTTGCCCACGCGCTTCATGCGCTTCTTGCCGGCCTTCTGCTTCTCGAGGAGCTTGCGCTTCCGCGTGATGTCGCCGCCGTAGCACTTGGCCAGCACGTTCTTTCGCATGGGCTTCACCGACTCGCGCGCGATGACGCGGTTGCCGATGCAGGCCTGGATGGCCACCTCGAAGAGCTGCCGCGGGATGAGCGCGCGCATCTTCGAGGCCAGCGCGCGGCCGCGCGCGTAGGCCGAGTCGCGGTGCACGATGACCGACAGCGCGTCCACCGGGTCGCCGTTGACCAGGATCTCGAGCCGCTGCAGCGGCGACTCCCAGTAGCCGCTGACGTGGTAGTCGAGCGACGCGTACCCGCGGGAGAGGGTCTTCAGGCGGTCGTAGAAATCCAGCACGACCTCCGCAAACGGCAGGTCGTAGGTGACCAGGACCCGGTCGCTCGCGAGGTATTCGAGCGCCTTCTGCACGCCGCGCTTGTCCTGGCACAGCTGCAGGACGGCGCCCACGTGCTCGGCGGGCGTGAGGATCATCGCCCGGATGACCGGCTCCTCGAACTTCGCGATCCGGCCGGTGTCGGGCAGCTTCGCGGGGCTGTCGATCTCGTGGACCTCCCCGTCCGTGGTCGTCACCCGGTACAGCACGCCCGGCGCCGTCGTCACCAGGTCCTGGTCGAACTCGCGCTCGAGGCGTTCCTGCACGATGTCCATGTGCAGGAGGCCCAGAAACCCGCAGCGGAACCCGAAGCCCAGGGCCGTCGACGACTCGGGCTCGTAGAAGAACGAGGCGTCGTTCAGCCGGAGCTTCTCGAGGGCGTCGCGCAGTTCCGGGTACTGGTGGTTCTCCACCGGATAGAGGCCCGCGAACACCATGGGCTTCAGCTCGCGGAAGCCCGGGAAGGGATCGCGCGCCGGGCGCGCGGCGTCGGTCACGGTGTCGCCGAGCTTGGCGTCGCTGACCTTCTTGATGGTGGCGGTGAAGAAGCCGACCTCGCCGGCGCCCAGTTCGTCCACGAACACCGGCTTCGGCGTGAACACGCCGACCTGCTCGACGTCGTACTCCTGGCCGAGCGCCATCAGGCGGATCTTCATGCGCCCGCGCAGGACGCCGTCGATCACGCGGACGACGATGACGACGCCGCGGTAGGCGTCGTACCAGGAGTCGAAGATGAGGGCCTTGAGCGGCGCCGCCGCGTCGCCGGCTGGAGGAGGCAGCCGCTCGACAATCGCCTCGAGGATCTCCCGGACTCCGGTGCCCGCCTTCGCGCTGGCGGAAATGGCGTGCGAGGGATCGAGGCCGACAATGTCGGCCAGCTGCCGCCGCGCCTCCTCGGGCTGCGCGCTCGGCAGGTCGATCTTGTTGATGACCGGGATGATCTCCAGGTTGTGCTCGACGGCCAGGTACGCGTTGGCGAGGGTCTGCGCCTCGACGCCCTGCGACGCGTCGACGAGCAGCAGGGCGCCCTCGCAGGCTGCCAGCGACCGCGTGACCTCGTACGAGAAGTCCACGTGGCCGGGGGTGTCGATGAGGTTGAGCACGTAGCGCCGGCCGTCCAGGGCCTCGTAGCCGAGGCGCACCGGATGGGCCTTGATCGTGATCCCCCGCTCCCGCTCGAGGTCCATCGAGTCGAGGACCTGCGCCTCGGTCATCTCCCGCGGCTGCAGCGCGCCCGTCAGCTCGAGGAACCTGTCCGCGAGCGTGGACTTGCCGTGATCGATGTGGGCGATGATCGAGAAGTTGCGGATGTCGCGGCGGTCCATCGCGGGCTACTTGCGGCTCCCGCCGGGCGCGTAGACGAGGCCGACGATCGCGCCGTAGAGGGACATCTCCACGAGCGTGTCGACGATCCACGCGGCGGCGATCGCGCCGGACAGCGACAGCGCCGCCCAGGCCCACACCACCGAGAAGCACACCAGAAGGAGCCCCACGACCATCCCGTAGCGCAGCCCCTCCAGCGCGCCCGGACCGCCCTCGTACCCTTTGGCGTAGCCGTACGCGAACACGAAAAAGCCCGCAAGCGCCGCGCCCAGCCCGATGACGGTGTGGGCCTCGCCAGCCGGCCGGAACAGCTCCGCGTGCCGGGCGTGCAGATCGGCCAGCAGCACGTCGGCGACGAGCGCGCTCGTCGCCAGGTAGGCCATCCACCCCACGATCGCCGATGCGGCGAGCCGGCCGACGTTCACGGCGATGGCCTACTTGCCGCGGGCCACCTGGGCGTTCAGCACCGCCTGCGCGCCGCCGAACTGCTGGATGAACGACATCAGCCCCATGTAGAGGAACCCGCCCTGGAAGAGCATCAGGAACGGCAGCGACCCGTAGATGCCGTTCGCCAGCGCGTAGAGGACCGTGGCGGTGAAGTACAGGCCCAGTCCCGTCTCGACCAGCGGCTGCCACGCCGTGGCCTGCATGTACTTCTTGCCCACCCACTGATCAGAGCCGCGCTCGACCCCGTACTTCGGCGTCCGCGCGAAGGCGCTCTGGTGCCTGGCGAGCGCCTCGACGACGGCCCGCGTATTGTTCACGGCCAGGCCGATGCCCACCGCCATCAGCGCCGGCACGTAGCGCAGCCGGGCCTTCCAGTCGGGGTACAGCTCCCGCTGCGACACGAGGTAGAAGTTGACCACCGACGCCGTCGCCGCGACGAACAGCGGCACGTCGATGAGCAGCATCTCGTACCAGCCCATGTTGTAGCGGATGATCATGGACGGGAACATGAGCACCGACAGCGCCGTCATGAGCAGGTAGTTGAAGTTCGCCGTCAGGTGCAGGAACGCCTCGGCCTTGACGCCGAACGGCTGGTCCGACTGGAGGATCCGGGGCAGCAGCTTGAGGCAGACCTGGATGGAGCCCTTGGCCCAGCGGTGCTGCTGCGACTTGAACGCGTTCATCTCGACGGGAACTTCGGCCGGCGCCACCAGGTCCGGCAGGAAGAGGAACTTCCAGCCCAGGAGCTGCGCCCGGTAGCTCAGGTCCAGGTCCTCCGTGAGCGTGTCGTGCTGCCAGCCCCCCGCCGCCGGGATCACCGACCGGCGCCAGATCCCGGCCGTGCCGTTGAAGTTGAAGAAGTGCCCCGAGCGGTTGCGGCTGCCGTGCTCCAGGACGAAGTGCGCGTCCAGCAGGACGGCCTGGACCCGCGTCAGCGTCGAGTAGTCCGCGTTGACGTGCCCCCACCGCGCCTGCACCATCGCCACCGCCGGATCCTGGAAGTACGGCACGGTCTTCAGCAGGAAGTCCGGGCTGGGAACGAAGTCGGCGTCGAAGATGGCGACGAACTCCCCGCGCGCCACCTTCAGCCCCGCGTCGAGCGCCCCGGCCTTGAACCCGGCCCGGTTCGTTCGGTGGAGGAGCTTGACATCGAACCCCTGCTCGACGAGCCGCTCGGCGCCGCGCCGGGCGACCTCGGTCGTTTCGTCCGTCGAGTCGTCGAGCACCTGGATCTCGAGGAGATCCCTCGGGTAGTCGATGCGGGCGGCCGCCTGCAGCAGACGGTCCACGACGTACATCTCGTTGTAGAGCGGCAGCTGGATTGTGACCGGCGGCAGCGGCCCCTCCCAGGCTGGCGGCGGCCCGGGCACGCGGTCCTTGTTCTTGTGGTAGGCGTAGACGAGGTAGTAGCGGTGCCAGCCGTACAGCCCCAGCAGGACCAGCACGAAGAAGTACGAACCGAGGACCAGCGTCTCAAGCAGGCTCATGCTCGCCCAACCCAATCCGGTGTTGTGCCGAACGGCACTGTATTATAGCGTTCGTCCGCGGACCCGACAAACGGACCGGACCATCATGATGAACCCCAACGAGGTGCGCGATCTGCTCGAGCGGCTCCAGCGCGGCGACCTGCCGCTCGAGGCAGCCCACGAGGCGCTGATGCGGCGGCTGCGCGCGCAGCCCTTCGAGGACCTGGGCTTCGCGCGCGTCGATCACCAGCGGGCCGCCCGGACGGGCGTGCCCGAAGTGGTCTTCGGCCAGGGCAAGACCAGCAGCGAAATCGCCGCCATTTCCCGGCAGATCGTCGGCCGCGGGCACACGCTGCTCGTGACTCGCGCCGCGCCGGAGGCCTTCGAGGCGGTCCGCGAGGTCGTCCCCGACGCCTCGTACCACGAGCGCGCACGGGTCATCGAGCGCCGCGCCGGCGAGATCCCGGCCGGCGCCGGCACCATCCTCGTCGCGGCCGCCGGGACCTCCGATCTGCCGGTGGCCGAGGAGGCCGCGATTACGGCCGAAGTGATGAGCAACCCCGTGGACCGCCTGTACGACGTCGGCGTCGCGGGCCTGCACCGCCTCCTCGCGGCCCGGGACCGCCTCCAGGCGGCCAGGGTCATCATCGTCGTCGCGGGAATGGAGGGCGCGCTGCCGAGCGTCGTTGGAGGGCTCGTGGCCGCCCCGGTCGTGGCGGTGCCAACGAGCGTCGGCTACGGGGCGAGCTTCGGCGGGCTCGCCGCCCTGCTCGGGATGTTGAACGCCTGCGCCCCGGGGGTGGCCGTCGTGAACATCGACAACGGGTTCGGCGCCGCCTGCCTCGCCAGCGTGATCAACCATTTGTAGGCGCCCCGTCGCCCGGGCGCATCAACTGCCGGCTCAACGACTTGCGGCTATTATTGACTTGACAACCGGCTGCGCTGAATCCATATTGGAAGGTTGCAGCCGTTTGTGCGTTTGCCCGAGCCCCGGGGGCCCGCGACCTCTCCACCGCAGTTCGCGATTTCTATGCACGCAGCCGTCCTGCAGGCCCTCGAATTCACGCGCATCGTTGACGTCCTGCGAGGGTGCGCCGCAACGCCGCTCGGTGCCGAGCGGCTGGCGAATCTCAAGCCGGCCACCGACCCGAGAAAGGTCGCCCAGCAGCTGGCCGCCACGTCCGAGGGCGTCCGGTTCAACGAATTGGTGGGCGGGCTCGCCCTGTCGGCGCCTGCGGACCTTGCGGCCATCCTCGGCAACCTGGCCGTCGAGGGCCGCCCGCTCGAGGCCCTTCGGCTGCTGGCCCTGGCGGACTACCTGGACTCGGTCGACCAGGCCCGGGGCGCCATCCGGCGGACCGAGCACCCGTTTCCCGTGCTGAAGGCGCTGGCCGAGGGCGTTGCCTCCTTCAGGAGCGAAATTGCCGACACGCGCCACAAGATCGAGCCCTCCGGCGAGGTCGCGGACGGCGCGAGCCCCGACCTCAAGGCCATCCGCGAACGGCTGCGGCGCCAGCGCACGCGGCTGCGAGGCACGCTCGAGTCCTTCCTGCGGAACCGCGACACCGCCAAGTACCTGCAGGACCAGGTCGTCACCGACCGCAACGGCCGATTCGTACTGGTGGTTCGCGCCGAGCATCGCACGGCCATTCCCGGGATCGTGCACGGCAGCTCGTCGAGCGGCGCGAGCCTGTACCTGGAGCCGCTGAGCACGGTCGAGATCAACAACGACATCGTCGCCCTCGAACAGCAGGAGGCGGAGGAAGTCCGGCGCGTCCTGCTGGGCCTGACGGACCAGTACCGGCGGCGCGCGCTCGACTTGCAGCGGACGATCGAGTCGGCGACGGACCTGGACGTCATCCAGGCCAAGGCGCGGCTGTCGGCGCTCGTCGGCGGCGCCGAGCCGGCCCTGTCGACGGACGGCGCCTTCGAGCTGCTGGCCGCCCGGCACCCGCTGCTCATCCCGGCGGTCGCCGACCGGCTCGCCGCGCGGCCCTCCGCCGCGGGGGAGGGCGGCGCGGGCCCCGACGCGGCCCCTCCGGCCGCCCCCCGTGTGGAGGGCCCGGTGCCGGTGGACATCAAGCTCGTCCCGGGGACGAGCGTCCTAGTCGTCACGGGCCCGAACACCGGCGGCAAGACCGTCGCGCTCAAGACGGCCGGGCTCCTGGCGCTGATGGCGCAGGCCGGTCTGCACGTGCCGGCCCACACGGGGTCCAGAGTGCCCGTGTTCCGGTCGGTGTTCGCCGACATCGGCGACGAGCAGTCGATTGCCGCGAACCTCAGCACGTTCTCGTGGCACGTCGCCAACATGGTCCAGACGGACCGGTCGCTGGCGCTGCCCGCCCTGGTGCTGCTTGACGAGCCCGGCGCGGGCACCGACCCGATCGAGGGCGGCGCGCTCGGTCTGGCGGTAGTGGAGCACTTCAGGGCCCGTGGCGCGCACGTCGTGGCGACGACGCACCACGAGCCGCTGAAGTCGTACGCCTCGACGACGCCGGGCGTCGTGTGCGCCGCGTTCGGCTTCGACCCCGAGTCGTTCGCGCCGACCTACCGGCTGCAGTACGGCACGCCCGGCCGCAGCCTCGCCCTCGAGATCGCCGGGCGGCTCGGCTTGAATCCGTCGATACTGGAGAGCGCCCGCAGCAACGTGTCGGCGCGCGAGGCCCAGCTGGCCGAGCATCTCGCGAAGATCGACGCCGACATCCGCGCCCTCGATCACGAGCGGCGCCTGGTCGCCCGCGAACGCGAGTCGATGGCCGAGGCGGACATGCGCCTGAAGGCGCGGGAGCAGGCGGTCAGGGATCGCGAGGAGCGGGTGCGCCAGCGTGCGGACGAGGAGATCGCGACGCGCGTTCGCGCGGCCCGCGAGGACATCGACCAAGTCGTGGAGGGGCTCCGCCGCGAGATCGATCGGCTGACGGCCGAGGCGGGCCGCCGCGCCCTGCACGGCCGCCCGTTGTCCACGGGCGAGGCCGGCACGGCGCGCAGCCAGGCGCGGGCCGCGCTGGACCAGGTGGAGGCGCGGCTCGGCGACGGCCGCGAGGCCGCGCCGCCGCCCGCCCAGCCACAGGGCCCGGCGGCGCGGGTCGGCGATCGGGTGGCGCTGCGGGGGCTCGGCGTCGAGGGCCGCGTGCTGTCGATCCAGGCGGGAGACGCGGAGATCGACGTGCGGGGCAAGCGCCTCCGCGCCCGGCTCGCCGAGCTGCGCGTCATCGGAGGGCCCGCCCCGTCCGAGCCGCCGCACGTGCGCGTCAACGTCCAGGTCGCGCCGCGGGACGCGCCCCAGACGGAGATCAACGTCATTGGCTGCTCGGTGGACGAGGCCATCGGCCGGATCGAGCGGTTCCTCGACGACCTGCTCCTCACCGACGAGCGGCAGATCCGGATCATCCACGGGTTCGGGACCGGGCAGCTGCGCCGGTCGATTGCGGAGTACCTGGAGCGCCATCCCCTCGTGGCGGCACACCGGCCTGCGCCTCCGGAGCACGGGGGCGGCGGCGCGACCATCGCGGAGCTGAAGGACTAGTGGCCCTGTTCCCGGCAGGCTTCCTCGAGGACGTGCGCGCCCGCGCGGATATCGTGCAGGTGGTCCAGGAGTACGTGTCGCTGAAGAAGGCCGGTTCGAGCTACAAGGGCCTCTGCCCGTTCCACGCCGAGAAGACGCCCTCGTTCCACGTGAACCGCGAGAAGGGCTTCTTCCACTGCTTCGGCTGCGGCGTGGGCGGCGACGTGATCAAGTTCGTCGAACTCCAGGAGGCGCTGGGCTTCACCGACGCCGTGCGCCTCCTCGCCAGGAAGTTCGGGATGGCGGTGCCCGAGACGGGGCCGGACGCGGGCGAGTCGGGCACCCGCGAGCGCGAGGTGCTGCTGAAGATCCACGAGGTGGCGGCCGACTGGTTCCGCCAGCAGCTGGCGTCGCCGGCCGGCCTGCGCGCCCGGCGCCAGCTCGAGGAGCGTGGCATCGCGCCCGACACGGCGGAGACGCTCGGCCTGGGCTACGCGCCGCCGTCGCGGGACCTGCTCCTCGCGCACCTGCGGGCCCGGGGGTTCCAGGCGCCGCCGCTCCTCAGGAGCGGCCTCGTGATCGAGCGCGACAACGGGCAGGTGGTCGATCGGTTCCGGAGCCGCCTGATCATCCCGATCTCGCGGGACTCGGGGTCGATCGTCGCCTTCGCCGGCCGGTCCGTCGACGGGGACCAGGCGCCCAAGTACCTGAACTCGCCCGAGACGCCCATCTACTCGAAGAGCCGGACGCTCTACGGCCTCAATCACACCAAGCCGCTCCTGCGGAAGGCCGGGTTCGTGGTCCTCGTGGAGGGCTACTTCGACTTCGCGCAGGTGCTGCAGGAGTGCCGCCTGCCGGTCGTGGCGACGTGCGGCACGGCGCTGACGCCGCAGCAGGCACAGGTCCTGCGGCGCTTCGTCGGGAAGGTCGTGCTGAGCTTCGATCCCGACGCGGCGGGGCAGGGCGCGGCGGCGCGCTCGTGCGACCTGCTGGTGGCCGAGGGGTTCCAGGTGAACGTGGCGGTGCTCCCGGGCGGGGACGATCCCGACGCGTTCATCCGCCGTCACTCGGGGCGCCAGTACGCCGCGCAGCTGCAGCAGTCCACGCCCTACCTCGACTACCTGCTGGAGCGCACGGCGTCGGCTCACGACGTGCGCCGCGACGACAGCCGGCGCGAATTTCTCCAGGCCATGCTCGGCGTGGCGGCGCGGATCCCGGACGCGGCGGCCCGCGATCAGTTCGCGGACCGCATCGCCCACCGCGCGCGGATTGCCGAGTCCGTCGTCCGGGACGAGATCCGCAAGGCGGCGGTGGAGCGGCGGACCGAGATCGGGCCGCGCGAGATGCCGGCGCTGGGCCAGATCAAGCCGGCGGAGCGCGGGCTCATCTGGGCGGCGATGCGCGAGCCCGACGAGGCGGCCGACGCGCTGGCCGCCCTGGACGAGGAGGACCTGGAGGGCCTGGCGGCCGCGTCCATCCTCGGACAGGCCCTGCGCTGGCAGGCTTCGGAGGGCATCCGCTCACCCGCGGCCCTGCTCGCGCGTCTAACCAGGGAAGAGGCCCAGATCGTGACCGGGATCGCGTCCGCGCCGGCGTCGCCGGCCCCGGCCCACGAGTGCGCCCTGGCCATCAAGCGCCTGCGGTTCGAGCGGGAAGGCGCGGCCGTGCAGCGGGAGATCGACCGCCTGCAGCAGGCCGGACGGAGCGAAGACATCGATCGGTTGTGGCAGCGGAAACACGAACTGCTCCGGCGCCTAGCGGCGCTGGGGATGAGGGGCAGTTGAGGGAGGCACCCTTGTCAATCGAGGACAAGTTCGACGAAGTCCAGCAGCTCATCATCATCGGCAAGGAGAAGGGCTACCTGCTGTACGACGAGGTCAACGACCTCCTGCGCGCGGACATCACGTCGGCGGACGAGCTCGACGATCTCTTCAGCACCTTCGGCAGCGCGGGAATCGAGGTCGTCGACTCCGACCAGAAGTTCCGGGAGGAGAAGCAGGAGGGCGACGAGCTGGAGCTCGACCTCTCGCCCGGCACCCTCGACAAGACGAACGATCCCGTGCGCATGTACCTGCGCGAGATGGGAACCGTTCCGCTGCTGACCCGGGAAGGCGAGGTCGAGATCGCCAAGCGCATCGAGCGCGGCAAGCTGGCGGTCATCAAGTCGATCACGCGGACGCCGACGGTCGCGGAGAAGACCATCGCCATGGGCGACGCCCTGAAGGCCGGCCAGCGCTCCATCCGCGAGCTGGTGGTGTTCAACGACGAGGAGATCACCGACGATCGCCTGGCGGAGCGGACCCGCGAGGTCCTCAGGCAAATCGAGGCGGTGCGCAAGGCCCGGGCGGCGTACGGCAGGCTGCAGGAGAAGCTGGACGCCACGGCGAAGAAGGACAAGCGGAAGTACCGCCGGGCGCGCTGGAAGGCCATGCGCGCCCGCATCGCCGTGTCCCGCTGCATCCGGGAGATCGAGTTCACCGAGCCGGTCAAGCGGCGCCTGATCGACGACATCAAGGAGGCCGTCGAGCGCATGAGCCGCGTGCAGCGCGAGGCCGACACCCTGAGGCGGCAACTCGACGCGCGGGCCCGCCGGCCGAAGCTGAAGGAGGACGAGCGCAGGGCGCTCGCCAGCCGGATGAAGGAGCTGCGCGGCGAGGTGCGGCGCCAGGCCGAGCTGCTCGGCGAGACGCCCGACTACCTCCGGCGCACCCTCGAGACCATTCGCCGCGGCGAGGCCCAGGCCGAACAGGCGAAGAAGGAGCTGGTCGAGGCGAACCTGCGCCTCGTCGTCTCGATCGCCAAGAAGTACACCAACCGCGGGCTGCAGTTCCTGGACCTCATCCAGGAAGGCAACATCGGCCTGATGAAGGCCGTGGACAAGTTCGAGTACCGCCGCGGCTACAAGTTCTCGACCTACGCGACGTGGTGGATCCGCCAGGCGATCACCCGCGCCATCGCCGACCAGGCGCGGACGATCCGCATCCCGGTTCACATGATCGAAACGATCAACAAGCTCATCCGGACGTCGCGATCGCTCGTGCAGGAGCTGGGCCGCGAGCCCACCTCCGAGGAGATCGCCGTCCGCATGGACATCCCGGTGTCGAAGGTCCGGAAGGTGCTCAAGATCGCCCAGGAGCCAATCTCGCTCGAGACCCCCATCGGCGAGGAGGAGGACTCGCACCTCGGCGACTTCATCGAGGACCGCAACATCGTGTCGCCGTCCGACGCGGTGATCAACCTGAACCTGAAGGAGCAGACCGACTCGGTGCTGAAGACCCTGACGCCGCGCGAGGAGAAGGTCATCAAGATGCGGTTCGGCGTCGGCGACGGCTCGGAGCACACCCTCGAGGAAGTGGGCCAGAGCTTCGCGGTCACCCGCGAGCGCATCCGCCAGATCGAGGCGAAGGCGCTCAGGAAGCTCCGGCACCCGTCGCGCAGCCGGAAGCTGCGGGCGTTTCTCGAAGGGCGCTCTTCGCAGTAAGCTTATGCGGGCCCATAGCTCAGCGGTGAGAGCCGCCGGCTCATAACCGGCCCGTCCCAGGTTCGAATCCTGGTGGGCCCACCACGCGACATGCACCCTGATCTCGAACGCGTCGTTCGTCTCCAGCGGATCGAGGACGCCGCCGAGCGCGCGCGCCGCACGATTGCCGACGAGCCCGCCCGCCAGGAGGCCCTGGCGGCGGCGCTTGACGCCGCGCGACAGGCCCTCGAGACGCAGCGCGCTCTGCTGGCCGAGAACCAGACGGCCCGCCGCGACGCCGAGAAGGAGCTCGCCGTGCAGCAGGCCCGGCTGTCGAAGTACCGGGACCAGCTGATGGAGGTGAAGACCAACCGCGAGTACCAGGCGCTGCAGAAGGAGATCGAGGTCGCCCAGCAGGAAATCCGGAAACAGGAGGACGCCCTCCTGGAGCGCATGATCGAGTTCGACGAGGTCCGAGAGCGCGTGAGAGCCGCCGAAGAGGCGTTCGAGCGGGATCGAGCCGCCTTCGACGCCGGGCGGGAGGCCCTCGCGGCCGAGGTGGCCGGCGCCGGCGAGGCCATCGGGACGCTGGCCGCCGAGCGCGCGGCTGTCGCCGCCGAGCTCAGCCCGCCGGTCCTGGCGCTGTTCGAGCGCGTGCTGCGGCACCGCAGGACTTCCGCCGTGGCGCCCCTCCGCGACGGCCGGTGCGCCGCCTGTCAGGTCCGCATCCGCCCGCAGACGGTCCAGGAGATCCGCCGGAACGACAGCGTGGTCCAGTGCGAGAGCTGTCAGCGCATCTTGTACCTCGAGGCGCCCGCCGCCGAGGGCGCGGCGGCCGACGCCGGCGCCTCGGGCGCGGCCTCGGCCCGGCTCCAGGAGTAGCGGCGTGATTATCGCGCACATCGACGGCGGGTCCCGCGGGAACCCGGGCCCGGCTGGATTCGGGGTGCGCCTCTCGCGGCCCGACGGCTCGCTCGTCGCGGAGTTCGGCGAGGCCATCGGCATCGCCACCAACAACGTGGCGGAGTACCGCGGCCTGCTCGCGGCCCTGCGCTACGCCGTGGAACACGGCCACCGGAACCTGCTGGTCCGATCCGACTCCCTGCTGCTCGTCTGCCAGATGCGCGGCGAGTACAAGGTGAAGAACGCGGGCCTCCAGCCGCTGCACGCCGAAGCCAGGCTGCTCGCCGCCCGCCTCGACCGGGTGCGCTTCGAGCACCTCTCCCGCGAACAAAACGCCCGCGCGGACCGCCTCGCCAACCAGGCGATGGACGAAGCGGAGCGGGCGGCTGTCACACCCCGGCCCCCGGACGCCGTAATCCTCGATCCGACCCCGCGGGCCTGACGGGCCGGGCGAGGCAGCCTCAGGCCTCCCACACGAACGGGAGTTCCTGCGCCACGTCCTCGACGCACGCGTCCACGTGCGCCTGGCGCGTGCGGAAGCTCAGCACGCAGACGCGCCCGAGAAACCGCCCGCCGTCCACCGTGCAGCCCGTGAGCATGACGCGGCCGCGGCGCGTGACCCGCTCGAGGAGCGCGGCGGTCGCCAGGTTCTCCTCCGCTCTCGTCGCGCCGGGCCTCGTCACGTGGAACGCGAAGAGCGACAGGTGCGGCGGGGCCGTCATGACAATGCCGGGCAGGGCGGCGATGCGGCGGCAGGCCTGTTCCGCCAGGTTCCGCTTCTCCGCCAGCGCCGCGCGGAAGCGGGCCGCGCCGAAGACCTTGAGGCACAGCCAGACCCGCAGCCCCGGGAATCCCCGCGACAAGTCCGGTCCGTACTGGCCGGGGTCGTAGAACTCGTCGAGGTCCGGCGTCGCCGGCAAGTACCCCGCGGACATGCCGTGCACGGCGCGCAGCGCGGCGCCGTCACGAACCAGCAGGGCGCCCGTGCCGTACGGCAGGAACAGGCCCTTGTGCGGATCCAGCGTCAGCGAGTCCGCGCGCGGCAGCCCGGCAAGGATCGGCCGCAGCTCCGGGCAGAGGTGGAAGAAGGCGCCGTACGCGCCGTCGACGTGGTGCCAGAGCCCCTCGGCGGCGCACGCGTCCGCGATGGCGTCGAGCGGGTCCACCGCCCCGGTGTTCGTGGTGCCGGCCGACGACACCACCATGAACGGCGCCAGTCCCGCGGCCCGATCCTCGCGCACCGCGTCCAGCAGCGCGTCCACGCGCATCCGGTACTGCGCGTCCACCGCGACGTGCCGCACCCGGTCGCGGAACACCCCCGCGAGCTTCGCGGCTTTCTCCAGCGAGTGGTGCGCCTGCGTCGACAGGTAGAGCACGCCCGGCCGCACGTCGCGGCCGAGGTGCCGTTCGCGCGCGCAGAGGACGGCGTTGAACGCCGCCATCGAGCCGCCCGTCGTGAGGAGCCCGCGCGTCTCGGGCGGGAACGACATCCACTGGCGAAACCAGTCGAGAACGTTGGCTTCGAGTTGCACCAGTGCCGGCGCGGCCTGCCAGAGCCCCGTGAAGCGGTTCGTCGCAGCGCTGATGAAGTCCGCCACGGCCGCCGGGTAGAGCCCGCCGCCCGGGATGTAGGCCATGTAGCCCGGCGCCGGCGTGGTGAAGGACCGCGGGATCCAGTCGCGGAACAGCGGGTCCAGCACGGTTTCGATCGGCGCGCCGTGTTCCGGCGCGGCCTCGCGCATCGCCGCGCACAGTTCAGCGGCGGCAATCTCGCCCCGGACGGGCTGGGCGCCGATGGAGGCCACGTGCGCGAGGACGCGGGCGAGGGCGTCCTCGCCGAGGCGGCGCATGTCGTCGACTGAAAGCTCGAGATTGGCGGGATCGTCGCCCGCAGCGCCAGGAATCACGTCAGGCGTACTCCTCAACATGACGGCCAGACTAGCACGATGCGAGCCCGTCCGCGATCAGCGGCCCGTCGTCGAAGCGGGCCCGCGACGGCGGGGCGCAGGAAGTCAGCCGCGACGGCGCCCGCCGAACCGCGAGGTCCCGATTCCGGATGCCGGCTCCCTGCCCTCAGGTCCCGGACGCTTCCTGATCACTCCCGCCATGCGCCCCGCCCGGTCCCCATCGACCCGGTGCGAGTGGAACACCTCGCGATAGCAGGACGTGCACAGGCGCGAGGCATGGACGTGTGCCGGCGGCACGCCCGCCAGGCGCAACTGGTCGGCGTTGGCGGCCCACGTGTCGAGGAAGAGCGGGGCGCGGAGGCCGGAGTCCGCCGGGTCGCGTCCGGGGATTCCGCAGAGCGCCGGCGAAGACGGCTCGGCGCTGAACCAGCGGTCCAGCTCGCCGTGCCACCGGCCGGCGGCCTCGAACTCGTCACGGACCTCAGCACCCACGCGGTAGCAGCACGGACCGATGCTCGGACCGATGGCGGCGACCAGGTTCCTTGGCCGCACGCCATACGCCGAGGCCAGCGATTCGACGGCGGCTGCGGCCGCGCCGGCCGCGGTTCCGCGCCAGCCGGCGTGCACGGCGGCCACGACGCCGGAGGCGCGGTCTGCGAGGAGGATCGGCACGCAGTCCGCGACGCGCACGCACAGGGCGACATCGTCCCGGTCGCTCACGAGGATGTCGCCCGTGCTCCAGTCCAGGTCCGCCGCCGGGACGCCGTCGACCCGATGGAGGGCGACGACCGCCGTCCCGTGGACCTGGCGGAGCCTGAGCAGGCGGTCGGGCGCCAGGCCCATCGCGCCGGCAACCGCGAGCCAGCCGGCCGAGGCGTCCGAGGGCCCCCGGCCGAGCGCCGGCGCGCGGGTGGTGAAGCAGTGCCTGGCCAGGCCGTGAAGCGGGCCGCAGCGCAGGGCGGGCCCGAAGGGGTGGAGCGCCCATTCGAAGCCGTCCGCGAGGGGGACTTCGGGCATACTGAGACGCATGAGGATTCTCGGCATCGGGCTCGACGCGACGGACATCCCCCGTATCGAGCGCGCGTTGGCGCGGTACGGCGACCGCTTTCTCCATCGTATCTTCACCGACGCCGAAATCGCGTACTGCTCGCGCAAAGCCCGTCCCGCGCCGCACTACGCCGGCCGCTTCGCCGCCAAGGAGGCCGCGATGAAGGCCCTCGGCACCGGCCTCGCCCGGGGCGTCACCTGGCGCGACATCGAAGTCGCGCGCGGGAGCGGGCCGCCCCGGCTCGTCCTGCGCGGCGGCGCGCTCGGCCACTTCCAGCGCCTGGGCGCGACGGCCTCGCTTCTGACGATCACGCACGCGGAAACCATCGCGCTGGCCCAGGTCGTGATGTTCAGCGCGGATTGACCGCCGCAACCGGCGTTGTCCTCGGCCGGCAGCCTCGCGAGCGCTGGCGCTCCCGTGACCGTGGCTCCGCGCCCGATCCGCTGGCGCTGCAAGGAGATGCCCGGCCGGATCGGCGCCGGCCCGACCGGGCATCCGCCTTGCCTCCGCCCCGGTGTGTCGCGGGCCGGCCATCACGACGCCGCTCGCCGCGCCGGGTTCACCCGACCACTCCGGCCCGCGACCCTGCCGCCCGCGCACCGGCCGACGGCGACGGGCGCGGCGCAGCCACGAGAGGAGGCATCATGGTGGTCAGGTTCGCGCAGAACGATCGGGGAAACCCGCCCGGCAAGCTCGCCGATGCCGAGCTGCACTTCACCGAAGGCGCGCTGGACGGGCTGAAGCTGATTGGCTTCGGCATCTGGGAGCGACGCAACGGCACCGGCCGGAACGTCACCTTCCCGGCGCGCCAGTACTCCGTCAACGGCGAGCGGCGGAGCTTCGCCCTGCTGCGGCCGGTGACCGACGCCGCGGCGCAGGACCGGATGCGGGAGTTCATCCTGCAGGCCTATGCCGAGTACGAGGAGCAGGTGGCGGCGGCCGACTAGCGGCCCGCGGCGCCCGGGCCGGTCGGCTCCGCCCGGAGGCTCCTGGCGAACTCGGCCCGGTAGAACGCCGTCCGCGCGCCGCTGTCGAGGATCTCCCACGGCAAGACGGCGTCGCGCGACCGGTCCCGGTGGACGTAGAACGACGCGTCGACGCCCGTCTCCGCCAGCGCGCTCCGCCACTGCCCCCCGTTGCGCTCGGCCGCGACAACGACCGGGGCGACCCGTCGGTCGCCGAGCGACAGCAAGGCCTGGATGACCGCATGCCGCCCGGACTTCATCGAGAACGTCACGCCGCCGATGCCGGCGGTCAGCGCCCGGAGCCGCCGGACGGCCCGCTCAATGGATGCGGGCGCTGCCATCGGCATCCACTGGTAGGCCGTGCCCGGTTTCGGCACGAGCGGGTTGACGCTCGCGGTGATGCGCCCGGCGCGGCCCCTGGCGCGGCCGTGCGCGATCAGGCGCTCCCGGAGGGCCAGAACGAGGTCGCGGATGGCCTCGAGGTCCTCGCCCGTTTCCGTCGGCAGGCCGATCATGAAGTAGAGCTTCAGGTTCTCGAACCCGCTCGCGAAGATCAGGTCGGCCCGGGAGAGGATGTCTTCGTTGGTGAAGTGCTTGTTGATCACGCGCCGCAGCCGGTCGGATCCGGCTTCGGGCGCGATCGTGATCGACCGCTCTCCGGCCTCGCGGAGCAGCCGCAGGACGGGTTCCGTGAGGTCGTCGAGCCGCAGCGAGGAGGGGCTGATCGAGTAGCCCATGCGGATCAACTCCCCGAGCAGGCGCTCGATCTCGGGGTGATCGCACAGTGCGATCGAGACCAGGCCGATCCGGCTCGTGTGGGGCCGCGCGGCCCGCGCGATCTCGAGGATGCGGTCGGCGGGAAACGGCCGCACGGGGAGGTAGTTGTAACCCGCCCAGCAGAACCGGCACAGGTTCGCGCAGCCCCGGACCGCCTCGACGAGCAGGCGCGAGCCGAACTCGGTGTCGGGCGTGAAGACGGCCGTCGCCGGCGGATCGGCACAGGCGGAGGCGGACAGCACGGCCTTGCGAATCGGCACCGTCGCGCCCGATCCGGGGCGCGGCTCGAAGGCTTCGATGGTGCCGTCAGGCCCGTAGCGGGCGTCCACGAAGGCGGGCACGTAGAACCCGGGTTCCGCCGCGAGCGCGCGGAGCGCGCGCGCTCGGTCGCGGCCGCGCGCGAGCGCGCGCACGAGGGCGGGCACGAGCGCTTCTCCCTCGCCGACGGCGACCACATCGGCAAACGGGGCCAGCGGTTCGGGATTCAGGAACGTGACGGCGCCGCCGATGATGACGAGGGGGTGCCGCGCGTCGCGCCCGGCGGCGTATACCGGCAGGCCCGCGAGGCGGAGCAGGCGCACGAGGTTCGGATAGTCCCACTCGAACGACACGGAGAAGGCGAGAACGTCGAACTCCCGGACCTTCGTGCCCGACTCGACAGTCGCCAGCGTGCCCGGCCGGGCCAGGCCGGACGCGAGGTCCGGTCCCTGCGGCAGGAACACGCGCTCGCAGACGGCGTCATCCGGCTGGTTGAGCAGCCGGTACGCCGTCTGGAAGCCCAGGTTCGACATGCCGACGAAGTAGCTGTTGGGGAACGCGAGGGCGATGCGCAGGCGGCCGGCGTGCGTCTTGCGGACGACGCCGGCCTCGCGGAGGCGTCCGCGCGATGTCCGGTCCCGGTGCGGTGCGTGGCTCATGCGCGTTCGGGGCGCGCCGCCGCGGCCTGCGCCCGGGCGCCGGCGGTGCTGGAACTCGTGCTCCGGCGGCGGCGATCGAGGCTGCCGTGGTTGTACGCCGTGTTCCGCTCGGCTAGGCCTGCTGGACGCGCCTCATGAACGCCGGCACGTCGAGCGCGTCGGCGCCGCTCCCGCCCGCGGCGGCCGCGGCGGGTTCCTCTTCCTCCGCGTCGAGCGTCAGGGCGAGCGGCGAGGCTGGCGCGACCACGCCCACGCCGTGCCGCCGGGCGAGGTTCAGCCGCGCGCCGGCCGGATCTCCCCCCAGCCACGCGGTGTAGGCGCTCAGATCCACCGGCGTCCGCGCTGCGCTGCCGGGCACCACGCCGCGGGCCCCCTCCCGGTCGAAGCCCGTGGCGATCACCGTCAGCTTCACTTCGCCGTCGAGCCGCGGGTCGATGACGGCGCCGAAGATGATGTTCGCCTCCTCGTGCGCGGCCTCGTGGATGATCGTGGACGCCTCGTGGACCTCGACGAGCGAGAGGTCCGCTCCGCCGGTGACGTTGATGATGACGCCGCGCGCGCCGTCGATGGACGCGTCCTCGAGGAGCGGGCTCGAGATCGCCTTGCGCGCGGCGTCCATCGCCCGCGTCTCTCCGCGCCCGACGCCGGTGCCCATCACGGCCACGCCCATCCCCGTCATGATCGTCTTGACGTCGGCGAAATCCAGATTGATGAGCCCCGGCAGGAGAATCAGGTCCGAGATGCCCTGGATGGCCTGCCGAAGGACATCGTCCACCGCCGCGAAGGCGTCGAGCAGCGACGTCGTGCGGTCGATGGTGCTGATCAAGCGCTCGTTCGGGATTGTGATGACGCTGTCCACGCACCCGCGCAGCTCCTCGAGGCCGCGCTCGGCCTGGAGCGCGCGCTTGCGCCCTTCGAAGGTGAACGGGCGCGTGACGACGGCGATGGTCAGGGCGCCAAGCTGGTTGGCCAGGCTCGCGATGATGGGCGCGCCGCCCGTGCCGGTGCCGCCGCCCAGTCCCGCCGTCACGAACACGAGGTCGGCGCTGCCGATGGCCTCCACCAGCTTCTCGGTATCCTCGAGCGCGGCCTGCCGGCCGATTGTCGGATCGGCGCCGGCGCCCAGGCCCTTCGTCAGCTTCTCGCCGAGCTGGACCTTGATCGGCGCCGCGTTCAGGCGCAGCGCCTGGACGTCGGTGTTGGCCACGACAAACTGCACCCCGTCGAAGCCCTCGCGGACCATCCGGTTCACCGCGTTCCCGCCGCCGCCTCCGACGCCGATCACCTTGATGCGGGCGCCGGTCTGCGACGTGTCGTCCATCGTCATCCGGAAAGGCGACGCGGCGGTCCGCGCCCCGGGGGTGTGGGGGATGTCGGTCGAGTACGGCATCGGGGCCTCCGCTGCTGGCGATTCCATCGCGGCCTAGAAGAATTCCTTGAAGACGCCCCGCACGAGGTCGGTCAGCATGCCGATGCCCCGCCTGGGCGCCTGGTTGACGTCGTGCGCCCGCTGCCGCCTGGCCCGCAGGATGAGGCCGACGGCGGTGGCGAACGAGGGATTCACGATGTGGTCGGCGAGCCCGCCCAGGCCGGCGGGCACGCCGCGCCTCACGGGCATGTCGAAGATCTGCTCGGCGATCTGGACGAGGCCTTCGAGGTTGGCCGCGCCGCCCGTGAGCACGATCCCGGAGTTGAGGGACTTCTCGTAGCCGGCGCGGTGGATCTCGTCCCAGACGAGGTGGCACAGCTCCTCGGCCCTCGGCTGCAGGACGTCCGACAGAATGCGGCGCGCCATCGTCCTGGGGGCACGGCCGCCCACGCTGGCGACGTCCATGGTTTCGTCGTCGCCCACCAGCGCCGACAGCGCGCACCCGCAGCGCCGCTTCAGCTTCTCGGCCTCCGGAATCGGCATGCGCAGGCCGACGGCGATGTCGTTGGTGAAGTGGTCGCCGCCGATGGGCATGACGGCCGTGTGCCAGAGGAAGCCCCGCTCGAAGATCGCCAAGTCGGCCGTTCCGCCGCCGATGTCGACCAGCGCGACGCCCAGCTCCCGCTCGTCGGGGGTGAGCACGGACTCGCTGGAGGCCAGCTGCTCGAGCACGGGCTCCCTGACGTTCACGCCCGCCTTGTTCACGCACGACAGGATGTTCTGCGTCGTCGTCGTGCCGCCGGTGACGATGTGGACGTTGACCTCGAGGCGCGACCCGCTCATCCCGACGGGATTGCTGATCCCGTCCTCCTCGTCGACGACGAAGTCCTGCGGGAGCACGTGCAGGATCTCGCGGCCGTTGGGCAGGCTCACGGCGCGGGCGGCGTCGATGGCCCGCCGCACGTCGTCGCGCGTGATCTCCCGCGTGCGCCCCGCCACGGCGACGACGCCCCGGCTGTTGAAGCCCTTGACGTGCGTGCCCGTCAGCGACACGAGGGCGTTGTCGATCTCGACGCCGGCCGTCAGCTCGGCCGCCTCGACGGCCTTCTGGATGGACGCGATCGCCGCCTCCTGGTTGATCACCGCGCCGCGGCGGATGCCCTCCGAGTCGGCGGTGCCCAGGCCGACGATCTCGACCTCGCCGCCGCCGGTCAGCTCGCCGACGATGGCCGCCACCTTGGAGGTCCCGAGGTCCAGCCCGACCAGATGCCGTTCCCTTCGCGCCACGACTCCCCCGCTCACCGTTGCGTCCGCGCGCGCGGCCTGCCGGCCGCCGCCGCGGCGCCTTCCTGCACGGGCGCCGCGGCCGGGGCCGGCGACAACCCGACGTAGACGCGCTCGCCGAAGCGCACGTCCACGTAGTCGATGTCCGGCACCTGCTCGCGCAGCGTCGCCTGCAGCCCCACGTACGACTCCAGCCGCTCCAGGAACTGCGCGTCGCCGAGACGGACAATGGCCGGGTCGCCCTCCAGGATCACGCGGGCGTCGTGCAGGTTGCTCACGTCCACCTGCGACACGCGCGTCGCCAGCTCCGGCCGCGTCCTCAGTTCGGCCAGCAGCCGGAACGCGAGCCGCCAGCGCCTCGGATCGATTGCCGGCGGCCTGGAGGCGGGTCGCGCGACGAGCCCGTCGATGACCGGCAGGTTGAGCTCCGCGTAGCGCGGCCCGTAGTCGTCGATCACGGCGCCCGACGCGTCGACCAGATAGAGGTCCTCGGCGACGCGAGCGAGACCCAGGGGCGCCCGCTCACGGACCTCCACGCGGATCGTGGCCGGCAGCCGCCGCCGCAGCCGCGCGTCGGCGACCCAGGGCGACGCGAGCAGCCGCGCCCGCCAGCGCTCGAGGTCGACCGCGAGCAGGCGCTCGCCGATCAGCCCGTCGAGCAGGCCAGCCACCTCGGTCTCGTGCAGCCGCTGGTTCCCGCTGACCTCGATGTGGCGGACGTCGAACCACGGCACCCGGGCGACGGCCCCGGCCGCCCAGATCGCCCCTGCGGAGGCGAGGCCCAGGACGCCGGCCGCGCGCAGCGCGCGGTAGACTGGCCGGGCGCGCAGGCGCCGCCGCCGCGTGGCGTGGATCTGGCTCCGTCTGAACCGCCGATCGGCCGGAGCGGTCACTGCCATCTCAGGCCCGTCCCCCCGCCCCGCCGGCCAGGGCGTCGAGCATCCTCGCCGAAATCGTGCCGATCGACCCGGCGCCGAGCGTGATCACCGCGTCGCCCGGCCGCGCCAGCGCCCGCACCTCGCCGATGACGTCGTCGAGGGTGCGCGCGATGCGGATCGGCCCGCCCACGTGCGGTGCGACGGCCGCGGCGAGCGCCTCCACGGTCACGCCGGAGATCGGCTCCTCTCCGGCGGCGTAGACGTCCGCCAGCACCAGCGCGTCGGCCTGCGCCAGGGCGGGACCGAACTCGCCGAGGAGCCGCCCGGTGCGCGTGTAGCGGTGCGGCTGGAAGGCCACGACCAGCCGCCGGCCCAGCGACGCCCGCGCGGCGTCCAGGACCGCCCGGATCTCGGTCGGGTGGTGGCCGTAGTCGTCGATGACGAGCACGCCCCCGGCTTCGCCGATCTCCTGGAAGCGGCGGTCGACGCCGCGGAACGAGCCGAGGGCCGCCGCCACCGTGCCGGCGTCGATGCCGAGCTCGAGGCCGACGGCCAGCGCCCCGAGGGCGTTCTGCAGGTTGTGCCAGCCGGGAATCTCGAGGCGCAGATCGCACAGCGGCGACGCGAGCCCGCCGCGGCGTCCGATGGCGCGGGCCAGGCCGGCCCCCGCCACGACCCGGCACGTCCAGCGGCGCCCCTCGTGGGCAACATCGAGGCCGCGCACGTCCGCGGTCTCCTCGGCGAGGCCGTACGTGATCACCCGCCGGGTCATCGCCGGCACGAGGCTCCGCACCTGCGGATCGTCGGCGCATGCGACGACGGCGCCGTAGAACGGCACCTTGTTCGCGAACTCGAGGAACGCCTGGCGCAAGTCGTCGAAGTCGCGGTAGGCCTCGAGGTGCTCGCGGTCGATGTTCGTGATGACCGCCACCACCGGCGCGAGCCTCAGGAACGACCGATCGCTCTCGTCGGCCTCCGCCACCATGTACTCGCCCCGGCCGAGCCGGGCGTTGCTGCCGAAGGCGGACAGGCGGCCGCCGATGACGGCCGTCGGGTCCAGCCCTGCCCGCTCGAGGACCAGCGCCACCATCGACGTGGTGGTGGTCTTGCCGTGGGCGCCGGCCACCGCGATCCCCGAGCGCAGCCGCATCAGCTCGGCCAGCATCTCGGCCCGGGGGATCACCGGGATCCGCTGCCGGTGGGCTTCGGCGATCTCGGGATTGTCGGGGCGCACGGCCGAGGAGTACACGACGACGTCGGCGTCGCCGACGTGCGCCGCGTCGTGGCCCAGCGCGATGTGCACGCCGATCGCGCGCAGCCTCAGAGCGGCCTCGGACATCTTGAGGTCGGTGCCGCTGACGGCGTACCCGAGGTTCGAGAGGAGCTCCGCGATCCCGCTCATCCCGATCCCGCCGATTCCCACGAAGTGCACGCGCTGCGTGCGGCCCAGCACGGCTCCTCCTATGACGTCGCCGACGCGTGCTGCGAGATGTTGAGCAGCACGCCCATGCCGGCCAGGCTCACAAGGAGCGACGAGCCGCCGGCGCTGACGAACGGGAGCGTGATGCCCTTGGTGGGCAGCATCCCCAGCACGACGCTGATGTTGACGAAGGCCTGCACCGCGATCATCGCGGTCAGGCCGAGCGCCAGGAACGACCCGAAGGCGTCCGGCGCTCGCAGGGCGGTCCTCAGCCCGCGCCACGCGATGACGGCGAAGCACGCGACGATCGCCGTCGAGCCGACGAGCCCGAGTTCCTCGGACAGGACCGCGAAGATGAAGTCCGTCTGCGGGTAGGGCAGGTAGAAGAGCTTCTGCACGCTGTACCCGAGGCCGCGGCCCGCCACGCCGCCGGTTCCGACGGCGATGATCGACTGCACGACCTGGAACCCGTCGCCGAACCGGTCCTGCCAGGGGTCGAGGAAGGCCAGCAGCCGGCGCAGGCGGTACGGCTCCAGGACCGCGAGGCCCGCGAGGACCCCCGCGGCCAGCCCGCCGAGGCCCGCGAGGTACTTCAGCGGCAGCCCCGCGGCGAACATCATCACGCCGACGATGGCGATCAGCGTCGCGGCGCTGCCGTAGTCGGGCTGCGCCATGACCAGGGCGGCCAGCAGGAGCACCAGGCTCAGGAGCGGCGCGATTGCCCTGATCTCGTCGATGCGGCGCATCCGCTGCTCGAGGAAAGCGGCGGCGGCGAGGATCAGGGTGAGCTTCGCCAGCTCGGACGGCTGGATGCCGATACCGCCCACGCCGAACCACCGGCGCGTGCCGTTGATCTTCGGGCCCACGATCAGCACGGCCAGGAGCGCCACGACGGTGAGGGCGATGACGGCCAGTATGACCCGCGGGTTGCGGTAGCGCGTGTAGTCCACGTGCATGGCGGCGAACATCGAGACCAGCCCCAGCACGGCGAACAGGACCTGCTTCGCGACGAACGGATTCTCCTCGCCCTGTCTCGCCGCGATCGCCTCGGAGGCGCTGTAGACCATGAGGATGCTGACGGCCACGAGCACCAGCGTCGTGGCGAACAGCCAGACATCCCACTTGAGCTTTCGGGCCATCTCTATAGTCCCGCCGTGTTCACGCCGACACAGAGGGCGCCGGCCGATCCGGGCACGGGCCCGGGCGTGAGCCGCCAGCAGTCATCAGCCGGGTCCTGGGCACGGACACCAGCTCCCCGCGCGGGGCCGCGCGGGGTCCCAGCAGCCAGTTCCGAGCCGCGCGGAACCGACTGACGACTGCTCACGGCTCACGCCAGGGTCGGCGCTCTTCCTTCCTCCGTTCCCCTTCGCGCCGCAGCGCCTCGACTTCGGCCTTGAAGGCCCGCCCGCGCGCGGCGTAGTCCTCGAACATGTCGAAGCTGGCGCACGCCGGCGCCAGCAGCACGCTCCCCCCGGGCGCGGCCGCGTCGGCCGCCGTCCGCACGGCGTCGGCCATCGATCCGGCCAGGCGCACCGTCGCCGCGCCGTCCAGCGCGTCCTGCACGAGCGGCGCGGCTTCGCCGATCGCCACGACCGTCGCGCGCCGGGCGGCCAGGGCGGGCCGGAGCCGCGCCAGGTCGCCGCCCTTGAAGCGGCCGCCCATGATGACGACGAGGCCGGGGCCGAACGTCTCGATGGCGTGGCGGGCCGCGTCCACGTTCGTGGCCTTCGAGTCGTTGACGAAGCGGACGCCCCCGATGTCGCCGACGACCTCCATCGCGTGCTCGAGGCCTCGAAACGACGACACGGCGCCGGCCACCGCGTCGGCAGGCGCGCCGGCCGCGCGCGCGACGGCTGCCGCGGCCAGCACGTCGGCGAGCAGGTGCGGGCCCACCAGGCGCACGTCGCCGGCCCGCATCAGCCGCTCGTCGCCGCTTCCTCCGCGCTCGACGATCCAGCCCCCCGACACGGTGACGCCTGCGTCGATCCGGGCGTCTCGCGCGAAGCGCACGACGCGCGCGCGGCCCGCCTCCGCCACCGCCACGGCGCGGGCGTCGTCGGCGTTGACGACGGCGACGTCGGCCTCCGTCTGTCGCGCGAACACGCGCGCCTTCGCGGCAGCGTACTCCTCGAAGCTGGCGTGGCGATCGAGGTGGTCCTCCGTCAGGTTGAGCAGCGCCGCGATCCATGGGTGGAACGTGTCGGTCGTCTCGAGCTGGAAGCTGCTGACCTCGACCACGTGGATCGTCGCGGGCGTCGAGGAGGCGACCTGCGTGGCGAGCGGCGTCCCGATGTTGCCGCCGACTGGGGCGTCGTAGCCCGCCTCGGCCAGGATCCTGCCCGTCAGCGCGGTGGTCGTGGACTTGCCCTTCGTGCCGGTAATCGCCACGATCCGTCCGCGCAGCCAGCGCGACGCCAGTTCGATCTCACCGATGACGGGGACGCCCGCGCGGCGCGCCGCGGCGACGGCCGGCTGCGTGATCGGCACGCCCGGGCTCAGGACGACGAGGTCCGCGCCCGCGGCGAGCGCGGCCGGGTTGGAGCCGAGGACGAGGGCGACGCCAGCCGCCTGCAGCGCCACCTGGCTGTCGATCGCCGCGCGCACGTCGGTCAGCGTGACCGACGCGCCGCGCTCCGCGAGCAGCCGGGCGGCCGCCGTTCCGCTGGCGCCGCCGCCGACCACGAC
>Ga0116177_10000069_pt1 | contig 68546 bp, 70 predicted proteins | sample AD_STIC10_MetaG_FD_89750 | JGI IMG/M metagenome (GOLD analysis project Ga0116177, IMG submission 89750) | Active sludge microbial communities of municipal wastewater-treating anaerobic digesters from USA - AD_STIC10_MetaG | ecosystem: Engineered > Bioreactor > Anaerobic > Digestate | place: USA... | reverse complement strand
ATCCAAACACCCGCCGACAAAATCTTCCCCCACAAAATCAAAGCCCAACCCGCAAGCCAGATGCGGGATCTGTCACCGCAATCCCCCACCCAGCCGTACCTCGGCGATACTCCGCCCATGTACGAGCTGTCGCAGATCATCCTCTGGATCCTCTGGCGCCTCCGCCCAGCCATGGCGGTGGAGGCGAACCTCGTCGACATCCTCCAGTCCGGCTTCGCGCTCTTCAGGGACGACGAAACACTCCGCATGATGGCGGACGATCCCGACTACTGCGCCACCGTCACCGCGGCCCTCGCCGACGCCCACGCCAAGCTCGACCTCCTCATCTATCTGCGCGCCTGCGAACTCACCGGCCTCCGCTCCCGCGCCCGCGACTTCACCCCCAACCGCACAGCCACCCACTCAGGCCGCACGCCTCAGGATTGCTGGTCGAGCTTCCGCAGACTGGCGCTCCGCTTCAACGACCACGAACGGCTGGCGCAAAAGCGCGCCGAGCGTTTGCAGCGCGAAAGCAGCAACAGCCCCCTCCGTCTCGATGCTGCGCATCAATCCACCTCCCCCATGCTCCGCATGGTGGAGGACGCAGTTGTCATGCGCGAAGTCCTCCACCGCCTTCGGCGGGGGAGGTGGATCGGCGCGTCTTCGCGCCGAGACGGAGGGGGCTCTCTCCGCGCGCGCGGACCTCCGTCATTTCAAAATGCCGAAATCAAACCACGCGCCTCGCACTCACCTGCGAGAACGCTCCCGCGTGCCCAAGCCTCAGCCCGGCTCTGTCTCGCCAGCACGCGAGGCCCAGATCAAGCCAACGAACAGTCCCTTCATCCGTGGCAGCAGAAGCAGCGTCAGCACGATCACCAGTCCGGCGACCCCAAGGAACGGAACCCACAGCTTGCTCGCATCGCGATTGGCGAACACGAAGAACATCGGAGAGATCAGGTGCCCCACCAGCAGGATTGTCGCCCATGCCGGCCCATCGTCCGCCCGAATGTCGCCCGTCCGCTCGCCGCAGTGCAGGCAGCCCTCAGCCTGGCGCAGATACCCCGCCATGATCCGACCATGCCCGCACGCGGGGCAGTTCAGCTTCAGGCCACGCCGGATGGCGAGCCAGACATCGCGTTTCTTCTCGGGGTTCGTATCGCTCATGCCCGGAAGGTCGCGCGGGCTGGGCGCCGGGTCGAGCGCCCGGAAGGTCGCAGGCCAAATTGCCCTAACCCTTACGTAAGGGGAGCGTCAGGTCTGGACGAACTGCAGGCCAGCGGCGCCGCGCGTCTGCCAGACGACATAGGCCCAGGTCTTTATCCGCAGGGTCGGTTCGGACAGCATGACCCGATCGGTGAGCTGGATGTCGCGCAGGAACTCCACGCGGGCGCCAGTCGTGCTGACATTCTTCACCACGACGTCGACGCGCTCGCCGCCCAGCGTTGTGACAGTCGCCGATTTGAAGGTCTGTTTCCGCTCAGCGCGTTTCTCGCCGGGTCCGGCCGAAGAATACGTCACCTCTTCCACCGGAACCGCAGCGATCTTGCGCATGCGGTCCGCAAGCGGATCCACCGGTTTGCCAGAGGCGGGTTTCTTGAACATACGCGCGCGAAGTTGTGACCCAACCGCAGGGAGTTTGAACCTAAAGCTTTATGAAATACTTGACCATTCGCGCCTTGTGCCGCCTTGCCGCATGTTAGTCCGCGCGCGTGTGTCGCGGAGAAAAGCCTCGAAAGCTATCTTTTTCAGCCGATGGTGACCGAAGTTCCGCCATCCACCGGCAGGATTGCGCCAGTAATGAACCGCGCTTCGTCCGAACACAGGAACAGCGCGGCATAGGCGGTGTCCCAGGCAGAGCCCATATGGCCCATGGGGACTCTGGCATTCCGCTCCGCCCGCAGCGTGTCTGCGGGCTTGCCCGTCGCCGCCGCGCTCCCCGTGATCGCCATCGGCGTATCGAGCAGCCCCGGCATGATCACATTGCACCTGACGCCGTGCTTGGCGTTGCCGGAAGCAACCACCGTGCTCAGCCGGTTCACCGCCATCTTGGAGACTTCATAAGTCACCATGTGATGCCCCGCGATCGCGGCCAGCGACGAGATGTTCAGGATCGCTCCCGATTTCTGGCCACGCATGATCGGAAGCACATGCCGGATCGTCATCGCCATCGATTTGAGGTTGATGTCCATGATCCGGTCCCACGCCTCCTCCTCGATAGCATGAGGCGGCGCATCTCCCCGGCCGGTGCCGACATTGTTGACCAGAATATCGATCCGCTTCAGCCGCACCACGGCCTCCCGCGCGATCGCCGCGCAGTCGATGCTTTGAGTAACGTCAGCCTCGAACGCAAAAGCCTGACCGCCTTCATCCGTGATCATCTTCACGGTCTCTTCCGCGCTATCCAGCCGCCGATCCACGCACATCACGTTCGCGCCTTCACGCGCAAACAGAATGGCCATCGCACGGCCATTCCCGATCGTCTCGCCCGGCGTCTGCCCCGCGCCGACGATGATCGCAGTTTTGCCCGCCAGCCTGTCGCCCATGTCAGAACGTCTTCAGGTCAGGATCGAGCGTCTGCCCCTGATCCAGCTGCACGCCGAACGAGTTCAGGATCATCGATACCTGCGTGTACTGGCCGACCGTGAAAACCAGATCCATGCACTGGCGTTCCGAATAATGCTTCGACAGCTCAACCCACGAAGGCGTCGACACGAAGTGATCGCGATTGAGATCGTCCACCGCGGCGATCAGCGCTCTTTCCGCTGGGGTCCATTCGGCAGCGGCTGCGCCGACCTTGATCCGCGCGATTTCCGCTTCGTCCAGTCCGGACTGCAGCCCGATGCGATGATGCTGTGTCCATTCATACCCGGATTTGCAAAGCCAGCCGACCCGCAGGATCGCAATCTCCCGATCACGCGGCGTCAGCGAATTGCGGCTCATGATGTAGCCGCCCCACCACGAGAAAGCGCGCAAGGCATCCGGCGAGCGCACGAGTGTGCGGAAAATGTTGAGGACCGGCCCATCCTTCAGCGCTGACTTGGACAGGCGTTCGGTCTGGTCCGGCGTCAGCTCGGAATCCTGCAGCGGAGCGATGCGAGGTTTGGCCAGGCGCATGGTGATGCCTCAGTTCGGCTTCGGCGTTTCGGCAACAGGCGCCGACGTTCGCAGCGGCAGAAGCTCGAGCATGTATCCATCAGGGTCCTTGGCGAAGCCCACAATGGCGCCGCCCACCTGTGCGCTGGCTTGCGGTTCGCGCGTTACTTCAAAGCCCGCCGCCTTGATCTTGGCAGCAAGAGCTACCGGGTCCTTCACACGCGTGACAATCTTGATCGGCAAGTCCTTGTAGGTCCGCGCCGATCCATCCGTCCAATGCATCAGGACGATGTAGCTTTCCGCGTCAGGATACCCGACGACTTCTTCGTCCATATAGTCGAGATGGTAGGAACGGATTTTCTCCATACCCATCACGTTGACGTAGAAGTCGGTCGACTTCGCCAGGTCGCTGACGCCGATGCCGACTGCGGAGAGCAGCGGATCCTTCTGCGGCGGAGTTGCGGCGGCTGTCTCGGCAGGCGCCGACGTCGCGACCTCAGGCGCCTTCGCTTCGCCGCTGCACGCGGCAAGCGCCATCACAAGCAGCGAAGCTGCGATCATCGTTTTCATGGCGTTCTCCCAACCGTTTTCCGGTTTTGTAGCCCGCCATTTGGTGCAGCGCTATCCGGCGTGCCGCATGTCCCGCTCGTGCAGGTTGGCCGCCTTGCCTGTGATGTAGATGAATCCGTCATCATCCACACGCCCGGCATCGCCCGTTGCGACATAACCATCCGCGTCGCGTCGCGTGCGCAGCGAGGACGCCGGCAGATCGCATTCGAGCGAGCGAGGCGTGCGCGCCCAGATCTCGCCAATCGCGCCGCTCGGAAGGCGCTGGCCACGTTCGTCGCGGATTTCGACGGAGACCCCGCGCACCGGGCGGCCGCAGCTTTCCGGCTTCTCGTGGCGACGTGCGAGCGGCATGGTCGAAATTCGCCCTGCTTCCGTCGAGCCGTAGGCTTCATTGAGGATCGGGGCGAACAGGTCTGCCAGCCAGGCTTTCAACGCCGGCGTCGCCGGCGCTCCACCGATTTCCAGTTCCTGAAGCGACGACGTATCCGCAGCGCGAACAGCTTCGGCTCCAAGCTCGCGCAGCTGCTCGAAGGATTCGGGCAAGGCGCTCCAGTGTGTGATGCGGCGTTTGCGGATCAGGCCGAGCGTCTCCGCTGGCTCGAAACTGCGCACCAGATGGATCGCGCGCCCGGCGGTCAGCGCTGCCCAGAACTGGACGGGCCCCCACACGCGATGCGGTTGCACCGTGATGAGCGAGGCGCCGCTTTCCGGCTCCGGGGTCCGCGAGGCAGAAGCGGGCGCCGCACGGCGGTGCGGAAGGCCGATGGGCATGGCGCGGCCGCTCGCGCCGGCCGTCCATGCCAGCAGCGAGGGCTGCACGGGACCAAAGCGCGGCTGCGCGACGGGGGGGAACAGATCCCAGAAATTGAAGAAGCCCGGGAAGGCGCCATCCATCGTCGCGCGCAGCTTGAAGGGCAGCCCTTCAAGAGCGGGCGCAAGCCGGACAGGCGCAACGTCGCCGACGATGATCGCCGCAGCCTGACCGGCGATAAGCCGTTCGCGCATGGCGCGTGGCGTGAGTTCAGGGTCGAGCATCAGCAGGCGCGCATTGATCTTGGAGCAGGCTAGCGCGATCACCGCCCATTCGATGCGGTTGCTGCAACGCACGGCGACAACGTCGTCTGCGCCCAGCCCGCGACCGGCCAGCGCGTCTGCCAGCAGGTCGGCATAGTCGTTCCAGTCGCGATAGGTCAGTATCGCCGCGCCTTCGAACAGCGCAGGCTGGCCGCCACGCGTGGCCGCCCAGTATTCCAGACTCCGGGCGACCGGCTCCGTCAGGGCGCGAGCGACCGGCGGATGTTCATCACCAAGGCGTCGCGCATGCGCGACAGGGATACGTGATCGGGAATGGTCAACCACTGGAACATAACTCCACGCATGGACGCTAAAATGAGAGATGCCTCGGCGCGCGGGCGCACATCGGCTCGTACTTCGCCCTTGTCGCGGGCGAGCTTGATAATACTGGCAAGGCCATCGACCGAGTTTCGGTTGAGCTGGTCCATGATGGGCGCAAGGTCGCTGCGTGTCAGACCGCCAGCGAGCATGCATTGAAAGGCGCGAACCGTGACGGGGTCGCGGCACGCATCGTCGAAATGAAAGCAGATACGTTCGCAGAGGCTATCGAGCCCATCGGCCGGACCCACAGCTTCGCGAATACGGATCGCATAGCCGGCAATTATGTGGTCGGCGAGGGCGGCGAGGAGCGCGCTCTTGGTTCCGAAATAATGGCCGGGCAGGGCGCGGCTGTATCCAGCCGCCTCGCCGGCCTCGTGCAGCGTCAGGGCGTCGAGCCCCCGCTCCGCGACGATGACCTTGGCGGCCTCCAGAATGGCGCGCTCAGCCGTCTCGCGACGCTCCGCCTGCGTCTGGCGAGACGCTTCAAGCGTGTCGACCGCATCGCCTTTTACTGGAGGTTTCCGCCCACTCATGGGCCTATAAGATAAACTAGTTGGCCAACTAGCAAGTATGTTGACCTAACGGCAAGTGCTGACGCAGTGTCGCACGCTCCGCAGCGGTCACCGCGCGATCACGCAAAGAGTTACCCGCTCAGTTGACGACCGCCTGGCGCCACGGCACGGACTTACCCGGTTTCAAAACGCGACGCGGGGCCACCCGCGCTTCATGCCCTCGAGGAATTCCATGACCGCCAGCCTCACCGCTCAAGCCGCCTCCGCTGACGAAATTTCCGCCTACATCGCCGCCTCCACCAAGGCTGCCTGGGGCGTGGAAGGCCTGCCCGCCGGCACGGCATTGAAGTCGATCAAGAAGGTCGGCGTCCTCGGCGCCGGCACGATGGGCGGCGGCATCTCGATGAACTTCGCCAACGTCGGCATCGAAGTGACGATCGTGGAAGTTCAGGAAGCGGCGCTCGAGCGTGGCCTCGGCGTGATCCGCAAGAACTACCAGAACTCGGCCGACAAGGGCCGCTTCCCGCAGGAAGAGGTCGGCATCCGCATGGGCCTCCTGAAAGGTACGCTCAATCGCGCTGACCTCGCTGATTGCGACCTGATCATCGAAGCGATCTTCGAGGACATGGCGATCAAGAAGGAAATCTTCGCCGACCTCGACAAGATCGCGAAGCCGGGCTGCATTCTTGCGTCCAACACGTCCTATCTCGACATCAACGAAATCGCCTCTGTCACCAAGCGTCCGCAAGACGTGATCGGCCTGCACTTCTTTTCACCCGCCAACGTGATGAAGCTGCTGGAGATCGTCCGCGCCAAGCACACATCGGATTCGGTGGTCGCCACATCGATGGATCTCGCCAAGAAGATCGGCAAGGTCGCAGCGCTCGCCGGCGTTTGCCCGGGCTTCATCGGCAACCGCATGCTGGCCCGCCGCCAGCAAGCGGCCGCCTATCTCGTGCAGGCCGGCGCAATGCCGTGGGATATCGACGCCGCCTTCAACAAGTTCGGCTTCAAGATGGGGCCGTTCCAGATGTCGGACCTCGCGGGCCTCGACATCGGCTGGAAGCCGGGCGCGAAAACCGCCAACCCGCTGCGCGACATGATCTGCGAGCGCACCCCGCGCCGCGGCCAGAAGTCGGGCGCCGGCTATTACGACTACGACGCCGCCCGTAACGGCACGCCGTCGCCAGAAGTCGAAGTCATCGTGAAAGAGTACCAGGCCAATTCGGGCGTTGCCGCTCGCAAGGTCACGCATGAAGAGATCCTCGAAGAGTGCGTGTTCTCGATGATCAACGAAGGCGCGGCGATCCTGGAAGAGGGGATGGCCCAGCGCGCAGGCGACATCGACGTCACCTGGCTCAATGGCTACGGCTTCCCGCAAGACAAGGGCGGCCCGATGTTCCTTGGCGACAAGGTCGGCCTGCAACGGGTGCTGGAAGTGACCGAGCGCGTCTCGAAAGTCGTGCCGGAAGTGAAGGTCTCGAACCTGCTGCGCTCGATGGCGAAAGACGGTCGCAAGTTCTCGGACCTGCCGGCTCAACCCATCAAGGTTTAGGCCATCAAGGTCTAGGCCTCGACGGCGAACCGGGGCGTTGGCTTGTACAGCGCCCCGAGTATCGCCAGCACGATGATCGCGGGAATAAGCGCAAGCCACGGATAGCCATAGGCGCCTGCCGCCGCGGTGGCTGTGAGCCCGAGCCCGACGAACGCCTTGCCTAGCGACGTGATCAGCGAGCCGCTCTGGCGGCGCCGGACGAAGTCTTTCCGTGACGCCTGCGTGCGGCGCCAGACGCCGATCAATGCTGCCGCGGAAGCATTCGCGATAACCCCGCCCGTGGTCCACGCGCCGACCCACGGATCGCGCACGTAGAGCGCGATGAGCGGCAGCGCCATCAGCAGCAGGACGGGTGCGATTGCCGAAAACACCTTGGCCCTGTCGATTGCGCCTGTGCCGACGGGCGCGGATGCGATGAGGTCCGGCGCATCCTCCGCCGACACCGTCACCCAGATCAGGCTGCCGGCAAGCGCGCCGGCCAGCAGCGTGAGGGCGGGCGCGAAAGCTGCGGGCGTCAGCTGGAAATCACCGCCGGGGCGCAACAGCACGAAACCGAGCGGCAGGAAGTAAAGCAACTGCAGGCCGACCTGCGACAGCAGAAGCGGATCGCGGATCAGCAGCCGCACTTCCTTGCGGACGACTGAGCTCATCACGCCGCCACGCACAGCGGCCACGCGCGCATCCGCCACGCGTTTCTTTCGTCCCATGGCGGAAGCGGCGGCGGCGTCTGAAACAAAGCTGCGGCTGAAGATGTAGACGCCGAGCGGGAAGATCGCAGCGGTCAGAACCACCCAGAGCAAGATGGCGAGAATATCGCCCGTGAAGGCGCGGGCTGGGAACAGCCACCAGACATGTGGATCGATATTCAAGGTCTGGATCAACGCAGCCGTCTGCTCCGGCGTCATTGCATCATCGCCTCGCGAGGTGACGTTGAAATATTGGAAGGTGAGGAACACAGCTGCGCCTGCAACGGCGCTGAAGATCTGCGCCAGAACGCGCGTGCTCTTCGGCCCGATCAGCCTGAACAGCCCGGTCACGATCAGCAACGCTATGGCTGTTGCAACGAAGGCCAGCGTCACGATGAAGACGATTGCCGACAGCCAGAGAGGCGATGAGAAAATGGCCATCCAGAGCAATGGCGGTCCCAGCAGGCCCGCATAGAGCGGCATCGCTCCGATTGCGATTGCCGATGCGCGCACCACAAGGATGCGCCAGGCCGAAATGGGCGTGGACAGCAGCAGGTCAAGGTCGTTGCGTGTATAGATTGCTTCGACTGACGCGAGGATCGCTCCCGACATCATCACCGATCCCATGAAGGCGATCATCACGCTGACGGCGGCGAGGGCCAGTCCGTGCGCCGGTCCGTCATCGAATGGCGGCGGCGGGATCAGGGGGCCGATCCGCATGAACACGAAATAGCTGGCAAGCGACCAGATGCCGAGCATGAGGCCAACGAGGATAACCCCGCTGCGCGGGTTCATCTTCCCGCGTCGCCAGAACAGACGCAGTTCGTGACCCATCAGCCAGCGAATGCTGCCCGGCCTGCCGCTGAGCGATCTGGACTTCGTCTTTACTGGCTTCTTCATTGCACGACGGCCGCCGTGGGCTCCGCGATCAGCGACAGGAAGACGTCCTCAAGCGATTGTCCTTGCGCGCCTGCACGTGCTTGCAGTTCGTCGAGGCGGCCTTCGGTTAGCAGCTTGCCATCCTTGATGATGCCGATGCGGTCAGCCATCCGCTCCGCAACTTCGAGGATATGCGTGGTGAGGATCACCGCCGCGCCTTTTTCAACGCGCTCGCGGATCAGGTCTTTCACGAGGCGGCTGGCGGCGGCATCGAGGCCGGTCAGCGGTTCGTCCAGCATCAGCAGTTTCGGTTCGTGGATCAGCGCGCCTGCCAGAACGGCTTTCTGTTTCATGCCGCGCGAGAATGTCTCGCAGCGGTCATTGCGATTGTCCCACAGGCCGAGAAGCTTGAGCAGATGTTCGGCGCGATTGCGCGCTTCGCCGATATCAACGCCCCAGAGGCCCGCGACGAACTCCAGATATTCCCACGCGGTCAGCTTGTCATAAAGCAGTGGCTCGTCCGGCAACCAGGCGATCAGGCGTTTGGCTGCAATCGGATCCTTGCGGGCATCAACATCAAACACGTCGATCTGGCCAGCATCAGCATTCAGCAGCCCGGCGATCATACGCAGCGTGGTCGTCTTGCCTGCCCCATTGGGCCCGAGCAGGGCATAAAGCTCCCCACTTTTGACCTCGAAATCGATCCCATCTACCGCACGCTTGCCGCCATAGCTTTTCGCGAGACCGCTGACCTTCAGGGCTGTGGACATGAGGCGGGGGAACTCCACTTGTACCGGAAACGGCAGGATGCGCTTTCTAGCCGACCCGGCCTGATCCGTCAGTACGGGTTGCACGTATAGCGATCGTGAACCCGCAGACACCATTCCTCGCAATTCTTGACGGGTTACGCGGTATCGTTGTCTTTTGCTTCCAATGGCAACCCGGCTCAAAGCAAAAACGGGCGGACCCGTTAGGTCCGCCCGTTTCATTTCATACCGGAAGGCGTCGTCTACTGCCCGATGCTCTGCTGGCCCTGCGCGGCATTGATGCGGCCGCTCATCATCTGGTTGATCGAGTCCATTTCGTCCGGCGTCAGGAAGCCGTCCTTGTTGGCGTCTATCTTGTCCCAGTTGGCAAGCAGCAGCTGGGCCATGCGGCCGCGAACTTCGCTCTTGGCGACCTTGCCGTCGATGTTGACGTCCATCATGCCCATGGAGCGTGAGTCATCCAGGCCTTTCTGATATTCGGGTTTGCGGTTCTCGACCGTCTCCTCGTTCCAGCGGAAACCGAAGGCGGTGTACTGCATCTCCTCGTGGCTCTGTTCGCCCCAGCGCACGGTGATCGAAGGGTCCGGGTTGGCCGGGTTGTTCTTCGAGTTGTCGTACTCGTAGCGGGTGATCAGCTTCGTGCCCGGCTCGATCTGGATCGGCGTCTTGAACTCGTAACCGCGCTGCCAGTTGAAGTCGTATTTCGGCAGGGAGAGAATGAGCTCTTCCTTGGTGGCGCCCGCTTTCAGAAGCGAGACTTCGACATTTTCGCCGCGATAGTGCGCGTGCGGGAAAACAGAATAGAGCGTCGCTGCGGCCGGGAAGACGGAGTAGGCCGTTTCCCTGTGACGCGCTTCATTCGGCTTGATCTCGATGCCTGCGTTCAGCACCACGGCGTTGCGACGCACGATGCTTGGCGGCTTGTCCTTCGGATAAAAATAGAGACCCACTTTCGTGGTGTCGGTCGTGGCCTTGCCGTAGGGCGTGTAATGCATCTGGAAGCGCAGGGTCTGGCCGGGCTCAACCCAGGAGCCAGTGCTTTCCGGGTAGACGGTCGACTCGGCGCCGACCGCGTAGCCGCCGACCGGCGAGAGCAGGTGGTGGACCGCCTGACGGTCGCCGACCTTTATAGTTGAAGCGCGCAACCAGCGGCCTTCAGTCAGCGGGTTCTTGATAGTGGGGTTCTGGTAGTCGACGATGCCGGACGCGGGCACGGCGAAGGCTGGCAGTGTCAGCACCAAATCGGGTTCACCCAGCTCCCATTCCGGGGCAACTTTGGCGTTGATCTTCAGTGGGTCTTGCCCGGCGCCACGCGGCGATCCGGCTTCAATCCAGTGAACCAGCGTCTGCGAGTCCTTCACCGACAGGTTCATGTCCTGCTTGAACTGGCCGACATGAGGATCGGCGTTGTAGGGCGGCATGCGGTCGGTGCGGATGGCTTCGCGCATCATCGGCGCGAAGGACTTCACGGCCTCATAGCTGTTCATCGCGAATGGCGCGATCCCGCCTTCGGCGTGGCAGGAGACACAGTTTCTGGTGAGGATTGGCGAGATGTCTTTCTCGTACGAGATGCGCGCGAACTCAGCCTTGCGGTCTCGGTTGGGGAAGGCGATCAACGGCGTCTTGATCTCAGCGGTCGACACCTTCACCGGCGTGCCGGCGACGAGGCTGGTCACGGCATCGGCCACGTAGGTCTTGCCGCCTGAAGCAATCGGGCCCGAGTAAACAACCTTCCAGGTCTTCGGCTGGATCACGAAAGCCTGCGCCACGCGGCTGACGCCAAGGCTTTCACCAACGAGCTGCGTATCGTCGATCATCACCGGAAGGTCGAGGCCGAGCGAAGCCATCTCTGCCGCGATGGTGTCGCGATTGTCGGCCGGGGTGGAGTTCAGCATCAGCAGGGCGATTTCCTTGCCGGCGAAGGAGGCCTGCAGCGCCTTGATCTCGGCAGCGGCGTCGTGGATCGCCTGCGCGCCGTTTTGCTGCGCGATGATAACGATCGCCGGCGAGTTCTTGTAATAGCTGAGCAGCTGCGTTTTCGAGTTCTGGTCAACGAGCCGGAAGTCTTCGGCTTTCTCAGCCACCTTGACCTGCGCAGCAGCGGCGATCGCGCCCACCGTCTGGCCATTGGCAGTGACGCCGACCGCAAGGAGGGCAGCGGCGGCTACAGACGCCAGCGCGATGCTGAGAACCTTGGCTTTCATTGAGTCGCCTCCCGAAGAGCAAGCTCGAATGCTGCGCACCGCAAGGCCGCCGCAACCGTGATTTTCTTACAGAAGAATGTTCATTGCGGCAACGAAGCCGCTCACCCGCGAGGTCAAGAGATCGTCAGCCAGGTAGTTGGCCGAAACCGACGAAGACCCGGCGCTCTTAATGCCGCCAACCACATTCGACGCAGTTTCCGTCGGGGTCTTCGACGCGCGCCGCGTAGTATGATCCTGCGCCCTCGGTTGGTTGCGGCGCAGGATAAACAATCTGCCGCCCGCCAGCCTCCAGCGCAGCCCGGTAGAAGGCGCGCACCGAAAAATCATCCGGGGCTTCCAGCGCTACAACAGCCGGCGGGGTTTCGGGATCGTCTGATTGCCGGCCAGCGGCGCTTTTCACGCGCAGCACCGGGGTAGACATGTCCGCGAGTTTCCCGAGCGCGAAACTGTCTTCCTGCGCATCGATGATAGCGAGGCCCAGAGATCGCGCCGTCGCGGCATAGAATCGGCGCGCCGCCGCCAGATCACGTGAGACGATGCGAGCATTGCCGAGCATCAGTTTAGGCCCTCCGCGCGAGAAACGCGCGAAAGGCGAATGGGTTTCAGTGCGGGAGCCGAGTTTGTCGACGCTAGTCACACAACGTGCCGGCATAGGTCGGCGAATAGGCCGCGCAGGAAACTTCCAGCTTCCAGGGAGCTTTCGAACGATCGAACGGACCGACCCAGTCGCGAAGCGGAGTGCTGCCCCAGAAATCGATGATGAACTGCTGTGGACGGATGACCCGCGCAGCAACCGGCCCTGACTCTTCGTGGACTTTTTTCCCGTCCGCGTACCAGACGATGGTGTTGGGTCGCCAATCGATGCCGAAGGTATGGAAGCCGTCTGCGCTATCAAACGGCAAGGCGATCCGCTTCAATGTCGATCGTCCGTTTTCGTGGATCGTTGCTTCGAGGACGCGCGTGTTCTTGCCGAGGATTTCGATATCGATCTCGTTTGAGCGCGTGTTGCCGTCGATATGCGCGTACGTGAAGACGCCGGTGACAAGGCCAGACCCACGAGGAACCTTCATTTTTACTTCGAAATAGCCATACCGATAGAAGGGTAGCGTGCGCACTTCAGCCGAGACGAGCGGTTTTGGATGCCCGCTAGGCGCCGTTTCCATGGTCAGGAACAAACCGTTTGGCCCCAGGCCCACCTGGCTCCGGCGCCAGTCATTGTCCATGTGGTCGCCATTGCTCCAACCATCAGAGATGTACCAGTGGTCGCTCAGCGTTTCGTCCTGGAAGCGTTCGACGAAGGCTTCGCCTATTTGGGGAAGCTCGGCGCGTGCGGCTGGTGCGGGCGAAGCGCCTGACGTGGCCGTTTCCGGCACAGGTTGGGGCGGCGCGGTGAGGTCCGGCGACGGATCGGCATCCGGAAGGGGCTTCTGCTGTGAAGGATGTTCGCCAGATGCGATCGATCGGGCTTCCATAAACCGCCGCTGATAGTCCTCTCCATATACCAGGGATGTCATGGTAATACTTGTTACCATTGCAATAGCCGCCAGATGGCTGGCCATGTCCTTGGGAAGCGGCTGAACACCGGCAAGCCAGTTCTGCGACGTCCAGGATTGCACATGGCTGCGCCAGCCATGGCGGACGGCCGTGCGTGCATGCCCGAGGGCGATGCCGGCGCGGTTGAGGGCCGTCTGTGACTGCCTAAGCAGCGATTCAAGTTTCTCCTTCATCCCGGTAAGTCCGCAATCACCATGCCAGACGGCACGAAAAAGCCTGTAAGGCGAGTGCTTTAGTCACAGTGCCGATGGTCTGCTTCCCCCTTTTTCCCCGGTCTGCTAGAGCCCGCCGCATGACCTCCCGCGAAAAAATCAGAAACTTCTCCATCATCGCCCACATCGACCACGGCAAGTCGACGTTGGCGGACCGTATCATCCAGATGACGGGCGGCCTGACCGCGCGCGAAATGACCGAGCAAGTCCTCGATACGATGGATATCGAGAAAGAGCGCGGCATCACCATCAAGGCGCAGACCGTGCGCCTCGACTACAAGGCGAGGGACGGGGAAACCTACGTCCTGAACCTAATGGACACCCCTGGCCACGTCGACTTTGCCTACGAAGTGTCGCGCTGTCTCGCGGCCTGCGAAGGCTCGCTTCTGGTGGTCGACGCATCACAAGGCGTCGAGGCGCAGACGCTTGCCAACGTCTACAAGGCGATCGACGCCAACCACGAGATCGTGCCCGTCCTCAACAAGGTTGACCTGCCGGCCGCCGAAGTCGGGCGCGTGAAGCAGCAGATCGAGGATGTGATCGGCATCGACGCCAGCGACGCGCTGGAGATTTCAGCCAAGACCGGTCTCGGCGTCGATTCTGTGCTCGAAGCCATCGTCACGCGCCTGCCGCCGCCGAAGACCGGCAACCGCGAAGCGCCGCTGAAGGCCCTGCTGGTCGACGCCTATTACGACACGTATCTGGGCGTCGTCGTCATCGTGCGGATCGTCGATGGCACGCTGAAGAAGCGCCAGGCGATCCAGATGATGAAGACCGGCGCGCATTTCGTGCTCGACCGCGTCGGCGTGTTCCGGCCGGGCAAGCTGATTGATGTTGATGAGCTCGGCCCGGGCGAGGTCGGCTTCCTCACGGCCTCGATCAAGACCGTGGCTGACTGCTCGGTCGGTGACACCATCACCGACGAACGCAATCCCACCGCAGAAGCGTTGCCGGGCTTCCGCGATGTGCAGCCGGTGGTTTTCTGCGGCTTGTTCCCGGTCGATGCTGCAAAGTTCGAAGACCTGCGCGCCGCCATGGGGCGGTTGCGCCTCAACGACGCCAGCTTCTCTTACGAGATGGAAACCTCAGCCGCGCTTGGCTTCGGCTTCCGCTGTGGCTTCCTTGGTCTGCTGCACCTCGAAATCATCCAGGAGCGCTTGAGCCGCGAATTCGACCTGGACCTCATCGCGACCGCGCCATCGGTGGTCTATGGCCTCCACATGCGCGATGGATCGGTGATCGAGCTGCATAACCCGGCCGATATGCCCGACGTGATGTCCATCCTCGAAATCCACGAGCCATGGATCGAGGCCACCATCTTCACGCCAGACGAATATCTGGGCGGCATCCTCAAGCTCTGCCAGGACCGCCGCGGCGTCCAGACAGAACTCAGCTATGTCGGCGCGCGCGCCATGGTGAAATACGAACTGCCGCTCAACGAGGTGGTGTTCGATTTCTATGATCGCCTGAAGTCGATCTCCAAGGGCTATGCCTCGTTCGACTACAACCAGATCGGCCGTCGCGAGGGCGACCTCGTGAAGCTGCAGGTCCTTGTCAATGACGAGCCCGTCGATGCGCTCTCGATGCTCACTCACCGCGCTCGCGCCGAACAGCGTGGCCGCGCGATGTGTGAGAAACTGAAGGATCTGATCCCGCGCCAGATGTTCAAGATCCCGATCCAGGCCGCCATCGGCGGCAAGGTCATCGCGCGCGAAACCATCTCCGCGATGCGCAAGGACGTGACCGCCAAATGCTATGGCGGCGACGCCAGCCGCAAGCGCAAGCTCCTCGACAAGCAGAAAGCCGGCAAGAAGCGCATGCGCCAGTTCGGCAAGGTCGAAATCCCGCAGGAAGCGTTCGTTGCCGCGCTGAAGATGGACGAAGACTAGCCGCTCCTACAGGCTCACTAGATCTGTCCGGAGCGTATTCTAGCTGGAATAGCGAATGCGACTTCGACGAAAAGGCGGAGGAACTTCAGATGTTCCTGGACCGGGTGACCGGTCGCGCTCAATTCATGCACACCATCATTGCCATCAATCCAAAGACGTTTGGCCCATTCAGCGATATCTGTAGTTAGGTCACCTTTTGCAGCGAGAGCGGCGATGCGTTGAGCTCGCCCACCTGTCTGACCACCGTCCAACAGCTTCAAGCAGACGTCGAGCACGCTCCTGCAGCCCGCTAAAACTCGGCCTTGATTTCGGCCGCGAGCGAAATCTTCCTCAAGTTCCATGATGACCGCTGCGATGTCAGCGGGCACCTCCGGCGGCAACACCGTCGCAGGCGAAGGGCTTTGGCGGAGAACCGTAACAATCTTGCTAAAGTCTTCCCCCTTAACAGGCCCGTTGAAAGCCTGCGCGTCACCAAACGCAATGCCCTTTATCGCGCTGTATTCGTTACATTCCGGGCAATGCGCTAGCGCATGAAAAACCTTGAAGTAAGTCTCAAGTGTCGACTTCGCGTGCTCAGGCGCAATTTTCGCGAAGCGATCAAAAAGGTTGGGCAGATGGTCGCCCACCTCTGCTAGTTGCGGCGATCGCCAGCCGATAGGGGATTGAAGCTGCAGGCGTGTATTTGCCAAGCAGAATGGACAAGTGAGTCGAAGAGTTGCCATTCTGGAACTTTAGCAAACATTTGCTGAAACCAAAGGGCACGCCCACTTCCTTCTAAGGCGCGAACGTCGAACGCGCCGTGATGCCCCAGAAGCCATCGCGCAGTTCGATCACATAGAGGCCGTCATACTTGGCATATTCGAGACCGTCGGCTTTCAGGCGGGCGAAGGTGGCGATGATGTGGGCCTTGTCCTTGCTGCACTGGACGATGGTGCGGGCGTCCCACTGGCTGCGCGCCCAGCCTTCTGTTGCGAGATTGCCGAACACGTCGTCCTGTTGGCCAGGGCCCGTCCACACAACCAGCGGATAGCTGGCGATGCGCATGTGCGGGAAGTGGAACGTCTTCTCCAGCGCAGGCATGTCCTTGGCGTTGAAGGCGGCGAGGAAGTCGTCCATCACCTCCATCGCAGGCTTGGCGGCGGCGCAGCTCGAGAAATCCGGCAGCGCCGTGCCAGTGGCGGGCTCTGGCGCGCAGCCTGCCAGTGCGAGCGATAGCAGGGCGATTGGGGCGAGGGGGCTTTTCATCGCGCCCTCCTATCTCAGTCGCGGCGACCCAGGAAGGCGCTGGTTGCAATACTGCGCACCACTTCGCCGCCAAATGAGTCGCTCACGATGCGGCGAACCTCGTCCAGCAGCGTTTCGCGCTTGGCTTCAGGCGCCATGCGCACGCGCGAGAATGTTGCGTAGAGTGCGGCCAGATGATCGGGCGTGAATGAGACTTCGCGCTGGAAGAGCTTGTGCTGGGTGTTCACGAACCCTGCGCTGCGCATCTCGCCGAGCCGGGAAGCTACATCCAGTGCAAATGCCGGCCTGTTGGCAGTCGTCTCAGGATCCTGTTCCAGCCCGTCAAACAGATGCGCACTTGCGTCATCGAACGCATCGGGGCGCGCCGGGTCGTGGAAGACATCCCACCACATCGCGAACCAGCCGCCCGGCTTCAGCGCAGCGCGAACCCGCTGCAGCGACTTCATGCGAGGCAACCAGTGAAAGGACGTTGCAGCAAATGCAAAGTCGTAGTCGTCTGTTTGCAGTTCGGCCTTTTCAAATCGCTCGGCGGCAATTGTAAGCCGGTCATCCGCACCGGCCTTGTCGCGCAGGCGCGCCACGAGCGCGCCGTCCGGCTCGATGGCCAGCAGGCTGCGCACCGGCGTTGCAAGCACGGGCAGGGTTGCGTGCCCCGTACCGGCGCCGATCTCCAAGCAGTCGCTTTCTGGCCCGAGGCTGCACGTGGCGCGTAGCCAGTCAAACAGCTCCGGCCTATAGGCCGGCCGCGCGAAATCATACGCTGTGGCGTTCTCGCCGAATTTCGTGCGGCCCGGAGATGAGCTGATCGACGCCACGGATCAGGGCGCGAAGCTGGAGCGCGCCGTCAGGGCCCAGCGATTGTTCTTGAACTCGACGATGTAGAGCGAGTCGAATTGCGACAGCACGGATCCATCGGCGCGATAACGCACGAATGTCGTCAGCATATGCGCCTTGGTCGGGCCGCACTGCACGATCTCGCGCTTCGCCCAGGCCGAATGATCCCAGCCCGTCGCGGCGAGATTTGCGAACGAGTCGAGGTCTGCCGCTGAATTGATGATCCGCACATTGTTGCTGGCGATGCGCACCGAGGGGAAGTGGAAGGTCGCGCCCCATGCTTCCGCATTCTTCGAGTTGAAGGTGCGCATGAAGTCGTCCGTCACCTGATACGCCGGCGCATAAGCCGGGCAGGCGGCAAATGCCTTGTCGCTATCACCCGTCGTCAGGGACGCGCACGACGTGAGGAAGATCGTCAGCACGGCGGCGAGGCCTGCGGGGGCCGGATCGCGTTTCATCTGAATGCTCCTGAGCCGCTTGTCGGCCTTGTCTAAAGGGGCTTGCACGCCTCTGCCAGCCAGGCGCGGTCTTCGTCGTCCAGCAGCGGGCCAACCTCGGCCAGCACACGCGCATGATAGCGATCGAGCCAGATCCATTCCTGTTCGGACAGCAGGCCGGGCAGGATCAGCTTCTTGTCGAGCGGCGCGAGCGTCAGCGTTTCAAAGCCCAGCATGTCGCGATCGCCGCCTGCAATGGGCTTCGCTTCGGTCACGACCTGCAGGTTCTCGATGCGAATGCCCCACGCGTCGGCTTTGTAATAGCCGGGCTCGTTCGAGACGATCATGCCGGGCTCAAGCGCGACAGTGTTGCCGACTTTCGAAATCCGGTGTGGGCCTTCATGGACGCCGAGATAGCTGCCGACGCCATGGCCGGTGCCATGATCGTAATCGACACCCGCTTCCCACAGCGACATGCGGGCCAGAACGTCGAGTTGCGAGCCTGTCGTGCCCTTCGGATAGCGTACACGGGCGAGTGCGATGTGGCCCTTCAGCACGCGTGTGTTGCGTTCCTTCATCTCCTCGGTCGGCTCGCCAATTGCCAGCGTGCGCGTCACGTCGGTTGTGCCGTCCAGATACTGGCCGCCCGAGTCGAGCAGGAAGAGCGTGCCCTTGGCCAGCTTGCGATTGGTCTGTGTGTCAGGGCGGTAGTGGTTGATTGCGCCATTGGGTCCGGCGCTGGAGATCGAATTGAACGACAGGTCTTTCAGCTCGCCCGTCGCCTCGCGGAATTCCTCGACCTTCATGGCCGCATCGATCTCGGTAACCTCGCCGGTCTGTCCATTGGCTTCGAACCAGCGCAGGAAACGCGAGAGTGCGGCGCCATCGCGGCGGTGCGCCTTGCGCGCGCCTTCGACCTCGACATTGTTCTTCTTTGCCCGCGGAAGCATCACCGGGTCCTGCTGGCGCACGGTTTCCGCGCCTGCCTTGCCCAGCGCGCCAAAGAACCAGGACGACGCCATCGACGGGTCAACGCTCACGCGCTTGCCCTGCAGTTTCGACATCCGCCGTTCCATCTCGTTGGCCGGCCGCAGCGCCACCTCATTGCCGAGGTGCGCACCAAGCTCGGAGCCGATCTTGGAAGGATGTAGAAACAGCTCAGCTTGCCCGTCTGAAAACAGGAAGGCGCGGCCGAGCGGCAGCGGCGTGCGCGAAACATCGCCGCCACGAATGTTGAACAGCCAGGCGATCGAGGCAGGTGAGGTGATCATCGCCGCATCCATCTTGCCGTCGGCGAGCATCTTTCCAAGGCGCGCGCGTTTCGATGACGAACTCTCGCCTGAATAGGCGATGTCATGCGGCACGATGGCGTGCGTCGGTTCGGCGGGGCGATCCGTCCAAGCGGCATCGATCGGATTGGGATCGGTGACAACCAGCTCTGCGCCGGTCTTCTTCGCTGCATCAATCAGACGGTCGAGTGCATCTGGCGACATCAGCTTCGGATCGTAGCCGATCTTCTGCCCCGTCAGCGTTTGCTTAGCGAGCCATCCGAACGGACCCGGATCAACAAGATCGCCGACCTCGAACATCTTCGGCGCGAGTTGCTGCTTCACCTGCAGCGTGTAGCGGCCGTCAACGAATACGATTGCCATCTTCTGGAACACGAACGCCGCACCGGCTGAGCCCGTGAAGCCAGTCGCCCAGGCCAGCCGCTCATAGCAAGCGGGCAGGTATTCGTTCTGATACTCGTCGTCGTGCGGGATGTAGAGGCCATCCAGCTCCAGCGATTTCAGCGTTGCGCGCAAAAGCGGCAGGCTGGCCCGGCCCACTGTGGGGCCGCCGATGACTTCGTATGTCTGTCTCATGATGCTCGACGCTTGAGAAAGAGGGTACTCGCTAGGCGGTACTCTAATCCCAGTCGAGCGACCAAGGGATAGTTCTGGTAACGAAATTTCGTGCGGCCTAACGCGCTGTCCGCGCATAAGTCAGGGTTGACCAGCCATTAAGCCTGCGGCGCCGCACCAGCGTGAGCCCTTGCCCGGCATAAGCTGCGCGCACCTGCGGCTCCTGATGGGTCAGAAGACCGGAAAGGATCACCCGTCCGCCCTTTGCCACCATTTTGGAAAGCTCAGGCGCCAGTCCGACCAGCGGCTTTGCCAGAATGTTGGCCAGCACCAGATCGTAAGGCGCGTGGGCGCGGATCGCCCGGTGCCCTGTACCGCGCGCGTGCATCAGGTTGAGGGCGCGGCCGGCCTCGTTGTTCTTGGCGTTCTCCTTCGCGATGCGAATGGACTCCTTGTCCATATCCGTTCCGAGGGCGAAACTGACGCCGTATTTCACGGCCGCCAGCGCGAGCACGCCTGATCCGGTGCCGACATCCAGCACGCGCGCTGGCCGCCGCCGTTTCAGTTCGAGCGCCAGCGCTTCAAGGCATCCCTTGGTTGTGCCGTGATGGCCTGTGCCGAAGGCTGGACCAGCTTCGATCCACACCGGGATTTTTCCACCCTCGAGATGGGCAAGCTCGTGCCAGCCAGCGACGACGAACGGACCAGCGTGAACTGCCGGCAGACCGGCAAGGCTCACCGCCACCCAATCCTTGTCGTCGAGTTTCTGAACTGCGGCCCGTGCTGAGGGAATCTCACGCTCGATGATTGCGGCTGCTTCCTTGGCGCGGTCCTCGTCGACGCAGAAGGCATCCAGGCTCCAGGAAACCTTCGACGCTTCTTCCACCGAAACAGCGGACGCGGGCGAGGGGTCCATCTCGCTGAGAATATCCGAGAGCTTTTCGGCTTCGGCGCGGGGAAGAAGGCAATGCACGCGATACATGGGCGATCCAATCGGAGAAGCGCGCGCCTTATAGCAGGGCTTGCCCCGGTGTCATCCCGGCTCGGTTTTGCGGCGATAAATGCGGTTCGGGGCGGGCCCGGACACCAAAAGCGGGCCACAAGGCTTGCCGGTGTTGTCGGCGGCAGCATGCCGGAAGGAGCGATCAGTAGCGAAACTCCCTAGCCAAAATGAAAAGCCCCGGACCATGAAGGTCCGGGGCTTTTTATATGATCGCGGCAGCCGCAACTGCCGGCCGTTTCATCGGCTATCGTTGCTGTGGCTTGCGCTCGTCGCGCTTGTCATCAGGCTGGCCCTGCTGCTTGCGGTTCTGATCCTGCTCCGCCTGTTGCTGACCACGTTGGGCATCGTTGTTGCGGTCCCGGTTGGGATCATTGACGTTTGCCGGGTCGCGTTTGTCGTTGGGGTTCTGGTTATTGTCGCGGGGATTGTTGGCCATGATGGCTTTCCTCTTCTGTTGCGTTTCATGTTCGCGCGAAAAGTGTCGTCGGCCCCATCGCGCTTAATAGAAACGTCATGGCGTAGCAGCCGTTCCGCCAAACTGACTCATGTCAGGCACATGGGAACCGAGCCCTAGCTCGAGCGCGCTTTGGGATCGCCATCCGTAGCGCGCTCAGGCGCAGCATGCGTCTTGGTCTTGTTGGGTGTGCGGAACGGCTTGCCTGGGTGATCGGTTCGTGTTGCGGCATCATTCGTCTGATCGCCGGGAACGCGTGGTTCATGTTGCGGAGTTTCACCGGCCTTCGAAGGTTGAGCGACGGCGTGTGGATCTCGTTGCGTTGACATAAGCGTCTCCTTCGGGCGTCGGCCCAGACATGAAAACGAGCGGACCGCGTGACCGGTTCCGCTCGCTTCTGTCGTTGAAAGTGAAGTCTACCGCCTGCGGCCGCCCATCGGTTGGCGATCGCCTTGATCGCTATCGCCAAGGTTTCGCATCGGCAGATTGCTCTCCGGCTGCACGGCTGTGCCGATGTAATTCACGTTCTCGCCAATCGCGCCTTGGGGCGTGTCATTATAAAAGCCATCCGGATCGGAGCCGAAGATGGCGTCGTGGATCGGATGGTTCACGTTGAAATCGATTTCCTGATGACGGGGCATGCGTCTGCACTCCTGCAATATGTGTGTGCAGGATAAACGCCTCAGGATCGCGGTAGTTGCGCTGGCTACTCGTCCGAGCTGGGCCGCGTTGGCGGCAGCGGACGGAGGCCGGCCTTGCGCACAACGCGCGTGGGGGTTGTCGGCGCATGTTGGGGAGCGGCAAGCGCGGCGCGCTCGCGGGCGGCTTTGGCCGGATCGAAGGGCTGGCGGGCGGGAGGCGACTTACGGGTCATCGGACGGGTTCCGGCGCGAAAAGCCAGAGGATTCCGGTAGTCCGCCTACTGCCCATAGCATGCCCCGCGCGTTTCGGGGGAATTAGTTGCAGGTGCGCGATCTACTCGCCCGGATCGGGATCGAGCGGATCCGTCTGGATCGGATCGATATGCGGGACCGGACGCTCGCGCGGATCGCGGCGATTATGGTCGGTGGGCTTGGGGCGCATGTCGAAGGTGCGCTTGTCATCGCGGGGAAGAGCCGGCGCGGCTGGCTTTGCGGCTTCGGGCGGATTGGCGGTGAACTTCTTGTAGATGCGGGCCATGGATCGTCTCCGTGGCGCGAGACCTGAGGCCCATCCCCACACCACACGCGATTGTATATGGGCCCTGGGGCCTGCACATACAATCAGCATTGGAGGGCAACATTGCCCTCGCATCCTTGTCGCAGCGGCCTTTGGACGATTAAACTTGAGCATGATCTTCGATCGCGAACGATTTGCTGCTGACTGTGTCGCTGTTCTTGATGAGAGCGATGCTCAGGGTGCTGTGTCTGAGGTGCTGGCTCGGGCGGTGGCGGATCATGCTGCTGTTTTGAAGGGCATGGGGGAGCCCGGTGAGGCTGGGTTTGATGTGCTTTTGAGTTCGTCCCGGCTCACGATCTTTGCAGCGAAATGGGCGCCTAACATGACGCTGGTTCCGCACAATCATCATATGTGGGCTTTGATCGGGCTTTATACGGGACGTGAAGACAACATGTTCTGGAAGAGAACGGAGCATGGATCAAACGGAAGGAAGATCGTCGCTGGGGGAGCGCGGGCGCTTTTTCCGGGGGATGTGGTGGAGTTGCCCATCGACGTGATTCATTCGGTGACGAATCCGCTGCCGCGATTCACGGCGGGGCTTCATATTTACGGTGGGGATTTCTTCGCCACCGAGAGAAGCCAGTGGAATGCGGAGACGCTGGCGGAAGAAACCACCAATGGCGAGAAGGTGCGCGCGATCTTTGCGCGGGAGAATGAGCGGTATGCGGCCGCGACCTCGCAGGTGAAACCGCAAGGCGCCAGATAATCAGATTTCGAGTGCAAGCAGCCAACAAGGCGGCGGGCCACGCGCGCCGAGCGTGACGCGGCGCGCGCCATCGCGTGCATCGGCGTGCGGGCAGGGCGCGATGATCGCACCCTCAACCCCCTCAACGCGAGTGATCACCAGGTCGTCGCGCAGGCCGAGCGGATTTGCCGACATGGCGCGGCGGATGCGGGCGGCGCGGCGGCGAGCGTCACGCTCGATCGTGGTGAAGCCCGCACACAAGCGCGCATAGCGCTGCATCAGGCTGGACCATGAACGCGCGGCGTGCGGCCGCCAACCTTGCCAGACGCCGACGCCGCGAATGCTGCTGCGACGCAGGCCCAGCAGCTCGACCGTGCGGCAGGCGATGATGATGTTGAGCCAGTATTCGCCGAAGGCGATCGCGCCCTCGACCGTGCGGCGCCCGCTGGCGCTGTCGCGCAGGTCTGGCAGGAGGTCTGGATTGTTCAGCGTCTCATCGAACCGGCGCAGCCAGGCGAGCACGGGTTCGAGCACCCGCACGAGCGCGCCGAGCGGGAAAAAGATCGCCGAGATGAGGAACCAGACCTGTCTCATGCGCGCAGTATCGCGCGAAAGGCGCGGGGTGCGGGGTGGTGGTTACGCCTGTCTACGGGCGCGCGCGAAAAAACCGTTGCACGCCAATGCAGGCCCGCGTCGCGGCCCCGCACGAGCGGCGCCGGATTCCGCGGAATTGAGATGGCCTGCGACAGTTCATGAAATGAAGATTGCAGCCAGATGAACTCTTCGCCCGCAGGGAACGGCGCGCTCGCACGCTCCGTTGATGAGGGATAGGATGGCGCTTATGGAAAACGAAGTTTCGCATCCGATGAACAGCCCCACGCCGATCCTGATGGTGGTCGCAGGGCTCGCTGTGCTGGTTCTTGGCAGCCTGTTCGTGACCGGTCTTGTCTGGGAAGCAGGCGGACCGGCGACAGTCTCCACCAGCCACGCCTCTGCGCCGCCTGCCGCTGCGCCAGCGACGACGCCTCACGGCTGATCCGCGTTGGATCCCGGCCTTCGCCGGGACAAGCGGAGAGGTGGCGTGCGCCGAATGGAGCGCTGCGCTACTCGCCGCGTCCGCGCTGCTCTTCGAGTTCGCGCAGCGTCTGCTCGTAACGCTCAAGCTGCTGGCGCATGCCGGCGACTGTCGACGGCATCTCCGCCGCGCCGCCGCTTTTCGGTCCCCAGATCGGAGACTTCACCGCGACATTCTTCGCCGGCTCCCCCAACGCAATCGCTTCGTTCAACCGCTCGATCTGGGCGAGATGCCAGTCGATATCGTCTTCGAGTTTTTTGGCCATGGGTGAGAGGGCGCTTGATTGGGGCGGATAGCAATGGGCGCCTGTCCGTTACGCTGCGCGCAAAGCCCGTTTCACCGCTTCGGGGTTGGTTTCGATGACGCGCAACAGGGTCTGCGCGGCCAGATCGGGCGTGCGCAGGTTCTGCTCCCATGCACGCACGGCTGCTACGGCGAGGCCGAACTCCGCAGCGAACTTGTCCTGCGAGAGGCCGGTGGCCTTGCGCACGGCGGCAACATCAACCGGTTTGCGCACGACAAGACCGGGCACGCTTTCGCCACGCAGATGGGCGAGGCCCTCGCGCAGGCCGGCGATGGCGCTCTGACCGACGGTTGGCGTCTTCGCGCGCTTTGCAGCCCGGCGCGGACGGGGGGTGGGTTTGCCCTTCACTGTAATCTCCATCCTATTCCTGCTTACGGCGAGCTTCCGCCTTCAGCTCCTTCATCAGTTGCGCCATCTCGTTGACTTCCGCCTTCGAGACGTTGCCGCGCTGGTTCTTGCCGTAGGCTGTGACCAGCAGCACAGCGACCGTGTCTGACACATAGGCCGTCAGCACACGCCAGCCACCGCTCTTGCCCCCGCCAGGCTTCGCGATGCGCACCTTGCGGACGCCGCCCGATCCCTTGATGAGATCGCCAGCCTGCGGGTTTGTGGCGATATAATTGACCACCGCCACACGATCATCGTCCGTCATCCCCGCGCGCTCAGCCGCGGCGAGATAGGCCGGTGTCTCGATGACCTCGTGAAGCGGCCTCATACAATGTCATATACGACATTGTCGCATAGAAGGCAAGGGTCGGTAAAAATGCATCGCTCGACGTGCGGGTGCGGAAGTGATGTATTACGCTCTGCTCAACGCGACCAGCAGCCTACTCGATCATGCAAGCAAACTCGACCCAAGATTCTCCAACGCTGCCTGGGACCGTTTCTCGATAATTCAACGAAGCCTCCGGAACAGAGTTACTGTCTTTAACTGTGCCGTCTGCATTGTATTCATATCGGGCCGCGGTAGCGATGTAGCCGCTGCTGCAATCGATCAACAGTTTTGAGACACTATGCCCTTTGGCCGTATCCATGATCTCGAACTCAGCCTCCTCACCCAGCCATTTTCCAGACTTGGTGATGAAGGGTTTCGTTTCGGTCCAAACTGTCACTTTGTCTTTCGCGCGCGAAAATCTAGTGGGAAGCATATGTGTGACCGATGTATTCGAGTTCGACATATATAGGTCATTCGGCCCGTCCGATGCGCTAGGCTTCATGGCACACAGAGCTTCAATCGACCTAACTAGTTTCTCGGCCGTTTCGGCAGTGAGCCCAAACTTATCAGCTCGAAATACATCGCTGATTTGTTCTTTGTAGCCAGCGAACAAAACAGAATCGCCAATCCTCTTGCCCGGATATTCTCGGGTGTCTTTTTCATCCACCTCTCCGAATGAGGACGGAGAAAGCAACAGATTCCGACCGCAAACATACTGCATGGCCCGATCGTACTTGAAGGTTCCAAACTGGGATGAGATTCGAATTTCGCGAAGGTTTCGCCACGCTCCGCCAGCATATGAAATCTCGACGGCCGAATCGGCACTGAATTTGTGGTACCAAAGGCTTTTGAGCGATTGGCCACTGGATGGCTGAGCTAGGCACACAGCCAGCAATGCTAACACCAATAGGCGCATCGATTCCCCCCGGAGACGCTCGCACTACCTCCTTATACGATGTTCAGCTCGATTCACCAGTGTGCCTTCGAGTTTCCAGCAGCGCGCAAAATGGCAAAAGAATTCGGCCGCGCCGCTTCATCGAAGCAGCGCGGCCGTTGTGCAGAGCGTGGCTGAGGCCTAGCGGCGGCGGCCGCCGCCGGGTTGGAAGTCGCCCTGGTCGCTGTCGCCGATGTGGCGGAGCGGCTGGTTGGTGTCGAGCTGGACGGCGGGGAAGCCGAGATTGACGTTGGCGCCGATCGCGCCCTTCGGCGTGTCGTTCACCACGCCATCCGGCGCGTGGCCGAACACCTCTTCATGCAGGGGAGCGTCGACATGCTCTTCGAGCGAGTCCGAGGCGGTATGCTTGTGCGGTTCCTTGGGATCGTGCGTCATGGGTGCAGCTCCTGTCCTGTGGATAGTCTCTACCCAAAATAAGGGGGCGGGAAGGGGCTTTTCAGGGGGCGGGCAGGTTTATCCTTGCGATGTAATTTTGGCGTCAGACGCGCTTCACGAAGCTTTCGACCACCTTCTTTATGCCCGCCTTCTCGAAATTGACGGTGAGCTTTGCGCCCTCGATATCGACGACGCGGCCATAGCCGAACTTGTCGTGGAAGATGCGCGCGCCCATGGCGATTCCGCCTGCGGCCGCTGGGTCTGACGAGGCAAGCATGTCGCCCGGCGTGCGGCCGCGTTGCAGGGGGCGGCCATCCGAGCTTTCGGCGCGGAAGGCGCGGCCTTCAATGTCTGGCGGGCGGGTGGCGCCGCGTTGAGCGGAGGCAGCCTGGGCGCGGCGCCAGCCGGGGGTGTCGTAGCCGCCCCTGGCGCCGCCTTCGTCGAGATTGGAGCCGCGCGTGGGCATGCCGCTGCGGGGCTGGTCCCACTGGGACTTCACCTCTGTGCCGTAGAAGCCGCCGCCGGGGGCGACGTAGCCGGTCTCGCTGACGGCATCGACATGCTGGGGGGGGAGTTCGTCGATGAAGCGGGAGGGGAGCACGGAGGTCCAGCGGCCGTAGATCTGGCGGTTGGCGGCGAAGGAGAGGTAGGCGCGCTCGCGGGCGCGGGTGATGCCGACATAGGCGAGGCGGCGTTCTTCCTCGAGGCCCTTGGCGCCTTGCTCATCCAGCGAACGCCGGGAAGGGAAGACTTCCTCCTCCCAGCCCGGCAGGAAGACCATCGGCCATTCGAGGCCCTTGGCGGAGTGGAGGGTGAGGATCTGGACCTGATCCTCCGAGCCCTTGCCCTCGGCATTGTCCATCACGAGTTCGACGTGTTCGAGGAAGGCGTTGAGCGTGTCGAACGCACCCATCGCGCGGACGAGTTCCTTCAGGTTGTCGAGGCGGGTCTGCGACTGCGGGGATTTGTCGGCCTGCAGCATGTCTGTGTAGCCGCTCTCCTCGAGGATGATTTCGAGGAGGCGCGGGTGTTCGGTCGTGCCGGCCTGGGCGCGCCAGCGTTCCATGTCGAGGATGAAGCGGCGGACGCCGGTGCGGCCGGGGCCCTTGATGTTCTCGGAGCGGATCTCGATCTCGGCCGCGCGCGTGAGATAGGTGTTCATGCTCCGCGCGACGACGTGGAGTTTCTGCACGGTGGTGTCGCCCACGCCGCGCTTGGGCTGGTTGACGACGCGCTCGAAGGCGAGGTCGTCGGCTTCGGAGCGGATGAGGCGGAGATAGGCCATGGCGTCGCGGATCTCGGCGCGCTCGAAGAAGCGCGGGCCGCCGATGACGCGATAGGGCGTGCCGGTGACGATGAAGCGCTCCTCGAAGGCGCGCATCTGCCACGACGCGCGGACGAGCACGGCGCACTGGTCGTAGCGGCGGCCTGACTGGCGCCATGAGTCGATATCGTCGGAGATGAGGCGGGCTTCCTGTTCGCCATCCCAGACGCCGCGGGCCTTCACGAGATCGCCTGCGCCTGCATCCGTGCGCAGCGTCTTGCCGAGGCGCGAGGCGTTCTGTGCGATGACGTGGGACGCTGCGGCGAGGATGTGCGCGGTGGAGCGGTAGTTCTGCTCGAGGCGGATGACTTTCGATCCGGGGAAGTCACGCTCGAAGCGAAGGATGTTCTCAACCTCCGCGCCGCGCCAGCCATAGATTGACTGGTCGTCATCGCCCACGCAGCAGATGTTGTTGTTGCCCTGCGCCAGCAGGCGCAGCCAGAGATACTGCGCGACGTTGGTGTCCTGGTATTCGTCGACCAGCAGGTATTTGAACTTGGCGTGGTAGTCGGCGAGCACTTCGGGGTGCTCGGTGAAGATGCGGATGGTGTGGAGCAGCAGGTCGCCGAAATCGACCGCGTTCAGCGTGGCGAGCCGGTTCTGGTAGATCTCGTACAGCTTCTTGCCTTTGCCTTCCGCGAACTGGCGCGCCTCGTCGTGCGGCAGTTTCTCCGGCCAGATGGCGCGGTTCTTCCAGCCGTCGATCAGCGAGGCGAGATAGCGCGGCGTCCAGCGCTTCTGGTCGATGCCTTCGGCGTCGAGGATCTGGCGGATCAGGCGCAGCTGGTCGTCGGTGTCGAGCACGGTGAAGCCGGACTTCAGCTTCACCAGCTCCGCATGGCGGCGGAGGATCTGCGCCGAGACGGAGTGGAAGGTGCCGAACCAGCGCAGGCCCTCTCCATCAGGGCCAATGAGGGCAAGCGTGCGCTCGCGCATTTCGCGCGCGGCCTTGTTGGTGAAGGTGACGACCAGCATCTGCGACGGCCACGCCTTGCGCTGCGCCAGGATGTGGGCGACGCGCGTGGTTAGCACGCGGGTCTTGCCAGTGCCGGCGCCGGCGAGCACGAGCAGCGGCCCTTCGGTGGACATCACCGCTTCGCGCTGTTCCGCGTTGAGGCCCTTCAGATAGCCGGCGTTAGGATCCGCCGCGCGCTGCGGGCGAAGGGCGGCGGCGCGCTGCGAGATGGGGCGGGTGTCGACCTCCAGCTCCGGCTCGGCATAGTGGCTGTCGCCCGCATCATCGCCTCTCTCCTCAGGGAGAGGCGGCTCCTCCTCGTCGGGAAGCTGGAAGAAGGACAGGGGCGGGGCGGCGCCTTCCGCAATAGGTTCGTCATCGTCCGAACCGGGTTCGCGGGCGGGGCCGCCGGCGAGGGGTTCGTCGTCAGGGAAGGGGATGTCGGAAGGATCGCGGGAATCGGTCATTCCGCGCTGATCTGGCTGGGGTTTTCCCTTTGCGCAAGGGCAGTACTGTAGGCCGTTGATTTACGGTTTGTTCTCGTCGGTTTTCTGCATCAGCCGGGTGGGCAAACATCCGCTTCACGAATGTGCAGGGCCTGGAGAAGCGCGTCGGGCGCGAACTGGGAAGAGCCAAACGCCTCGGCGCGCCGCGTAGCTACAGCCTGAATTAGCTCGCGGACCTGCTGGCAGTCGGTCAGGTTCGGGACCAGGCCGGTCAAAAGCCTGGCCGCTTCAATCCGGGTGTACTGGAAGGTGTCGCGGAGCGAGCTGAAGATGATGCGGTCGAGCATGTCGACGACCTCGTAAGTCGAGCCGATCTCGGTCGCGAACTTCATGAGCGCGAATTTGAAATCCTTGAGGCCGGAACGCGAGCGAAGGGCAGCCATGATCTCGACGAGGTCGCCAACCAAAACCGTGTGGCTTCCCGAGCTGTGCTCGTTTTTCACGGCGTCCAGGGTGCGGTACAGCTCCAGTTCGCTGCCGTGGCTGCTGGCGATGCGTTCCAGCACGATCACCGCCTTGTCGAGGTTTTCGCCAGCCTCGTTGAAGATCGTCTCGATGAAGGTGCGTTCGCGGCTGCTTGTCGAGCTGAAGTAGATTTCCTTCAAGCGCTCGCGATCATAGCGACGAAAATTCAGGTTCCCCTTGAACCAGTCGACGCGAGGCCGATTCAGGGCTCGCTTGATCTCTTCCTTCTCCACGAGCTCGTCGAGACGGTTGATGTGGCCAGCGGCGAAGAGCGCCTTTTGTTGCCGGTTCCGTGTCGCGATGGCGATCGCCTGCAGCAAGGAAGCGATGAGTACGAGATCGACGGCAATGCGGGCGGCGAAGACGGCGTGCATCCCCATCGGGCCGTTCGGGTGCAACAGGTCGTCACCGGGTTGCAGCTTATAAATGTCGGCCCAGTCGATGACGGGCAGCGCCTTGGCCAGTTCGAAGCCGTAATAGCCCAGCCAAAGATCGAGATTGCCTTTGGCCGCGTCCGTCTGGGCGACAAAGAGCTTCAAGTTGAAGAGGCCCTTGTCAGCCTGCATGAGCGCGATTGGTATGATCACGAGGACGAACACAAACCCAAGCAGCGTTTCGTCCCGGAAGTCTTCGCGGAAACCAACCTTGATTGGCGCGTCCGGATTGAAGCGCGTGATTGAAGCGAGGTTGCGATCATCTTCGACCCAGCTCCAAAGGCGTGAAACGGAGAGGGCCAGCAGCAGGCCGATGGCGGCGGGAATGAGCCCGATTGGCGCGGGCAGGTTCCAGGCGAGAACGGCCAACGTGAGCATCGTGCCCGCGAGCACGAAATAGCGGCTGCCCATATGGCGATGCTCCATACCAGCCGCGTGTGCGCCGATGCGGACGAGGACGGCATCGATGGCGTTGTAGAAATTCGCGAGGCCGCTGACGCGACGCGAGAATCCCCGAACCGCCCTGCTGGCGATGCGGATAGGAGCGGCTTCGGCAATCCAATCGAGGAAGATAACGATAGCGAAGAGGCTGATAACGCCGGCGGCGATCGTCACCCCAACGCCGTTGCGCAGGCCCATGCCGTCGCCAAGGCTACCTGCGAACCATGCCAAGGCCACGATTCCAAGCACGACGACTGTGGCGACAAAGGCGCCGAGCGCTTCCGCGTCGTCCTGCTCCTGCGCGCGTTTCGACAACTCAGCGGCGCGCTGTTGCGCGGCCTTGTCGCCTTGCTGGCGTTTGCGCACGGCGTCGGCTTCGCGCGCATCGATCTCGCGTTGCTTGAAATCCGTGAAGCGAGCCGCATTCCAGATGCGAGGGATGAAGGCGACGACGACGAAGGTGAACAATGCGATCAGAGGAAAGACTTGTGGGGCGCCGTCTGCCGCTTCGAAGATGTGGAGGTGATTGGTTCGGTCAGCCAGCGCGACGACGGAGGCAATGGCAAGCACGAGCAGCGTGGACAGGGGCACGGTGAGCTTTGGGCCAAGGCCCATGTTGTCGCTGGAGTCGAGCGACAGGAGCAGGATCGGCAGGACGAAGAGCGCGGACGCGGCGGCGAACCATGCGATGGCGTCGGGCGTCACCAGGACAGCGCCGACGAAGAAATGCCAGACGAGTACGCCTGCCAGCACAAGGCCGATGCTGCCGGCGCAAATCGTCAAGAGCCCATTCCGGGTACGCGTCAGCCAGTTGGCGGCGGTCGCTTCCCCGCGCTGTTCGGAAATAGTGTCGGCAAGCCCGACTCGCGGACTACCCGAAAACCCCTCAGCCATATTCGCCCCCCGGCGTCTTTTATCGTCGTGTTGGGGCTTCACTAGCCCGAACACGACGAGGACGCGAGTCGGGGGAGGTCTTGAAGTCGGAGAATCTCCCAGGGCGCTTTTGCTTGAGCGATGCACCAGTCAGGCTGAGCACAAATTGCCGATTCCGCACCACTGGCGCGACCAACATCGGACGAGGTGTTGAGGCGGGCGTTGGAGTCGGCTCGTCGCAATAGTCGTTCATGAGGGATGTGTGCTGCTTGGGGAGCGCGATCTCCGGTCCGTTCTCAGGCCGCCAGCGCCCGCCACGCGACATAAACAGCTACGACAATGATCAACCCTGCAAACAGCATGCGGGCGACGGTGGCGCGTGTGGCGAGGCGTTGGGCGGCGAAGAGGCCTGCCAGGCCGCCGGCGGCGCCGCCGAGCAGGAGTAGGCCGGCTAGAGGCCAGTCGACCTGGCCGGAGAGCGCGTAGTTTGCGGAGGTGGCAGCGCCGAAGAGGGCGACGGACAGGAGGGATGAGGCTGTGGCGTTCGCCATCGTCATGCCGGTGGCGAGCATCAGGCCGGGTACTATCAGGAAGCCGCCGCCTATGCCGAAGAAACCTGCGGCGAGGCCTGTGAGCAGGCCAAGCGGGGCAAGGCGGGCGACGAGCTTCATGCTGATGTGGACGTTGGGGTCGCCTTCGCTTTTCGGCTTGCGGAACATGGAGAGGCCGATCGCAGCCATGGCGAGAGCGAAGGCGAACAGCAGGTGCTGGCCGCTGATCAGCTTGGCGAGGCTGGAGCCGGCGAAGGAGCCTGCAAGGCCGGCGAGCGCGAAGACTGTGGCGCAGGGCCATTTGATGCGGCCGCGGCGCCAGTGTCCGGCGAGGTTGAGCGTGGCGTTGGCGGCGACGGCTGCGCTGGCCGTTCCGATGGCGACGTGAGCGTCCGTCACGCCGCCGAGATAGAGCAGAACGGGAGCGGCGAGCACCGATCCGCCACCGCCGAACACGGCGAGGAGGAAGCCGACAATGGCGCCGCCGAGCACGATCGCGATAGTTGGGGCGATGGCGGGATCGAAGGGCATCGGTGCGCCTTAAGCGGCCTTGCGGTTCCAGGGCATGACGGCGAGCATCTTCGCCATACCGCACCAGCCGGTGGAGCCAGCGAAGACGAGGCCGGCGCCGATGAAGGCGGAGAGCCAGATGAAGGCCGGGTTCACCGTGGCGGCGAGGATGGCGCCGGCGACGACGATTGAGCCGGCGGTGATCTGGACTTGGCGCATGATCTCAAGCGGTGCCTTGCGGTCTGCACGGGTGGCGAGGCCGGCTTTCTTCCAGCCATCGAGGCCGCCATCGAGAACGTAGGCGGGCTCGCCGACATGGGCGGCGAGGCGGTCGCAGTTCGAGTTGGTGCGCATGCCGGTTCGGCACGTGAAGGCGACCGGCGTTGTGCCGCGCAGCGCGACGTGGCCGGCTTCTAGGCGCGAGAGCGGGAGGGAGACGGCGCCGTCAATGTGTTCGCGGGCGTATTCGTCGGGCTCGCGGATGTCGATCAGGGTGAGCTCGCGCAATTTGAGTTTGCGGGCGAGCGACTGGGCGTCGATGGGGGTCAAGGCGGTCATTCTATTTCTTCTTTCGGGCGGGCTTGTCGGGGCAGAAAATGGCGGCGAGGGTTTCGATGACCTTCACCGCGGCTGGATCAGCGATGCGGTAGAAGATGGTCTGCGCCTCGCGGCGGTTGGCGAGGACGCCGGCTTCGCGCAGCACGGCGAGGTGTTGCGATAGCGCCGACTGCGAGAGGCCCAGCGGCTTTTGCAGTGCGCCGGCGGGGAGTTCGGCATCGCCAAGCTGGCAGAGGATCATCAAGCGCTTCTCGTTTCCGAGCGTGCGGAGAAGACCCGCGGCCTTGCCGGCGCTGGCTTCGAAATCGGCGAGGGAGAAGGTGCTGAGGTTCATCATGGGGTCTATATATTAGGTCTTGCTAATTTAGCAAGTCCTAATATATGAATTCCCAGGTCGGCAGATGAAGGAGGCAGCGATGCCCGGAATTGAAGGCTTCTTTGACAAGGTTACCTCCACAGCATCCTTCCTTGTCTGGGACCCCGTGACGCGAGACGCCGTGATTATCGACGCGGTTCTGGATTTCGATCCTGCGACCGGCAAGCTGGGAACCAGATCGGCCGATGCCGTGCTCGCGCGTGCGAATGCCCTGGGTCTTAAAGTGATCTGGGCGCTGGAAACGCATGCGCATGCGGATCATCTTTCGGCCGCCAATCATATTCGCGAGCTTACCGGCGCGCGCATCGGCATAGGATCGCGTATAACGGAGGTGCAGACGCAGTTCCGCGCGATGTTTGGCGCGCCCGAGGCGGAGACAGAAGGCGCGGTGTTCGATCGATTGTTCGGCGATGGTGACACGTTCCGGATAGGTGAGGTCGAAGCGCGCGTGATGCATACGCCAGGGCACACACCGGCCTGTGTGACCTATGTAATTGAGGGCGCGGCGTTCGTAGGCGATACACTCTTCATGCCGGACTATGGCACGGCGCGCGCTGACTTTCCCGGCGGCGATGCGGCGGCGCTCTATCATTCCATCCGCGCGATCCTGGCGCTGCCGGAGGAGACGCGCGTGTTCGTCGGGCATGATTACCTGCCGGCGGGGCGGGATACGCCCGCCTGGGAAACCACGGTTGCCGAACAGCGCGCGTCCAACATCCATATCCACGACGGCGTGAGCGAAGAGGCTTTCGTCGCCCTACGGAATTCACGCGACAAGACGCTGGCGGCGCCAAAGCTGATCTTGCCGTCGCTGCAGGTCAATATTCGTGGCGGAGCCTTGCCAAAGCCGGAGACAGACGGACGCATTTATCTGAAAACGCCGGTGAGTGTCACATAACGGCGGTCGCGACCGCTGCTCACCGCGCAGTGATGCGTCGCGGCATTGCTACGGCATAGGCGTGGTGCCACCTTCCGCCTCGGGAACGGACGCTTGAGACGTCATCCAAGGGAGAGATCATCGTGAGGAAGTTTCTAGCGCTTTTGGCGCTTAGCGTGGCCGCGGGCGCAGGTGGCGCGCATGCGCAGAAGGTGGCGGACCTTGGGATGGCGGGGCTGGACCCGAAGTCTGGCGGGGCGCCGAAACAGGTGGTGATCTTCTTCCACGGCTATACCCAGCGCGGCATGGCGATGAAGCCGCTGGCGGATACGCTGGCCAAGCGGCTGCCGGATGCGGCGTTCATCTTCAATGACGGTCCGCTGAGCGTGAATGACGGCAAGAGCTGGTATGTGCTGCGCGGGGAAGACACGGAGAACACCAAGGGCGCGGTGAAGAAGCTGGCGGTCGATACGGTGACGAAGGTTTCCGAGGGGCTGAAGGTGCCGCACGACAAGATCGTGGTGGTGGGCTTCAGCCAGGGCGGCGGCGTGGCGTTTGATGCGGGCTCGTGCTCGACGCCGGACGTGAAGGCGGTGGTGTCGCTGGCTGGGATTCTGGCCAATGGCGATTGCACGAAGGAAGCGGCGGGCAAGCCCGCGGACGTGCTGATCGTGTACAATGACGGCGATCCGACCGTGAAGCCGGAGCGCATCGCGGCGTTCCAGGAACAGCTGACGAAGGATGGCTACGCCTCGAAGCTGGAGACATTCGCCGGCACGACCCACTGGCCGGCGCCGGAAGGCCTGATCCGGGCGCAGAATTTCATCGTTGAGCAGCTGGGCGGGAAGTAGGTTCGGCGGACTGGTATGAGTTGAGAGTCGCGGGTTCGCTTTGGCGGGCCCGCGATTTTCGTTTTGGCGGGGGTGGTTTCGTGGCGGAAGGCGGCGCGCAGATTTCCGGCGCCGGGCGCCCGGGCGATGGGCGCCTGTTTGTTTTCCACTGATGTGAGGGGCGGGGGTGGCTGCGTGGGCGTTCGTGGCGGCTAGAGTTGCGGTGCGTCGTGCGCGCGTTCGCAACAAGTTTTCCGGGGCTGGCTATGGGTCTGTTTTCGTTTCTGACGGGCGGGAAGAAGAAAGAGGCCAAGGCTGCACCAGTGACGGCAGCGCCGGTTGCCGTGAAGCCAACTGTTGCGGAGGCGAAAGCGGAAGTGGCTCTGGCCAAGGCGATCGCGCCGATCGTTGTGCCTGAGCCAGTGAAGGTGGCGGCGACGGGCGTGGCGCAGGCGAAGCTTCGCATGAAGCTGGCGGCGTCTCTGCGGGCGGGACAGCACGCAGTGGCGTATGAAGCGGCGACTGGGCTGGCGGACATTCAGGTGAAAGCCGGCCGCCCGACAGTGGCGCGCGTTTGGCAGGTGCAGGCCGAGCGGATCAAGGCAGGGATGGCGGCGTAGGTCGCGTCGAGTCTCCTCACGCGCAAGTGGCAGCAATCGTGGCGCATGATTGCCAATGTGCTGCATGTTCGGCGCAATTCCGTTGACGTTCACATCCGGCAGCGCACGCTGATGAAGCGGGGCAAGGAGTCGGTATGACGACGGAGTTCGAACGCAGGCTGCAGGGCGCAACCCTTCTGACGGCGGAAGTGCTGTACTACATGCCGGATCATCCAAGGTTGCTGCAGACATTCATGTGGCAGTTGCTGGACGAGGCGCCGCGCTATCCGCGGCTTGCCGCGTTTCTCGATCACTGGCGGTGTGAGATCGAAACGGTGATCCATTCCGTGCGCGTGGCGTCCGGCGAGCCGCTATCGCCGCAGGGATGGCGCAAGGTGGACAGCCTGATCAGGATGCACTGAGGCGGCGGCGCTCAATCGTTCTGGAAGATCTTCTCGATCGGCAGGCCGAACAGTTCGGAGATCTTGAAGGCCAGCGGGAGCGAGGGGTCGTACTTGCCGTTCTCGATCGCGTTGACGGAGTTGCGCGAGACGTCGAGGTGCGCCGCCAGATCGGCCTGGGTCCAGCCGCGTTCGGTGCGCAGCGTGCGGATGCGGTTCTTCATGACCGCCTCACTGCTTGGTCACGTGCCAGCCGACCCAGCAGACCAGGAAGCCGACAAGCTGCCCAAGCACGATCCAGATAGCGCCAAGGACGATGGCGGGAGCTGCGGGGTGGGGCGGGCGCTCTGATCCGCCAAGCGCACTTTCGATAAGGCCGAGCAGCGGATCAAGCACGTCGGGTTGCAGGATCAGGGGCAGGAGAGCGAGGGATCCCAGCAGGCCAAACAGTCCGCCGAACACCCAGGAGAATTTCTGCGCAGCTCGCTCGAATTCATCCTGCCGGCGCCACGCGCCCAGCGAGAATGCAGCAAGCCATGCGGCGGATGCGTAACCAAGCAAGAGGCCTATCGTGCCGCCTGTGGCGAACGCGACGCCAAGCAGGAGCCAGAAGCCTATGGCGGCGAGCAGACGCCAGGAGCGGGCGGAGAGGCGGTTCATATGTGTGTGCCCTCCGTCTAATAGCGCTGAGCTTCGATGCCGCGAAGCTTCAGTCGTTTCTGCAGGCTATCGCGGCCGACAAGATGGAGTGCGCCAACCGCAACAAACGATACGCCTGATCCGGTGAGTCTCTTCTCGATCATCGCGGCCCAGCTCTCGTTCCGTTCGCGCAGCAGCCAATCCACATTGTTGGCGTTGGGCGCCAGGTACATCAGCGATACCAAAGCTTCGGTCATATGCGTTTCACCACGCACCCAACTGATGTAGGCAAGATCAGATGTGCGTTTGATCCTGGCCTGAAGGGCGGTGTCGGTTTTCAGGCGCCAGCGCAACTCTTCAAGTTGTTCTTCCGCCGACATCTCGAACATGTCGGAAACCTGGAATTCAAGCGTTTCGAGACCTTTTATGCTGTCGCCTTGATCGCGTGCGAGACGCGCAAGCACACGATCGATCCCGTTCCTGCCGCGGTATCCCACGCCAAGGTCGTGTGCGCGGTCGATGGCGTAGACAGCGTACCAGCCTTTCATGCTGTCGATCTTCGCAGCGATATCGGGCGGCGTTTCAGCTTCGGCGATCGCGGCGGCGAGGCGAATGCGTTCATCCTCGGTCAGCTGTGAAGACAGTGGCTGGCCGGTTGACGCCAGCTTGTCGGCATAGGTTCGCAGCAGCTTTGCGTTGAGCCCTTCAGGATCGCCGACCTCTGCGAGTTCAAGCCAGAGTTCCGTGGCTTCGGTCAGTGCCGTATCCAGTTTCTCGCTGCGCCATTGAACGTCGTCCGGGAGGAGGTGGACGGTGCCTGTGATGTAGATGGTCGAGTCTGCATCGCGGATCACCCACATCGGCAGTCCGGAAGCCGGCGCTTGCGCCAGCGCGGGGGCGGCGTTGGCGAGCAGGCAGCCCGCAAGCGCGAGAAAGGCGTGCCGCATGCGAATCTGGATAGCTGGCATGACGCCCCCTCTCATCTGCGTACCGAGCGCCTTCGGCGATGACAAGCAAACTTGTCGCCAAACTCGTTGAGCGTCAATGGGGCGACAGCGTGTGATGAGTGTGCGTTCGTCCTTCAGAGCGCCTGCTTTGCGGGCTCCTCAGGACGAACGTCAAACTGAATCGGGCTCGATCGCTCGCTAGTTCAGCTTCAGGTTTTTCAGCGCCGCGAACGGGTTGCTTGAGTCATCCGACTTGGCGGGCGCCGCCGACATTACGGGCTTGCCTTGCGGGGCTTTGCCTTGCTGTCTCGGTTCGGGGCGGCCGCTCGCGCCCTGTGTGCCCGAGACTTCGCGCTTCATCGAGAGGGCGATGCGCTTGCGGTCGGCGTCGACTTCCTTGACGCGCACCGAGACGACCTGACCGGCCTTCACCACATCGCTGGGGTCCTTCACGAAGGTGTCGGACATTTCGGAGATGTGGACGAGGCCGTCCTGGTGGACGCCGATGTCCACGAAGCAACCGAACGCCGTGACGTTTGTCACCGTGCCTTCGAGCTTCATGCCGACTTTGAGGTCGGAGATTTTCTCGATGCCGTCGGCGAAGGTGGCGGTCTTGAATTCCGGGCGCGGGTCGCGGCCGGGCTTCACGAGTTCGGCGATGATGTCGGTGACGGTCGGCACGCCGAAGGTTTCGTCGGCGAAGTCCTTCGGATTCAGCGTCGCGAGGAACGCCTTGTCGCCGATGATGCTCTTCAGCGGGCGGCCGGATTTTTCAGCGATGCGTTCGACCACCGGATAGGCTTCCGGGTGGACGGCGGAGGCGTCGAGCGGGTTCTTGCCGTCCATGATGCGCAGGAAGCCGGCCGCCTGTTCATAGGCTTTCGGTCCCATACGCGGGACTTTCTTGAGGCCGGTGCGCGCCTTGAACGGGCCGTTCTCGTCGCGATAGGTGACGATGTTGGCGGCGACCGCGCTGTTGAGGCCCGACACGCGGGCGAGCAGCGGCGCGGAAGCCGTATTCACGTCCACGCCGACAGCGTTCACGCAGGTTTCGACAACTGCATCGAGCGAACGGGCGAGGGCGTTCTGGTCAACGTCGTGCTGGTATTGGCCGACGCCGATGGCTTTTGGTTCGATCTTCACGAGTTCTGCCAGCGGGTCCTGCAGGCGCCGGGCGATCGAGACGGCGCCGCGGATCGACACGTCGAGGTCGGGGAATTCTTTCGCCGCGAGTTCGGAGGCCGAATAGACGGACGCGCCGGCTTCCGAGACCATGACGCGTGTGAGCTTGAGGTCCGGCATCTTGGCCGAGAGTTCAGCAACGAGCTTGTCCGTCTCGCGGCTTGCTGTGCCGTTGCCCACAGAGACGAGTTCGACGCCGTGCTTCTTGGCGAGGACAGCGAGGGTCGCGAGCGAGCCGTTCCAGTCTTTCCTCGGTTCGTGCGGATAGATGGTGGTCGTCTCGAGCAGCTTGCCCGTGGCGTCTACGACAGCGACCTTGCAGCCTGTGCGGATGCCGGGGTCAACGCCCATCACCACTTTCGGACCGGCGGGAGCGGCGAGCAGAAGATCGTGCATGTTGCGCGAGAAGACGCGGATGGCTTCGTTATCCGAGCGTTCCTTCACGCGGTCGATGAGGTCGTTGTGCGTCGAGCCGGAGAGGCGGGTCTTCCACGCCTGGCGTGCGGTTTCCGCGAGCCACTGGTCAGACGGGCGGCCACGGTCCGCGATATTGAACGACGACATGATCGATGTGACGGCGGGGTGGCGCGTCTTTTCGTCGTGCGGCAGGTCGAGATCAATCTTAAGGATGCCTTCCTTTTCGCCGCGCAGCAGGGCGAGGGCGCGGTGGGACGGCATGTTGGCGATCGGCTCGTCGAATTCGAAATAGTCGGAGAACTTGGCGCCTTCGGCTTCCTTGCCCTTCACGAGGCCGGACGAGAGCTTGCCGCCGCTCCACACTTTCTCGCGGATCGCGCCGACGATGGCGGGCGCTTCCGACATGCGTTCGATCAGGATGCTGCGCGCACCTTCGAGGGCAGCTTCCGAGCTTTCAACGCCCTTGTCGGCAGCGAGATATTTGAGCGCTTCAGCGACCGGATCGAGGCTGGGGTTCGCAAGAAGACGATCGGCTAGCGGCTCGAGGCCGGCTTCCTTCGCGATCGACGCCTTGGTGCGGCGCTTGGGACGGTAGGGCGCGTAGAGATCTTCGAGCTCGACCTTGGTGGTTGCAGCTCGGATCTGCTTTTCCAGTTCCGGCGTCAGCTTGCCTTGCTCGCCGATGGAGCGGAGCACGACTTCGCGGCGATCTGCGAGAATGATGAGGTATTCGAGGCGCTCGGCCAGCGTGCGCAGCTGCGTGTCGTCGAGACCGCCCGTGCGTTCTTTCCGGTAGCGCGCGATGAAGGGAACGGATGCGCCTTCATCGATCAGCTGGATCGTGGCGGCTACCTGGCCTTCGCCGACCCCTAACTCCTTTGCGATGATGCGGGCGATTTCGGCGATGGTGCGTGGATCTTTGCCGGACATATCAGAACCTCATCTCGCAGTTTTTCGGGTCAGTGCTTTTTGGGTCAGTGCGGGCGGCAAGCTATGGGTAGCCGCCGCCGGTGTCACGGTGTGGCGCGGCAATGGTTAGCGAGTGGTTAGGCGAGGGGTTTTCCCACAGGATTGGGTGAGTTTTGTGAGTGCGCCCTCATCCTGAGCAGGCCCGGAGGGCCGACCGTCGAAGGATGCGGGCATGCTCACCAGCTTGACCAATTGCGGCGCGGGCGTCGTCTAGAACTGCTGCTTCTTTGTCGTGATCGTTGTGTCGCCCATCTGGATGCGGACGGCGGTGTCTGGCCGCATGTCCGCGATGGCGCGCGCTTCCTGCGGAAGCTCGGTCCACACGCCTTGCACCAGCCAGTCAGGTTTCTCGGCGGGCGCGCCAGCTGGGGGCTTCAGCGTGAACTCGAGCACGGCGCCGTCGGCGGCGCGGCCAAGGATTTCGATGATGAAGTAACCCTGCTGCGGTTCGCGCAGCGCCGTGGTGCGATCGCCATAGCCGAACTTCACGGGGTGCGCCCCGGCGGGAATACGCAGGCGGACCAGGCGGGCAGCGGGCGCTGATAGCTGCAGGCGGATGACGCGATCGCCTTCACCTGTGGTGCTGTCGCCGATCAGCGTCGCCATTGCAGGCGTGCGCGGCGCAAACTGCAGCTGCTTTGCGGCAAGGTTGGGCGGGCTGCCGATGGGAGAGGGGATTTCGCCGACGGTGAGCTTGTCGCGGATTTCCTTCGGCAACGCGCCCGGGCGGGCGCCGGCGAACAGCGCGGCCTTGCTGTTGTCCATGTCGTACTGGGCGGAGAAGTTGAGCGCGAGCGGACGGTCTACGCTGTAAGCGGGCACGATAGCTGTTGCGGCCAGGCCAGCGACCAGCGCGGCGCCGAGCGCGCCAAGTACGACGGTCTTGCCGCCACGCAGGCCGCCGATCATGGCCAGCATCGGCGCGAGGACCATTGCTTCAACAACGCCGAACACGGCGGCGAGGCTCATGCCCATCATAACATCGAGCAGTTGCAGGACGGGGAAGAAGATCAGCGCCAGCATCGCGCTGGCGATGCCATAGGCGATCAGCTGATAGCGCGGGAACAGCCACGCCGTCGCGCCAGCCAGCACGAAGACGATGCCGGGAATGAGGAACAGGATCGAGAAGCCGGGCACGGCGATCGACAGGCCAAGCCCGACGATGAGGAACCAGAACCAGCCGGATGCGAACAGGGTTTCGCGTTTCGAGTTGGGGGCGAGGAATGAGAGCGCGAGCGCGCCGGCGAGCGCGGTGGCTGCGAAGATCGCCATGTTCAGCGCCTGCGGATAGGCGGTCCAGTAAGTCGGCTCCGGTCGGATCAGGCCGATGGCCTGCTGCGCGAGGTAAGCGAGTACGCCCGCCACGACATAGAGAGCAGGCGGCAAGGCAAAGCCGCGCCAGTCGAGCTTCTGCCAGCCGCCGGTGCGCGTGGGGCGGACGAGCAGCATGGCGGCAACGCCAAAGCACAGGCCAAGCAGGACCAGCGAGAAGATCTGCGGCAGCGACACGAACAGGCGCGCGCCGATGTCCGAGTAGGCGATCTCGCCGCCATCCTTGTCGCCACTCCAGTCTCCAGCAAGGAAAGCGCGCGTGGCGCCCAGCGCCTGGTCGCCCATGTGCTGCACGCTGGCGCGATTGAGGTGTTCGAGGTCGTCGTGATTGGTGTGGTAGAAATCGAGGCCATCGGCGATCGCGATGTTGATGCCGGTGGATTTGTCGTTGAGGTGGACGGTGAGGTCGGTCGAGTTGGGCAGCAGCTCGTAGATTGCCGTCATCATCGAGTTGGCGACGGGGCGTGCGCCACTCTTCGACCAGTCGCCGACGATGCCGGCGTTAGGGTGACCGGTCTCGAACATCATCGCGGGACCGCGCACGCCGCGGGCTTCGAGGTTGATGATGCGGCCCACCTCGATGCCGTATTTTGCTTTTGAATCCACGAAGGCCTGTGCGCCGAGCAGCGCGGCTTCCTCGCCATCGGTGAGCAGGAACATCACCGGCCGTGTCGGCGGGTTCTGCTTCAGCAGGTGCGCCACTTCCAGCCAGACGGCGACGCCGATGCCGTCATCGCCAAAGCCGGGGCTGGCTTCGACGCTGTCATAGTGCGCGGTAAGCACGAGAGCGGGGCCATCGCCTGAGCCTGCGGTGAAGAATACGTTCTGCACGAAGGCGCAGCGCACGGATGATCCCGAGATCGAGCCCCGGCAGGCGTTCTGGGCAATCACCTGCGGCTGGTAGCCAAGCGAGGCGATCTCGCGCAGCAGGCGCGAACGCGTCTGGTCGAGGGCATCGGAGTCGACTGCGTGCGGCGTGCCGTCGAGCACGCGGGCAAGGCGATCGAGTGCGCGCGTGGTGTCGAATTGGTCCGGCGCGTTGGTCGTGCGCATGGGGTCGAGCGCAAGCGGAGCGTCACGGAAGAAGAATAGCGCGAACAGCACGGCGAATACGGCAAGCGCCCATGGGGCTGCTGAGCGTGTGGCGGAAGGTGTGTTGTCGCTGGTGGTCATGGCCCCGGTCTCCGCCGCTTTTCCCGTGCGGCGACGATAGAAGAGGTTGCGCGTCAGCGCCAGCGAAGCGTCTGACCGGTTTCCTCGCCCGTTGGGGGAGCAAGGCGCCGTACGGACATGCACGCGATGAAGCAGCACATCAGGCTTGCCGCGCCGATTTCCGGCGAGCCTGATAATTCAAGCGCTAGAATGCCTGCGGTGAAGGGCGCATCCAGCAACACAGCGAGCGCGATCGCCATGCCCAGCACGCCGAAATAGACCTGCGGCGCGGGTATCCCCATCACGAGCCCAGCCACGACGCCAAGGCTCGCGCCGATCATCGCGCCAACATACAGAGACGGCGCGATTGGCCCGCCTCCCCAGCGAAAGCCGAATGTGATGGCAGCCGCCGCGATCTTCGCAAGTGCGAGCACCGGCATGAGTTCGGCCGTGTAGTTGCCGCTGAGGCCCGCCGCCAGCGGTTCGTATCCGATGCCGAGGACCTGCGGAAACGCCAGAGCGATGATGCCGAGTATTGCGCCGCCAATGATCGGCAACAGCCACAGCGGCACACGCACCCGCGCGGCGAATGAGGCAACCATCACGGGCGCTCGCGCCCAGAGCAGCGTCGCGGCATAAGCGAACATCGCAAGGATCGGCAGCGCGACCAGCGCCGCGAGATGCACCTGCGGCAGGATCGCGCCGACATCAGGAATGTCGATTACCGATCGGCCTTCCATCACCCAGCGCGCAAACAGCCATGCACTGACGGATGCCACGACCACTGGCCCCATCTGCGAGAGGCGCATGCGGCGCAGCACCAGTTCGCGCGCAAGGAAGACGCCGGCGATCGGCGCATGCAGGGCCGCGGAGATTGCAGCGGCCAGCCCCATGCCAAGCAGCATGCGCCGCGCTGCAAGATTGAGCCCCATCAGACGCCCCGGCAGCATCGCAAGGCTCGCGCCGAGGTGTGCCGCTGGTTCTTCGCGTCCCGCGCTGCCGCCCCAGCCCAGCGATACGATGGAAACCAGCGCCGACAGGAAAGCGTCTCGCAGCGATAGCGTGGTCGATCGGATCGTCCCGCGCAGGCGGCGGTTCTGGACGATGTCCTGCAAGCCGAACGCGCGGGGCGCCGGACCCCATCCCCAAGATATGCCCAGCCGCAGCAGCAGGCAGATCACCGCCCCGCCCACGATCGGCCCGATGATGCGGCTCCACCATGGCAGCTCGACGAGCCGCGATGACAGTCGGCCCGAAGCGCTGCCGAACGCCAGGAACTGTGCGTACATCACGAGCGTCTGGATCAGCACGACGGCCATGGCGGCAAGAACGCCGACCAGAACGGCGAGCGCCCACATGTACAGGCCGCCGCGTTTGGGGCGGCCGATGACTTCACCGGATGGGCGGTATATCGCACGCGACATTGGATGGAGTTCTGCGGTCCGCGCGCTCCGGGTCAAGCCATGTCGACGCGCGTGAAGAAGAATTCAGTGTCCTGACGGACCGGAAACGCGAAATTCCGTCATTGAAGGCGAAATCCCGGGAAGGCGAAATCGTCGCGGGCGCCTCATGCTGTGGACAGCTGATCCGGCTTGCGACAGCTTCCGCCGGAGTCTCGGAGGGACAGATGCGAGCGGCCGTCGCCGGAATGTCATTGTTGCTGCTGGCCGCATGCGGCGGGCCGGAGCAGGCCGAAGGGCCAAGCGCCGCCGAGATCGCGGAAGAAGCCCCCGCCGCCGACGTCGGTGCAGTGAAAATCCCCGCGACCATTGCCGACAGCCTCACGATCATTTGCGGCAAGCCGTTCGCGCAGGACGCCACCGCGGGCACTCTGGCGGAAATCTTCGGCGCGGAAAATGTCATACCCGAAACGATCGACGGGGCCGAAGGTGAGAAGCTCAACGTAACCGCCATTTATCCAAATGACCGTTCGCGCCGTATCCAGGTGACTTTTCTCAACGAGGAAGAGCGTACCGTGCTCACGAGTGTCAGCATCCGCGGCGAAGCCTCGGAATGGACTGGACCGGGCGGCATCAATCTCGGCGATGGTATCGAGACGGTCGAGCGGCTGAACAAGAAGCCGTTCACGGTTGCTGGCTTCGGCTGGGACCATGGCGGCTTCGTAACCGACTGGCAGGGCGGCGCGCTGCAGCAGATCGCCCCCGGCTGCCGCACGACGGTTCGCTTCAATATCCCGCCTGACCTGCAGGTGAACGACACGCTGCTGGGCGAGGCAGGGCATTCGTCCAAGGAGCCAACGCTCCGAACTGCCGGCGCTTATGTCGAGGAAATCTCGATCAGCTGGATGCAAGAGCACGAATACTAGGCGCGCCTTGCCCTTCGTCGCCCCCGGGGTAGTCTCTGGGCAGGACGCATCAGACGTCAGAGGGGCGCTATGACGGGTTGGAATCGCAGGCAGGTGGTTGCGGGGCTTGGCGGCGGCGTCGCGTTGGCCGGATGTGCTACGGCGGGCATTGCAACAGGCCTGACGCCAAAACTCTATTATCTCGGACAGGCGAAGGTGTTCGCGTTCGATCCGGCCGGCGGCGGCCCGGTGACGCTGGTTGATGACTCGCCGAAGGACGGTTCGCGCTCGCCCGGCGTCAATGATGGCATCGCGATGCATGCGGGCACGGGCCAGATCTTCTGGACCAATATGGGCCGCGCGGCGGAACGCGATGGCTATATCATGCGCTGCGAAAAAGATGGATCGGGCGTCGCCACCATCGTGGCGCCGGGCGGCACGTTCACGCCGAAGCAGCTCAAGATCGATGATGCCGCGGGCAAGCTCTACTGGTCGGATCGCGAGGGCATGGCGATCCAGCGCTGCAATCTCGACGGTTCGCAGCTTGAGACGCTGGTCGTCACCGGCAATCCGGCGACCGACAAGGGTGACCAGTCGCGCTGGTGCGTTGGCATCGCGCTCGATCCGCAGCGCGGGCACATCTATTGGACGCAGAAGGGTGGCGACAATTCGGGCCAAGGCCTGATCCGGCGCGTGAACATGCAGGCGCCCGCTGGCTCTACACCGACCAACCGGCGCGACATGATCACGCTGTTCTCGCGCATGCCCGAGCCGATCGATCTCGACCTCGATCTGGCGACGCGCACAATGTACTGGACCGACCGCGGCGATAACACGGTGTCGTCCGCGCCCATGGACCCGGCCGCCAATTATGATCCCGCCACACGCATGGACCGGAAGATCCTGTTGCGCGGCCTCGGCGAAGCAATTGGGGTCGCGCTCGACCTGCCGCGCAAACGCATGGCGTGGACCAATCTTGAAGGCGATGTCGGCCTGTCAAATATCGACGGATCGGACAATCGCGTTCTGCTCAAAAGTCAGGGGATGCTGACGGGAATCTGCTGGGCCTAGCACGGCGACGGTGAGCCGAGATTCTGGAACTGGTCAGGCCGCCGGAGGAGTTTCGTGATTGTTTCGCGAGCGTGTCCGGGCTTGTCTTGGTCGTCCCGCTCGTGAAAGTGGGGCCGCAGGAAATATCCGGGGTTCGATCATGCGTTTTGGCACAGTCGCGGCATCGCTGGCGTTTGTAGCGGCAATTACGCCGGCGGCTTCGGCGCAGCAGGTTGCCGGGCGCGAGGCGTTCCGCGCGATCTACAAGGAAATGGTGGAAATCGATTCCTCGCCCACCACCGGCTCATGCACAAAGGTGGTTCAGGCGGCGCAGGCGCGGCTGAAGGCTGCGGGTTATGCGGACGCCGACGTGCAGCTGATCGTGCCGCCGGGCAAACCCGATGACGGCAACCTGGTCGCCACGTTGCGTGCAGAGAATCCCAAGAAGAAGGGTGTTCTTCTGATGGGCCATATCGACGTGGTCGATGCCAAGCGGGAAGACTGGGAGCGCAGCCCGTTCACGCTATTCGAGGAGAACGGCTTCTTCTACGGACGCGGCACGGCCGACATGAAGGGGCAGGCGGCTGTCTGGCTCGACATGATGATTCGGCTCAAGCAGGAGAAAACTTTCAAGCCGAGCCGCAATCTTGTGATGGCGCTGACTTGCGGGGAGGAGACCTCCAATCGCGTCAACGGCATCGATTATATCCTCACCAATCACCGCAACCTGTTCGACGTGGCCTTTGCGCTGAATGAAGGCGCGGGCGGGTTGCTTTCGGAAGACGGAAAGCCGCTGACGCTGCAGGTGCAGGCGGGGGAGAAGATCCATCAGGTCTACACACTGGAAGTCACGAACCCGGGCGGTCACTCGTCGCGCCCGATGCCGGACAACGCGATCTACCATCTGATGGCTGCAACCGACAAAGTCGCGAAGCTGTCCTTCCCGATAACCGTGACCCCCGTTGTGCGCGAATATTTTCGTATCACGGGGCCGTTGCTCGGCGGCGATGTTGGCAAGGCGATGTCGGCTGTCGCGAAGGATCCGGCCGATCAGGCCGCGCTGAAAGTCTTGCAGGACGATCCCAGCTATAACGCCTCGTTGCATACAACCTGCGTCGCCACGCAGCTGGAAGCCGGCCATGCACCAAACGCTCTGCCGCAGCGTGCGATAGCTACACTGTCCTGCCGCGTCATGCAGGGCACGACGCCGGAGCAGGTTCAGGAAACGCTGGCGAAAGCCATTGGCGACGAACAGGTGAAAGTTGCGATCGTACGTCGCCGGGACGGCTCGAACGCGCCGCCGCTCACAGATGAAATCATGGGGCCGATCAAATCGCAGGCTGCGAAGATATGGCCCGGCGTGCCGGTCGCGCCGCTGATGATCGCAGGCGCCACCGATGGCCGCTTCCTGATGAACGCGGGCATTCCCACCTACGGTCTCAGCGGCATGTTCTCGACGTCAGGCGAAACAAATGCCCACGGTCTCAACGAGAAGATCCGCGTGAAGTCGCTATATGAAGGCCGCGACTTTCTCGATGCCGTCGTCCGGGCTTATCTGAAGTAGCAAAGTCACTCTACGCCGTTACTTCCGGGACTCGCGAATGCGGGCGCCCTGCAGGATGTTATGCAGGGCGTAGTTCCCCTCGTGGCAGGCGTATTCGTAAAGCGGGCCGCTCGACGTGGTGAACACCATCTCGCCTTTCCAGGCTTGCGTGTAGAAGCCCGGATCATCGACAGTGAACGCGTAGGTGATCTCGTCTTTCCCGCTTCGCGTGAAGCGTTCGGTCACAACGGCGTTCTCGGACAGAAACACCGGCTCATAATCGCCGTGCAGCCGTTTCCAGTTGCGCGTCGTCACCACCAGCGTGTCGCCGTCCCAGCGGCCAATGCTGTCGCCCAGCCATTGCTTCAGCGCACCCGGCTTTTGCGATTGCTCCATGCGGATGATGCGGACGTCGTGCATCATCTCGACCTCGATCATCACATAGCCGGGCGTTTGGACGATCCGATAATTGTTATTGTACAGGTTGTTCAGCATCGGCGGCCCGCCCGAGCCGCGGCTTGCGACCAGGCAGCGATCCGCCGGGTTCATGCCTTCGGGGCCTTCTTCGCTTCGCTTGGCGAGGATACTGCTGATGCGCTTGCGGCCCGCGTCCGAGACCGGCATTTTTCCATTGGCGGGATCGACAATCCAGGACGAGCGCGGTTCGCCGTTCACGACGCCCACCTTGCCGCCGCGATCCGCCCAGAACAGGTTTGCCGGAACGATAGCGATACCGGCCTGCGGCGCTTCCTGCGTGGTGGTGGGCGCGGCGTCGGCGGCGTTTTCCTGAGCGCGCGACGTTTCCATGCGCGTCACCTGTTCCGCATTCAGCGTCAGAGGCAGGGAGGGATTGCTGCGCTCCAGCAGGGTGATGCTGGAATTTGTCCACGTTCCTTGCAGGTCCGGCTTTCCGTCGGACGTGCGAGGCAGCGCGCCGGATGGCTGCGCACAGGCGGAGGAGGCCGCGCTCAAGACCATCGCCAGCGCCAATATGCGGATCAAGCATGGCTCCATCGTCTGCGCGTTACGCGCAAGTGATGGTCAGTCTTGTTGCGCGCGCCGCTGCCCTAGTCCAGCAATTGCTTAGAGAGCGCTATTTGCGTTTCTTTTCCAGTATCCGGGCGCCCTGAAGGATGCCGTGCAGGGCGTAATTCCCCTCATGACAGGCGAACTCGTATACTGGTCCGTTGGAGGGACTGAACACCATCTCTCCCTTCCAGGGCTGCGTGTAGAAGCCCGGATCGTCGACCGTGAATTCGTAGGTGAGTTCTTCTGCGCCGGTGCGCGTGAAGCGCTCGGTGACGGTCGCCTTCTCGGACAGGAAGATTGGTTCGTAATCGCCATGCCAGCGATTCCAGCCTTTCGTCACGATCACCAGCGCGTCGCCATCCCAATGGCCGACGCTGTCGCCCAGCCATTGTGTCACCGCTTCGGGTTTGTGCGCCTGTTCCATGCGAATGATGCGGGCATCGTGCATCATCTCGACATCGATCATCACATGCGTCGGGGTCTGCACGATCTGGTACGTGTTATTGTAGATATTGTTCAGCATGGGCGGCCCACCAGAGCCGCGTGATCCGATCAGGCAGCGGTCGGCCGGGTTCATGCCCTCCGGGCCATCCTCGCCGCGCTTCGCCAGGATCGCTGAGATGCGCTTCTTGCCGTCGTCAGAGACGGGCATTTTCCCGTTGGCCGGCTCGATGATCCACGATGAGCGCGGCTGGCCCTTCACCACGCCCACATGCATGCCGCGATCAAGCCAGAAGGCGTTGTAGCCGCCGGGATCGCGCCCGGCCGGTGGTGCGGTCTGGGTCGCGGTGGGGGCGGCATCTGCCGCTGCCTGTTGCGAGCGCGTGCCTTCCATCCGCGTCACCTGCTCGGCATTGAGCAGAAGGGGCAGGGAGGCATTGTTGCGCTCAAGCGTCGTTATGCTGGAGTTGGTCCACATCCCCTGCAGGTCAGGCTTTCCATCCGGCGTGCGTGGCGGTTCGTACCTGGCCTGTGCAGTCGCGGGCAACGCGAATGCAAACGCGCAAAGCGCGAACAGGGAGAGTGTCTTGCCGATCACGCTTTGCTCCGTTGAAGGTGCGCCACGCTAAGCTGGCGCTCGCCTTTGGTACATTGTGCGTGGCTGGCGTCCAGCTTGCGCAAGTTTGCTGGTCGACCTTCGCGCACACGCGGGCAGATTTTGCGCAAACGGCCTCGCAGGCGATCCACGGCAACCAAAATGTGACGTGCCTTTGTGCGATCGCGCACAACCCCGCAGCACGACGCCTTCGAAACCGCCCTTTGGGAAAGCTTCCGTCGCGTTCCTGTAGTGTGACGCAGCAAAGCAGTCATAATGCGCTTTGCGATAAGGGAAATTCGCGACGGGCGTCTGCATTCGCAGTCTCGCCTTGTCTGCCGTTGTGCCCGCGAAAAGTGGGCGCCTGCCAAACTGACAGCGTCACGTTTTTCAAAGGCCTCCGGACGGTTCGGCTTTCATGGTGCGCGTCGCAATGACGTCATCGCTGAAACAAGAAACGGCAGGGATGGAAACAGAGGAGATCGCAGGAACACACGGGGACGACATTCTATGAAAGCCAAACTTCTCTATTCGGGCATCGTCAGCGCAGTCATCGGCGTGACGTTGATGGGGGGAAGCGCTGCGTGGGCGCAAAGCGCACCTGATCCGCTGCCGGACGCAGACGATCAAAGCGCACCTCCGCCGAAAGACGACGTCATCATCGTGACGGGCACCCGCACGACCGGCATGACCGCGGAAGACAGCCCGGCGCCAGTCGTCGTGCTCGATGCCAGCGCGCTCGAAAGCACCGGCCAGCCCGATCTGCGCGTCGCACTGTCGCAGAACGTCCCGTCATTCACGGCGCAGGCCTTCGGCGGCGATACGGCGGCGCTTACGCTCTCTGCCAAGCTTCGCGGCCTCAGCCCGAACCACGCCCTTATCCTGGTCAACGGCAAGCGGCGTCACGGCACGTCCAACCTCGCCGTTCTCGGTGGCGGCTTCCAGGGCAACGCCAGCGCCGACCTCAGCTTCATCCCCAGCGGCTCGATCGAGCGTGTGGAAGTGCTTCTGGACGGCGCGGCCGCCCAGTACGGCTCGGACGCGATCGCGGGCGTCATCAACATCATCCAGAAAAGCTCTGACACTGGCGGCGCCATTGTCGTGGACGGCGGTCAGTATTTTGATGGCGGCGGTGAAAGCTATCACGTATCGGCCAACGCCGGCTGGGCGCCGTTCGATGGCGCCTACATGAACCTGACGTATGACTCGAAATTCCGTGACGACAGCTTCCGCGGCGACTTCGATCCGCGCGTAGTGAACGGGCCGTGGAACGCTGGCGCGGTCAACAGCCCGGCGCGGTCCTACCCGCAAGTCACGACGGCTCCCGGCTGGCCCTATCTCAACCGCATCGCTGGCGACCCGCAGATCAAGGTCGACGTGTTCAGCTTCAACGGCGGGTACGAATTCTCGGACGATCTGGAGTTCTACACCTTCGGAACCTATGGCTTCAAAAACGGCAACGCGCACGAGAACTATCGTCTTCCCAACGTCGTGACCGGCAAGGCCGTTGATGGTGCAGGCAACCGCACAGACGTTCCGTTCCCGCTGGGCTTCGATCCGCGCCAGGGCTCGGTCGAGCAGGACTATGCGATCGCCGCCGGCTTCACTGGCACGGTCAACGGCTTCAACTGGGACTTCGGAACGGTCTATGGCGAGGACAAGGTGAAGATCACCGTCCTCAACACAGCCAACGCCGACTACTATCGCGACACGTCGGTGCTCGCGACAAGCACAACCGCCTACAAGCCGGGCTACACGCCGCGTGATATCTATGCCGGCGCGTTCAACTCCACCCAGTGGACCACCACGCTCGACGGCAGCTATCTGCTTGATGTCGGCTTTGCTGATCCCATCACGCTTGCGGCTGGCGCCGAATACCGCGTCGACGGTTACACGCTGAGCGCGGGCAATCCGATCAGCTATTACAAGGGCGGGTCGCAATCTTACTACGGCTTCGCGCCCACGGATGCGAGCGACAGCGAGCGCGAAAGCTACTCGGTCTATTTCGATGTCGCGGCAAATCCGATCCCGCAACTCACACTCGACGCCGCCATCCGCTTCGAGGACTACAGCGACTTCGGCGACACAACGATCGGCAAGCTGACGGCGCGCTATGACTTCAGTGACGCCTTCGCCATTCGCGGCACGGCGTCGACAGGCTTCCGCGCGCCGACACTGGCTGAAGGCTACTATTCGGGCATCAACGTTGGCCCGACCAGCATCAGCGGCCAGCTCGCCCCGAACTCACCCGGCGCTGCTCTTCTCGGCAGCACCGGTCTCAGCCCGGAAGAGTCGACCAACTTCAGCGCGGGCTTCGTCGCCTATCCGCTGCCGGACCTCTCGGTAACGCTCGATGTCTACCAGATCGAGATCGAGAATCGTATTCTCGGTTCGGGTGGTCTCACTGGCGCCACCTCTGCAACCGGCGCAAACGTCACGCGCCTGCCGCAGGTCGTGAACGCGATTGCGGCGAACGGCGTGCAGATCGACCCATCGATCTATACCAACGCTTCGTGGAGCATCGGCGCTTCGTTCTTCACCAATGGCATCGACACGCGCACGCAGGGTGCAGATCTCGTCATCAGTTACGATAGCGATTTCGGCTCATGGGGAACGGTTGACTGGACCCTCTCGGGCAACATGTCGAAGCACAAGGTCACGAAAGTCGCCCCGCCGCCGGCAGCCCTTTTGATCGGCGCCACGGGTCCGGATCCGGCTCTCTTCAGCAAGGCGACTGTCTTCAACTTCGAGAAATCGTCACCTGAATATCGCTTCCTGTTGAGCGGTGTCTGGCAGATCGGCGATTACACGATCAGCCTGAAAGAGACGCTGAACGGGCCGGCGACGTCGTATGCCTTGTCGCCTATCGGCGCGTTGCCCTACCTGACCAAGCTCGAGGAAACGTTCATCACCGACCTCGAAATCGCCTACGCGCTCAACGACAACTGGAAGATCGCGGTTGGCGCCGACAACCTGTTCAACGAATACCCGGCGGAGGTGCCGGCCAATATTCGCGCACAGCAACTGGCGCTCAACTCCAACGCCTACGTCACGAAGTACTCGACGCTGTCGCCCTATGGCATCAACGGCGGATACTATTACGGTCGGGTCGCGTTCTCGTTCTGAGGAAACGGACCCACGCGGGAGCGCGCATTCTCTCGCGTGGGCGCCGTTGAGGCTTGAGACGCTGTCTGAAAGTTCGCCCGTCCTGTCTCAGGGCGGGCGGATTTCGTTTCCGCCTCGCGCCTTGCATGCTCCGGATGCTCCGTCTGCGGGGCTCGTTCAGAGTTGGTGATCGAGCTTCGTGCAAAAGCGCGCAGATTTTGCGCAAACCGCTTTGCGCGAAGGGCCGACGAGGTCAAACCTGACGCGCGTTTGTGCGTTTGCGCTCAACCGGTCGGCACATTGTAGGTGGAATGGCACTTTGATCGCGCTTCCTCGTTCACGCTGTGGCGCAATAGAGCAGAGCTGTCATAATCCGTTTCGCGATAAGGAAAATTCGCGTTGGGTGGTTGCGTATGCAGTGCCGCCCTGAGGTGCGTTGCGCTGCTTGAAAGCAGGCGCCCGGCAAACTGACAGCCTCATGATTTTCACCGCTCCGCGAACGCTTCGGCTGTACCCGCGCGCGCCGCGATGACGTCATCCGCACACGAACAGACGTGGGGATGGACCAGATGAAACAGGCACGCACGGGGACACACATGAAACGCAGGCTTCTGTATTCGGGAATTATCGGCGCAACGATTGGTGCGGCCCTGCTGATGGGTGGTGGCGCGGCGTTCGCACAAAGCGCTCCCGACACGATCGCGGTGGGTGAAGAACAGCCGCCGGAGAAGGAAGAGGTCATCATCATCACGGGTACGCGTACTCAGGGCCGCAGCGTCGCGGACTCGCCGGTGCCCGTGGATGTGCTGAGTGCAGGGGATATCGAGTCGGTGCCGTTCACCGATACCAACGACATCCTGAAATCGCTGGTGCCGTCCTTCGCCATCAACCGTCAGCCGATCTCGGACGGCGGCACGTTCACGCGGCCGGCGGAACTCCGCGGCCTGCCCACCGACAAGACGCTTGTGCTTGTGAACTCCAAGCGCCGCCACCGCGCGGCTCTCGTCGAGATCGGCGGCTCCGGCACGCAGGGGCCCGACATCGCGACCATCCCGTCATCGGCGCTCAAATCAGTCGAGGTGCTGCGCGATGGTGCGGCGGCCCAGTACGGCTCAGACGCGATCGCGGGCGTTATCAACTTCATTTTGAAGGACGACACCGACGGCTTCTCGGTAACGGCGCAGGCCGGCCAGTATTATGAAGGCGACGGCGACGAATATGTTGTTGGCGCCAATGCCGGCTTCGCCCTTGGAGAGAACGGTTTCATCAACATTTCGGGCGAATACGCCAAGTCCGACGCCACGATCCGCGCCGAACAGTATTGCGAAGCGTGGTTCTGCCTCGACCCGAACAACCCGGATTACGATGCGACAGCGGACTACAACAGCTTCCTGACGCCAGCATATCTCGCTGCGGTGGATAAGATGGGACCGGTGGTCCAGCCCTGGGGCCAGCCCAATTTCGAAGCGACGCGCGGCTTCATCAACGCAGGCTACACACTCAACGACCAGGCCGAGCTGTACGCATTCGGGAACTATTCGAAGAGCGAGGGCGACGGCAGCTTCTACTACCGATACCCGCTCAACGGCACGATCATGAACCTTCGCAATGCGAACGGATCGATCTACTCGCCGCTGCAAAAATATCCCGGCGGTTTCACCCCGCGCTTCTTCGGTGAGATCGTGGACTACTCGGCGGCGGGCGGCATCCGGGGCGACCTAGGCGGTGGTTTCGGCTACGATGTCAGCCTGCGTCGTGGCAATAACGAGATTCAGTACACGCTCAAGAACACGATCAACCCGTCACTTGGCGCGGCCTCTCCGCAATCCTTCCGTCCGGGCGATCTCATCAACGAGGAAACGCAAGCGCAGGCTGACTTCACCAAGGAGTTCGATGTCGGCTTTGCCACGCCGCTCGTGGTTGGCTTCGGCCTCAGCTATCTTGAGGAATCCTACGAGATCGTGGAGGGCGAGCTGGCATCCTATCAGGCCGGTCCCTATGCGACGCCAGACCCGTTCAACCTCTGCACGGATGTCGGCACGCCCACGGCAGCGGGCCTGCTTGTGATTGGCAACGGCTCCTCGCTGAACTGCGCCGACGTAAACGATCCTGACGATGACAGCGACAGCTACGATCCGGTTTATCAGGTCGTCGGCGTCGGCTCGAACGGCTTCCCGGGCTACTCGCCGGAATTCTCCGGCAAGTATAAACGCGACTCCCAAGCCGCCTATGTCGACGTCAGCGCCGACATCACCAGCGATCTCTTCCTGCAAGCAGCCCTTCGCTACGAGGACTATTCCGATTTCGGCGAAAAGCTGGTGTGGAAACTCGCCGGCCGCTACGAGTTCACGGACAATTTCGCGCTCCGCGGCTCGGTTGGCACGGGCTTCCGCGCGCCGACGCCGGGACAGCAGGGCACGACTAACGTGTCGACCCGCCTGCCTGAAGGTTTCCCGGTCGCCACTGGCCTGTTCCCCGCCAGCGGCATCGTCGCCCAGGCTCTGGGCGCCGAGCCTCTCAAGCCCGAAACCTCGACCAACTATGCGGTCGGCTTCACCACCGATATCGGCGATCTGACCCTGACCGTCGACGCCTACCAGATCGAGATCGAAGATCGCGTCTATGCGACCTCCACGCAGGACGTGTCGACCAACCCCACGGCTGGCGCCGCTTTCGCCAACTATCAGGCGCTCGTGACCGCGGGCGTTTCCGGAGCTGAATCGATCGGCGGGGTGTTCTTCTTCCAGAACGCTTTCGACACAGTCACGCGCGGCATCGACGTCGTCGCGACCTACTCGTTTGACTGGTCGGCCGGCACAACCAAGCTGATCGGATCGCTGAATTACAACGAGTCAGAACTCGATTCGCTTAACATTGCGGGGCTGCTCAACGAGGAAGACATTTACGATTTCGAGCATGCCGACCCGAAAATCCGCGGCGTGCTGACGGCGACGCACGATATCGGGCAGTTCTCCCTGCTCGGACGAGCAAACTTCTATGGTGAATATTCGAACTCGGAAGGCGGCGTCGCCACCATTCAGGAGTTCGATCCCGAGGTGCTGTTTGACTTCGAAGTCGCCTACAATCTGTCAGACAAGACGTTGATCGCCATCGGCGCACGCAACGCTTTCGACGAGTATCCGCCGCTCGACCTCATCCGTGAGGAATGCTGTGGCGCTCTCTATCGCTCCGACTCGGTCGTCGACTGGCAGGGTGGCTACTACTACCTGCGCGCCCGTCACGCTTTCTGAGGCAATGGGCTGAGCGACTCAAACGGAAACGAGCCGGATGCATACTGGGGTGTGCATCCGGCAGATTTCAGAATTCCCGTGACGATTAAGCCTGCTGTGTGCGTCAATCTGACCGGCTCTTGTGAAGAAAACTGGCGACGTGCGGGCGCCGTTGAGGCGGTGGCGCTGCAATTGTCGGCGCCCGACAGACTTTGATGCTTCAGACCTGTCGCCAGCCTTGCCCAGCCCTGCGGGGCGGAGCCAAGTCGGACACGAAATCAATCACTGGAATTGCATCGGGAAGTTGGCGTGGCGTTGAACGACATGGCGGAAATTGCGGCTCAACAGGACTGGTTCGGTCCTGCACTACAGCAGTATGGGCTGCTGGTTGTCTCGATGCTGGTGGCAGGCTTGTTTGCCGGCTTTGTCGCCGGCATGTTCGGCATTGGCGGCGGCTTCGTGGTCGTGCCGGCTCTGGCGGCGGTTCTGACTGTTTTGCCGCACGAGGGCGGCAACGAGCACATCATGCACGTCGCCATCGGCACCTCGCTCGCGACGATTTTCTTCACGTCACTGCGCTCTGTGCAGGCGCACGCGAAGCGGGGAGCAGTCGACTGGAACATCCTCAAGGGCTGGCTGCCCTGGGTTGTTGGCGGCGTCATCGCGGGCGTCGTGCTGACCAGCTTCATGGACGGCGAGCAGCTGAAGATCGCCTTCGGCATCTTCCTCATTCCGCTCGGCCTGCAATTCATCTTCCGCATTCTCGGCCGCAAGACGAAAACGGAAGAGAACATGCCAAAAGGCCCGGCGCGTGCGGCGCTTGGTTCTGGCCTTGGCGCGTTCTCGTCACTGCTCGGCATTGGCGGCGGTACGCCAGCGATCCTGATCATGACGATGAGCGGGGTAAACATGCACCGCGCCGTTGCCACGGCGGCGGGCTTTGGCACCATCATCGCCGTTCCCGGCGCAATCGGCAGCATGGTTACGGGCTTCGGTCAGCCGCACCTGCCGGTCGGCTCGATCGGCTTCGTCAACGTGATCGCGCTCGTCTCGATCACGGCCATGAGCGTGCTGACGGCGCCACTCGGGGCCGCCGCGGCGCACAGCCTAGACCCGGTCAAGCTGAAGAAGATTTTTGGCTGCTACCTGCTGGTGACCGCGGCTTTCATGCTGAAAGACGTCATTCCGGTCGCCGCGCTTTGGGCGAAGGCAACCGGGGCGGCCTGAACCGCCCCGGCGCTCTGACATCTACTTCTTGAGAGAGGCTTTGTAGTCCTCGGCCGCTTTCAGCAGGCGGACAACGTTGCCGCCCCACATCTTCTGCAGGTCGGCTTCGGTATAGCCTTCCTTCAGCAGGCGGTCGGTGATCTTCGGCAGCATCAGAATGTCTTCATAGCCGGCGACCCCGCCACCGCCGTCCCAGTCGGCGCCGAAGCCGACATGGTCAACGCCCACCAGTTTGATCGCGTAGAGGATCTGCTCCATGTAGTCCTCGAAGGTCGCTTTGACTTCGGGGTACTTCTTGTTGAGCGCGGCGCGCTCATCGAGGAACTTCTCGTAAGCGTCGCCCACGAGCCGGTCTGTATCGCCCATCTTCTGCCGGAGGGCTTGCATCGCAGCCATGCGTTCCGGGCTTTGCGGCAGGTCCTTCAGGAATGCGCCCAGCGCGTTCATGTGAATGACGCCGCCTTTCGCCGCCATTTTCTTGAGCAGCGCGTCGGGCAGGTTGCGCGGGTGTTCATGCACGCCGTCGCAGCCATGGTGTGACAGGATGATCGGCGTCGCCGACAGGTCGATCATCTGCTCGATCGTGGTGTCAGCCGAATGGCTGCCGTCGAGGATAATGCCGAGTTCGTTGGCGCGCTTCACATACTCGCGGCCCATGGGCGAAAGGCCACCCCACTTGGCGCCGACTGCGCCTGGATTGGTCGAGTCAGCGAGCTGGTTGGTGCCATTGTGGACCGGCCCGGCCATACGCACGCCAAGCTTGTAGAAGCTGTCGAGGAGCGAGAGATCGTCGCCCAGCTCGTAGGAGTTTTCCATCGAAAGATAGACGATCTTCTTGCCTGACGCGAAAATGCGCGATGCGTCGGAAGAGGTGAGAGCGATCTCGAAAACACCCGGATTGGCGGCGACCATCTTGTGGATCGACGTGGCGCGGATCAGCGCCTTGTCGCGCACTTGCTGGTAGCCTTCAGGCGTCAGCGGGCCCTGGCCCATGTAGATCGCCCAGAAACCGCCATCAAGACCGCCGTCGATCATGCGCGGATAGTCGACCTGCGTGCCGTCACGCTCGACGTCATGGCGCGCCATGATGTCGTAGCCGCGCACCGTGTCGAGGAAGGCGGGCGTATCCAGGTGCGTATCCAGCGTCATGAAGCGCTGGTGGATCGCGTAGACTTCCGGGCTCACGCCCGCCTTGTTTTGCGCGGCTGGAGTCGGTGAAACCGTCGAACACGCGCCGAGCGAAACCGCGCCCAGCAGGGCAAGCTTCAGGGAATTGCGATACGCCATGAAAATCCTCGTCTGTTTTGCTTGCGGGCAGTCATGCACGCTGCAATGCGGCGCCTCAAGGTTTTCCTGATCAGGAGTGGCTTGAGGGTGCGCCTAGCAAAATAATGTGCGGCTTGCGTCCGATGATGTGGCTTCGTTGGGCAAACCGGGGGAGGCTGGTCGGAAATCCGCGGCCAGAAGCGGAGGCCAGAAAGCGGAGGCCAGAAAGCGGAGGATAGTGTGGACCTGTCGATCCGCGAGGCGACGGCCGCCGAGGCCGATGAGATTGCGGCCGTCAGGGTCGCGGCTGCGGACGATCTGACCGTGCGATTCGGCAAGGGTCTGTGGTCGTCCAACGCCACAGCAAACGGCGTTCTCTTCGCGATGAAGCGTGGCCGCGTGATCGTCGCGGTTCGCGAGGGGGTGGCCGTCGGCACACTGACCCTGTCGACCTACAAGCCGTGGGCGATCGACAAGTCGTATTTCACCAGGGTGAAAACGCCGATCTATCTGACCAGCATGGCCATAGCTCCAAATGCACAGGGGCAGGGGGTCGGCCGCGCGATGCTTAAAGACGCCGAGACGCGGACGCGCGATTGGCCGGGCGGGCCCGGCCATGCGATCCGGCTCGATGCTTTCGACGCGAACGCCGGCGCCGGGGATTTTTACGCAAAGTGCGGCTATCGGGAGTGCGGCCGCGCGGTCTTCCGCACGGCGCCGCTGATCTATTTCGAGCGGCTGCTCGTCGATCCGCCCGGTTGAGCAGAATCCGATCACAGCTGCGTTTTCGCTGCTCTCTGCAAATGAGAATGGGTTGCAATTAGGAAACGCGTGTCGTAACGCTCGGCGCTGAAACGGGGTCGCAAGGGCGCCCGGAATGACAATGCGCGTCGGGCAAAATCCGCACGTCAGGGATCTGGATGGCCGAGGGGTCGGACATGACTGCGAACGCGTCTGCGGAGGCCGAAAAGGCCGCCGCGGAAAAGGCTGCGCAGAAGGCTCACCGCAAGAAGGTGCGCCGCCTGTTCTGGATGACGCAGGCCCGCATCTGGCACTGGATCACCGGCGCCGCCACGCTGGTTGGCATGCTGATGTTTTCGGTCACCGGCATCACGCTGAACCACGCCGGACAGATCGAAGGCAAACCCGTCATCACGGAAGTCACGCGCGTGATGCCGCCGGACGTGCTGGCCCAGCTGGGCGAAGCGCCGCCGGAAGGCGAGACGTCGATCCTGCCCAAGCCGGTCGCAGATTGGCTGCAGGCGGAAACCGGCGCGCCAATCTCGCGGCGCACGGGCGAATGGTCGGAAGCGGAAGTCTATGTCGGCATGCCCAAGCCGGGCGGCGATGCATGGCTGTCGATCGACCGCGAAACCGGCGACGTGATCTTCGAGGACACCAACCGTGGCGCGGTCTCGTGGCTCAACGATCTTCACAAAGGCAGGAACACAGGGCCGGTCTGGTTCTGGTTTCTCGACATTTTTTCGGTGGCCGCGATCCTGTTCTGCATAACCGGGCTTGTCCTGCTGTGGATGCATGCTCCCCGGCGCCCGCCGACCTGGTTTATCGTGGGCGCAGGCCTTCTGGTCCCGGCGCTGATCGCCGTCTTTCTCGTTCACATCTGAGGTAGGTTGAGTATGCCCAAGCTTCGTACGCAAAGCCTTCTCTGTCTTGCTGTTCCGGTGATGACGGCGGGCGCAGCCTATGCCGGCGGCATCGAGCTCACCGTCGAGATTCCGAAGCTCAGCGTCGCTGAATATCACCGCCCCTATGTCGCGATCTGGATCGAGGATGCGTCCGGCAAGGTCGCGGCCAACCTCTCCGTCTGGTACGATGTCGATCTCAAGGACTCGGAAGGCGAGAAGTGGCTGAAGGACATCCGCCAGTGGTGGCGCCGCACCGGCCGCACGCTCGACATGCCGATGGACGGCGTCTCCAGCCCCACCAAGGCCCCGGGCGTCAACAAGGTCACATTCCCGTCTGACAAGGGCGCGCTCGCGAAGCTTGCTCCGGGTGAATACAAGCTCGTCGTCGAAGCCACGCGCGAAGTCGGCGGCAAGGAAATGGTCGAGATTCCCTTCAAATGGGCGCCGGGCGCGGAAGCCACAGCGAGCGCCAAGGGCAGGGAAGAACTCGGCGCCATCACGCTCAAGCTGACCAAGTAATTCAAAACACTCTGGGAGACGTCACATGAAAACCATCGCCAAGCGCCTGATCACCGCCGTCGCCGTCGCCTCGCTGATGGTCGGCGCCGCCCACGCCCACCGCGCGTGGTTCGTCCCGTCCTCGACCGTCGTGTCAGGCGACAATGCCTGGGTCACGATCGATGGCGCGGTCTCCAACAACCTGTTCTTCCCCGACCACCGCCCGATGCAGATCGACGCGATCAGCATTACCGCCCCGGACGGTTCCTCGGTGAAGCCCGTCAACGCCATGGTCGGCCAGTACCGCACCACGTTCGACCTGAAGCTTGACCAGAAAGGCACCTACCGCATCGCGCAGGCCAACAGCGGCCTCAACGCTTCCTATAAGGAAGGCACGGAAACCAAGCGCTGGCGCGGCACGATGGCGGAATACGTTGCTCAAGGCATCGACAAGAAGCCGGGCGTGCAGCTCACCGTGTCCAGCCGTCGCGTAGAAACCTTCGTCACCAACGGCGCGCCTTCCGACGTGAAACTCACGGGCAAGGGCCTTGAGCTGTCCGGCGCTCACCCGAACGACCTCTATTCGGGCGAGGAAGTCACCTTCAAGCTCACCGATAACGGTAAGCCCGCCGCCAACGTTGAGATCACCCTGATCCAGGGCGGCGACCGCTATCGCGAAGAAGCCGGTGAAGTGAAACTCAAAACCGGCGCTGATGGCTCGTTCAAGATGAAGGCCGCCAACGCCGGCATGTACTGGCTCGAGGCTGAGGCTCGCGGCACGACCACGATGGAAGGCAAGACGCTCAACTCGTCGTCGACCTATGTCGCGGTGCTGGAAGTTCTGCCGGGCTGATCTTGAGCCCTTCTGATCGCCATGATGAGGAAGCCGGTCCGCCAACAGCGGGCCGGCTTTTGATTCCTGTCGGCATGAAGCCATCGGTTGTCCGCGCCTCGCGCATCGACGCGCCGGTCCGCCGCCTGTCTGGCGCCACCATGGGCACGGGCTGGTCGCTGAGCTTCGCAGCCCCGGATAGCGTAGAGAACAGTCGCGTGGTCGCGGCGCTTGAAGAAATTTTCGCTCTGGTGATTGAGGAGATGAGCGGCTGGGAGCCGGGCTCCCATCTTTCGCGCTTCAATCGCGCCGATGCTGGCTGGCGCGAACTTCCCGAAGAGTTTTTCCGTGTTCTCACACGCGCGCTCGAAATCGCCGCGCTTACCAGCGGCGCCTACAACCCTGCACTTGCAGCGCGCATGGACATGCTGGGCTTTGGCCCGGCGCTGGATCACCAGCTCGGAAGCGCGGGCTGGCGTGAAATCGAGATCGACATCCCCAACCGCCGCGCCTTCCAGCCGGGCGGTGTCGCGCTCGATCTGTCCTCGATCGCAAAAGGCCACGCCGTTGATCTTTGCGCCGCCGGTCTCCGCGGGCTCGGCATCCCGAGCTTCCTCATGGAAATCGGCGGAGAATTTGTCGGCGAAGGTGTGAAGCCAGACGCACAGCCCTGGTGGGTCGAACTCGAACTTTCAGACATCTCGCCAGCGCCCGGCGAACCCCGCCACACCGATGTCGCGCTGGTCGGCCTCGCCATCGCCACCTCTGGCGATTTCGTGCGCCGCCGCGAAGACGTCTCGCATCTTCTCGACGGCCGAACCGGAGCGCCGCTTCGCGGCGAACTCTCGGGCGTCTCCGTCATTCATCCCAGCGCCATGGAAGCTGACGGCTGGGCGACCGCCTTGTTCGCGCTGGGCGCCGAGCAGGGGATGGCGGCTGCCGACGCTCAAGGGCTGGCGGCTATTTTCGCGACACGCACGGTCGATGGCGCCCGGTCCGCACTAAGCGCCAAAGCGCGCGAGATGCTGGGCTAGGTTTCCCGCGCCTCAACCACATACTCTTTCAGGCTATCCAGCACGGGCTGCTGTTCTTCAGCGCGGTCCTGCATGCGGATATGCCATTCACGCTCGCCATCGACTGACACAAAGATCGAGCGTCCGTCGTCATACGGCAGAAACGCGGTTCCGATGTAGATCCACTCTTCGCCGACCGGGTGTTCCTGCCTGTCGAAGTCGGTGAACGCCTTCACCACGCGATAGCGCTTGCCGGGAAGCAGATGCAGGTAGCCATGGCCGACGCCACGGCTTGAATACGCGCCCTTCGGCGCCCCCTCACCAATCATGGCAATCCCCCCTTGATCGCTATCGTTGAATACACGCCGGACTTTATGTCCAGGCAGGCGAGCCGGGAAGCGCTCTCAATCGTCCGACAGCATCGCCATCGCGCCCTTGCGGTCGCTGGGCTTCAATTTCAGGAACAGGGCGCGGGCCTTCTTTATATCAGCCGGCTTACCTGTATCGGCCGCCAGTTTCAGCGCCACGGTGGTCGGGTCCTGTGGTCCGCGGATGAAGGCTAGCGCTTTGGCCATCCTGGCCATGGCGTCGCGATCTATCGAACCTTCGTCCATATCCATGCCTCTAAAACACCGCAGCGGCGCAAAGTGCAGCATGGCATGGAAGTGCGCGCGCCGTCGTCGCCAAAGGCTGGTCAGCCTCGGCTCGCATGTTATTGAGGTTGGAAGCCTTTTCGGAGCGCCTCTGCATGCAACGCCTGATCTTCATCGGTCTGATCCTCGCCATGATCCTGGGCGTGGGCGTTGGAGCATTTGTCTATGGCGACCCGGGCGCGCGGGCGAGCGCTGCAGCGCAGCGTGTCGCGTCCTTTGACGTCAACGCCGACAGCCAGCTCAGCGAGGAGGAATTCAATGCCTCCCGAACCGGCGACGACATCACGTTCGCGCAGGCCGACAAGAACAAGAACGGGCAGGCGACAGCTCTGGAAATCGAGAAAACCTCGACAAAAAGCCAGACGGACATGGCCAGCTACTTCAAGATCCTGTCCGATATCTTCCTCCGGCTCATCAAGATGATCGTCGCGCCGCTGGTGCTGACGACACTGACCGTCGGCATCGCCCATCTGGGCGGCGGGGCCGCGGTCGGCAGAATCGGCGCGCGCACCATGGCCTGGTTCGTCACCGCCTCGCTCTGCTCGCTTGGGCTGGGCCTCGTTATGGTCAACGCCCTTCAGCCGGGCGTGAATTTTCCGGTCACGCTCGATACGGCAGTGGCCGACATATCAACGGTTTCAACCGGCACGTTCTCGCTCACCGAGTTCATCACGCACGTCTTCCCCACCTCCATCGCCGACGCGATGGTAAAGAACGAAATCCTGCAGATCGTGGTGATTTCACTGTTCTTCGGCGTTGCGCTGCAGGCGCTGGGCGCCAAGGCCGGAAAAGTCACCGAGCTGATGGAGCAGGTCGCTTTCCTCATGCTCAAGGTCACCGGCTATGTGATGGCCGCGGCGCCTTTCGCCGTGTTTGGCGCGATCGCGTACACGGTGTCGCTGCAAGGGCTCGGCGTCATCGTTGATTATAGTCGTTTGGTGGGCAGTTTCTTCCTCGCATTGTTCATTCTCTGGGCAGTACTAATTGCCGCAGGCTTTCTCGTTCTGGGGCCGCGCGTCTTCAAGCTCATCTGGGATGTTCGCGCGCCGGGGCTGATCGCTTTCGCCACCGCCAGTTCGGAAGCCGCGTATCCGCGCCTGCTCGAACAGCTTGAACGTCACGGCATCGCCAATCGCGTTGTCTCGTTCGTTCTGCCGCTCGGCTACTCGTTCAACCTCGATGGTTCGATGATGTACTGCACTTTCGCAGTGATGTTCATCGCGCAGGCGATGGGCATCCATCTCGATATCGGCCAGCAGCTCGGAATGCTTCTCCTGCTGATGGTGACGTCAAAGGGAATCGCCGGCGTTCCGCGCGCCTCGCTCGTCGTGATCTCCGCGACTCTGCCCGCGATGGGCATGAAGCCCGAATGGATTGCGCTGGTTCTGGCGGTCGACGCCTTCATGGACATGGGTCGCACTGCAACAAATGTGATCGGGAATTCGATCGCTTCCGCCGTCATCGCGAAATGGGAAGGCCTGCTGTCCGATCCGACGAAAGATACGCCAGCGGTTGAATCGGTTCTCGGGTCGGAAGAATCAGAAGGGCGGGCAGCCAACACCTGACATCGGAGATGTGATCGCGCACCACGCAGTTTCCACGTCATAGTGAGGTCTGTGACTGCCCTCCGCGTTGACTTGGATATTACGTGAGGGCATATGCCCGCGCATAGAGGGTCGCCGTCTCCCCGCGGCGTAGCGGTCTAATGCGAAAAGCAGCCGCTCCAAAGACCCCGAAAAGTGGTGCCATTTCACTGGGAATGCGACATCGCGCGCAACGCCGTTCTGCAAAAATCACTGCGGTCAGACTGGCGCTTGCGGCAAAAGGAAGGCATAAATTTCGAGTTCCGCCACCTAAGGCCTAGATGCCAGGGGTTGGAACTTCTGGGGCGTCGAGAGCGAGAGAGACATGTATTACGCTACAAAGCGGAATAACAGCACTACGCGTTTGGTCGGTATCGCGACCGTCGTGCTGGTCAACGTCGGCGTCGGCGTTGCGATCATGAACGGATTTGGATCGCTCGTGATGCACGGGCCGGTTGAATCCGAAGTTGTGATCATCGAGGAAGTCGTCGAAGTCGAGGACGAGCCGCCGCCACCGCCGCCGATCGATGTGGAGCTGCCGCCGCCGCCGCCGCAGGTCATCCTTCCGGATTTCGTTTTTGACACCCCGCCGCCGCAGGTGAATGCGGTCACGCAGGTTGTGAACACGCCGAACCCGACGCCGCCGCCGGTCAAGGCCGCGCCGCCGCCGCCGCCGGCTGTCACGCTGAAGTCGCGTCCGAAGCCCGGCCGCCGCTTCGAGAAACCAGAATATCCCGCTGCCGCTCTGCGCGCTGGCGAAGAGGGTGACGTCGTCGTTTCGGTTTGCGTCGACAAGGACGGCCGTATGTCCGACGTCAAACTCGTGAAGTCCTCGGGCTCGCAACGTCTCGACGATGCGACGATCAAAGGATTGGCGAGAACACGTCTGGATCCGGCTATCGGCACTGACGGCAAGCCGATTGCGATGTGCAATCCCAACTATCAGTTCACGCTGACTTGGGATCTCGAGGAAGCGAAGAGGTAATCGCACGCGCTTGCGCGATGCGGCCCGGCGACCGGTCGGGCTGGGGTGAGGGACTCGGTCAAAACTTGGAGCAGTAGGGTCCGGCAGGCGAAGGGATAGCTTCGACCCGCCGGACTACAGTCTCGGGGAAACCCGAATGAGGAGAAGACGGTAATGAAAACGGCGTATCTCGGGGATGGTCACAAGCGGCAGGCCTTTCCAGTAAAAACTCTGCTGGCCGCACTTGCGATGATGTTCGTGCCTGCGGTCGCCATGGCGCAACCGCCGGCTGAAGCTCCGCCGGCCCTGCCGATGGAAGAGCCTGCTGCTCCGCCGGCTGCTGAAGCCCCGGCTGCTGCGCCGGCTGAAGCCGCCGCTGAAGAAGGCGCTCATGGTGGTGGCGTTGCCAACGCCTTCTCGCTCACCGCTGTGTGGGAAGAGGGCGACATCGTCGCCAAAGGCACGCTGATCATCATGGTCATCATGTTCGCTGGCTCGATCTACATCGCCGCCACGAAAGCGATCGATCAGTTCATCCTGTCGGGTCACATGAAGAAGATCCCGGCCTTCTGGGACGCCAACACGCTCGACGAAGGTCTCGACCTTCTCGGCCGCAACAACGCGTTCCGCTCGGTTGCTGAAGGCGCAATCGCCCAGGCCAACTCGGCTCAAGCCGGTCTCGGCGCTCGTATCTCCCGGTCGGACCGCATGTCCCACCAGGTCGGTATCGAGCTCGAGCGCATCAACACCCGTCTGCAGGGCGGCATGGCCTTCCTTGCGACGGTCGGCGCTATCTGCCCGTTCGTCGGTCTGTTCGGCACGGTCTGGGGTATCGTGAACGCGCTCATCCGCATCACCGCTTCGGGCGACGCCTCGATCGAGGTTGTGGCTGGTCCGGTCGGCGAAGCGCTCATCATGACCGCCATCGGTCTCGCGGTCGCCGTTCCTGCGGTTATCTTCTACAACCTGCTGGGCCGCCGCAATAAGCTGATCTCGGACGCAGCTCGTCACTTCGCGTACGACGTCGACAAGCTGATGGCTTCATCGGCCAAGGCCTAACCGCTTACTTGAGGAGGGCCATTCATGGCTGACAGTCAAGAAAGTGGTGTCGGAAACCCGGCCGGCATTCAGCTGGTTGAGGAAGAAGATAGCCCCGTTAACTCGTCGATCAACACGACGCCGCTCGTCGACATCATGCTCGTGCTGCTGATCATCTTCCTGATCACAGTGCCGGTCGCGGTCGGTACGGTTGACGTGGCGCTGCCCGAAGAACGGAACCTCGTCGTCCAGGCCCGCAAGGAAAACGTCAACCTTGCGGTGTCTGTGGACGGGTCGATCTACTGGAACACGACACAGTTGAGCGAAGAGCAACTGGCACAGCGTCTCGCTGTCCAGGCGCGCATCACGCCTCAGCCTGAAGTGCATATCCGCGGCGACTTGATGACCGAATACTACCAGGTCGGACGGGTCGTGGAGATCGCGCAGAAGTCGGGGATCCTGAAGATCGGCTTCATCACCAAGGCGCCGCCGGGTTCGTTCGTACGGCCGTAAGATAACGCCCCTCGGGCGATAGGAGTTAGTTGCTATGGCAATGGCAGTCGGACCTGCAGCGGAAGGCGATCCGCTGTCAGAGATCAACACCACCCCGCTGATCGACGTGATGCTCGTTCTGCTCATCATGCTGATCGTGACGCTGCCGCCTCAGCGTCACGCGGTTAAACTCGATACCCCGCTGCCGCCTCCGCCGGATGCGCCGCCGCCGCCGCCAGACCTTCCGGACCCGATCCGGATCATGGTGGACTTCGACGGCTCGATCCTTTGGAACGGCGTCATGGTCAACCGGAACCAGCTTGATCGGAACCTCAAGACCGAGGCCGCGCAAGCTGTCCAGCCGGAGATCCACATCGAGCCGCACCGGCTCGCGAAGTACGGCGTTGTCGCACACGTCATGGCGGCCGCGCAGCGTAATGGACTCACTAAAATGGGCGTGATCGGGGGAACTTGATCTCGCCGCATTTGAAGGAAGTACAATACGACGGCGTCCTCGCGTAAGCGATGGGCGCCGTTCGTACGCAGCGACAGCTGCTGATTCAGAGTTGAGGACGGTTCTTGGCCGTCTATATCGAAATGAACGACCACAGGTGGAGGTTTGAAATGCAGACGTTCGGCAAAACCATGCGCAACAGCTTGCCTGCTCTCGGGCTCGGCCTGTTGAGCGCGTTTGCCGTCGCCAGCGTAGCGGCAGTTACAGCGCCGGTGGCGATCGCGCAGAAGGTCACGGCAAAAAAGGAGTTCGTTGAGAACTTCAACGCCGCCAGCGCCGCCCTTTCGGCGAAGCGTTATTCGGAAGCGCTGTCCAAGGCGGACGCCGCAGCTCCGCACGCTGAAGGTTCTCAGCAGAAGAGCGCGATTGAACAGATCCGCGTCGGCGCGACCTGCGCCGGAACCAACCACCAGGGTTGCGTCACGGCGATCGAGAAAGCTCGCTCGGTCGGCGGTCTCCCGGCTGCGGTTCAGCAGAACTACGACAAGATGCTCGCCGGCAAGTACGACGCCCTCGGCCAGTCGGCCAAGGCAGCGGCGCAAACCAAGGCGAACATCGACAAGTACGGCGGCTCGGCCACCGAACTGCAGTACATCGCCCGCAAGGAACTCGACGCGAAGAACTACGGTGAGGCCGTTAAATACGCTCAGAAGGCTGTCGATGCCAAAGGCGGCGGCACGGCGTACAACATCATGCTCAACGCCTACAGCGCGCAGGGCAAGATGGACGACTACTACAAGGTCGT
>Ga0116177_10000060_pt1 | contig 71352 bp, 76 predicted proteins | sample AD_STIC10_MetaG_FD_89750 | JGI IMG/M metagenome (GOLD analysis project Ga0116177, IMG submission 89750) | Active sludge microbial communities of municipal wastewater-treating anaerobic digesters from USA - AD_STIC10_MetaG | ecosystem: Engineered > Bioreactor > Anaerobic > Digestate | place: USA... | reverse complement strand
TATCTTTACTTATGAAATATACAGTTGAAATATTATTTGTTTTTACAAATGAACCATTTGTAAAGTAGCTATCTCCTGATGTTTGATTGTTGTTGTTATTTCCTTCTTGTTCTTGACTACCTTGATTTTGTTGATTTATTGATTCTAAAATGTATGTTGGAATTGAAGCAGGTGGAAGATTAATGACGTTTACTGTTCTTGTTGAAGTACTAGTATTTCCAGCAGTATCAGATACTACATAAGTAACATAATGTGTTCCTACAGTACTAGTATCTACAGTATTAGTTACTACTATACCACTTGTTATATCTCCATCTACTGCATCTGATGCTGTAGCACCAGAATCTGTATATGATTCATTTATAAATGTATATACTGGATTAGAACCTAGAATGGCTATTGTTGGTGCTGTATTATCAAGAATAGCAGAAACAGTTGATGTGCTTGTATTATCACTAGTATCTTTTGCTTGAACATGCAAATAATATGTTCCGTCACCACTTGATTGTGTTGCTGTTTTTGTATCACCATATTCCTGATCTTCAAATGTATATGACGAATCTTGATTTACTGTATATCTGTATGTTGCTGATTCGTCATCACTATCCCATGACCATGTCTTGGACTTTGTTGGTGTGGTGTCATTTGAAAGACCAGAAATAACTGGTGCTGTAGTATCTGGAATATAATAATTATATGGATAACCATTATTTACTAATCCTGTTGTATCATGATACCAAATAGTATCAAAGTCCCAACCAACATAAGTAGTGGTGCTTGTTTCATCGTATGGATATGTCATCTCTGCTGTTGTTCTAGGAATACCTCTTCCATCATTATCTGATTGACCAGAGGTTTGTGAGTCGTAGTAGGATGTTTCTATTATAGAACCCCCATAGCTTCCGCCGATCAATCCACCCACCTCTCTAAGTCCGCTTACTCTTCCCGTAGAATATGAGTTTATCAAATTAGAATCCATTATATATCCCAATAATCCACCCACCGCTAGATCAGCCCCAGTGACATCTCCTGTAGCAAATGAATTAGAAATGTTGCCATTATCAGTACCACCAACCAAGCCCCCTATATAATCATCTCCGCCTACATTTCCGGTTGCATAAGAGCTACTAATATCTCCATAATTATATCCAACTAGTCCACCGACTAAATCTATTGTTGTAATGCCAGTATTAACATTTCCGGTTGCATATGAGTCTGTGATTGTTCCGGCATTAAATCCAACTAGTCCACCGACATCATATGTTCCAGTAACACTCGCGCTAGAGTATGAGTTAGAAATTGTTCCATTATTAAAACGTCCAACCAATCCTCCAACATCAGAATTTTCTGATATTTGCACGCTTCCAGTTGTGTATGAATTGTTAATATATGAAGTCGCTCCATCCATATAACCCACCAATCCTCCTGTATATCCTTGTCCTTTTATATCTATATTTTCCAATGACACATTCATCAACCCAGAACCAGAATCTATTTTTCCAAATAATCCAATAAATTCTGTTGATGGTCTGTTTATAAATAGGTTGGATATTGTATGTCCACCTCCGTCAAAATTCCCTGTAAATTTACTACTATCATCTCCAATAGGAAGCCAGCCAGTTCCACTAGTCATTGCTGTTTTAAATGCTGCTACTGATTCATATCCATCTGGAATTGTCGCATCATAACTTGCATCACCATTAAAATCTAAGTTAATACCTAATTCGTAATTTGCAGACAGATCACTTCTTGTGGCATAAAGTTCTTGAATGCTTGATATTGTAGTTGTTGCTGCTTTTGTGGTATTTATATTTATTATAAAGAATAAAAATATAATACAAAAAAATATTAGATATCTATTTAGTTTTTTCATAAAAATTAATATTATTGTTTAATAATATTATTATAACATAAATTACATGGGGGGGGAATAAAAAAATAAACCCCAACTATATTAATAGCGGGGTTTATTTTTTATAATAAACTCTGAAAACTTATTCTATATCATCTCCTAAAACATAATCCCCGAAGAACATTTCTGGAAAATCATAAATTAATTTATTCCAATCTGAGCCGTATAGTCTACTGGCTGTTTCCTCTGTTTTTATCCATTGAATAAGGAAATTATCTCCAACTAAATAAACTTTTGAAAAATCTGGATTTTTTATAAGTGATCCATTTTTAAATTGAACATTTTTACCTAATGTATAGTCGGATAACTCTTCATTACTTATTGTTTCAACAAAAGAGAAATCTTTACCAAAATATGATTTCCATACATTTTCGGTTGGATATGAATGTCTTACATTACTATCATCTAAAAGATAAACAGTTGAATCATCTACTGTTCTAATCCATCTTTCTCCTACAATTTTTTCACCTAAAACCTGTTGCACCGGACTATTTATGGGACTACTTACAAAATTATTAACCGGATTATTTATTGTAGGTAACAAAATTGTTCCACCGCCACCTGTATTTCCTCCGGGAATATTATATGTACAACTTTGTTGAAGTTGATCCTCTCCTGGAATAAATCCACCATCACAACGATTATTGATCTTTACATATGTTCTTATTTTTTTATTATTTGATAAACAATCACCCCAGTCTGTATATGCATAATCAGCATCTGTACATAGTTCGGGTGCTTCTTCTGCTATAAACCCATCGTCAATATTATTTGAATTATCGCCAGGAAAATCTGTTTGACAACCCGAGCCTATGCAAAAATCTTCTGGTAGTACTTTATTAGAACAGCTTCTTGAAACTATTGGATCTACACCATTTTCACAGCGAGAATTTTTAATATAGTCTCTGGTTTGAATATTGTCTGAACAAGTACTCCATGGACTATAGCTATAATCACCCGCAGTACATTCTTCGGGTGCTTCTTCTGCCATAAACTCGTCATCAGTATTATTGGAATTATCTCCAGGAATATTCTCCACGGGCATCATAATAGCAGTCGCTAAACTAAAAAAACCAAAAGTAAAAATAAATATTACTAATAATATACTTATTTTGTTAATTTTTTTCATAATTTTTAATTAAAAATTAAATTAAGATTATATATATGAAAACAAAATTCTAAATACATACCTTGGAATAAATCCATTGTTACATATTTAAAAGTTTATTGTTTTATTCTTTAAACATACCACTTTAAAAATTTTTTACAATACTTGCTATAAATAGTCAATAAAAAATCATATCACACATTTAAATAAATGTCAATATTTAAAATAAAATCAATAAAATTAGAAAAATTATTAAAAATATTGATGACGCTATAATATCTATATACTGCTTTTTGATTTTTACAAAAATATTAATTAATAAAAGAATTATTGCTAATACTAATATTACCTTATAGTAAAAAATACTAACATCAAATAATATATTTATTGGACTATTTTTTTGTGATTTTAAAAAGCTATATTCATCAGACAAAGAAGACTTTATTGGCAATATATTTTGCCAATCAATATCAGTTATCAATTGATTTCCAGAATTATCCATTGCTATAAGAGAAGCTGATAATGCTGGATGAATTATGTCTTTATTATTTATAAGTAAATGTCCCGACCATTTTGTATTGTCTGACTGATCTTTTAATAATTCTACTCTGTGATCATATACAAACATTTCTGCACTCTCAGTATCATCGCTTAAATAAATCTCAGCCATAACAACATAATTACCCGAAGAATTTTCATTTATAAAAATTTTTGTTTTTTCTTTAAATAAAACTGGAGCTAAAATATCTTTTGTGGTTGTAGAAATATTATTTTCTTGAGTTATATTTTTATTATCTATATTTATATCTAAATTATATTCTTCTTTTTCTTGAGAAATCTGTTTTTCTGCTAAAACCTCTTTTGCTTTATTTGCTTCTGTGTCTTCATTTATTAAATTTTCTTTTTGTATTTGGGGTGTTGTAGATGCTATTGTTATTGGAATAACGTCTTGAGTTGTTGTATTTTTTCTAAAACCAAAGTGTTGAGCTATAAACACTGTTTCAATATTATTATATAAACCAGTTGAAATACCAACTCCAATTTCATTGAAATCTGGATCTATTATATTTTTATAATGACTTGGGCTTTTATACCAGGCTGACATAACATCTTCTGCATTGGAGAAACCCATTGCTAAATTTTCTCCACCAAATTTATAATCATAACCAGATTTATTAAACCAATTAGATAATTTTTTTCCATCAGGAGAGATGTGTGCAAAATATTGTTTAACTGCCATATCTTGAACTTTCCATATAGCAGATTGAGTAAGTTTTGTATTCTCTTTTAATAAAGTTAAATTTAAAGACTGTCGCATTTCATTTGTAAGCATAACAATTTTTTGACTTTCTTGAGAAATATAATCTGGACTAAAAAAAGCTACAAGTGGTAAAGCCGAAACACTAATTATAACGATTAATTTAATAACTAGAGCACTCAATCCATAAAAAAATAATCTCTTTGGTTTAAGAGCTTTTGGTCTGTAATTATTACACTGATTTGGAATAAAATAATCCTTAATAAGTGGATTCAATCCTCTTTTGATTTCTTCACAATCATTAATTCCATCTCCATCTGTATCTGGATTATTGGGATTTGTTTTATAAATATTTATCTCATCAAAATCACTAAGTCCATCTTTATCTGAGTCTATATTTTTTAAATTTTTATCATATTTTGTCATATATATTATATACTACATTTTATAGAAAATGTCAAGTAAATACGCGTATCTACTTTATTTGTCCTGGTACGCACTCACTTCTATAAAAAGCCCATTCTTCACAACTTGAACCATCATTAAAAACGCAATATCCTATTGTTCCCGTGCTTTCATCTGTTATCATTTCTGATTTTCCACCCCGCTCTATACAATAAACTGAGGCTGGGTTTGCAATTTGTGTATTATCACCTTGTAGTGTTTCATTTAATTCTTGTTTTATGGGATCCAATTCTTCTTGATTAACTTGTGACATATTTTCTTTTTTTGAATAAATACTACTTAAAACAAAACCCACTATTATAAGAATTAAAACAATAAAAAATAAAATCATCTTCTTCATATTATTATATTAATTATTAATTAATAAATCTAAAATTCCATTTTCCTTAAATTTTTCTTCTATTTCCATTCTTCTTAGAATACTATAACTATGAACAATTTCATTTTTATTTTTTTCTTTAATACCAACTCTTATTCCATCTTTTTTATCATAATAAATATTTATTATCATTTTGCTATCTTCTGATATGGGAAAACCTGAGTGACCCCATTCTTTTAGCGCATACCTACTAATTCTTTTTTGTTCAATAGTAAATCCGACTAACTCTAATGAACTGGCTATTAATTTTAATTTTTCAAGTGCTTTTTCTAGATCATCATCAATTTCAAAATTTTCAATTATTTCTTTAGACATAATCTTATATTAAATTTTGTTTTTTTAAAAAATCTGCCTGCTGTTTAATAAAATTTTTAGGTAATTTATTAAAAATTCCAACATCATCGGTATGTTTATCTATTTTAAATTTAAAATTCTTATTTACTGGTTCTGCTAAAAAAGTAATTGCAATATCTTGACGTTTATAATTTTTAAATTTATATTCATTTATACCAAGCATTTTTATAACTCTTACATCTATTCCCAATTCTTTTTTTATAATTCTTTTTACGGATGATTTTATTGACTCGCCTTTTAAAAGAGTGGCTCCGGGAATATGCCATTTTCCACTAGCTGGCTCAATATTTCTTTTTGTAAAAATCATTCCTTTGTCTGTTTTTATAACAGCTTCAACGCAAAGTCTTGGAACTCTACCATAAATATATTCAAACTCCTTTTGAGATAAATATTTTACTTTCATTTAATTAATTGTTTTATTTTGTTTAATATTTCTTTTGACTTTTCATTAAATAAATATGGAACAATTTGTTTTTTAAAATCTTCATCTGGATTTAATAAATTATCAATATTTATCCACATCAATCCATTTAATTCCTCGCTAGCAATTTTTATTGTATCATATTTATTTTTATATTTATATGCATAAATTGTTTCAAAATGATTATTCCCGTCATTTTCTATAAACACTTTATCTAAAAAAATTAAATTATTTTCGAAAACCTCAATTCCAATTTCTTCATAAGCTTCTCTCGTTACTGATTCAATATAATTTTCACCAGATGAAACATGGCCACCCAAAGAATAAAACCATAATCCTGGATACTGTTCTTTTGTGTCAGACCTTTTTTGTAAAACAACTTCTCCTACATCATTAAAAATCCACATATAGGCTTCTCGATGTAATAATTTGAATTTGTGAACATTTTCTCTTGTATTGCGTCCGACAACTTCATCTTTTTCATTTACAATGTCTAAAATTTCCTGCATATTTTTTATTTTATTTATCTAAAAATTCTTTTAATTTATTTACTGCTCTTATTCTCATACTGATTTGATTTTTCTCATCATTTCTCATTTGTGCAAATGTTTTATTATAATTATCTGGTATAAATATTTCATCCCAGCCAAAACCATTCTCACCAATTGGTGAGACAATTTTACCATTTAAAATTCCTTCAAAAAAATTTATTTCTCCTTTGCTACTCATATAACCAATAATTGTTTTTGCCTGAGCGTGGTCATTTCCTAATTTTTGAGTAATTTCATACAATCCCTTATTTCCAATTGTTTTTAAAAACCATTTTATAAGTGGCCCCGGAAGTCCATTTAAACAATCTAAATATAGTGAAGTGTCCTCTACAATAAATTCACCGTCATGATGTTTTTTAGCTTCGTATAATTTATTTTCTATAATTTTTTTAACATCAATTTCCTGAATTTCTGGCAAATCAATATCAAATTGTTCAACTTTCTCTAAAATTGATTTCACTTCGCTAAATTTATTTTTACTTCCTGTTATGAAATAGATCATTTTTATTTTATTTTACTTAAATCTCCATTTAAAATTACGGGTTGCATTGCTTTTATTTCATCACTATAAATCATTTCTGGAATATCATTTAATAAATATATTTTCTTATTCAATACATGAGCAAATCCCATTTCTAAAAATGCATTTCCACCAATATAATTTATAATATTATTTTTTGTATAATTTACAATTAAAACACAATCACAATCTTTTATAATATTAAAATATATTTTTATCGCATCATTTTCAATTACTAATTGAGAAAAATTTCCATTTTCTTTTTTTAATTTTATTTCATCAAGTGTAAATTCTCCCTTTAAAATCCTCTGAGCTGTCGGTGGAATAATTACTTCAAAATTCAAAGCTTCAAGCTTTTTTCTTAGCTCATCTATTTCATAAGTGAAGTTTAGACTTCCACAAATTGCTAGTTTCATATTATTTTAAATATTATTTATTTTTTAAAACGAAATAATAATTTTGCAAAACCTCTATTTAATAAATTTGTATAAAACACTAATAATGATAATGTTGCAATCCAACCCATTTTAAAAACAAAATAAATTAAATAAAAAATTAAAATTATCACTACTAAACTAAAAATCTTTTCTATAAAACTTGGTTCATAATCGTCTATTAATTGATCCATTATTGTTGATTTATATGCAATTAAAACAAAATAACTCAAAATTACAAAAAACAAATAAATGGAATTTATAATTGATGTTATAAATAAGAATAAATCTTTATTAAATTTGATTGAATAAAAACAAACAAAACAAGAAAAAAAGAATATAAAAAAACTCATAAATTTTTTTGTATTTTGAGATTTCTTTTTTTTAGTAAAAAAATGATACAGAGACGCTGATAATCCCAATAATAAAGCGAGGGAAAATCTTAAATCCTCAGATAAAATTTTTATCATTTTTTGACTAAAATCTGTATCTATAAAAAATAAAACCAAAACCGAAATTGCCAAAGCGAAAAAAATTATTTCATTATATCGTGGAAAAAGTTTTTGTCCCAATTTTTCATAAAATTTTTTAGGAAAAAGCTTTTTTAGATTTCTATCAAATTTCTTACTATAATCACCTTTAGTATCATAAGAAACTCGCCAAACAAATAAAATTGCTCCTATGCTAATGCCAATACATATTAAAACTAATCCAGTCCAAATAAGATAAAAAAATTTTTGACCACCAATATTAAAAAAGATAATAATACATAAAATACCCAAAATCAGTAAACTAATTGGTAGTGTATACGTCTTTTTCATTTGATTATTGTCTCTCAATTTGTTAATATAAATTTATTCGTACTAGTGAGTAGAGTCGCTCCTTGTACTTCTCTGAAAAAAAACAGAGTGACACGAATATGGCTAACCGCAAGATTCAGGGGGTCTAATAGTTTAGAGCGAAAGACCTTGTACACAAAGCCCTGAAAAAATTCTTGCGGTTTTTTCTTTTTATTTATCAATATACTCAAATCTTTTAATTTTCTTATCGTCAATCTCTATACTTTCTTCAAACATATTTAATGGCCTCACCCATAATTCATTATCCCCATATAAAGCTCGATAAACAACTAAATCTTCTTGTGTTTCACTATGTTTAGCAATTCCAACCACCTCATATTCGTTTCCCTTATAATGTTTATATTTTCCCAATTTAATCATTTTATTCATCTTTTCCAATATAATTTATTAAACTTTGGCAATCTAGCATGATTTCTTGGTTATGCGAAAAATTATCTTTATCAAACAATTCTATGCTTTTTTCATCGCTCTTCTTTTTCATCTCACCTGTCATCTCATTCCAATTTTTCCAAATTCTTTTTTGTTCTTCTAGTGTTGGTTCTTTATGAATCAATTCTATGCCCGTTTCTGCTCTCCATACATGGACAGGATCCTCTAACAAAAATTCATATTCTTCTGGATAATTTTTTTTAACCTCTTCTATGGAATACGGTCGTTTATACATATTATTTTCTACAATATTAAGCCTATGATAAAATTACTCATCCTTCCCACAACATTTTTTATATTTTTTACCGCTTCCACATGGACAAGTATCGTTTCTTCCAATTTTTGTTCCATATTTTTTCACTTCATCATTTTTTAATGTTGATACATTGTGTGATTCTTGATTTGCGACACCTTCTTGAGTTATGGACTGAACTAGACCAAATTGCTTACTTTCTGTTGGATCGTTTGTAACAACTGATACATTATTTTTAGTAGGAGCCACTAAATTAATAGCTGGCATTACTTTATAAATACTATAAACTACTTGTTTTTCAATATTATTTAAAAGTTCTACAAATAATTGATATGTTTCTCTTTTATATTCAACGAGTGGATCAGTTTGCGCATAACCACGTAGCCCAATTCCAGCTCGCAAATGATCGATATTATCTAAATGCTCAATCCATAAACTATCAATTGAACGAAGTAAAATTCCTTTTTCAATTTCTCCTATTGGGTTTTTAATATTTTCAATTCCTTCAATTTTAGAAATTCGTGTCTTTAATTCTTCATATTTAATTTTTGCTAAATTTGAAAAATATTCTATTATGTTTGTTCTCTTTTGTGCCTCGGCTAATTTTTCATCTTTTTCATCTTTTTCCATTAATTCATTAAATTTTTCAATTTCTTCATCTGATAATGGATAAATTGTTTTAATTGATTCAAAAATTTCATTTATATTCCAAACAGTTCCATGATCAGATGCTGTATGAAATGAAACAATTTCATTTATTTCCGTCTCAATTAATTCCAATACATACTCTGATAAATTTTCATAATTTTCAAATTTTTCACCTTCTGATAATAATAAAATTCCTTTTCTTTTTTTATAAATTGTTTCACGTTGTTTATTCATCACATCATCGTATTCAACCAAATGTTTTCTCATATCAAAATTATAACCCTCAACTCTCATTTGAGACTTTTCAATTGAACTTGAAACTAATTTATTTTCAATTGGCATGTCATCAGGAATTTTTAATGTATTCATTATGCTTTTCATTCTATCTGAACCAAAAATTCTCATTAAATCATCGTCCATTGAAACATAAAAACACGATAATCCTGGATCACCCTGACGACCACTACGACCACGAAGCTGATTGTCAATTCTACGAGATTCGTGCCTCTCTGTTCCTAAAACATATAATCCTCCAAGCTCAACCACTTTTTTATATTCTGTTTCGTTGTATGGACTTCCGCCTAAAATTATATCGACTCCACGACCAGCCATATTTGTAGCAACCGTCACTGCTCCCACACGACCAGCTTGAGCAATTATTTCAGCTTCTTTTGCGTGTTGTTTTGCATTTAAAACATTGTGTGGAACGCCCTCTTTTTTTAATAATTCGCTAAGTAATTCATTTTTCTCAATTGAAATTGTACCAATTAAAACTGGTTGACCTTTTTCATATTTTAATTTTACATCTTTAACAATTGCAAGAAATTTTGCTTCCTCTGATTTATAAATTTTATCGTTTATGTCTCGTCTAGAAATTGATTTATTTGTTGGAATTACATTGACTTCCAAATTGTAAATTTTCATAAATTCTTCTGCTTCTGTCTGAGCTGTGCCCGTCATACCAGATAATTTTTCATACATTCTGAAATAGTTCTGAAAACTGACAGTAGCTAATGTCAAACTTTCTCTTTGAACACTCACCCCTTCTTTTGCTTCAATTGCCTGATGTAATCCTTCAGAATATCTTCGTCCAGGCATAAGTCTGCCAGTAAACTCATCAACAATCATAACTTCACCGTCTTTTACAATATAATCTTTATCACGTTTAAAAAGTAATCTTGCTTTTAATGCGGCCTCTAAGTGAAAAATTGAATTAAAATCGGCATTCGACCATGGATCAAAAGTCAATTTATTTGCAATATAATTTTGTCCTTCTTCTGTAAAAGTCACTGATCTCATTTTTTCATCTATATTGTAATGAGTATTTTCCTCTACATCACTAACAACGCTTGCAAATTTTTTATATTTATCAGTTGGCTCAGCATCAGCTGATGAAATTATAAGAGGGGTTCTAGCCTCATCAATTAATACACTATCAACTTCATCGATAATACAATAATAATAACCTCTTTGACACAATTCAGAAGTAGATTGTTTCATGTTATCACGCAAATAATCAAAACCAAATTCATTATTAGTACCATAAACTATATCAGCCCTATACGCTTCTTGTCTTGAAACAGGACGCAAATAATCTTCAACAATTGTTATGTTATTTGGTTTTCCGTCTTCTATTTGAACATGTGATGCATCATAAATATATGAGGCCTCGTGCTCAATCGCAGAAACACTAAGTCCTAAATAATCATAAATCTGACCCATCCAAACGCAATCTCTTTTTCCCAAATAATCATTTACAGTAATTAAATGGACTGCTTTTCCAGTTAAAGCATTTAAATAAAGTGCTAAGGTTGATGAAAGAGTTTTTCCTTCTCCGGTTTTCATTTCAGCAATTCTTCCTCTATGCAGTGTAATTCCAGACATTAATTGAACATCATAATGACGCTGATTTAATGTTCGTTTTGCAGCTTCTCTAACCATTGCAAAAGCCTCTGGTAAAATTTCATCAAGAGTTGTTTTTTCATTTTTCAAATCCTCTTGAAATTTTTTAGTTTTTACACGAAGTTCCTCTTTTGATAATTTTTCTAATTCTTTTTCTAGTGAATTAATAGATTCAATAATTGGCAAAATAGAATCAATGTATTTTTGATTTGGATCTCCAAATATTTTTGATAAAAGTGACATAAAATTTAATTAATAAATAAAAACTATACTGAAATTTAATATTTCAAATTAAAAAATTTTTTATCTTTTTATTTTGTCTTTTAGTTTTGTTATTTGTATTTCCAGTTTGTCTTTTACGATATCTACTGATGATAATATATCACCACTACTAGCTTCTGCTCTTATCATTTTATTACCCAATATTTTCATATTTGCTTCAAATCTAAAAACCTCACCCTTTTGATGACGAGAATCTTTGGAAATATCAACTCGGACACTAGAAAAATTAAGCCCATATCTATCTAGAGCTCCTATTTTTTCGTTCACATAATCTTTAATTTTCTCTGTTAAATCCACATTTTTTGCATAAAATTGGATGTTCATTTTTTTTATTTTTAATACTAAATATACTTTTATAGTAGCAATAAAAAAACATTTTGACAAATATTAAAATACTCATATTTATTGACATTTTTAGAACATTATATATAATAAAAGTGGATGGAAGTAAGTCTTAAGAGGACCAATAAAATTAGTCTCGAGAGACGAAGACAATGGTAGGAGTCGCCATTCAAAAAAAATAATAGGGGGATTTTATGTAGAGACGTAAAATCAAACAAAGAGCACCGCCCAATGGTTAATTTCAATTGGAAAAATAAAGCATTACAGGAGAATAAAAATGCAAAAAAAATAGATATTCCAAAAGAAAAATACCATTGTGCTAAAACGAGAATTTCAAAAACTCTCAATAGAAAAAACGAAAAAACAAAACAATGTCTTTGTGACTAGGATTTACTTGATTCTCCAAAAAAGAAACATTTATTCCAAGGTCCATAGACTAAAATATTAAGGGGTAAGCAAACCGCCCCAAGCTCAAAACCCTCCTAGCGCCGTTCTCCCCTCAGAGTTCGGCGCTTTTCTATTTGACAAAATATTTGATAGTTATAAAATCCAATAAAGCAAAGGAGGTAAAATGTATAATATCCCACTTGATGCAATACCATTAAGGAGTTTGATAGCGGATATAATATTTGCAATCGCTCTTCCTTCTGGTATTTGGGGTCTAATCTTAATCTTTAAAGATTGGCTCCATTACAAAAAACATGACAGTCAAAATTTATACAAAGACTATCATGACAAATAATAAGCTCTTTACAACATCACTGAGCTTATTTTATTTATATAATTAAAATCTCCCGATTAATTGAACTTCTGGTTCTAACTTTATTTTATATTTTTCAAAAATAATTTCCTCTATTTTTTTTGAAAGTTTATAAATATCATTCGCTGTTGCATTTCTATAATTTATCAAAAAATTTGCGTGTTTTTCTGAAATTTTTGCTCCACCAATTGTCATGCCTTTTAATTCTGCTCTCTCGATCAAAAATCCAGCTGGAATTTTGCCTAATTTTATAAATATAGAAATATCTAACGAATCTTTCAAATTATTCTCTATTTCATCTGTTATATATACATTTTTAAAAAAACTTCCTGCGCTAGGATACTCAATTGGTTGTTTTGAGTTTCTTTCTAAAATTGATTTTTCAATTATTTCCTTTGAAATATTTGCATCACCCTGCTCTAAAATTATTTTTGCGCCATATATGATATATTTATTTTCTTTAAAAATACTATTTCTATACGAAAATTTACAATCTTTTTTTAATATTTCAATTATATCTCCTTCTCTTGTAACACACAAAACTGATTCTAAAATATCGGAAATGCTTTTATTTGGAATTCCTGCGTTTCCATAAATTGCACCACCAATTGTTCCAGGAATTCCTGCTAAAAATTCTGCACCGATAAAATTATTGTCCAAAGTATATTGCAAAAAATATGATAAAGAAATTCCAGCGGAAATATTTATAATATTATTTTCTAATTTTATATCATTATTTTTTAATTTTATAATTAGTCCATCAAATCCATTATCACTTATTAAAACATTACTCCCCCAACCCAAAACCAAAAATTCAATTTTACTATCATTACAATATTTAACACAATTTTGTAATTCTTCTATGTCTAAAATTTCTAGATAATATTTTGATCCTCCACCAACTTTAAAAGTTGTAAGTTCTTTTAGGCTTTTATTTAACTCAATATTTTTAAATTTTTCTTGTATATCCATCATAATTTTTAAAATTTTGCCCATTCGTCATCCTAAATTTGTTTCAGGATCTTGATGTTTTAGATTCTCTCAATGGGATTCTGAAATAAATTCAGAATGACAGTGAGACGCTATAGCAAAATTTTTATTTATATTCTAAATTTCTTACGAAATCATCAATATTTCCCGCTCCTGTAATAATTATCACATTGTCTTTAAATTTTGATAGTGTTTTCTTTAATTCTTTAAAATCTTTTGTATAATAAATTTCTTGATTTTGTTTTAGATAATTTTTTTTAATTTCTTTATACAAATCATAAGAATTCTTTTTGAGCACGCTTCTTCTGCCCGACACCCTGTAAACTGGATATAAAACAATATTATCAGCTAATTCAAAACAATTTAAAAATTCATCAAACAATTGTTCAGTTCTATCTTCTTGATGTGGCTGGAAAACAATCGTTATTTTTTTATTTTGATAAAAACCACGTGCGCCCTGCAACAATGATTTTACTGCTGTAGGATGATGAGCATAATCAGAGAAAATCAAATTTTTACGCCATATACCCATAAATTCAAATCTACGCCACAATCCCTTAAAATCTCTTATTGCTTCGGAAATTATAGCTGGCCTTATCCCCAACTTTATAGCTATTGCACATGCAACTAAAATATTATAAATATTATAAACCCCCGGAAGATTTGTTTCTATTTTACATAATTTTTTATTTTTTAAACATAAATCAAAAAACTGCATTTTACTATTTCTTGATACATTTTCAACATATAAATCAGAATTATCTGTTAATCCAATAGACATCGAGTCTTTTCCTAATTTTAAATCTCTTATATTTATATCATCACAATTATAGATTAAGCTAGACTTTGATTTTAATTTATCAATAAATTTCTGAAATGCGTCTTTTATATTTTTTAAATTTTTATAAACATCTAAATGATCTTTGTCGAGTGATGTAAATCCAATATAATCCGGAAATAATTTTAACATTTTATAATCATATTCATCTGCTTCAACAACTAAATACTTACTTTTTCCTAATATAAAATTTGAGTTAAACTTAGAAATCTTTGTACCAACAAAAACAGTTGGGTCTAGCCCCGCCCTAATCATTATCATAGAAACAAGTGCTGTTGTTGTTGATTTACCATGAGTTCCAGTTATTGCTATTGTTGTATAATTTCTAGACAATTCTCCTAAAAAATCAAAATGTGACAAGCATTGTATTTTTAACTTCTTTGCAAATACCAATTCTGGGTTATCGCTTTCTATTGCCGGAGAATAAACTAGCAAATCACAAGTTTCTTCTAAATTTTTTGCTTTATGATCGTAAAAAATTTTAGCCCCTAATTTTTCTAAATCTTGTGTTAGGGAATTTTTTACCAAATCGGAACCTGAAACTTGTTTTTTAAATTCAAGCATCATTCTTGCAATTGCTGAAATTCCAATTCCCCCGATTCCTATTAAATGAATTTTTTTTATTTTTTCAAGATCCATAAATGTGTGCAATTATTTTTTCTACTGAATCATGTGGCATAATTTTATTTATATTTTTCTGAAGTGATAATTTTTTATTTTCATTTTCATGGAGTAAAAAAATTTTCTCTGTCAAGTTTTTTAAATCAGAGTTATCCACAGCACCATATTTTTCAAAATATTTTGCGTTTTCCTCTTGATGCCCAGGAAGAGGCACTATTATTAAGGTTTTTTTTAATAATGACAATTCAGTTAGTGTCGCCATACCCGCTCGAGAAACTACAATATCTGCAACAAACATAAAATCCAACAATTCTTTATCTAAAAATTCATATTGATAATAATCCTTCTTTTCTATTTTGTGATTTTTATTTTCACCAGTTGAGTGAATAACTTGAAATTTTTGCAATAACCTATCTAAAGAATTGTAAATTTCATTGTTTAGATTCATCGCCCCACTAGATCCACCCAAAATTAAAAGTATTGGTTTTTTATTAAAGTTATATTTTTCTAGAATCAAATCTTTAGATAAATTATCTATATCATTAATTTTAAATCTTGATGGATTGCCTGTTAATATTGCTCGATTGCCAAAATATTTTAATTGTGATTCAAATGTAACAGTAATAATATCAGAAAAAAATTTCATAATTCTATTTGCAAGCCCAATCCAAACATCTTGCTGGTGAATTAATATTTTTTTCTTTAATAATTTGCCCATTATTACAACTGGAACACTTACATAAGCACCGGCACTTATTATTATATCCGGATTAATTTTTTTTATGATTTTATAACTTTCAAATAAACTTTTTATAAAAATAAAAACATCTAAAACATTATAAATTGATAAATATCTGCGAAGCTTTGCTGCGCTTATTTGATGTGTTTTTATTCCATAAGAATTTAAATAATTATTTTCAATTCCATTTTTTGTTGAAATCCAAAAAATTTCATCATCCCCATGATTCTTTTTAATTTCCTCTATTATTGCTAGTAGTGGATTAACTGGCCCGAGTGTTCCTCCGCCAGTAAACATTAATTTCATTTTATTTTATATTATTATATATTTGAAATTCAAAATTTAACGCACCGTATGCTTTGATATATTAACAAGTATTCCCATTGCTGACAAATTCATTATCATAGCAGTTCCACCATAACTTACAAAAGGAAGCGGAACTCCTGTCATTGGCATAAGGCCTATCATTGAACAAATATTTATTAAACTTTGAAACCCAATCCATGAAATAATTCCAACTGATAAAACTTTTCCATAAATACTTTTTGTTCTACTAGCAACTTTAAACCCGTAAGACATTAAAAGAAATATTGCCAGAATATATAAAAAACAAATTAAAAAACCCAACTCCTCACCCATTATTGCAAAAATTGAATCCCCGGCAACTTCTGGAATATATCCATATTTTTGCCTAGACTGTCCGAGCCCCACACCAAAAATTCCCCCAGAACCAATTGCAATAAGCGCTTGATTTAAATGATAACCAATACCGCTTGTATCTGAGTTTGGATTTAAAAATACTGTTAATCTTGCTAATCTATATGGGGCAGTTTTTATTGCAATAAAACCGGAAACAAAAGCTATAATAAGCAAAGATATTATGTGTTTTATATTACCCCCACCCACAAAAAATCCAGTAAATGCAATTATAAATATTATAAATAGGGTTCCTAAATCTGGCTGCAATAACATTAAAATTGCAATAATTATCAATAAAAACAAGAATGGAACGAAGCCCTGATAAAAATCCTTCACTCTTTGACCTCTAGACTCTATCCAGCTTGCAATATAGATCAAAAGAGTTAATTTTACAATTTCTGATGGCTGAACTGATATTCCAAATATATTAATCCAGCTTCTCGCGTCTTTTCCATAATCAGTTCCAAGTCCAGGGATAAAAACCAAAGTTAAAAGAATTATTGATATAACAAGCATTAATAGGGAATATTTTCTCCAAACATTAAAATCTATTTTTGACAAAACATAAAAACAAAGAATACCCGGTAAAACTCCCAATAAAATTTGGTGCCAAAAAACATAGTATATATTTTCATATTTTTTATATGACAAAACAGGACTGGAAGACAAAAGAACAATCACACCAAATAAAACCAAAAGCCATGTAATTACAATAATTTTGTAATCGGGACCATGTTTTGATTTATCTTTTTGTAAAATTGACCTAAAAAATGATTTGATTTTATTTTCTTTATTTAATCTCATTTTGTATTTTATTTACAATTTTATTAAATTGATTACCCCTATCAAACTCATTTATAAATAATCCAAAACTTGCGCAACCAGGAGAAAGTAAAATTATATCTTTTTCAATAGCTATTTTATATAAATCATAAATAGCTTTTTCAAAATCATTATAAATACCTAAAACTAAATTTTTATTTTCTTGATCTAAAAATTCTTTTAATTTTAATGAATCCTCGCCCTTTAATAGGGCAACTTTTTTTGCTTTTTTCAAAATATTTTTAGCAAAATCATCAAGTGGCAAATTTTTTGTTGCCCCACCACAAATAAGTAAAACTTTTTTGTCAAAAGAATTAAGGGCCATTATTCCGGCATCAGGAGAGGTACTAGCACTATCATTTATAAAACTGATTCCCCTTATTTCGGCTATTTTTTCTAATCTAAATTCGACTCCTTTAAAATTTGAAATTGCCTTTCTTATAGTTTCCTCTGGAATTCCAAGCTCTAGTGCAACTTTTTTTGCACATGCAATATTTTCTAAATTATGATAACCGATTAAATTTATATCATAATCTTCACAATCATTTTTTGAAAAATAAATTAGTTTTCCGGGTGCTTCTTTTTCAAATTCTTTAAAATATTTATCTTGCCTATCTTTATTTATAAATAAAAAATCATTTTGATCTTGAAATTTATAAATATATTTTTTATCAAGGACATAATCATCCATTGATTTATATCTATTTAAATGATCGCTATAAATATTTGTTATTACAGAATATTCTGGAGAAATCTTTTCATCTCTAAAACCTTCTAATTGCCAAGATGATAATTCTAAAACCAAATAAGAATTTTTTGTTAATTTTTCAATAAGCGGTAAAGTTGCTGTTCCTCTTATATTTCCAGATAAATAAACGTCTTTTCCTGCGTATTTCAAAATTTCATAAATCAGTGTTGATGTTGTTGTTTTTCCCCTTGTTCCTGTAATTCCAATTACTTTTGCATCTGTGAGTGTTACTGCATATGATTCATCCATTATAATTTTTTTATTGTGCTCTTTTGCAATTTGCAAAAATTTAGAATCCTCTGGAATTGCTGGATTTCTTACTATAATATCATTTTCAATAAAATCACTTTCAATGTGAGACCCCAGATGTAAAATAATATTTTTATTTTTTAACTCATTAATTGAATCTTCTAGCAATTCCTCTGTTTTTAAATCAGTAACAGTGACAATAGCCCCCTTATCATAAAAAAACAAAGCGTCTTTTAAACCCTTACCAATGGTTCCCAATCCCATTATCAAAACTCTTTTTCCTTTAAAATCTAACATAATAAGTTTTAAAACTTAAAATTAATTAAATTCCCTTATCAAATAAATAAATTATGAGCGTTACAACTGATAAAATTCCACTTAATAGCCAAGCACGCATAACAATTTTTGATTCTTGCCAGCCTTTTGCTTCTAGGTGGTGATGAATTGGAGTTGAAAGAAATAATTTCTTTCCATTGTGTGTTTTTTTATAAATAATCTGAATAATAACCGATAATGATTCTATTAAAAATATAAATGCAAAAACTGGTAAATAAAGCAATGTATTTGTAAGCATTGCAATAACTCCTAGTGTTACGCCCAAACTCATAGATCCAGTATCTCCCATAAAAAATCTTGCTGGTGGTATATTAAACCAAAGAAAACTTGCCAAAGCCCCAACTATAACAGCACAAAAAAAACATAAATCAAATTTTCCCTGCAAAAAACAAATTACACCAAGCGCCGCAAAACAAACCAAGAGCAAACCGCCCACAAGACCATCAAGACCGTCTGTTTCATTTACAGAAAACGAAGTCGCTGTAACAACCAATATAAATATTGGAATAATCCATAATCCAACATTAAAATTTCCTATAAAAGGAATGTGTAAGACATCCCAATCAAGTTTAAAATAAAACCAAAGTGCGCCTACAAGAGATATGGTTATATAAATTAAAAGTTTTTGTTTAACACTGAGTCCACCACCCCTTGAACCAATTTTTCTAACCCCCATGTAATCATCAATCAAACCAACAAAAGCTGAGGCTATCAAAGCTCCGAGCGGTAAAAGGGTTTGAGATCTTGAAAAAAAATTTAAAATAGCAATTTTTGCATCTGGGAAAAGCAAAGATAAAATATAAAAAATTCCCATAACCAAAATAACCGTTATCCAAATTATAATACCTCCCATAGTAGGAGTTCCTTCTTTACATTTGTGCAAACTAAAAAAAACAGGAGCACAATCCTCGGATCTTATTTGCTTTCCTAATTTATATTTATATAAAAAATAACTAACAATCGGGGTAATTAAAAAGGCAATGGCAGCAGAAATTGTGGTCAAAATAAAAATCTTTACTATAATTACATTTATCATATTAATATTCTATTGAAATTATTTTTAGTAAATAGATTAACATTAGTATATTTAAAAAAGTACCAGATGAAGACAATATATATGGCAAAACAACAGATTCTTTTTTTAAATTATAAAAATATCCTAAAATAAAATTTAATAATATTAATAATAGTCCAAGTATTGGGGCAAATAATATATATTTCGTATCATTTAAATAATCTATGCCAAAATAAAAATTATAATGTAATACATGCATTGATCTTGTGAAATCTATAATCCTATAAATAATAAACCAAATTGATATATTTATTAAAAGTGAAAAAATCGTAGGAATCATTATCCAGGTTTTTCTAAAAAAAATTTTTACTTTATGAAACATAATTTATTTAAATGGTGAAAATTCTCTCAATTGCTTTACTGACTTTTTTAAAATAATTATAAATCTTTTTGCCTCTTCCATCGTATTGTATTTACCTAAACTAATTCTAAGAGATCCGTGAGCATTTTCTGGTTTTATTCCCATTGAAAGCAAAACATGAGAAGCACTAAGTGATCCAGAAGCGCAAGCTGAACCAGTAGAACAAGCAATTCCCTCTAAATCTAATTTTAATAATAGACTTTCTCCTTCAATATTATTAAATAATAAATTGATATTATTTTCTAATCTTTGTTCATTGTCTCCGTTTAAAAATACTCCTTGTATTTTTAATGATTCTTTTATTATGAAATCTCTAATTTTTTTCATTTTTTCTATCGTTTTTTTATGATCTTTGCTGGAAATTAATTGAATTGCTTTTCCAAATCCAATGATCGCGGGAACATTATATGTTCCTGGTCTTATTCCATATTCCTGATGTCCTCCATGCATAAGTGGAGATAATTTTGTGTGTTCACGCATAAAAAATGCACCAATTCCCTTTGGTCCATAAATTTTATGTGAAGAAATTGATACAAAATCAGCTCTCATTTTTTTAACATCCATGTCTCTAAAATAACAAGCTTGCACTGCATCTGTGTGAAATAAAATTTTATTAATTCTTTTCTGATTTAATTCATCTATTTTTTTACCAATATGTGCGATGTTTGAAACAGTTCCAACTTCATTATTAGCATACATTACAGAAACTAATCTTGTGTCTTCCTTTACTGCTTTAAAAATCTTTTGTGGATCAATTATTCCATTTTTTTCTGGTGCTATAAATGTCACATCAACTCCTCGTCTTAAAAGATATTTTGCTGTTTCTAAAACACAAGGATGCTCAAACATTGTAGTGATTAAATGTCCTTTAAAATCAGAAAAAACTCCCTGGAGTATTGTATTGTTACTTTCTGTAGCCCCCGATGTAAAAATTATTTCAGCTGGCTTACAATTTAAAAATTTAGAAATAGCATATTTTGCATTTAAAACCCCGGCCTCTGCTTTTTGACCGAATTCATGAATAGAAGATGCATTTCCAAATTCTAAATTAAAATAAGGCATCATTTCTTTCATGACGCTTTCATCAATTTTTGTTGTAGCTGCATTATCAAAATAAATTCTTTTCATATTAAACTCTTTCTACTTTTACTTTTGGTAAAACCTGCCTAAGCTCTTCTTGAATAAAACCTGTGATTGTCATCTCAGCCATTGGACAATGCTGACAAACACCCAAAAGTTTTATTTTTATAATATTTTTATTTTTATCAAAATCAATAACCTCAATATCTCCACCATCCATAATCAAAACATTTTTAATTTTTTCTATTACTTTTTCTATTTTTTTCTGCATTTGTTTTTTTTAAATAATCGTTAATTGCTTCGTGTAATGCTTCTATGGATAACATAGAGCAATGAACTTTTTGAGCTGGCAATCCGCCCAATTTTTTTAAAATTGTATTTTTATCAAGTTTCAAAGCATTTGTTAATGTTTTTCCTTTTGCTGATTCTGTTACAACAGATGAGCAGGCAATAGCCGCTCCACAACCCAATGTTTCAAACCTAATATCCTCAATTTTATTACTCTTTTTATCTATCTTAAGATATATTTTCATGATATCTCCACAAACAGGATTTCCGACCTGAGAAATGGCATCTGGATTCAACATTTTACCCTGATTTCTTGGATTTTTAAAATGATCCAAAACCTTTTTTGAATATAACATATATAAATGTATTTAATTATAAATTCTTTATATATATTATCACTCAAATACATATTTGACAATATCAGTATTTTTGATATAATTTTTTAAGTTATCAATAAAAATAGCAATTAGTTGTTGGCTATTAGCCATTAAGAGCTAAGGCTGGAACCAAGAGCTAAAAACTAAATATATGGCACATAAGAAATCTGGTGGTTCTACCCAACTGGGGAGAGATTCACAAGCAAAAAGACTGGGTGTAAAGATGCAACACGGACAAAGCATAAAACCTGGCCAAATTATCATAAAACAACGCGGAAGCAAATATCACGCAAGCGCAAATGTAAAAAAAGGCACTGATGACACTCTTTATGCTGCAAAATCAGGAATAGTTAAATTTGCCAAAAAAAAGGTAAAAGCGTTTGATGGTAAATTAAAGCTTAGAAATTTTGTATCGGTCGAAGAGAAAAAATAAATTATATAAAAAAATCAGCTCTTTTTAGGAAGCTGATTTTTTATTTTTATCAAATTTAAAATTTTAAATATCTTTTAATCGAAATGAGAGAACTAATTATTGAGAACACACAGGACAAAAGCAATTGTCCAAAAAATATTACAATAAAATTGGAATTAAAATAAGAAACCAGATTAATTGTGTATCCTTCAAATAATTTATCTACTATTGGTTGTAAAAATGCTCCACCGAGATATACTATTCCTATAATCACAATTAAAGCAACTATATTATAAAATAAAATATTTAATATAAATGGGGCTTTTATAAAATTTTCTGTCGCTCCAACTAATTTCATAATGCCTATTTCATCTCTATGTGTGTAAATTGCGATTTTTATAGTATTAAAAACCATCATAAAAGCTATAAGCATAAATACTCCTGATAATATATAAGCAAAAAATCTAATTTTATCCGAAATATTTATTAATCTTTGTGTCATTAATGTATAATCTTGAAATTGATTTTCATCTATTTCAAACAAATCAACATACTGACTTTCTTTGAGTTCGTTTAATATATTCTCATACATTGATATGTCTTTGGCTTTTATTTTTAAACTTGCAGAAAATACATTTGAATTATCTTTTTTAAGTTCCTCTATTGCACTTAGGAGGTTCTCATCTTGGGCGTGCTTTTGTTTAAAATTTTCCAGAGATTCCTCCGCCGAAACATAATCAACTGACTTTATATATTGAGATGAGGAAATTTTTTGTTTTAAATCATCAATTTGTTCTTGTGTTATATTTTGTTTAAAATAAATACTTACATCAACCTTTTCTTTTATTACATGAATTGCGTTATTTGTAAGCAAATTAAAAATTATCAAAAAATTAATTGTTAAAAGCGCTAAAACTAAAATAGTAATATTTACTATTGAAAGCCAAATATTTCTTCCAAAATCCTGCGCAGCAAATTTGAATACTCTTCTAAAATTTACAAACATATTTTAAATTTTGAATTATAAATTTTAAATAAATTAATTATTGAATTTTATAATTTATTCATGATTCAAAACTCTTAATTATAATATATAGCGCCCTCTTTTCTGATCACTTATAATGCGTCCGCCCTCCATTGTTACAACACGCCTATTCAAACTATTTACAATGTCTCTATTATGTGTAACTAAAATTACCGTTGTATTTAAATGATTGATTCTTAACAGTAAATCAATTATTTCTCTTGAATTAATTGAATCTAAATTTCCAGTTGGCTCATCTGCTATTAGCAATTTTGGCTGATGGACTAAAGATCTGGCTATAGCTGCTCTTTGTTGTTCTCCACCAGATAGTTGATTTGGATATCTCTCTGCTTTATGTTGAAGGCCAACAATCTTTAAAATCTGAGGCAAAACTTTTTTAATTTTATCATCATCTATTCCTGAAGTTTGCATTGCAAAGCTTATATTTTCGTAAATATTTTTCTTGGGTAATAATTTAAAATCTTGAAATATAAATCCTATTTGGCGTCTTAGATATGGAACCTCGTGTTGTTTTATATCAGTTATATCCCAACCACCAATTTCTATTGTTCCCTCTGTTGGGCGCTCTTCTGCAAATAAGAGTTTTGCAAGTGTACTTTTCCCAGTTCCTGATTGCCCAACAATAGAAACAAATTCTCCTGGATCAATATCAAGAGATACTTTATTTACAGCCCAAACATCTGGCTTATAAAATTTTGATACATTATCTAGTTTAATCATTTTATTGGCGCTTAGCTTTCAGCTTTTAACTATGTATTTTCTAAAAGCTAATAGCTAATAACTGATTGCTTATTTATATTTTACTATATTTTCGGATTTTTGACTAAAAATAAATTAATTAAAATTTTCTAAATAATCTTTAAGTGCATTTTTAGTTAAATAAACATCTAAAATTCCCCCCACTTCTGCTACAAAAGCGACATGAATTTGTTCTATTTCATTGTTATTATAAAAAACTTTAAGCTCAGATATTTCAGCAGTTCCAGATGCAACTCTATTAAGAGTATCTGTATTTCCACCAGAAAAATGTAACTCCCATGGACTATAATCTTTATAATCTATAGAGCTCAAAAAATTTAAAACAGAACCGCCTCTTTTACTTTTTTCATCAACCCAACCACTATTTACTTCTTTAGTTTCAAAATTTTTATTTTCCATATATTTTATTTAAATCGATAAAATTATTTTTATGGAGCCGGGAACAGGATTCGAACCTGCGATCTTTGGTTTACGATACCACTGCTCTACCAACTGAGCTATCCCGGCGTCATTATTGTACTAAAACTTTAAATTTTCCATTAACTAAATATTCATCAAGATAGTCGCTCAAACTTTTTGTTGGCAAAAATATCTGACTAAATTCATAAAACCTATCATCCTTTTCTTTGTCAAGTAAAACGGCCTCTATTTTATAAATGTGAAAACCTGATATACTTTGAAAAACTGGAGAAATATCACCAACATTCATATTATCTATAATATCGGCTAATGAATTTGGTAGGTCCGATTTTGACAGCCACCCTATTTTTTTAATTGGATTAATTTTTTTGTCATTATATTTGTCACTATACTCTAAAAATTTATCTGGATTTTTCACTATATCAGAGTATATCTCATCAATTTTTTTTCTTTGATTTTTATTGAAATCAAAGGATTGCAATTTTTCTGAAATTTTTATTCTACAAAAAGTGGGAAATACTACACATTCTTCAAATTTATTTTCCTGAAAACCTAAATTTGTCTTTAATTTTAGAACAACATCTTTGTCTATATTATTTTGAAAATAAAAATTATCTCTAAATTTTAAGTATTCTTGATTTTTTGTACACTGAACATTTAATTTATCACCCATCTTTTCTATAAAATTTAAACCCAAAAGTTGTTTTACTCCTGAATTAATATATTGTTGATCTTTTTTAACTTTTTCATTAAATAAAAAATAAATTTTATAATCATCTAAAAATTTTTCATACTTACGTAAAGTTATAAATTCTCCATTACAATAAATGGCTGGGAAGGGAATTATTTTTGCAAAAAATCTACCAAAAAATAAGTTAGACTTTACAAAATAAATATCTACAACTGATAAAGAAAACAAACAAACAATAAATAAAAGAAAAATAATAATAATTCGTTTAATTTTCATATTTATTATTAACTGCAAAAAAATAATCCCACCAAAGCCTCATATTTCCATAAATTCTTGATTTTTCTTCATTAATACTGGAATTATTTTCTATCTCTTCTTGCTTTGGCAAAATAATAATTTTCTCTCCTGGTTTTTTAAGTCCTAGTTTTTCCCTTGCAAAAGATTCTGCATATTCATCTGTTTCAAAATATCCTATAAGATTTTTTAAATCACTGTTCTGTTTATCAACTTCATTAATTTGATTTTGTAAATTTTTAATTTCCTGTTTCACTCTTTGTCGTTGCTGTAAATCCTTATATAAATTAGTTGCTAAATATATTGAAAACACCAGAACAAACACAAAAAATATTTTTGATGAAAAAATTCTAAAAAATAATGATTCTTTTTGTTTAATCATATATTTATTATACCTAAAAAATAACACATATTCAAACTAAACACGCGTCTCTAAAATAAAATTTTTGACATTTAGTGGATTATAAATAAAATCAAAATAAACAATTTGTTTATTTTTCAATTTAATTATCATATCTCCTATTTTAAATAATTTTAAAAATAAATTTCTGTATTCTATTTCAATTTGTAAAATACTATCAAGTAAAAACTCTTCCATGTCATTTTTAAAAAATCCAAAATAACAATTTATACATTTTTTATTTGTAATAACCAAACAATCATACTCCCATCTTTTATAAACAACGTATGTCGAAATAACACAAAAAATTATTATAACAAAAAATAATACAAAGCCTATTATTCCCAGTTTCATAATTGGAACCATAAAGAAGAAAGCACTTAAAAATAATATAAACCTAAATATTATTTTTATTGCAAGAAAAAAAACTGAATAATGAAAAATTTCTAAAAGCTCTTCATTATTTGATAAATATTTGCTAAAATATTTATAAGACATAAAATTATGAAAAAAAGTAAACTAGTAAAGATATTTTGGGTAATAACAGCTACTATTGTTATATTTTCTATGATAGCCTGGACTATTGGAATTAATTATTTATATTAATCTCTTTTTAACACTGATAAATATACGTCTTGAGGCAATTCAACCCTACCGCTGGATTGCATTCTTTTTTTACCTTGCTTCTGTTTTGCTAATAATTTTTTCTTTCTACTTACGTCTCCTCCGTATAATTTTGCCGTAACATCTTTTCGGAGCGCACTTAATCTTTCCGCTGCAATAACTTTTGAACCAATAGATGCCTGTATTTTTACAACAAATTGTTGTCTTGGAATTACTTCTTTTAATCTATCCACAATTCCACGACCCACTCTATATGCCTCATCTTTATACACAAATGATGAAAGTGGCTCAACAAGCTCTTCTGCTATATAAATGTCCAATCTCAATAAATCAACTTTTTCATATTTCAAAAATTCATAATTTAAAGACGCATAACCACGACTTACGCTTTTTAATTTATCATAAAAATCGACTAAAATAGGGGTGAGTGGAATTTCATATTGCAAAACAACAAGATCCTGGTCTAAATATTTTGTATTTTTGTAAATTCCACGACGCTCTGTTGCTAAACTCATCACAGAACCAATATATTCACTTGGTGTTACAATATCCATTGTTACAATTGGCTCTTCTATATAATTTATAAATTGTTCTTCTAATTCCGCTGGTTTTGTAAGCTCTATATAGCTTCCCTTGTCATCTTTTATGATATCACCTTTAAATTTATGAATCATCTCATTTTTTAAATAAGCACGATATGCAACAGATGGAATTGTTACAACTAAATCAAGATTATATTCTCTGTTTAATCTCTGTAAAAAGATATCTAGGTGTAGTAACCCTAAAAATCCACATCTAAATCCAAATCCAAAAACAGGTGAGGAGTCTTTCTGAATTTCAAGTGAAGAATCATTTAATTTTAGTTTTTCTACAGCATCGCGAAGTTCTTCATAGTTATCACCTCCACGAGAATAAATTCCCGCAAAAACCATAGGTTTTACAATTTTATATCCTGGAAGTGCTTCATTTTGCTCTGAAACAAGTGAAATTGTATCTCCAACTCTTACACTTCTTAAATCTCTTTCGCCTGTTATTATATAACCTATTTCACCACTTTGAAGTTCATTTGATTTTTCATGTTTTATTTTAAAATATCCAACCTCTAAAACTTCTGCTGTTTTATTAGTTCCTAAAAATTTTACCCTATCTCCTCTTTTAAACTTTCCCTCAACAATTCTAACATAACTTATTATTCCCTTGTATTCATCGTAGACAGAATCAAAAATAAGAGCTCTATTTTTTGAAAAATCAATGCGTGGTTCTGGAATTAAATTTATAACCTGATCTAATAATTTATCAACATTTAATCCAGTTTTTGCTGAAATTCCAATTATATCATCGGGATTACATTGAATTAAATTCACTATTTCTTCTTTTGTTTTTTCTACGTCAGCGGTTTGTAAATCAACTTTATTTATAACTGGAACAATTTTTAAATTTTGTTCTTGAGCAAAACGTAAATTTACAAGAGTTTGAGCTTGAATTCCCTTTGTTGCGTCTACTACTAAAATTGCTCCTTCAACGCAAGCAATTGATCGACTCACTTCATAACTAAAATCCATATGTCCGGGGGTATCAATTAAATCCAAAATATAGTCTTTATATTTCATTCTAACTGGTTGAAGTTTTATTGTTATTCCTCTTTCACGCTCCAAGTCCATGTTATCTAAAATCTGATCTTTCATTTCACGACTTGATAATGTATTCGTAATTTCTAATAGCCTATCAGCTAATGTGGATTTTCCATGATCAATATGAGCAATAATACAAAAATTTCTAATATTTGACATAACGTTATCTATTAACAAATTTTTTAAAATATTTTTTTATTAATTGAACTTCCTCTATTTTTTCAAAAATTGAAATAAAGTAATATAGAGCAAAGCCTATTATAAACAAAATTATCAATTCTGCCAATACTTTTATTAATGACTCTATTCCGATATATTTTATATAAATTAATCTCAAAAAATAAAAAAATACAAAAATAATTAATGAATTAAATAAAATTTTCAAAAAATAAATAAGCAATATTTTACATTTACAAAATTTGTGCTTTAAAGATAGTAAAACCGATAACAATATAGCAAATATTGTATTACTTATTGAAAACGCAATAGCCAATCCTATTATTCCAATTTTACGAGATAAAAATATTGCCATAACAATATTTAAAGCTAAACTTATAAAACTCAAAATCACGGGAGTTCTTGTATTTTCATGCGCGTAAAAAGCTCGAGACAATACATTAGAAATACATTGAAATAGCATTGAAGCACAAAACCACCCAAAAACAATTGATGTGTAATTTATATTCTCTATATTAAAATTTCCAGTCCCAAGAACAATTTTTACTATTTCAAATCTTGTAAGAATCATAAATAAAGAAATTGGCACTACAAAAAAAATTATTTTTTTTAAATTTCTCTCTAAATATAAATTAAAATTTTCATTATTTCCCTCATTTACAAATTCTGACAAAACTGGAAATATTGCAATTGCAACAGAAACCCCAAAAATACTTACAACAAAAGATTGTAAATTTATCCCAAAATAAAATACCGAAATACTTCCAACAACAAGCGATGATGCAATCATTGTAATTACAAACTGATTTATCTGACCCAAAACCAAAGCAACCGTTCTCGGAATCATTAATTTAAAAATCCTTAAAACATTTTTATCTTTTAAATTAAAAACAAGTTCATATCTCCACCCAAGTTTTACTAACTCTATTAATTGGATTAAAAAATGAAGCAATGCACCAAGCACAACGCCCCAAGCCAACATATCATAACCAAAATATTTTGATGCAACTATTCCAGCAATTAATCCTAAATTATAAAAAACCGGTGCAATACTATAGGTAATATAAGTTTTTTTTGAATTTAATATTGAGCTCGCAACAGAAGAAAATCCAAAAATTACTACACTTATAAGCATAATTGATGTAAGACGAACTGTGAGTTGTAATTGAAAATAATTAAATCCAGGCGCTAAAAGTTTCACCAAAAAATCAACATTAAAAAATGCAATTAAACAAAGTATAGATAAAATTAATGTAATTATATTTAAAACTGAATTTGATACTTTTATAGCATATTTTTCATCTTCTTTACTTAATTTTACAAAAACAGGAACAAATGCACTAGCAAGCGCCCCCAAAATCAAAGAATTAAAAATAAAATCTGGAATTCTAAATGCAGCAAAATATGAATCTAAAATTTGTCCCGCACCAAAACTTGATGCAAGCATTCTATCCCTTAAAAGCCCCAAAATCTTGCTTAAAACAGAAAAAACGCTAATTAGTATAGCGCCACCTAAAACAGTCTTATTTAAGCTTTTAAATGGATTTTTCATTTATTTATAAGTGTATTATAGCAAAAATTAACTAAAAATCCACCCATTGGTGGATTTTATAATATCTAATAAATTTAAAATTATATGGATTCTGATTTTATCTCTGGTGGGGTTGGATTATTAAAATTAACTTCTTTCATTTTTTTATAAACATAGGCTGTTGCGATATAAGAAATTGGTATTGTTACTAAAAGCCCCACACCCAAACACAATAATCCCAATAAATTAATTAATCCTAAAACAAATCCCAAAACCATAAGCGACCACACTAATCCTTTTGTAATTTTATAACTTTTTTTTAACGATTCAATGATGCCCAATCCCTCAATTATAAAATATGGATAATAACTTAATCGTATTGAATATATAATCATAAAAACAAGAGAGGCTAAACCCAAAATTCCCAAAATGATATTAATAATTATATTAACCTTTAAAACCATCATCAAAATAAAGAATGCAAAAATTATACCCGTTGGTAAAAAAACAAAAGCACTAAACAAAATAGAGGCCAATAAATATTTAATAAATAAATCAGAACCAGAGAACAAATCTTTAATTTTGGGTTTTTCTATTTTGTCATAAACAACATTAAGACACAGTTTTGTGATTCCTATTGAAACAATAATCTGTAAAAACCAAAATATTAAATGAAACAAAATGCCCATGACGGAAAATTGATTTTCATCTGTTGTTGTTAATTTATTAACAGTTTGGGGAATATAGGTTATTAAAAAAATAATAATAGATAATAAAATAAAAAAACCTAAGTGCTTTTTTACTTTTTCCCAAGAATAATTTACCACCTCTTTGATTGTAAAAATATTTGTCATTGTTTTAAGTTTCAGACTTTAGTTTTCAATTTTCAGATAACACTGAAATATGAAATCTACAAACTGAAAAATTATTAATTATTTTTTATCTAAAATAAATCCGTTTGCAAGGTCACTAGAAAATTCTTTATTTTGCTTAAAATTGTCTAAATTTGACCAAATCAACTTCAGTGAATCAGACCATTTATAATTAAATTCTATATCTCCCTCTATTCCCGATTGCTTCTGATAAATCACAGAATAACTACTAAATTTATTAGAATTATCTTTGAATAATCCATTTAAAAAGGATTGTAGTGATTCAAAACTTAATATAAATGGTAGCTCATATTTCACATAAACAATTTTTTCTTCACCAGGACGAATTTCTTGCCAGCCAGCAAAAGTTGTTTTTCCTAGTTCATCAAATATTTCAATTCCAGATGCTTTATCAACGGACACTCTTCCCTGTAACTCCAATAATTTTCCAAACTCTTGAGATCCATATGATGGTTTTACATAATCTTTTTCTGGGAAAGAATCAAATCCACCAGCTTCAATTAATTTAGAACCATATGGAACATAAATTCTCATGTAATTTTTATTTGTGGCTTGTGCAAAAAAATTATCAGAAACTTCATTAAATTTTCTTACAATTCTTACCGTGTCGATAATTTTACCATTAGAGAGCACCTCAACATTATGATAAATTTTTTGTTTTATAAATTCATCTGTTTTTCCTCCACCAATATTTGTATTTACAACAGATAAATAATCCTTATCTGTCTCTCTCATAGAACCAGACCAACCATAGTTATCTACAAATGCTTCTAGTGAAGAATCACTAAAATACATTTGAATATCTTTACTTGAAACACCCCTATCAAAAAGCTTCGCAATTTCTACATAATTTAAATTTTTATCATTAAATAATCTATCTAATATTTTTTGCATCATCTCACCTATAACTTTTTTGGGTTTGTTTTCTTCTTTATCATATTTAAATTCAACAATTTCTTGAATTTCTCTATAAAAATTTTTTTCTGTTATATCTAAATTATATTCATCTATGTGAACTGGGCCAGTCAACTTCAAAACATCAAGCATTACATCGCTATTTATTGAAATCACTCCGTCAACAGTCTGCCCGCCAGCTCTTTCAAAATTTTCTGCAATTGTAGAATATGATATTGGTGCATCTAACCACCAGTTCATATCCCAAAAATAAAAATTTGGATTTATAAGCCACAGTGGTTTTGGTGCTATAAAACTATCTGTAATTCCAGCTCTATAATCATATGGTCCGCCGGGTGGAACAATTATATTTTGAATTTCTCCTTGTTTTATATCGACTATAGCTAGAGATCCTATAAATCCACCCGTTGGACGAAGTTCATTATTATTTTGAAATAATAATAAATATCTTTTAGTTCCATTTGAACCTAAAATTTGATTTGTAACATCAAAAAGAGAAGTAATTTTATCTATATTTGAAGTAAGTAGAGGAAATTTTTCTTTCATTAATTTAAATTTTCCCCTATATTCTTGTGGTAAAACGTTTTCATTTATCTCAGATATGTTTTTGCCAGCTAATTTAAGACTATCTTTACATTTTTCTAAATTATCCTGAATTAATTTAATCTTTTGTGTTAATGTTAATCCTTCTTGATCAGTTAATGCTGAATTTATATAAACAGCTGATTCTGACAACAATCTACCAGTTTCAATTAATTTCTCTCCATAATCAATTTGTTTACCTTGGTTTGGAATTAATTTTAATATTTGATTTATAATCTCCCCATGCTGATTTATTTCATTTTCGGCTTCTGTAAATTTCTGATTAGCGTTTGAAAAATTTGAATGTGCATTTTCAAAATCGTATCCAACCATTGACTTTATTCCACTTTCTAAACTCTGATAAGCCTGCTCAGAAATACCAAGCACCCTTCCTTTAGTTTCATTTAATTTATTTACAAAAGCAGAAAAATTAATAATTATAATTATTAAAATAGAACTTATCACGAAAGCAAATAATTTTTTATAAAATTTAAATCCGCTTGGCTTAAATAATTTTGATGGTTCTATTTTTGAAACTTCTAATTTAATTTCCTTATATCTATTTTTTGGTTTTTTTTCTGACACAACAAACATTTTATAAACACCGCGACCAAGCATGTCTACTGAAGCAACAAGAGAAACGCTAGCATTTACAATGCCTTTTGCAATATATTTTACTGGATAAAGTGAATAAACAAAAAAATTATTAGTTCCCTCACCAAGAAAATAAACCAATTTAACAAATTTATTTTTTAATAGTATTTTTGAAATTTCTCTAAAATAAGAATCTGAAACGCTTTTAAGTGTTTTTTTCTTTGGGATATCAAAAGATAAATCTCTATTTATATTTTGATCTTTTTGTACTTTGTCTCTTAGATTGATAACATGTTGAGAATTTTTATTTGTGTTAACACTTCCAAACACTGTAGAATCATTATCTCCTATTTTGATTTTATAGTTAAAATTTTGTCTTAAAAATTCTGCATCAGCCACATCTTGCTTTATTATTCTTTCAATTTCATTAAGCTCTGTAGAATCTTCAATATTTTTTTTATCTTCAATTACTTCTTTTTTTAGATCTAAAAAATTTGGAGAATAATTGATTTCCGCTTCTTTTAAAAATGAATCTAAATCATTTAAAACTTCATTATTATAATACAAAAAATTATCCTTATTTATATCAGGAGAAATTTCTTCTATTTGAGAAACATTTATTTTTTTATTTTTTTCTTTTATAACAGAAGAATTCTTCCTTTTAGCTACTTTTTTAGGAAGATTTTTCTGTAAGACATTTGTCTTTTTCATATATTATATTATACAACTTTTTTACTAAATTGAGAAATATTTTGATAAAAAATTATTTAAAAGAAAAAGCATCCCGTTTTACCGAGATGCTTCAGAGAAAATGCAAAGCAGACTATATTGTGTTTGATTTGTATTTTCTCAATTTTTTGTATATTCTCCAAATCTTCCATTGGAGAATAGTAAAAAACCCCACCAATCCTCCAGCCATAAAGCAAAAGACCAGAAATATAACTAAATCCATCACGGTCAAAATTTTCACCCAATTAAAAATAGATGAAATTAGACCCAGGACGGCGAAGATAATTGCCGGAATTCCAAGAGTTTGATGAAGATCCATCTTGTCAAGAAGATTATTAAACCTTCTGAACCCTACCCCAGAAAGCCTGGGTTTAAAAAATACTGGTATCATGATTCCTCCCCATTAGAGCATTTTTAATATATAAATCATATCATATTTTAATATTTTTGTCAATAATTTACAAATAAACAAAAAATGACTTAATTATAGACATTTTTATATATTACTTACTTATATATCTCTAGTGTTTGTCTTGTCATTTTTTCCCATGTATAATTTTTCAATAATTCCTGTGATTTTAACCTCAAATCTTTTTTCAAATCATCATCGGTTAAAATTTTATTTAATTGTTCTATAAAATTAGTTTCATCTTTTGGATCAAAATAAATTGCACAGTCTTTTAATATTTCTGGCAAACATGAATAATTACTTGATAAAACTACGGCAGAATTTGTCATAGCTTCAAGTGGTGGAAGTCCAAATCCCTCACAGAGTGATGGGAAAACATAAACAGAACATTTTTTATATAAAATACTTAAATTAGAATCATCTACAAATCCAGCAAAAATTATATTTTTAAAACTATTATCTGTAACAAATTGCTTAAGTCGTTTATAAAAATAATCCTCTTTTCCTACAAGCACCAATTCGTAATTTTCTAAATGTTCAAATTTATTAAAGGTGGAAATTAAAAACTCCAAATTTTTATGTGGATAGGCGTTTCCCACATAAAGCAAAAAATCTTTTTTTATATTTAATTTATTTAAAATATCTAAACTTTCATTGCTTGATACCAGCTTGTGGGAAACGCCCTCGTAAGTTACAAAAACCTTATCGCTTTTAATCTTAAAAAATTTTACAATGTCTAATTTTGTAAATTCTGATACGGCTATAATTTTTTTAGATTTTTTTACTGCATTTGAAATTACCATTCTATATAAAATATTTTTTATAAAATATTTAATTGGTGAAAGTGTTGTCGCTTTTTGAGATGGATATCTTGTAAGGATTAGATCGTGAATTGTTACTATAAATGGAAATTTACAATAAAGAGGAACATTAAAATGTGGAAAATGAACTAAATCTGGTTTAATTTTTTTTAAAATTTTTGGAACTTCTAATTGTTCTTTTAATCCGTACCAAGGAATATCAACTATAACTTTTTTAAAATTAGATTTTTTTGATTCATATTTATTTTCATTTTCACGATTTATCAAAATAAAATAATGATTATCGTGATCAACACTTTCTAAATTAAAAACTAACTCACTGACATATCTTCCTATGCCAGTTGCAGTGCCCATAAATCTTGCATCAATTAATATTTTCATAAATTAAAATATTTTCAATAAATCTTGTGCGCACTCTTTCCAATTTTCATAATAAGTATCATCAAATGTTTTATTTTTGTAAAAATTATATAAATCACTATTTTCCAATAAGGATTTTATCCCCAAATAAAATGATTCTATGTTATATGCTTCACAAAGTAACGTATTTTTTCCAATTATTTCTGGCATTGAAGAATTATTTGACGAAACTGTAACACAATTACAGGCTAAAGCTTCAAGTGGTGGAAGCCCAAATCCTTCATAAAAAGATGGCCAAATAAATATTTTTGCACTATTATATAGTGCTGGCAATTCATCGTATTTAACATAACCCAAAAATTTTATTCTTGATTTTATAGAATCTTTTAATTTATGAAAATTTAAATCAAATTTATATTTCATCCATCCAAAATCTCCACAAATTACTAAATCTAGATTACTAAAATCAGATGTTAATTTTTCAAAAACAGCTAATATACAATCTAAATTTTTTCTTGGTTCAATTGTTCCTACGTAGAGTAAAAAATCTCTATTTAGTCCATATTTATCCTTAAAATTTTGAATTTCTAAATTATCTAATTTCTTATAGTTTGTTGATATACCTAAATGATTTACAATAATTTTTTCTTTTTTAATTTTTAAAAAATTCATGAGGTCAAATTTTGTATTTTCAGAAACACAGATAATTCTATCGGCTCTTTTGATAAGTTTCTTGGGGCGCACAAAAAAATGCCACAAGTTTCTCTTAAAATCAAAAAAATGTTTAAATAAAAAAAAGCTTATATCATGAATTGTGAGAATCAATCTTGTTTTATTTGATAGAACGCATGGAGAAATATTTGGCAACCAAAAACAATCCAATTGTATATTTTTTTTCTTATTTATTAATTTATCAATTTTTGGATAATTAAAGAAAAAATTTGCAAGAAGGATTAATTTACTTGGAATATTAAAATGAATATGATAAACATTTTTATAATTATCTAAATCAAAATTAATTTTTATATTTTTTTTTCCAAAAGTTATGAGATAATATTCGTTTTCACTATCTATATCAAAAAGATTTTCTAAAACATTTTTTAGATAAACTCCTATCCCACTTATATTTTCCTGCCTAAGTGATGTTATATCAATTCCTATTTTCATTTAATTTTTCATTAATATAATCTCTAATTTCTTCTTCAAATCTCGTACGAGAAAAATTTTGTGCATGATTTTTTATAAATTCATGATCAAAACTCATTTTAGAAAAATCTAACACCGCCTCTGCAAGTGATTGCCAATTCTGCTCTTCAAAAAATACTCCTGTTTTATTTTCTATCATTGTTTCAAGAGCCCCACCTTTTTTGTATGCAATTACAGGACAACCGGAGGCAAGCGCTTCCACAAGTGAAATTCCAAAATCTTCTTCCTGTGGATGAATAAATGCTTTAGCGCGAGATAAATATTTAAATTTTTCTTGATCACTAAGCTCTCCCAAAAATTCTATATTATCTTTTGCTGTTTTTTTATAGTAATCAATATCTCCACCACCAATAATTTTTAATGGCAATTTTAATTGATTAAAAGTCTGAATTGCTAAATCTATTTTTTTGTATGGTCTTAGGCGAGATACTAAAATATAATAATTCTCTTTTGTCTCGGAATAAAAATTTTCTACATCAACCGGTGGATAAATAACATAAGATTCTTTATTGTAATATTTTTTAATTCTATCTGCTATAAATTTTGAATTTGCAATAAAATAATCTACTTCTTGTGCTTTTTTATAATCCCATTCTTTCATATTTTCTAAAACATTTATTAAAAAATATTTGATAGGTTTGGGAAAACGAAGTCCATCAACGTATTCTTTCATATCACTCCATAAATATCTTGTTGGTGTGTGACAATAACAAAAATGAATTGTGTTTTTTGGCTTTGTAATTCCTTTTGCAAAAGCAGACGTAGAAGATAAAATTACATCATACTCGGATAAATCAAAACTCTCCCATGCTTTTGGCATTAAAGTTAAAAATAATTTAAAAAGTTTTGTAGAACCAGGAATTTTTTGAATATATGAAGTTCTAATATCACAATTTTTCAAAAATTCTCTACTTCTTTTATTACAAATTAGTGTATAGATGGGACTTTCTGGATAAATTTTATGAAATTCCAAAAGCACTCTTTCTGCACCACCAATTTGAAATAAATGATCGTGTGTTATTGCTAATTTATTGTCTTTCATAATAAGAATTATAAATAATTTAACCCCCTCGGTCAAATAATAAAAATGAGCAAAAAACTCATTTTTTAAATAAATTTATAGAATAATTAAACGGCTTCCTTTTTAAATAAAACCCTTATTGTTTTGAGTAGAATTCTTAGATCGAGCATTAAACTCCAATTTTCTATATAATAAACATCAAGTCTTACTTCGTCTTCAAATTTTAAATTTGAACGCCCTGAAACCTGTGCCATTCCGGTTATTCCTGGCTTTATAACCAACAATTGCATTTGCTCATCTTTATACTGAGCCACCTCGCGTGGTTCATGTGCACGAGGTCCAACTAAACTCATTTGTCCTTTTATTACATTCAAAATTTGTGGAATTTCATCAATTGATGTTCGTCTTAAAAATTTTCCAACGCGTGTAATTCTTGGATCGTTTTTCATTTTAAAAAGTGGTCCATCTCCTCTTTCATTAAATTTTATAAGCTCATCTTTCATTTTTTCAGCATTAGAAATCATTGATCTAAATTTATACATTTTAAATTCTTTATTTCTAACTCCAATTCTTGTAAGCCCTACCAACACCGGTCCGCGAGAATCGATTTTTATAATAATTCCTATAATTACATAAATTGGGATAAGGATAATTAATCCCAATATTGCGAGAATTAAATCGAAAAGTCTTTTGGAAATTCTACCCCAACCCTCAAGTTTAGTTCTTTTAATCTCCAAAATTGGTATTCCAGCTACATCATTTACTTCAAAATTTATTATTCTGGTATCAAGAAGTGATGCCGTGTATTTATAAGTAATATGTTTCACATTACATAAATTTATAAGTGCAGACACAAAATCTTTTTCAGCATATGGATCTGTTAAAATTATTTCATCAACTTTATTATTTAAAATATAATTTTCAATTTCATAGATAGTGTTATTATTTATTGAAAAATGATTTACAATTTCATATCCATATGTTTTATCATTTTTAAATTCTATTTCTAATTCATCTGCGGTTTCGTTTTTTCCCACAAGAATAATTTTTGTTTTTATAATTCCCTTTTTTGCTAAAATTCTTCTTGTTATATCAAGAACAATTCTTTCTAGTAGTAGAAATATTATTCCAATTATCCAATAAATTATAACTATAAATCTTGAAGAAAATAATCTCTGCTCAAAGAAAAAAGCAATTATAAGTATTAAAATAAATGTTGAACAAGCTGAAAAAACTTTTGCAAATTTTTGATAAACCGTTCTTTTTTCAAAGCTATAAAGACCCGAAATCATAAACACTATAATTGCCACAAATGATGTAGCAATTAATATTTGTAAAAATAAAAAAAACGGTAATTCAAAAATTACCGGTCTATATTGTGTTATAAATTGAGCAAATCTTAAATAATAAGCAATAATTCCTGATACAATTAACAAAATAAAATCAAGAGGAATTTCTATTGCATTTAAAAAAAGTTTATTTCTTATCATAACAACAAATATAAATTTGCTAAATTAGCTATAAGCCGAATTCTGTTTCCTCCAAAAGGAGGCGATGATCATCTATCTTGTCTATTTATCACTAAATAGATCTAGCAACTTACCACTCCCACAAAATGGGATTTCTTAGTTTTGCACCGAATAGAGTTTACCTCTTCTCTATTGTCGCTAATAGAGCGTCTGAGCTAATTATCTCAGAATTTCACCCTTATCCCCGACGATATTTCGCGAAGCGAAACGAATCAAGGGAAGGAATTTTTTCTGTTGCACTTGTCCTCTTTTAAAATCACTTTTAAAAGGATTGCCGTTAGCAATTATTCCCGAGTTATAAAACTTGGCAAAATGGTGTTCGGACTTTCCTCGATAAACCATAATAGTTTACCGCGATCATCCACTAATCTAGCTTATATATACTATAACAATTATTTAATTTTGTCAAATAAAATATTATTATTTTTTATACCTGAGGTCTTTAAAAAAATTCAAAACATTGTCGTTTTCATACATTTGTAATTTTTTTGGATCGCTTAATATACCGTCCCTTAAAGATTTCATATCTTTTTCATCATTTAATTGCTTGAAAAAAATTAAAATATTTTCATATTCTTTTGCAATACTATCCTGATTTATACTTTTTGCATATTCAACAAAATATTCTAATTGCAATATTATCTGATCTATAATAATTAAACGAAAAGGGTGATTAATAAGTTTGTCATTGCTTCCTTTTTCCTGATTTATAACGCCCATCCAAAGCCTTATAACATTTTCTAAATTAAACATATCCATTCCTATAACAAGCTTTGGAATATTTTCTAAAGATAATTGATATGAATTCTCTGATTTAAAATATTTTATATTTGCCAATCTTCCATTTAGAATATCTCTTTTTAAACTTTCGACTTTTTTATTTAGTTGATCTGTATTTGAAGTAAGTGTTGCATCATAAGCCAAAGCCAAATGCTCATATTCATCTGATTCTTCTGGTAATAATTCCATTATAGTATCAACCCTATTATGATAATCATCATACTTACAAGTACTAATTGTATGCACATTCATACCCAGTATTAAATTTTGTTCTATCTGATTATATAAAAAAGCCTCTAAAATAGTACCTATTTTTTTATTATTTTTTGCTATATCGGTATTTGATTCATCAAAATTATGTTCAAGAGCTTGTACGTGTTTTTTATCTTCATTTATTTCTGCTTGACTGTATTTAGTCAAGAAAACAGGGTCACTGATATCTATTGTATCTATACTAAGATTTTCTAATGCAATTTTGTAACACTCTTCTAGATACTCTGGATTTCTAAATGTTTCATTACTACGCTTAACCCTATCAGCCTCTTGAAAAAGTCTATTAATACTATCTTCAAATGACATAATTTTAATATTAATTATTATCTAATTATTAATATACTATATAAATTAATTATGAGCAAAATCATCTATTGACAAATATAATGAATATGCTATAGTATAAATCCTCAAGGAGGTATTATGAAATTTATAAAAAATCCACTAAATGAAACATTGGTGGTAAATTTTATGGATGATTCTTGGATTAAAAGGCTCCTAATTTGGCTTATAAAAAACCGGGATGATCTAGAAATCAATATTGACTGGAGATGGGAGTATATGACCATCAAACCAAATCTTTTAAATCCAATAAGAATAATTGGATCAAAAGATTCAACACTAATTTTTTGGGAAGAATTTTTCTACATAGACAAAAAAAAATATACCCCCATTAAATTCTTAAAGCAGATAATAAAAGTACTTTAGAGCTGGATGTTTATCAAAACTTCAGCTCTTTTATTTTAAATTATTAAAAACTTCAATTGTTTTTTCTGCTGTATTTTTCCAAGTATAATTTTTCAAAATTTCAAAATTTTTCTCAACTAAATAATTTTTAAATTCCTGATCTTTTAATATTTTCATTGCTTTTCTTATTGCATCACTTCTAAAATCATTAGTATAACAAATCTCATCTAAATTTATTTCCCGAAATACTTCTAAGTCGGAAATTAACAATGGAACTTTTAAAATTACTGCCTCAAGAATTGTCATTCCAAATCCCTCAAAATTTGAAAAATTTAAATACAGTGAACAATTTTTTAAAATCTGAATTTTCTCACCTTCGCCAACGTAACCTAAAATTTTTATATGTTCTTTAAATTTTGAATTATCAATTCTAAATTTTATTTTTTCATAACCATATCCAGGTCCACCAATTAAAACCAAATCGTAATTTAATCCAAATTCAACACAATAACCATCATAAAAATCTATTAATGATTCTATGTTTTTCTTTGTCTCTAATCTTCCAATATACACAAAATATTTTTTTAAATTAAATTTTTCTAAAATTTCTCTATTATATATAGTATTTTCATACTTTTCAAAATCAATTCCATGAGAAATCACTCTAATTTTTTCTTCATTTATATTATAAATTTTTATTATGTCTTTTTTTGTAAAAAATGATGGTGAGATTATTGCATCTGTTTTTTTTAATTTATTTGCACCTAAATTCAAAGAAATTTTTTGCAAAAAAGAATAATAGTCCGGATAATGTTTATAGCCCAAATCATGCCAAGTTATAATTTTTTTACAATGACATATTGGCAGATTATGTGATGGCGAGAAAAAAATATCTAAATTATATTTTTTTAAACTCAGACTAAGTCTAAAAATTGTCCAAAATTTTTTCATGGGCCAATTTAAAACAATATTTTTTACATTGTTAAAATTTGTAAATTCATAACTTAGTTTTTCTCTGGAAAATAAAAAATATTGATTTTTTTTATCAATATTTAAAATATTTTTTACTATATAATAAGAATACCACTCTGTACCGGTTTTCTGTTTGATTTCAATTCTAGAACAATCTATTCCAATATTCATATTATCTATCAGCTTTAGCTATAGGCTATCAGCAATGCATTTCCTAAAAACTGAAAGCTGAATGTTAAAAACTATTTATCTTGCTGACAACAAACTTCTCTTATATGATTCCAGGTTTTCGAGTGCAATTCCTGTTCCCTTTGCAACACAAAGATATGGATGATCTGATGCATAAGAAGGAACTCCCGTTGTCTGATTTAATAATTTATCTAAATTTCTAAGCTGAGCTGTACCACCAGATAAAATCATACCCTTTTCCATAACATCTGCTGATAACTCGGGTGGAGTATCAAATAAAACAGCTTTTATTGCTGAAATAATTCCATAAATATCATTCTGTAATGCTTCTGTTATGTCATCTGATGTAATTTTCAAAATTCTTGGAAGTCCTGTTATCATGTCTCTTCCCTTAATCTGCATACTCATTTTTTCCTTATCATCTAAAAATAAAGCTGAGCCGATTTTAATTTTTGCTTGCTCTGAGGTGGACTCACCAATAGCTAATCCATATTTTTTCTTAATGTGTTCCATTATTGATAAATCAAATTTTGTTCCACCAATTCTTACGGATTTACATGTGACTATTCCACCAAGTGAAATAACTGCAATTTCTGTTGTTCCACCACCAAGCTCAACGATCATATGTCCAGAAGCAGAACCAATTGGAATCTCTGCACCTATTGCAGCGGCAAGTGGTTGTTTAATTATATAAGCTGCTTTTGCCCCTGCTGAAATTGTAGCGCCTATTACCGCCCTTCTTTCTGTTGATGTAATACCCGCGGGAACTGATATCATAACCTCTGGTCTAAAAATTTTAATTCCAGACAAAGATTTGTTAATAAAATATCTTAACATGCTTTCAGTTGTTCTATAATCTGCAATTACACCATCTTTAAGTGGTCTATAGGCCATTATAGAATCAGGGGTTCTACCAATCATTTCTTTTGCTTCATTTCCCACTGCTAAAACTTTTTTATCAATAGTTGAAATAGCAACAACAGATGGCTCATTTATTATGATCCCCTTTTTGGGTACATAAACTAGTGTTGTTGTCGTGCCCAGATCTATTCCTATTTTTTTTCTAAACATTATTTTATATCTAAAATTTTACACTTAACTTTTCCTTTTGGAACCTCAACTTCAAATTCATCTCCCTTTAATTTTCCAATAAGTGATTGGCCTAGTGGTGAATTATAAGAAATTAATCCCTTAAATGGATCGCTATCAGTAGCGCCCACGATTTCAAATTCTTTTTTATTTCCATCAAATTCAACTGATAACCTAGAACCAATTTTAACAACTGTACTTTTTGATGACCCTGATGTATCAACTATACTTGATGTTTTAAAAAGATGTTCAATTTCTAGAATTCTTCCTTCTATAAATGCCTGCTCTTCTTTTGCATCTTGATATTCTGCATTTTCAGACAAATCACCAAATTCCCTTGCCTTGTCTATTCTCTTTGCAACTTCCAATCTCTTTGTTTTTTTTAAATATTCAAGCTCTTCTTGTAATTTTTTATATCCCTCTTCCGTTAAAAAACTTGTATCTGACATAAATTTGTTATTGTTAATAGAAAAACTAGACAGCGCAAAAGCTCTCTAATTAGTTTAATAATCTGGCAAATTTTTATTTCTGCCTATCTTTAAAATACCATAATAAAATATCTCTAGCAAGTGGCACGGCAACACTACTTCCCTCTCCCCCTCCTTCAATCATAATAGTTATTACTATTTCTGGATTTTCGTATGGAGCATATCCAGTAAACCAGGCGTGTGTTTTTCCTTCATTTCCAAACTGTGCTGTACCAGTTTTGCCAGTTGCCTCAATAGGAAGAGTAGATAAAAACCTTGAACTTCCAGAAGTAACACCTTGTCTCATTCCTTCTTGAACTAATTGTAATTTATCACCGTCAATAAAATTAGAATTTTTGATTTTCACTGGGATAATTTCTTCTATTCCTGAAATATTAATTTTTTTATCAACAATTTTAGGTTCATATAATTTTCCTCCATTTGCTATAACGCTCGTAAGCATTGCAATTTGTAGTGGTGTAGCTAAGGCATCACCCTGACCAATACTTAAATGATACGTATCTCCTATATACCATGGTTCATTTTTTACCTCTTGTTTCCATTTCTGTGATGGTAAAAATCCACTTGCTTCTCCAGGTAAATCTATTTCTAATTTTTGAGACAAACCAAATTTTTTTGCATATTCAACAATTTTTTCTAAACCCAGGCCATTAAAATTATTATAACCACCGCCAACTGTATAAAAAAATGTATTGACAGACTCTGCTATCGCCTTTAAAACATTTGTAGATCCATGCCCGCCAGATTTCCAGTCAGGAAAAAACCACTCACCATATTTTATTCCACCATTACTCATAAAACTTGTATTTCTATCAACTATATTTTCCTGTAAAGCCGCAGCCGCCATTATTAATTTAAATGTTGATCCAGGGGGATATTCTCCCGATATTGCTCTAAAAAACATGGGTAAGTCGGGGTCTTCTATTAATTTTTTATAATCTTCATTATTTAATTTCTCAGAAAATATATTATTATCATAGGAAGGGGTGGAAATTAACGCTAAAATTCTTCCATTTCTTGGATCAACAGCTACAATATTAGCTTTTTTAAATCCTGTTCTTGTTAAAAGATTACTTAATAGTTCATATGATTTTAGCTGTAAATCTAAATCTAAAGATAAAACAAGGTTTGTTCCATCCTGTGGTTTATCAAATGCAACTTCTTTTATCTCCCTACCCAAAGAATCAACTTCTATTTTTCTTTTCCCCATTACTCCTCTCAAATCTTTTTCATATTCATATTCTACTCCAGTTTTTCCAATTTTATTATCCAAAAAATATCCCTCATTTTTCAATTCTTCATACTCTTTATCTGAAATTTTTCCCATATAACCCAGTATATGAGCGAGTGGCTCTTTGTAGATATACTCTCTTTTATTGTTAATAATAACAGAGACTCCATTTAAATTTTTTGTAATAACAATAAGTCTCATTGCATCATCATAACTAAGAGATTCTTTTATTATTCTTGGTTTAAAATTTTCTAAAACATCTTTGGAAATATACTTTGATAAATCAAGCTCATGGTCTCCAACACCATAGCGTAAAATATTTTGAGTCTTTAATAGTTCATCATTATTTTTAGGAAGATCTATGGGCAAAATTTGAAGAGAAAAACTAGCTCCATTTTTAAGAAGTGGCTTCATATTTCTATCATAAATGATCCCTCGATCTGGATCCACTCTTTTTATTCTAATTCTGTTTTCATCTGCAGATAATCTATAATCATCACCACTTAAAATTTGCAAATAAAAAACTCTTCCAAAAATAATTACCCAAACGCAGAGCATAAAAATAGTCATTATTGAAAATCTATATTTATTTAACAAAATTCCTATATTACCACCACTCTCGTAAGTATTAAAAAAATCTCCCATTCCTCTTTTCTGAGAATAGTCCTTTATTAAAGAATTTTTTTTATCTGGTCTAGATTTTAAATCTATTTCAGATATTTCAAAATATTCCATATTAACCTAATTAACCTATTGAAATAAATCTATTTTTAGTTTTATGAGATAATGTATTTGTAAGATAATAAAAAAAGCTCGAAATAATAATATTAAAAAATATCGCCTCAAAAAGCATAACAATATATTTCCCAAAATTAATATTATAAATACCTAAATTTAAACTATTTATAAGTAAATTGTAAAGAAAGAAAAAAACAAATAAAAAAAATATACCCATCATATTCATCCAAACATATGTAGAAAATCTGTCATTTGGTAAAAGCTCTTTTTCTATATAATAAAGAATTATAAATATTAATAAAAAAGAAAATATATATACACCAAAATTTATTGCAAAAAAATCCATAATCACTGCACTCATAAAAGCTACAATAAGTGAATCATTGGGATTATGAAAAAATAAAACGTAAATAAAAAAAATTAATGGTAAATTAAGATTTAAAATTCCAAAATCAAAACTTGATTGAATCAAGGCAAGAACAAAAGAAAGTAATATTATAATAATTTTAAATTTCATTGAATTATCATAACATTTACAAAATTTAAAAAATTCATATCAAAAAATGGATAAACAACGGCTGTCTTGAAATAATCTCCATCAGAAAAAGTTAATTCTCTAATCTGACCTATAACTAAACCCCTTGGAATATATTCTTCAAATCCAGATGTTGTAACAATATCTCCTGTTTTAACTTTTGAATCTAGTGGAATATAAGACATTTCCATTGCATTTGCTAAATTACCTTTTAAAATTCCAGATATTTTTTCCTCTCCCTGAATTGAAGCACTTATTAAACTTTTTCTATCCGATAATAACATTACGTCTGCAAAATTATCATCTGTTTTTAAAATTGTTCCTATTAAAACTCCATTATATATAACTGGTAAATTGTCAAAAATTCCGTCATTTTTACCAACATTTATTCTGACCATATTCCCGCTATCTAAATTAAAACCTGAAACAACTTCTCCAGTAACAAATTTTACATTTGGTGTTTTTATATAACCAATTTCATTTTTTAATACTGTATTTTCATTTTGTAATTCTTGCAATTTACTATAATCAACAACTCTCTCTGCTAATTGTTTATTCAAATCATTTATATAACTTCTTATTTCTTTATGATGAAAAATATAATAAAAATAAGAATCAATATTTTGACTCAAATCATAAGAAGCCGATCTTGGTTTTTCTGTAATATTAAAAAATGTCTTCTTAATTGGAGACAATATTTTATTGTAGTTTAGTATTATTAAAAAAAATGCAATTATAACAATCCAAAAAAATAATTTCCTTTTTAAAACTTCTCTCATAAATTTATTCAATTGAGTTAAAATTTTAAACTATCTTCTTCTATGATCAGATGCAGGAGGTAAAAATAAATCTTTTAAATTGTCAAAATCCTCCAAAACAATACCTATTCCGCGAACAACAGTTGTAAGTGGATCATCAGCTATCGTAACCGGAATCAATGTTTCTTCATATATAAGCTTATCTAATCCACGAAGTCCAGCACCACCACCAGATAAAATCATTCCTTTTTGATATAAATCAGATACAATTTCTGGGGGGGTTTGTTCTATAACATCTTTTACTGCAACAACTATAGAATCAATTGATCTTTTTATTGCATCTCTTATCTCATCACTTTTTATTACAATTTCTTTTGGTAATCCATTTAATAAATTTCTTCCCCTAACTTTTATTCTTAAACCCTTTTCAAGGGGCAAAACACTTCCTATTTTTATTTTAGTTTGTTCTGCAGATCTTTCTCCCAAAAATACATTATATTTTTCTCTTATATAATCAATTATATCATTATCCAGTTTTTCTCCCGCAATTTTAAGAGATTTTGAAGCAACAATTCCACCAAGTGAAATAACCGCAATTTCTGTTTTTCCCCCACCAATTTCAATAATCATACTTCCACTTGCTTCCTGAATTGGCAATCTTGCACCAATTGAAGTTGCGACCGGTTGCTCTATTAAATGAACCTCTCTTGCACCTGCAGAAACAGCAACATCTTCTACTGCTTTTCTCTCTACCTCTGTTATATCAAGTGGAACTCCAATTATAATTCTTGGACGAGGTGCAAAAGAAAATGATTCTTTATGAATTCTATCTACAAAATATTTCATCATTTTTTCTGCGACTTCAAAATCAGAAATAATTCCATTTCTAAGAGGTTGTACGGCTGAAATATGTTGAGGCGTTTTACCAAGCATTCTTCTAGCCTCTTCTCCAACTGACAAAATTTGATCAGTTCTTAAATTAATTGCGACAACGGATGGTTCGTTTATAACAATCCCCTTGCCCTTTACATAGACCAAAGTATTTGATGTTCCTAAATCAACACCAATATCTTTTGAAAATTTTCCAAAAAAACTCTTCAACATAATTATTTAAAAAATTCTTTTTTTAATAAATCAATTGATTCTTTTTGCGATAAAATTTGACTCGTTTTATCTATTCTCTTTTTTATTTCTATTTTATCACCCAACTTATCACTTAAAATAAACCTATAATAAATTCCAATTAAATCAGCATCTTTTAATTTAACCCCCGGATTTTCATTTCTGTCATCATATAGTACTTCAATATTGTTTTTTTGTAAAATATTATAAAATTTATCATCTTTATTCGTTCTTAAATCAAGTAAATGAACATTAAATGGCGAAACATTTTTTGGCCACATTAATCCGTTTTTATCATTATGAATTTCTGCGATTGTTCCCATAACTCTCCCCGGTCCTACCATAACTCCCCATAAAGACGTCTTGTTTTACACCATTTTCATTTGTAAATTGTAAATCAAGCGCACCTGAAAATTTATATCCAAGCGTAAAAATATTTCCAACCTCAACAGCACGCTCCTCAATCAAATCTTTTTTATTCAAACTTAAATTATTTAATACTTCGTCATTGTAAACTTCTTTATTCACGGCAAGCTTCTTTTTTTTATCAACATAAATTGTATCCTCACCATTTTTAGCTAATGTTTGAAATTCATGTGAATATTTACTAAAAACTCCTCCGGATGCAAAAGTTAAATAAGTTATATCTCCCAATCCGCATCTTTCAAAAACATTTATGTATGCTTGCTTTGATTTTTCATAAAATATCTCGTGCTCTTTTTGATCTCTACAAAAAGAATACATATCTTTCATAAGAAACTCTCTGCATCTCATAATTCCACCCTTTGCACGAAGTTCATTTCTAAACTTAGTTTGAATCTGATATGCAAATTTTGGTAAATCCTTATAGGAGCTTATATAATTTTTCATTAAATTCGTGAGTGGTTCTTCATGTGTAAAGCTAAGTCCTAATTCTGTATTATTTTTCAATTTTGTTCTAAACCAATTATCCACCGATTCATCACTCCACCTATCTGTTTTTTTCCATAATTCTGGATTTTGCAATGATGTTAAAAACAATTCCTGTCCTCCTATCGCATTCATTTCTTCACGAATTATATTATTTATTTTATTTAGAACCCTAAGTCCAAGGGGTAAATAAACATAAACACCGGCAAGTTCTTTATAAATAAAACTGGATTTTAAAAGAAATTGGGTGCTTATACTTTTTTCTTCTTTATCAATACTTCTTAGAGTTTTTGTAAAAAGTTGTGATTGTTTCATTTTTTTATTTCGAGCTATGCTCTATATTTTAAATATTTTTTGACATTATATTTAACATTCTTTTTATTTCATTTTTTACACTTAAATCATTGTAATCTCCACTATGTGCCGTTTGTCCTTGGTATGATGCTTTTTTTTGATCTAAATGTAAATCAAATTCATAAAAATTATTGTTTTTTTCAAAATATAAATGCCATCTCGGGTAAAATCCAACATTTGATAATCTTCTTATATAACTATTTTCATATCTTGGATGTAAACGATATCCACATTTTTTCAAAATCACATCAAGATTTTCTTTAAAATCTGCTTGTATTTTAAATTTCATTTATTTATGAAAAACATATTTTAATATATCTTTGTATGTTACTAAAATCATAAGCAACATCAAAAGTCCAAAACCAACATTGTGAACAATTGCTTCTATTTTCTGATTATTGGGTTTTCTTCTTATTTTTTCAATTAACAAAAACAACAATCTCCCACCATCAAGCGCTGGAAATGGAAATATATTTATTATTGCTAAATTAATTGATAAAAGTGCCATGAATTGCAATATATAAGAAAATCCCATTGAAACAGCGCGTCCTGTAAACACAGCCACGCCAATTGGACCAGAAACATCTTTAGCGCCCTCACCCCTAAATAAACCCTTTAATAAATTAAAAAATGCATCTCCTATTGCAACAGTTAAATTAAAACCTGCTTTAAATCCATATAGAGGAGCTTTATACCAGGGATAAGAAACAACTCCAGTGTCAACCATAGAGATTCCCAAAACTTTTTTATCAGTAATCCCCTCTAGGCTTTCTGGCCTTATCTCTACTGATTTATTTTCTTTAGAATCATTAGTTACAACTTTTATATTTTTCTCTTGATTATTATAAACATAATTAATAGCCTCATTAGAGTTTGTAAAATTATTATCATCAAAAGAAACTAAATAATCACCAAGTTTTATTCCTGCATTTTGTGCTGGAGAATTTGGATAAACTTCTATAATTTGTATTTTCTTGTCTCTTATTTTTGCATCACCCGGAAGATCTTCTAATGCAGAGGGTAATCCTATACCAAAACCAATGCTTAATATAATACAAGCTGAGATAAAATTCATAAAAACTCCAGCAAAAAGAACTATAGCCCTTTTCCAGGCTGGTTGAGATATAAAACTATCTGGATCATTATTATCACCAGATTCACCTTTTATTTTTACAAAACCTCCGATTGGAATCCAATTTACAGAATACATTATTCCATTTTTCTTTATACCGAAAATTCTTGGCGGGAATCCGAATCCAAACTCCTCCACTCCAATGCCTAATTTCCTTGCAGTATAAAAATGTCCTATTTCATGAACAAAAACTATGATACCTAAAATTATAAAAAATATTATTATTGTTAAAAACATATTATTTGTTTAAAAAATTAAAATACTAGGTTACAAAAATTTTAAATTAAAAGTCAAAAATCTTATAATTTATATTTTCATAATATCTTCCTCTTTTGCTTTTGAAATATTATCAATTTCAGTTGATTTATCCTTGGTAACTTTGTCTAATTCTTCAATAAAAGAAAATTTTTCATCCTGCGAAATTTCTTTGTCTTTTTCTTGTCTTTCTATTTCTTTTTTTATTTTTTCTCTTACTTGTCTAACTATAACTTTTGCATCTTCTCTTTTTTCGTTTAAAATTTTTATTGTCTGCTTCCTTTTTTCTTCGGTTAGGGCTGGAATCTTTGCTCTTACAATATTTCCAGTAACAGAAACACTTAAATCTAAATTTGCAGATGATAATGCTTTTTCAATCTCTTTTGTAACTGTTTTATCCCATGGCTCAACCTGCAATAATGAAGGCTCTGGTATTGAAATTGAGGCGACTTGTTTAAGTGGAGTCTTAACCCCATAGCACTCTACTAGAACTTCTTCTATCATTGAGGGATGCGCTCTTCCGGCTTTTAATTTTTCAACATCTTCTTGAAAATGTTTTATCGCCTTATTAAAGTCTCCATTAAAAGATTCTATAAATTGTGACATAAATATTTTTAATTAATTATTATAAATTATTAATCCATTAATTTAACTGCCATAAAAATACTATCTTGATTTACGGAGTCAACCAACATATCAATTGGAGCTTGTTTTGTTGGAAGAGTTTTAGTAATCCAAGTATTTCCTCCATCTAAGGTTTTATAAATTTTATTTGGAATTGTATAATAAATTTCATTTGAATTTTTTGGGTTAGAGGCAATCGAATAAATAGTTACAGAACTTGGTTTTGTAAGAAGCTTTAAAACACTCCACGTTTCTCCTCCATCCTTTGAATAAAAAATACCATACTTATTGGCATAAAAAAATGCATCTTCTTTTGACAAATCAAATTCGAAATCTTTATAAACGCCTACATTTGAATTACTTTTCTTATCTCCTAAATCTATCTTATCGGTAATATTAAACCAATCAATTCCTCCATTTTCTGTTTTAAATATGCCGTCTTTTTCAGTACACACATAAATTTTATCTGAATTTTTTGGATTCATTGTAGCTTTTACAATAGTCTCATCATCAAAGCTTTTTATCATTTTCCAAGAAATACCAAAATCATCACTTTTATAAAATCTTCCATCTGTTGTTGCTAAATATATTTTATTATTATTTATATAATCAACTAAAACAGATTTAACTATTTTATTATTTCCATCAGTATAAATTTGTCTCCAATTTCTTCCACAATCCTCTGTTTTGTAAATTTTAGTACTTACAGCACCATACATAGTACATCTATATTTATTATCAATTGCAATGTCATTTATAGCACCCTTTCCAAAAAGTGTTTTTTGCCAACCAGCACCACCATCAAAAGAATATAATAAACCATCTTGTAATGTTCCTAAATAAATCGCCTTTGGGTCATTTTGATCTTGTTTTATAAATGTAGATTGAGCTGTTTTAAAAAATGATCTATTTGGGCCAACGTTCAAATATTCAACTTTTTGTACCCAAGTTGCCCCCCTATCATAGCTTATATAAACACCAGAATCATCAATCTTTTTCTTCCCAAGTCCTCCTATTTGCAATGAACATCCGGTTAAAACAAAGCAAAATAAAATAACTAATAAAATTTTTATTTTTGTGTTCATAGATTTAAATTATAAAATTGTAAAGTTATTGGTTATAAAGATTCTCTTCGCTTTATAACTTTTAACTTTCAACTACCTTATATTAATAATAAATTTTCAAAAATTAATCTTGGATTTACGTTTTCAAAAATAATATTTCTTGACTTATTTGCAAAATCATAAAATTCCAATAATTTTTCTATCTTATATTTTTCTGAAATAACCTTTATATCTTCTTCTAAAAAGGGGTGGATTAATTCAGTATGCTTATCTGTTTTAAAAACACAAAGATCTCTTGCAATTCTCATAAAATCAATAAGGGTTTTTGAGAGTGCGCTATATGAATCCTGAGTTCTTGATTTATCTACAATATTTTCAATCCATTTAAATTTTTCATTTATTGAAGATTGCATTATTTCAATTATCTCTCCTAAATCCTTTTTTCTTTTCTCCCATTCTTTTGGATTTTTTAAATATGCCATCGCTACTCCAGGCGCTCCACCCGAAAATTTTGATAATTCCTGTGCTAAATTCTTGTCAGCGCCGCCATCAATTAAATAATCATAAATTTCTTTTTGTTTTACGCCACCAAAAATAATATTCTGCGATCTGGATTTTATTGTTGGTAAAATTCTATCAGCATCGCAAGCTATTAGAATTATAAAAGAATTTCTTGGTGGCTCTTCGATAATTTTTAAAAGTGCATTTGATGATTCAGGATTTAACCTATCTGCATCATTTATAATTCCTATTTTAAATTCGGATCTAAGTGGAGTTAAGGAAAATTTTTCCCTAAAATCTCTTATTTGTTCAATGGAAATATTTTTCTTTCCCTCTTCAAGTGAAACAGAAATTAAATCTGGATGAGTGAAATTTTTTATCTCTAAACAATCATTACATTTATTACATGGAATATTTTCTTCACTTTTACAAAAAATAGAACTAACAAAATATCTTGCAACTGTTTTTTTACCAACATCTTCTGCTCCCGAAAAAAGATAAGTATTTAAAAAATTTCTAGTACTTACAATTTTTTGTAGATATTTAATTATATTCGCATGTCCTAATATATTCCAGTTATACAAAAATTTATCTTCTTTCATGTTTTAGAAGCTTTATATTTATATAAGTTAAGAATATCAAATTTTGAAGCTTTATTCAATGTAAATTAACCTGCGAGGTTGCCAACCTGCGAGGTTGTAGTTATCCACAACTCACTATTGACAAATTCTATGGATATGATATAGTTATTTGTTAATCTAAATGTAATTTGACAATTAAATAACAGACAAATCCTGAAAAGGGCAGAATTATGCAGAAGATATGCAAGATAAATATTCAAGACAAACAGCTAAAAACTTCATAGAAACAGCTTAAAATATATGAAATTCATCTTCTTCTACATAATTCTGCCCTAAACTTGCTAGCTTTCCTTTCATGAGGAAAAATAAAAACTAGCATGGCTTTTGGAGGACCGATGGACTAGCATGTCTGTCGTCAAATCCGGCCCTAAACTGAGTCAAACGGCCGGTACCGGATCGTAGAAAAATTTCTGAGTATAAACGAGGCGGGATTCATTTCTCTTCTCACATGAAATCCAAATTCCCCTAACCTATTGGAGGAAGGATGATCACCCTGAGACGCCTGCGGCAACAAACTCCAAAAAAACCAAAAGTCATGGAGGTTGTGGCCAATTCTGGATTTTACTAAGGTAATGCGGGAATTACCCGTTCTTGCCTGTTGCGCTTGCCGAGCGCTTTATAAATAGGCAAACTAGCGGGACACGTGGTCGGAAAAACCCAGCACAGCATACCCACACACTACCCATGGGTACTGTAGGGTGAAGCACTGGTTTAAAACCGACTCAGGCAACACGCCACTCCCGCCCCTGAAAAAAGGCTCCCCACCCAGACAAGGAGCCCACGTGAAAAATCACGTGCAAAAAGTACTGGAAATTGATCTCTTCTCCATTTGCGGGAAATTCTACCGCGGAAGATAATCCCGCGCCGGAACACAAGGAGTTGAGATCACCAGTGGTGGAGGCGCTCTTTTTAGCGAAAAGCTAAAAACTGCCTGGTATAACATTATGGAGATTAATCTCCGGTTTACTACCTAGCTAAATTGAGCCCCTTCCCCACGGTAAAATATATCCAGCGCCTCCCCGCCTTCAAAAGAGTAAGAGATAAACATCGCTCATTGGAGGTGCCGGATCATTTTTTAAACCAACCTAATCCAAGGCTGGTTTTCTTTTTTATTTAAAGCCCTTGACAAAATTAAAATAAAAGTTTAATATCTACATTAAGGACTGTGCCCGTGGTCCCAGGGCAATTTAGGGACAAATGGATGATTGATTTTAAACATCAAACATCTGGAGCGAAGACTCAGACGAGATAAAGAGAAAATAGCATACTTGGTAGTAAATACTATTTTCTCTCTCGTCTTTTTTTATTTACAAAAAATCAGCATATAGCTGATTATAAATTTTCTTAAATCTCAAATCTTAATCCTCATTAAGCGCCTGATTTACTAACTTATCCGCATAAAAATTTTGTTCACGAATAACGTGGGTAAATGTAATCTTTTGAAATTCCTGTTTCATATTCCACACACGAACAAAAAGAACCGCCAAATCTTTATCTTTTACTTTAAATTCTCTATTAACTTGCTTTACAACTAATTCACTATCCAAAAAACACTCTAATTCTTTTATTTCTAAATCTTTGGCTATTTCTAGACCTTTTATAAGCGCTCGATACTCTGCCTGATTATTTGTAGTTATTCCAATACATTCATTAAATTGTTTTATAATTTTATTTCCATCATAAATAACTCCACCTATCGCACTAGGCCCTGGATTACCACGAGAACCACCGTCTGTATATAACTTATACATATTTTTATTTAATTTAAAAACAAATTCTAAACCCCAATTCCCATATCCGAAATATATATTTCTATATTTCTATTTCCATTCCACTCGTTTATACCAATATTTACCACTAAATCTATTTTATCTCCAATTTTCAAATTTGAAAACTTGTTTGCAAATCCAAATCCAACCGCTCTTTTTATTATTCCATCTTGTTCTAATGTAATTCTTAAATGTGATTTATCAGAACCTATTGTTGATATTTCTTTTACAATACAATTTTTTAATAAAAATTTTGGTTCTGGATTCTCCATTCCAAATGGTTCAAATTTTTCTAGCCAGTCACATAAATTCCAATCAATATCGGATAAATTAATTTCTGACTCAACTTTTAGAGACGGGCTCAATTCAATGCCTTGTAATTTTTTTTCTAATTCATTTTTTATAACATTTTGAACAAATTCTAAATTTTCCTCTGGAATAGAAAATCCTGCCGCTGATTTATGTCCACCAAATCTAATCAATTTGTCACTAAATTTTAAAATTATTTCCATTATATCAATTTCATCAATTGAGCGGCAAGAACAAACCCAATATTTACCATCATATCCCAAAACAAAACTTGGCCTGTAATATTCCTGAGATAATTTTCCGGCTACCAGTCCTATAATTCCTAAATTCCATTTTTCATTTTTTACAAAAATAAACTTTGTATTTTCATCAACGCAATCAATCTGACTCTTTGCATCCTGCACAATTTTATTTGTTAAATCCTGTCTTTTTGTATTACTTATATTTAATTCTTTTGCAATTTTTATTGCTGTTTCTAAATTATTTGTTTTTAATAATTCAAATGCGTTATTTGCGTGATCCATACGACCTGCAGAATTAAGCCTTGGACCAATTTGAAAACCAATTGTTGTGCTATTTATTTTATCAACATTTGTTCCTGCAATTTCATAAAGTTGTTGCAATCCCAACCTCTGAGTTTTTCGCAAAACTATAAGCCCATATTTTACCAGAGTTCTATTTTCTCCAATTAAAGGAACCATGTCAGTAACAGAACCAATTGCAACTAAATCCAGTAGCCATTTTAAACTTTTTTCACGCTCAGTTTCATCTTTATTAAAAAATTCACTTTTTATAATTCCTGATGCGAGCTTATATGTAACACCCACTCCAGCTAAATTTTTACTTGGATAATTTTCTCTCTTAAGTCCAGGATGAATTATAGCAAATGCATTTGGTAATTTTTCCGGTTCTTTGTGATGATCCGTTATAATTACATCGACCCCATAATTATTAAAAAGCTCTACTTCATCAAAATTACTTATTCCACAATCACAAGTAACAACTAAATTAAATTTTCTATCAATAATTTCCTTTACAGCAGATTCATTTAACCCATATCCCTCTGTTTCTCGCTGTGGAATATAAACTTCTGGATGAAGTCCAATTTGAGTAAAAATATCATACAAAAGCGTAGAACTTGTCACGCCATCAGCATCATAATCTCCATAAATTAGAACTTTTTCATTTTTCTCCACTGCCTCAAATATTCTTTTAACAGCACGCTCCATATCAATTAAAACATATGGATCACAAATATCAGAAATAAAATCAGCATTAAAAAATTCATCAATTTGTTCTTGAGTTTTGATCCCTCTGTTATGAAGTAATTGCAAAATTACCGGACTTAAATCCGGAAATTCTTTTATTAAATCATCAAGAATACTCTCTGCTAATTTCCACTTTTTTGACATAATTTTTCTTTTCATTATATAAGGATTATAAAGGAAATAAAGAAAATAGGCAAAAGCATTAAATAACTTTATATTTTTATATATTGACAAAAAATATAATATATGATAATATACTCCATTCCAACAAAAAAATTAGAAATTTTTAAACATCATGGGGGAAAACATGAAAAAATTAAACAGTATCAAAGTAAAATTGGTATTGGTAATTGTAGCGATTATGCTATCAATAGTGGGAACTCTTTTGAAACGATATTTAAATATGCAGGTAGTGCCCGCTCTACTCTTCTCTATTTCTATTATAATAAGCATAATAGCTATTATACAAAAAGCATAATGGCGTAAAAATATTATAAAAAAGAAAAACTCTCTTCGGAGAGTTTTTTTATAATTTCCTAAAAACTGATAACTGAAAGCTAAGAGCCAATTTTAATTGCGCCATCAGGACAAATTCTCTCGCAAATCTTACATTGAATACATTTTGAAATATCGCATTTAATGGTGTCATTTCCATATACTCCTCGTTCGCTGTCTTTAAATTCTAAACATTTCTTTGGACAAAATTCTATACAAAGCCCACAACCCTTGCAATATTTAGGATGATTTATAAAAGATTTTTCTCCTTCTTTGTATTGCATAATTATTATAAATTAATAATTATAATACTTTGATCTTTATCTAATTTTACTTTATATGATCTTTTAAGTGGCATTAATTCTATTACTTCAGCTTCTCCATTTTTTGTTTTAACTCTATCTCCTATTTCTGGCATTCCAGTTAATAATTCCTTATAAGCGTCTTCTTCATAAGCAAGGCAACATTTTAATCTTCCACACATTCCAGATAATTTTTCAAGTCCTCGATGAGCAACTTGCTGATCTCTTGCAAAACTTGTATTTATACTTTCTAATGTTTTTAAAAATCTTTTACAACACAAAACCTGACCACACTCTCCAATATCACCGAAAGATTTTGCCTCATCTCTAACTCCAATCTGATATAATCTAATTTTTTTCTTATACTTTTTAGAAATATTTTTTACTAACTCCCTGAAATCAACCCTTCCATCAGCAACAAAAGAAAAAACCATCATTGAATTATCGAGTGATATATGTAAATCAACGAGCTTCATTTCAAGTTCTTGTTTTTTAATAAGATTTTTTACGTCTTTGAGAATTTTATCATTATTTATATTATTTTTTTTGAATTGAGATAGGTCTTTATCATTAACAAGTCTTATAACTTCACCCAATCCCTGTGTTTCATTAGATTCTTTTATTTCAACTATTTCTGCAATATCGTTTACCTCCATGTGCTCCACAACGACTTTATCTCCAATAGAAAAATTTTCTTCTTTTAATAAAAAAAAGTTTGTAGAGTCCCATGAAACAAATTTTGCACCAAATATTTTCATATTATTTTATCATTAAAGTTCCAATATCATCTTTTTCGAAAATACGTTTAAAATTTCCACTTTTTAATTTGAAAACTTTTATTTTTATATTATTTTTATCGGCTATTTCATAGGCACGTAAGTCCATAATCCCCAATTTCATTTTTATCGCATCTTTTAATTTTAGTTCTTGAAATTGTTTTGCATTCTTATATTTATTTGGATCTTTATCATAAACACCATCAACTTGAGTTGCTTTTAAAACTATTTCTGCTCTTAATTTTCTTGCCACATCAACGGACGAGGTGTCTGTTGTAAAATGAGGATTTCCGGTTCCTCCAGCAAAAACCAAAATATAATTTTCCTTAAAATATTTTAAACATTTTTTATTATTATAAAGCTCTACAAAATTAGAAACTGGAAATGCAGAAATTACCTTTGATTTTACTCCAATTTGATTTAGCACACCACTTAAACACATTGCATTTAAAACTGTTGCTGTCATTCCCATGTGATCTGCGCGTATTTTATCTAACTCATTATTTTTTATCATACGACCCCTGAAAATATTTCCACCGCCTATCATAATTCCTATTCTTACACCTTTTTGATTTATATATTTTAGCTCATTTGCTAATTTTTTAATTATTACAAAATCAAAACCAAAATTACCAGCTCCGCTTAGAGCCTCTCCCGATAATTTAATAACCACTTTTTTATATTTCATGAAGAAAAATAAATTATTATAATTTCATTATACAGCTCACAACAACAAATAACAAACTACAGACTAAATCTTCTAAATTTATCTATTTTTGCTTGATTTTCTTCTAATAATTTGGAGATTGTTTTTGTATCATCTTTTACAAACAACTGATTAGTAAGACAATTTTCTTTGTAAAATTTATCTAATTTACCATTTAATATGTTTTCAATTATATTTTCCGGCTTTCCTTCTTTGCTTAATTGTTCTCTGTAAATTTCTTTTTCTTTCTCTATTATATCATTTGGAACATCTTCTGGATGCAAATATGCTGGATTCATTGCTGTTGCGTGCATTGCAATATCTCTTGCCAATTCTTCACTTCCACCTATTAATGATACTATTGAAGCAATTTTATTATTTGTATGCAAATAATATGAAATTGGACTTCCTTCTATAATTTCAAAAAATGCTAACTTTAAGTTCTCGCCAATTTTTACAATTAATTCATTTTTTATTTTATCGTCAGCTATTGATTCAAAATTTTCGACTCCTGTTTCTAAAAGTTTTTCTGATAATTCCTTGGTAGAGCTTATAAAATCTGAATTTCTTGCAACGAAATCTGTTTCACAATTTAATCCAACTACTGAAATTTTATTATCTTTTTTAATAATAGAAATACAACCTTCATTTGCTGTTCTTGAAGATTTTTTATCTGCTAATTGTTCACCCTTTTTTCTAAGAAGTTCGACTGCTTGATTTAAGTCGCCATTTGTTTCTTCTAGTGCTTTCTGGCAATCACTCATTCCTGCACCAGTTAAATCTCTGAGTTGTTTAATTTGTGCTATGTCCATATTTATTTTTGTTAAAAAATTATAAAGTTAAAAGTTATAAAGTTCGTAAGTTTAAAAAAACCTAAAACTTTATAACTTGATAATTGATGCCAATTTTTTACTTTTTTGCTTCGTTTATAGATTCTTTAAATACTGAAAGTATAAGTTTTAAAGTGTTTACGGAATCATCATTTGCGGGAATTGGATAATCAACGAGTTCTGGATTTGTATTTGTATCAGCAATTGCAATTACTGGAATTTTTCTTTCTTTTGCTTCTGTCACGGCTGTTTTTTCATAATTTATATCAACTACAAAAATTGCTTGTGGTATACCATTTAAATCTCTAATTCCCTCTACCATTTCTTTTAATTTTGCGATTTCTCTCTCAATCATTAGTTTTTCTTTTTTTGTATATTTTTCGTACACACCATTTGCCATATCTTCCTCTAATTTCTTCATTTTATTTGGTAGGCGAATAATGTTATCAAAATTTGTAAATGTTCCGCCCAACCAACGAGATATTACGTATGGCATATTTATGCTTTCAGCAAATTCTTTAACAATTGCTTTTGCTTGACGTTTTGTTCCAACAAAAAGAATTTTTCCTTTATTTGCAATTATTTTTTTTACAAATTCAGATGCCTTTTCAAGAGATTCTATTGTTTTTTCCAAATCAATAATATGAACCCCGTCTTTTACGCCGAAAATATATTTATCCATTTTTGGATATCTTTTTGATTTTACTTGGCCAAAATGTGCTCCACTTTTTAATAAATCTAGAATTGATACTGTTTTCATATTGTATTATTAGGCTTCAGTTTTTAGGTTTCAGTTTTTAGAAATTTATTTAAATCTAGATTTCCGGAAACTGTAAACTGTAATCTGAAAACTATTATTTAAATTAATAAAATTAAGCATGATTATGCTTTAAAGTGATTAAATATTAGCATAATAGTGAAAAAAAAGCAAGAAAAAGGGTTGCTCCGCAGAGCAACCCATGAAAAAGGAGGTCTCTTAATGAAGACCACGGGGTTCTGGTATGAGACCGTCTTCATCTAAAAGATGCAAACGGTTATTAAGCCCCCTTGTATTAGAAAGAGCTTTAATTTCCTCATCCGTGGGTTCATCTTGTTTCCCAATAGACACTTTGGTTTTCTGTTTTTCCTTTTCCATACTTTCCTCCCATTTAATGATAATAATATATTACCCCTAAAATACAACAGTGTCAACTATAATAAATTATAAAAGCCCTTGCATATTGTTAAATATTGTGCTAATATCTTATTCAGTTTATATTAATAAAATTATATTTTTATGAAAAAAGAATTACATCCAAAATACAACGAAAAAGTAAAAGTTACATGTACTTGTGGCAATACTTTTTATACTGGCTCCACAATGGATCCAATAAATATTGAAATTTGTTCACAATGTCATCCTTTTTACACGGGCAAACAGAAACTTATTGATGATTCAGGAATTATTAATAAATATGCTAAAAGAGTTGAAAGTCATGGAAAAATTTCAAAAACAAAAGTTGGTAAAAAAGCAAAAAGAGCAAGACAAGCTGTTAAAAAGTCAACAAAATCTACAAAAAAATAACATAAGCAATAAAAGCATCTTTTACACAACAAAGATGTTTTTATTTTGTAAATTTTGATAAAATAAATACATGATTAATATTAAAAAAATAGAAGAATTACAAAAAAAATCCGAAGAATTGGAAAATCAAATGAATGATCCGGTAATTTTTAACGATCTTTCAAAAATTAAAAATATATCAAAAGAGTACAATGAGATAAAAAAAATTTTAGATAATTTTTCAAAAATTCAATTGATAGAAAAACAAATTTCTGAATGTGATGAAATTTTAAAATCCGAGGATGTTTCTATGATTGAAATTGCAAAATCTGAAAAGGAAAGTTTAGAACAAAAATTAAATAAATTAAATTTAGAAACTGAAGAAATGATAAATCCATCTTCTCCGTATGATAAAAAAAATGCGATTATGGAGATTCGCGCTGGAACGGGTGGAGAAGAATCTGGGCTTTTCTCTGCTGATTTATTTAGAATGTATTCAAGATATTGTGAAAGATACGGATTTAAACTACAAATACTAAGTGATAGCCGGACTGAAATAGGTGGATTTAAAGAAATAATTTTTGAAATAATTGGTGATAATGCATTTGGTGTGCTTAAATACGAAAGCGGGGTTCATAGAGTACAGCGCGTTCCAGAAACTGAAAAATCTGGAAGAATTCATACATCAGCCTCAACAGTTGCTGTGCTTCCAGAAGCAGAAGATGTTGATATTAAAATTGAAGATAAGGACTTAAAAATTGATACATTTTGTTCAAGTGGTGCTGGTGGTCAATCGGTTAACACAACTTATTCTGCTGTAAGAATTACTCATCTTCCAAGTGGTCTTGTTGTCTCGTGCCAAGACGAAAGATCCCAATCACAAAACAAGGAAAAGGCAATGCAAATTTTAAAATCTCGTTTACTTGCGTTAGAAGAAGAAAAAAGACAACAAGAAATTGCTAAAAATAGAAAATCTCAGGTTGGATCTGGTGATAGATCAGAAAAAATAAGAACATATAATTTTCCACAAAACAGAGTTACAGATCATAGAATAAATTTAACTTCATATAATTTAGATAGAGTTCTTGATGGTGAGATAGATGAATTCATAGAAAAATTAAAAGAATTCTATAGAAATGAAAATTAATGAATCATTAAAATTTGCCCATGAAATTTTAAGAAAGGCTGGGATTGATTCTTTTGTTTTAGATTCTGAAATTTTATTGGGGTTTGTTTTGAAAAAAAGCAGGGAATGGATTTTAGCAAATCCTGATTTTATACTTCACAAAAAAGCAGAAAAAAAATTTTTTAGATTAATTATAAAACGTGTAAAAAATTATCCAGTTGCATATATTTTGGGCTATAAATATTTTTATGGATTAAAATTTAAAGTAAATAAAAGCGTGTTAATACCAAGGCCAGAAACAGAAATTTTAGTTGATGGCACCTTCGAGGTGGTCAACCTGCGAGGTGGTCAACCTGCGAGGTTAACAATCCTTGATATTGGAACGGGTTCTGGTTGTATCGCAATTACACTTGCAAAAAAAATAAAAAATGTAAAAATTATAGCATGCGATATTTCACAAAAAGCACTAAGAATTGCTAAGAAAAATGCGAAGATAAACAAAGTAAACAATATTGAATTTATAAAAAGTGATTTATTAAAAAATATAAAAAATAAAAAAATAGATATCATTGTGGCAAACCTACCCTATGTAAAAAAAGACTATACTAATGATTCTATAAAATATGAACCACGCTCTGCGCTCTATTCTTACTCAAAAGATGGATTGTCGTATTATAAAAAATTATTACACCAAATAAAAAAATTCGAATTTAATCCAAAGTATATATTTTTTGAAATAGATCCCGAACAGCGTCCGATTTTAGAAACTTTTGTAAAGCAAATATTTAAAAAAACAATAATTGAAATAAAAAAAGATCTAAATAGTCTTGGTAGGGTTTTTATAATAAAACTCATAATTTAATATTAAAAACAAAAAAACAGCCCAACACTTTGAGCTGTTTTTTATATAAATATATTACTCTATACTAAAACCTATTTCATAATCCCTAAAAGATGCTTCACTTATATCATGAACTAATTTATTCCAATTAGGACCATATAATCTATTGGCGGCATTTTCTGTTTTTATCCACTGCAATGCTCCACCAGCAGAAACTCTATACACTTTTGGAATTGATGGTATTTTTACTAAAGAATTGGCATTAAATGGTACATTTTTACCCAAAGGATATGATTCTAATTTTCTAGAAGACACAGAGGGGATATTATAAAAAGCATTACTATCAAAATAAGAATACCATATAGATTCATTAATATATGCGTGCCTTATTTGATTCATATCTATAAAATATACGGCGGATGTGTCCCTTGACTTTACCCAAGAACCCCTAGTCCAAAATGATAAATTTTGTTTATTAAAACTATTATCCAAAGAAGCGTCTAAATTTAATCTTGCAATATAATTTCTCATCTGCCCATTATACATTGTAAATTTACCAACTATAATTATTCGACTATCTTGATCTAATTTAGAAAAAAAGATTGCGTTATCTGCGCCGAGATTTGGGTTAAAACTTGTATCAAGCGAACCATCTGAGTTTAATCTTGCAATACGATTTCTTGATGTCCTGTTATATTTTGAAAAATATCCACTTATTATTAATTTATTATCCCGCTGTCTGTATATAGAATAAATAGTATAATCTGCCCCAGAACCAGGATTAAAACTTGTATCAAGCGAACCATCTGAGTTTAATCTTGCAATACGATTTCTTGATATCCCGTTATATGTTGTAAAATCACCACCTATTATTATTTTTCCACCAGATCCAATTGTTAAAAATCTAATAAATTGATCTGCCCCAGAACCAGGATTAAAACTTGTATCAAGTGATCCATCTAAATTTAATCTTGCAATACGATTTCTTGATATCCCGTTATATGTTGTAAAATCACCACCTATTATTATTTTTCCATCTGGTTGAAAAGTAGAAGTATAAACAGAATATCTTGCCCCCAAACCAGGATTAAAACTTGTATCAAGTGATCCATCTGAATTTAATCTTGCAACACCACCCCTTCCTAAATAGTCATATCTTGTAAAGTCTCCTACTATTATTATTTTTCCATCTGACTGAATAGAGCAGCCATAAATAGAATTATCCGCCCCATTACCAATATTAAAACTTGTATCAAGCGAACCATCTGAGTTTAATCTTGCGATACGGTTTCTTGATGTACCATTATATGTTGTAAAATCACCACCTATTATTATTTTTCCGTCTTGTTGTTCACACATAGAACGGATTATATTATTTAACCCAGAGCCAGGATTAAAACTTGTATCAAGCGAACCATCTGAGTTTAATCTTGCAATACGATTTCTTGATGTACCATTATATGTTGTAAAATCACCACCTATTATTATTTTGCCATCTGGCTGAAGAGTATAAACATATATCTGATTATTTGCCCCTTGATATATATTTTCTGACAATGTTGTATCTGCCAGAGAATTACTAATAAAATATATACTTGCACCCACAACCATTAAAGATATTATCAATAAAATCTTATTTATTCTTTTCATATTATTATTTAATTAATTTTTTATATATAATAAATCACATTAATCATATATCTTATATATAACACCATATACAAAGTTAAATCAATGGTAAACTCAAAAAGCCAAGATAAACTTGGCTTTTTTTGATTATTGACTTACAAAATTGTTTTAAAGGCTTCAACTGCCTGACGCTTTGTTTCTTCTATAGAAACTGAGGCATCAATATAAACTACTTTTACACCCCGAGACTGAAATATCATTTGAAAATCTTGACTTTCATAAATTGGTTTAAGTTTTTTCTGAAAATCAAGTTGTTCAAAATTACAATCATCATTTTTTTCTGTTCTGTTTTGTAATCTTTTTTCTAAATCTTCTGGGTTTTGAATTGTTGGAACTATTAAAAGATTCATTGGATGAGAAAGGGCAAAGGCATTTCCCTCCATTTTAATAATTTCTTCAACGCTTAAATCATTTTCTTTTTGTTCTTTTGATTGAAGTGTTTGATAGGTAATAGAGGTTGAGACGCTTCTTGATTGAATAATTGTTTTCCCCACGTCGAGCGCTGGCAAAATAATTCTCCTATACAAAACCATTCTATCATTTGAATAACATTCTGCTGTAAATCTGGCAGAATATCTTCTGGAAGTTTTTTTAATAACCTCTTCTCTTATAGAAAGACCAGTTCCTGTAAAAGTTGGTTCAGATGAACGAATCACATCAAAAGAATTCAAATCTAGATAATAATCAGAGTTGTTATTTTCAAAATCAGGATGAAAACCATGCTCTACCCAATATTTATCTAAATTTAGAACTCTTTTTCCTTGTAATTCAAGAAATTCAATTATTGCATCTATTCCCACTCCTTTTCCTACTCCATCTAGCCCATCAATGACTACAAATTTTCCTTTCATTTTGGATTCCTCCATTTATTATTTTATTAATTCAACAAACGAGTATTTAAAATCATCTGTTTCAAAATTTTCCTGTTTTATTATATTTTTAAATTCACTATAATCCGGGAAAAATGCATCTGCATCAGTAACTTCACAGTCAACAATTGTAAGATATAATTTGTCTGCTGTTTTTATAGTTTGTTCATAAATACTTGCGCCACCTATTATAAAAATTTCTTTGTCTTTTGATAGTGCAAAATCAATTGCCATCTCAAGTGATGTAAAAACTTCACAATTAGGAATTTCAATTTTATCTTTACTCACTACAACATTAATTCTATTTGCTAGTGGTTTTCCTATAGAATAATAAGTATTAAGTCCCATTAAAACAGGATGGTTTTGAGTAATTTCTTTAAAGTGTTTCAAATCATCTGGCAAATGCCACAATAATTGATTATTTTTCCCTATTGCCAAATTTTTTGCAACAACCGCGATTATGTTTATCATATTAAATTATTTTTCTTTTATATCTTGCGTTCCTCTTCTTATATCCCAATCATCTTTATCTAGATCTGATTGTAGTTTAATCTCTGGAAAATTATTTAAAAGCTCTCTTGTCATTTTATGTGCAATATTTCTCAATGTTGGATGAACACTTTTCCCAGATCTAAGTTCTGTTACATAACAAGCAGCAGGAAGTCCATAAGCTACACGACAAGTAACATTAAAACCAAGTGATATATAATATTGCTTTATAAATTCAGAAGTATCTAATTCATCTATTAATTTTTTCTGATTCTTTATTAAATTTTCTGCTTCAATTCTTAAATCATCTGGTAATTGAGATAAATACCACTCATTAAAACCAAATTCAGTTGTAAGAAGTGGCATACGACAAACTCCATTTCTGTGTCTTTGCAGATCCCTAAATGAACCAAAATCAAGCAGAAAATCAAATCTTATAACCCCTAACTCTGTCAAAAAATGTGGTAATCCTGTTTTAATAGATCTTTTATTAAATAAATCAATATATTTTTTTAATTCCTCGTGTTTTATGTCTGTATAAAAGGCAAAGTCTGAATCTAATTTTTCTAATTTATAATATGAATATTTTTGCATTACATACTTTCTATAATTTTCTTGTTCTTCAAATGTAACATCACTGAAACTATGAGAATATTTTTCTTTTAACTTATTCCAAATTTCTTTTGCAATATTTCTAACTTCTTCTATCGGATGATACTGCATTAAAAGCAATTTATCACTTGCTTGTCTTAAATTTGTATGCCAACTTAACTGTGTCGTAATTCCAGCTGGTAAAAATCCTCTCATTATATCAAAACATCTTGCATTTATAGCCCTTTGATAAATATTTTCATCTTCATCTGATTTCTTTGAATAAATTGATCTTATATGACTTTTAACACTTTCTTGATTTCCAATGTAAAACTTCATCCAATTATTCAAAATTTCTTTAGATTTTTCATTATTTAAAGGATCTATAATTTCTTGTTTTGACATATCAATATATCTAGTACTTGTTTCTTGTCCACTGTAAAGTGGCCAATCTTGAATAGATTTATCCGCTAGAATACTTAATTTCTCTATAAAAATCGTGGTACTTCCACAATCGGCAATACTTGAGTGCCCATATCCGAGATAAAAAGTTTCCATAAATTTTCCAGATCCACATTTTCTTACTTTTTCAACGTGATCTATAACAGAACTAGCGCTTCTTGAATAGAGCGCTTGAAGCATTGCATTATCTTCAGGATTAAATTCATCAAAAATAAAAATTTTTGCCATATTTCTAATTTTAATACTAAAATTTATGAACTAAAAATTATTTTCCCGTGCTCCCCCACTTTCCAGCACCTCTTTCTGTTTCACTAAGATCTTCTACTTCTACAATATTCGCTTTAATAATAGGCTGAATTAAAATCTGTGCTATTTTATCTCCCTTTTTAAATTCTTGTGCTTCTTTTCCTGTGTTTAATAAACATATTGTATATTCTCCTCTATAAGTATATTCAAAAACCCCACCCATGACTTTTAATCCTCTTTTCATAGATATTCCGCCCTTATCCCAAATAAGCGCACAATATCCTTCGGGAATTTCTAATGCAAAACCAGCGTGAAAAATATATCTTTCCATTGGCTCTATAATAACATCTTCTCTGCTAAACACATCTAATCCCGCATCACCATATAAAGCATATGAAGGAATTATCACATCATCGTATAATTTTTTTATTTTTACATTAATTTCTTTCATTTATATAAAAAATTTTATTATAAATTAATTTCTAATTCTTTTATTTTTGTATCAATAACTTCATCAACTTGTTTGTGTAGATTCTCTTGAGTTGTGTTATTATCAATTGTAAAATCTGCATTTTCTGCAACTTCTCTTATTTGAGATTCTGCTTCTTGTTTAGCGTCTTCTAAAAATTGTTCATAGGTTTTATTTTTATCATCTGAATTTTCACTTCGGAGTATTAATCTTTTGTATCTAATTTCTGAATCGGTATAAACATTTATAACACAAAATCCAGATAATTTTTTTAAATATTTAATATCATCCATTCTTCTTATTCCATCTACAATAACTATCTGATTTTTATCTTTTAAAACGTCTTTTACAATTACTTTTGCAAGCAAATCCTGACCAAATGTATTTCTTAGTGTGGTAGATAAATCTTGTAAATTGCTCCTACTTTGCTCAATTGATAATCTATCTAAAACATCTCTTAAAATTGTAGAAAATCTATAAGAATTTATATTGTATTTTTTACAAATATAATCAACTGCAGTTCCCTTTCCAGAAGCAATTTCTCCTACAAATCCTAAAATTAATTTATTATCCATATATTTTACATATTATCATATTTGACAACTTCATCATTTAAAAGTTCATATTTAACACCTGCTTCTTTAAAAATTTCTTTACTTCTATCTCCCGCATGATAATCATTTTTACAAACCACTCTTTTAATCCCGCAATTTATAATCATTTTAGCGCAGGCATAGCAAGGAGTCATTCTTGTATATAAAGTACTTCCATGAATAGAAATTCCCATTCTTGCTGCCTGACAAATAGCATTTTGCTCAGAGTGAGTTGTCCTCATACAATGCTGAGTTTTTTCTCCGTCTTCGTGTATAACTGTATTAAGCTCATGACCTATTTCATCACACGACGCACAATTCTCTGGGGCGCCAACATATCCGGTTGTTAAAATCCTTTTATCTTTTACAATAATTGTACCAGCTCTTCCCCTATCGCAAGTACCTCTTGTTCCTACAATATCAACAATGCTCATAAAATATTCATCCCAACTTGGTCTTTTGTATTGTTTATCTTTTTCCATATTTTTAATCTAATTATAACTAAAAACATTTTATCAAGTATCAATTAGCTTTGCAAATCAATAAAATAATTGATTTTTATTTATATAATTTTTATATATAATTAAATCAGCAAACAAAACAATATACTAAATGTATAAACTACAAAAAAATTTAGGCATGTACCTAAGTTCGTTAATTCTTATTATTTTTACAATAATTTTTTTGATTAAAGGCAATTTTGAATTTATAACCTATACAATTTCTATAGGTTTTTTAATTTTTATTATCATAAAAACAGATAAAAAATTTAATTATCCTCAAATTGCTAAATTTGGATTTGCTATCTGGTTGTTATTACATTTTCTAGGTGGCTCTCTAAAAATTAATGGAATTAGATTGTATGACACAATACTTATTCCTATTTTTTCTGAACCATTAAATATTTTTAGATATGATCAATTATTACACACCTTTTGTTATTTTGTTTTCGTGTTCTTTGTTTATTCAGTTGTCAAAAATAGTCTAAAAGAAAATATAAGCAAGGGAATGACTTTGTTTATTATTGTTTTAATCGCGGAGGGAATTGGTGCAATAAATGAAATAATAGAATTATCTACGGTTGTTTTCTTTCATACACAAGGTGTTGGTAATTATTACAACAATGCCCTTGATTTAGTATTTAATCTTATTGGGGCAATGCTGGGCTCTATAATAATTTTAAATACTAATAAAGAATAACGATAATTAATTTCACATATAATTTAAAAAATTAAATCTTGTTTAAAACAAGAAAAAATTATGCAAGAAAAATTTGTAAATGCCATAAAGACTCAAGTAGCAACAAAAGTCTCTACAAAGACAAAAGTTTTGTTAGGACTTATTATTGTTGCATCCCTTAGTGGCATGTTTGCACTCATAGGACTAAGTTCAAAAACATTATTAAAGCAAAATGTTGTGAGGAAAACAAATTCAAATATGACTGTCAATGATGAAATTGTAAAAGTAAACAGAATAGATACCGGAAAAATACAGAACAATTTATTAAATAAATATGTTTATACGGAAACAGAAAAAATAGAAACAAGGGAAATTAATATCCCATATAATGATATAGTTTTAGGTATAAGTTATGGTACTAATAACGATCACATTCCCACAATGGACGGAATAATTAATGATTGGGAGCAAGAAAATACAACAATAAGACATTCTCTTCCAGGATCAAATAATTTTTCTCACGATATATATAGTAAACTGGTGGACAATAAAATTTATTTGGCTGTAAAGGCAAGCGGTTATGCTGATGTTTGCGATATAAAGAAATTTCCTTATATGCAAATTATTAATTTTAATGTTAAATTAGAAGAGGGCCATAATACATTTTATGGTTCTGGGAGTTTAGATTATGCCAATAATGCACATCAGGAAGATTTGAAAATGGTACATTTAGATTTAAACTTTAATGATGGGCAAACTTATTTGTGTGATGGGTATTTAGCAGAAACTGATGACCAAAATAATTTTAATTATTGGAAGGCTATGTGCAGTACATATATGCCGGAGCAAATAGATTTTAGGGGCGGGGTTACATTATACCAAAATAATGATCTTTGTGTTATATCTGGAGAAATGCTTATTCCATTAAAGGGACAAGACGGCATCTATGTTGAGGGTTTTAATGATGAAAGCGATTTAAATCTTGGATCGAATGAAAGATTAATAGGCATAAGACATTTCTTTGGGGCGGGGGGCATGTCTTTATCACCATCAACGCTTTATCCTGATCCTTACGGTTATTATAAAATAAGAATAATAGAACCAACAATAAGTAAACCGCCAACAAATGTTCTTCATACATCGCCACAATAAGACAGAATCATAATAAAATTTCCTATTTAAAATTTCACATATAATTTAAAAATTAAATCTTGTTTAAAACAAGAAAAAATTATGCAAGAAAAATTTGTAAATGCCATAAAGACTCAAGTAGCAACAAAAGTCTCTACAAAGACAAAAGTTTTACTTGGTTTA
>Ga0116177_10000046_pt1 | contig 80787 bp, 74 predicted proteins | sample AD_STIC10_MetaG_FD_89750 | JGI IMG/M metagenome (GOLD analysis project Ga0116177, IMG submission 89750) | Active sludge microbial communities of municipal wastewater-treating anaerobic digesters from USA - AD_STIC10_MetaG | ecosystem: Engineered > Bioreactor > Anaerobic > Digestate | place: USA... | reverse complement strand
ATCCCGACTTCTTTTCCGCCCGTGATCCCGAAATCCGCTTCCGTCGCCTCGCCCGGGCCGTTCACCTCACAGCCCATCACCGCGATCGTCAGCGGCCGGCGGATCGACTGCGCGCGGGTCTCCACTTCATTCGCGAGTTTGATCACGTCGATGTCCGCGCGCCCGCAGGTCGGGCAGGAAATCACCCGGGCGCCGTCTTTCCTCAGGCCGAGCGACTGAAGAATCATCCGCCCCACCTTCACCTCTTCGACCGGGTCCGCGGTCAGGGAAACCCGGATCGTCTCCCCGATCCCTTCGGCCAGGAGCACGCCCATGCCCACCGCGGAATAGACGCTCCCGCGGAGCAGTGTCCCCGCCTCGGTGACTCCCAGATGCAGGGGGTAATCCGACTTTTCCCGGAACAGGCGGCAGCTTGCGATCGTCATTCCCACATCGGAACTTTTCAGGGAGACGACAATATCCCGGAAATCCAATTCCTCCAGGATCCGGATATGTTCGAACGCGCTTTCCACGATCGCCTCCGGACCGGGATGCCCGTATTTTTTGAGCAGGTTTTTCTGCAAAGAACCGGCATTCACGCCGATTCTCACGGGAACGTTCCGCTCCTTGGCTTTTTTCACGACCGCCTCGACCCGGTCGCGGGAACCGATATTGCCCGGATTCAGGCGGAGCTTGTCGACCCCCTCTTCCAGGGCGATGAGCGCGTAGCGGTAATTGAAATGAATATCGGCCACGAGGGGGATCTTGATGCGGGATTTGATCTTCCCGAGAGCGCGGGCGTCTTCCTCTTCGGGGACGGCCACGCGAACCAATTCACAGCCCGCTTCTTCAAGCCGAGAAATCTGACCGACGGTCGCCTCCACGTCGGCCGTGCGCGTCGTGCACATGGACTGCAACCGGACCGGCGCGTCTCCGCCGAGCGTAAGACCGCCTATTTTGACCTGGCGTGTCGGACGTCTTGATATCATACGGGCCTCACCAAAAATTAGGAAATCGCCAGCATACGGTCGATGCAAACGCGGGCGCGTTTCGCGACTTCGGGAGAAACTTTCACCTCGGGTTCGAGCCTCTCCAGCGCGAGGACGATTTTCTCGAGTGTGTTCATCTTCATGTATTTGCAGACCGATTGATCGCTCGCCGGATAGAACTTTTTCTCAGGGTTGTCTTCCTGCATGCGATGGAGGATCCCGACTTCGGTCGCCACGATAAACTCCGGCGCCTTGGACTCCCTCGCGTAGCGGAGCATGCCTTCCGTGGAAAGCACGCCGTCCGCAAGATGCATGGATTTCGTCAGGCACCCGCACTCCGGATGCATGATGAATTCCGCCTGAGGATGCTCCGCCTTCATCTCCTGAATCCGCTCGGCCGTAATCAGCGCGTGAGACGGGCAATACCCCGTCCAGACCCGGATATTCCGTCCCGTCTGCCGTTTGGCGTAAGTGCCGAGAAAAAAATCCGGGACAAAGAGAATTTCTTTGTCCGCCGGGATGTGATTTACGATTTTGACGGCATTGGAAGACGTGCAGCAGTAATCGCTGACGGTCTTGACGATCGCGGGGCTGTTGATATAGCACACCACGACGCCGTTGGGGTGATCCTTCTTCCAGTTCAGGATGTCCTCCGGGCTCACCATATTGGCGAGAGAGCAGCCCGCGTCAAAATCCGGGACAATCACCTTTTTGTCCGGGCAGATAATGCTCGCCGTTTCGGCCATAAAATGCACGCCGCAAAAAAGGATAACGTCGGCTTTTGTCTTGGCCGCTTCCTGCGCCAATTTCAGGGAATCTCCCGTGAAATCGGCAATATCCTGGATTTCGCCGCGCTGATAATTATGGGCCATCAAAACGGCATTCCGCTCTTTTTTGAGCGCGATGATTTCTTCTTCGATCGTTTCAAAAATTTTCTTCGCCATTGAATTTCACCTCAACCCTGAAATTTTACCATTGATGCCGTTCAAAAAATCACACCCCGATTGCAGCAGGGCTCCGGCGTCCGGCCTTTCGCCCCGCTTTCCGGCTTCCGCAATGTTTCCCGAAAGCCTTCCTGGAAATACTCATCGGGCAGAAATCCGGCCCGCACATGGAGCAGTAGGCCGCTTCTTTATATGATTCCCCCGGAAGCGTTTCGTCATGCATGGCCCTCGCGGTCTCCGGATCCAGCGCGCACTCAAACTGTTTCTCCCAATCAAACCGGAAACGGGCCTCGGCCATCCGTTCGTCCCGGTCCCGGGCGCCCTTCCGCCCTCTCGCGATATCCACCGCATGGGCCGCGATCTTATGCGCGATCACCCCCTCCCGGACATCCCGGATATCCGGAAGCCCCAGATGTTCTTTCGGCGTGACATAACAGAGCATCGCGGCTCCGGCGTAACCGGCCATCGTCCCGCCGATCGCCGAATTGATATGATCGTAGCCGGCCGCGATATCCGTCACCAAAGGCCCGAGGACGTAAAACGGCGCATTCGAGCAGAGTTTTCGCTGTTTCCTGACGTTCATCTCGATTTGATTAAAAGGGATATGTCCCGGCCCTTCCACCATCACCTGCACCTCATACTTCCACGCCAGACGGGTCAAGGCCCCGAGGACTTTCAATTCGGCAAATTGCGCCCGGTCACTCGCGTCATGGAGGCAACCCGGCCTCAGCCCATCGCCGAGGCTGAACGCCACATCGTATTGCCGGAAAATCTTGCAGATCTTTTCAAAATTCCGGTACAGGGGATTCTCCTCCCCGCGCTCCAGCATCCACTGTGCCAGGATCGCGCCTCCCCGGCTGACAATCCCCGTCAGGCGTTTGCGCGCAAGCGGAATATGCCGCGACAGAATACCGGCATGAATGGTCATAAAATCAACGCCTTCCCGGGCCTGGGATTCGATCACCTCAAGAATACCGTCCGCTGTCAATTTCCCGACGGACCCCGCGCGATGCAATGCCTCATAAATCGGGACCGTTCCGACCGGCACCGGGCTTGCCTGAATAATAGCCCGCCGTATCCCTAAAATATCGCCTCCGGTCGACAAATCCATCACTGCGTCCGCCCCCGCCCGGATCGCGACTCGCATTTTCTCAAGTTCCGTACCGATCTCGGAAGTCACCGAGGAATTACCGAGATTCGCGTTGATTTTGCAGGACGCGGCAATCCCGATCGCCGCCGGTTCCAGCGAAAGATGCCGGATATTGGCGGGGATAATCATCCTCCCCCGCGCCACTTCCGACCGCACGAATTCGGGATTCAACCCTTCCCGTCCGGCCGCAAACCGCATCTCTCCCGTCATCACCCGGTTGCGGGCATAATGCATCTGCGTCACAATACCCTTCCGGTTTTTAACCCACGCGGCACGATTGGCTTTCATTTCTTTATTCCCCTCTCAAATAGGATAACGCAATTTCGCGGCGATAAAACGGCATTAATTCTTTCCGTAAACCCGCTCCAGGTATCCGATAATCTCGGCGGATTCTTCCATCGAAACACCCCGATCCGGATCCACCAGAAAAGGGACCTGTTCGTTCGGATTCAGCGCGGAAAACTCTTTCCATTTCGGGGTCCCGATCCGGACATTCCTCGCGATATAATCGATTTCAAGCTCGCTCAGTTTCTCGCGAACCCGCCTGCAATACGGACAACTCTCGAATTGATAAAGTTCAAGCATGTTCTTCGGTTCCGGGGGCTATTTTCCTATTTTCCTTCCCAAGAGTCAATCGCCGGCAACCCCACTCAAGCAAAGGTTTTACGATCCTCAAGTCGCATAAACTCTCCCGGACCGCCCGTTCGAAGAGAAATTTGTCATACTGTTTCAGGGGGCAGTCACAGGATTTAACGGGGCAGACTTTCAAAAACCGGTTGAACCGGATCTCGTCGTAGATATTGCCCAGGATCTCCCGCGGAGTTTCCAGGCAAGGGCTGATATTCCCGTCGGGCCAGACGATGCCGATATTGAATCCCGCGTTGCACAGCCCCCGATACCGGGGATGCGCCCGCAAACCGATCCGGCTCAGCCCGAATGTCCGGATCTCTTCCTCGGTGTAGGCGGCGGGATATCGTTTGCCGTTATACGTCCCGACAAAATAACCGAAAAAAATATCAATCCCCCTCTCCCCGAAAAAAGTCCGGTACGCCTCCGCGCGTTCCAAAAGCGGAGGATAAGCCACCACCGTCGCCGAAACCGGAAACCCTTTCCGCTTGCAGAGCAGAAAATTCTCCGAGAACCGGTCCGTCAAATCCCGGTCTTCAAGCTCCCGGACATGCAGAGAGGCATGGATATTGGACACCCTCCGGGGATCGACGGCTTCCGCAAATTCCCGGACATTGGCGCAGGTCAGATTCGTCGTAAACCCGACATAATGCCGCCGGGTGAGTTCCGCGCAGGCCTCCACAAGATTCGGGATCAGAAACGGTTCGCCTCCTCCGGCAAAGCGGATTTTGAAAACCTTTCCGGTCTTTTCGAGAGCTCTGACGAAAGCGGGGATGTTGATCTCGGGCAGACCGCCGTTTTCCCGGACCGGACTGTCGTGGGTAACGCAATAAGCGCAATTCAGATTGCAGCGGTTGGTCAGGCTCAGAAACAGGCAGGCGTCATAATCGGAGAGCAGCGGGTCTTTCATGCCGGTTCACCCTTCCGGAAAAACAAAAAATCGCGGTCTTGTCTTTTTGAATTCCCTTCCCGTCCGGAGGATTTTATGTTCAAAACCGCCGGTTCGGCCGATGATCCCGCGGATAATGCGGTCGAAATCTTCGGCGTCTTTTCCGTGAATCATCGAAAAAACGGGATACGGCCATTCCGGAGGCACGAGCCGCTCATAGCAATGGCTGACTTCGGGAACTTCCGCAATTTTCCGGCCCGCCTGGTCCCGTTCCGGTTCCGGGACATTCCAAACAACCAGGGCATTCTCCCGGAACCCCGCGAGCCGGTGATTGAGTACGGCCGCCACCCGGCGGACGATTCCCCGATCCACCATCCCGCGCGCTTTTTCGAGAAACAATTCTTCGGTGATCCCGCACAAACCCGACAGGTCTTCGAAAGGCCTCTCCGACAAAGGAATCCCGGCCTGAAATGCCCGGATAAAAAACCGGTCTTCTTCGTCAAAATCAAAAGGACCGCCGCGGCACGGATCTTCCGGCGCGGGATCTCCTCCGGGATTTTCCGGCACGCGATCTTTGCCGGACGGAAAATCGAATCTCACTCTGATCTTAAAAACCCTGACTTCCGGCAGGACCATGACGTCGGAAGGTTCCGAAAGCTCCCGGAGGTCCTCGACCTCGGACGGCAAATCCCGACCGGGCGGCACCATGATCGTGAACCAAAGATTGAAATCATCCAGCCTTTCGTAGTTATGGCTGACTCCCGGATGAGCGCTGATCTGCCGGGCCGACTCTTCAATCCGCCCCGGAGGGACTTTCATGGCAACCAACGCGCCTTGATATCCCAAGGCCTTGGCATTGAAAACGGGACCGATGTCCCGTATCCACCCTTGATCTTTCAATGCCCGGATCCGGAAAAGGCATTCCGGTCCGGAACATCCGACGGATTCGCCCAAGACCCGGAAGGGTTGGGAAACGAGAGGGAATCCTTTCTGGATTTCGTTTAAAATTTTACGCGAGATTTCTTCCATCGGATTCGGGGTTTTCAGGCAAACACCCGGGCTGAAATACCGGTCCTCTGTTTCAATTTTTTCGCGATGGCCTCAAGCCGCTCCTCCGGGAGTTTCAGGACCCCGGCTTCGGCGGGGCCCCGGTCGATGCTGTAAACATGGACCGCCTGAGGTCTGACGAATTGAATGATACGGATCCAGTCGTTCACCTGAGCGTCTCCGGCATTGTCGAAAACCCCGCCGACAAAAAGGCTCTGAACCGTCTTGTCCGGCAGCGCGCGGACCCCTTCGATCAGATCCTGCCAGCCGATGCCGGCCTGCGGGCGGTTGATCCTTTTGAATTCTTCTTCCGTCCCGGCGTCCAGCTTCACATACCGGTCATCGAGCTTGATCAAAGCTTCGCGGACGGAAGGCAGATACGCGCGGGAGCCGTTTGTGAGAATTCCGAGGCGGACTTTCGGGTAATAGCGGTCGCGGACCGCCCTCAAAAAATCGACGGCTTCCGGAAAATCGGGATGGAGCGTCGGCTCTCCGTTGCCCGCGATCGTGATGCAGTCGACGGAGACCCCCGAATCCGCCGCCGCCCGGAGCTCCCTCTCGAGGAGCGGAAAGAGTTCCCCCGCCCGCTTGATTTTTTCTTCGCCTTCCCGATCCGGGGTCGCTCCGTACTGGCAGTACACGCAATGAAAATCGCAGCATTTCCGGCTCAGAGGCAGAATATTGACCCCGAGAGAATTTCCGAGCCGCCGGGAACGGACCGGACCGTACAAAACCGAGTTTTGAAGATCGATCGTCATTCGATTACCCTTTGCAAGAAAATGATGAGCCCTTCGGAATCCGCCCGGGCGGTTGTTTCAGACGGTTCTCTTCTTCGTGATAAGCCAAAAAGACCGGAGCGTCAAAATAAAAATCATACACCAGCAAAGCGTCATGAACACCCATCCGGAGACCTTCATGACGGGATCCTCTGCTGAATATAATGGCGCTTCTGCCACGCGATGCGGACCAGCGCGACCATCAGAAGGAGTATCCCCGCCAGGACGAATCTCGCGAACCAGATGTACGGATAATTTTCGGGCCGGACCCCTTTCATCAGGAGAACATTCATCCCGTCCTGCCAAAACCACACCCCCATTAAAATGATCAGGTATGCCGGCGTGACGTATTTGATAATGGGATAGAAAATGCGGGGGATCCTGATGTCGGCCCCGGTGCAGATTTCCTTCCAGGCGTTCCGGGATCCGAAAACCCAGATAAATAGGATGACCTCCACCAGCGCGAAGACCACCAGCCCGAATGTCCCGATCCAGAAATCCATTTCGTCCAGAAACCCGTGTTTAAGGAAGAAAATCACCGGCTGCATGAGGAAGAAAGCAAGCCCCCCGACCACGTACGCGGCCTGTTTCTTCGCCAGCTTGAATTCCTCCTGAAGGAACGACACCAGCGGTTGGGCCATGGAGACCGAAGACGTGATCCCGGCCAGAAAGAGCAGGAAAAACCAGATCGCCCCGAAAAACTGTCCGAACGGCAGCTTCTGAAAAATGATGGGCATCGCGAAAAAACCGAGATCAAACGCCCCTCCGCTTGCGATTTGGCGGGTCTGCTGAAGCCCGAAAAAGGCGACGGTGACGGGGATCGCGATCGAACCGCCGAGAATCACTTCGGCAAATTCGTTGGCGGAACTGGTGGCAAGGCCCGAAAGCACGACGTCGTCGCGTTTTGAAAGATAGCTCGCGTAAGTCTGAATCGCGCCGAACCCGACGCTCAAGGTGAAAAAAATCTGGCCGGTCGCCGCGAGCCAGACCTTCGCGTTCCCCAAAGCCCGGAAGTCCGGATTCCAGATAAATCCCAGACCGTTCCACACATTCCGGTCCGGATACGCGGGATCCGGCGTTCCCAGCGTGAAAACCCGGATCAACAGGATAAAACCGAAAACGAAAATCATGGGAATCGCGACATTCGCCAGCCGCTCGATCCCCCGGGAAATGCCCCGGGAGAGGATCCAGACGTTCAGAATCATGGTGATCATGAAAAACAGATACGCCGTCCCGATCCCGTTGAAATAGCCGTTCACGGCCTTGCCCTGGTACCCCGCGAGGAAATCCACCATCCCCTGATGATTCTGGATCCCGAAATACTTGCCCGTGATCGAAAAGATGCTGTAAGCAAGCGTCCAGGACTCGATGTAGGTGTAATAGACCACGAGGCCGAACGGGATGGCGATGCCGATCGCGCCGAGGTATTTCGCCGCCGGATGTCTCCACAAATAATGGAACATGCCGGGAGTGGTGCCGTGTCCGTATTTCCCGCCGAAGCGCCCGATCCCCCACTCAATCCACATGAGGGGAATCCCCAGAAGAACAAACGCGATAATGTAGGGGACCATGAACGCGCCGCCTCCGTTGCCGGCGCACTGCACCGGGAAACGGAGGAAATTCCCGAGACCGATGGCATTCCCCGCCATGGCCAGGACCAGGCCGATCCGGGTCGCCCATCTTTCGCGGGCGAAGCTCCCGCCGGAGGGTTCCGGCGAAGGGTGGATTTTTTTATCCGATTTTTCCGTCATGATTAAGGGTACAGATTAGCATAACCGGCCGGCCCCAAAAACAATTTTCTTGGGCGGGATCCCCGGCAAAAAAATTTTCATCTCAAACGCGTCAAAAAAACTTGTAACTTAATCAAAGCGCGTTATCATACCGTTAGGAGAACGATTCATGGAATCGAAGTCCGGCATTCGAAAAATTCTTTCCTCAACCGTTTCAGCAACTCCGGCGATCGATCTTGGTCTTCGCCCATAAAACCGGCGGCCTCGGCTCTCCCGGGAATTCCGACGGACGCCGACTAGGAGAAAAATTATGAGGAAGAAGAGAAAACTCGAACCCGAAAAAACAAAGCAAGATTCGTACCCGGCCGCGGCTCCGGGCGCAGCCTCGGGACAGGCCAAAGCCAAGCAGCATTCCTGGGTCGATGACGTCGATTGGTTCGGCGACAAGCCCGCGGTAGCGAAAAGTTCTTCCTGATCAAACGGAACGTCCGGATTTCAGTCCGTCGCGAAGCGATTTCGGCAATCGGGCAAGGGCTAAAAAATAAGCCAGAGAAATTGCCGGAAGGGTACTTGCCTTTTCTCCAGCCACTTCAGCCAGTTCAGGTCTCCTTCTTTCGGGTAATTTTCGAAAAATACGGCGGGATCGTAGAATCTTTCCGTGACTTCCCCCGCGGTTTTGAGGGAAATCGTGTCGCTCGGGACGAAAGCCCTCCGGTGCAGCTGAAAATGAAGATGATCGTAATAGGCCCCGTATTTTTTGAGCTCCTGACGGTTGAACGTCCTGCCGATCAACGTCGAAACATCCACCCGCATCCCCCGCTTCACCCGGACGTCCGCGATATGAATATAGCTTGAGTAAACGATCTCCCCCGTCGGGAGAAGATGGGCGATCGTCACGCGGGTGCCGGCCCCCTGGATTTTGACATCGTAGACTTTCCCCTTTGCCGCGGCATAGACCGGTTCGGCCGGTTTGGGAGTCCGGCCGCTTTGGAGATCGACGCCGGTGTGCAGATGGGCCGCCATGTGTTCATACGCCGCGCGATCGGCGAGAAACGCCCCTTTGTCCCGCGTCACGGAAGACTTCCAATCCGACCGATCCCCCGTTTCCAGGGGAAGATCCCACACATAGGCCGCCGATGCCTTCACCCGGGAATCAATGACGCGGGGCAGAAGAAAGGAAATACCGGAAGCAAAAAAGACCGCGAGAACGACCGAAACTTTCAGGCCCGGCAGAAATCGCATAATTTCCGGAGCTTGCAGGCCGCGCACTGCGGGGCGCGCGCTTTGCAAACCGCCCTCCCGTGATCGATCAAAAGATGAGCGAGACGGATCCAGTCTTTCTCGGGATAAAGTTTCATCAAAGCAAATTCGATTTTAACCGGATCCTCCTCCGGAGTCAGTCCCAGCCGACCCGCAAGACGGATCACATGCGTCTCGACCGCGATCGAAGGTTTCCCGAAGGCATTCCCCAGAACCACATTCGCGGTCTTCCGCCCGACGCCCGGGAGCTTCACCAAATCTTCAAGGCGATCCGGGACGGCACCCCGGTATTGTCCCGCAAGCGTCCGCGCGCAATTTTGAATACTCCGGGCTTTGCTCCTGTAAAAACCGGTCGAATGGATTGCCTTTTCGATCGCGGCGGAATCCGCGGCACCGAGCGCTTCCGGCGTGGGATATTGCTTAAAAAGACCCGGAGTCACCCGGTTCACCCGTTCGTCCGTGCATTGCGCGGAAAGAATCGTCGCGATCAACAATTGAAATGGATTTTTAAAATGAAGGGATGAATGCGCGGCGGGATATTCCCGTTTTAAGACGGAAATAATTTTCAGCGCTCTGGCCTGGATGGCTCGGGGACCCGTCATGTTAAGGCTGGGAGAAAACCTACATTCCCGCTTCGCGATTGGCCTGAGTTTCGTTCACGTCCGTGCGCTGCATCCAGCGCCGGGAACGGAGGACAAAAACCTGATATTTCCCGTTCCCGATCACCCAGCGGATCTCGAACGGGATGAATTCGTAAAAATGGACGTCCGGAAGCTGAAAAAGGTCTTTGGATGTCGGATATTTCTGCAGATAGGCGTCTTTGTAACGTTGAAGCCATTTCGCGTCTTTCGCCTCGTCGAGAAGATTCGTGGTGCAGATAAAAGTCACTTTCTGTTTCTCGTGAGTCGGAATGGATTTTTGTTCCATCAACAGCAGGCTGACTTCCGAATTCCTCGCGATGTTCTTCCCGTGCTGCGAAAAATCGCTCAGGATCACGGAAAATCTCCCGAACTCCCCTTCCTCTTTCTTGAACACAAAGCCCATCCCGCTCACGAACGGGCGGCTGTAATCCAGCGAAGCCAACGCCAGCTCCTGGGACTCAAGCGCCAACGCCTGGACTTTCTGGAACATCACGACGACGCTGTCTGTAAACATGTAACGCCTCCTAAAATTCTCCGCGGGCCAAAGCCCCCGCCTTCTACACCCTCAGATCCGCCTTCTTGAATTTAAACTCCGGAAATTCGGGCAACCGGTCTCCGATCAGGGGGAGCGCGTATTTTGAAAAAGCGGGCGAAATCCCTGTTTTCTCCGAATTCAAAAAGCAGGTCGGGAAATACCACTCCCGGTTCGGGATTTTTTCCAGAGGAACGGGACAATATTGAATGCGGTATTGGGGCCCCGGCTGTCTGACAAACCCGACCATCACTTTTGAAATCCCCTTGAGAGCCCATTGCACCGCCCGTTCTCCCGCTTCATAGGCCTCCCGCTGATCCACGGAGGAAACATAAGGGATCGACATTCTCTGAATCGTCCCCGGCTTGTCGTACCGCGCGCGCACCTTGAGGTTTCTTTCAACCGACTGCGCGAGATAAGCGGCCGCGCCCTCGACATAAACATGCCCGAACCCGTCCCGGACAATCCCCTCCTTCTTGGTCCCGACCCGCTTCCCCGCCTCGTCCCGGATCGTCTCCGAAATCACCACGACACAATACCCCGCATCCCGCAGAACGCGCTCGACATTCCCCAAAAATCCCGATTCCTCAAACGGGACTTCGGGAAGCAGCAAAAGATGGGGCGCTTCTTTTTCCGAACGCTTGAGCAGCGCGGAGGCGGCCACGATCCATCCTGAATTCCGGCCCATCAACTCGATGATTTTGACGGGATCGACATGCCTCATGGATTTCGTGTCCCATCCGGCTTCCTGCGTCGTGATCGCGGCAAAACGGGCCACGGAACCGTAGCCGGGGCAGTGATCCGTCTCGACCAGATCGTTATCGATGGTTTTGGGGACATGCACGACCCGGAGTTCGTATTGTTTATCCCGCGCCGCTTCCGCGATCCTCAGGACCGTCTCCGCCGTGTCATTCCCGCCGATCAGGAAAAGATAGCGGACGTCCCATTTCTCCAGTTTCTCGAGGATTTCGAATTCTTCCCCGCCCTGCAATTTGTAACGGGAAGAACCCAAAACGGCCGAAGGCAGATTCCGGATATCGCGGCTGAAATTTTTCGGCTGGACTTTCAAATCCACCAAATCGTCGGTGAGAATGCCCGTCACCCCGTACTGGGCGCCCCAAATCTGGGTAATCGCCTTGGAACTTTTCGCGGCATCCAAAATCCCGGCCAGGCTCTGATTGATGACGGCCGTACAGCCCCCGGACTGCCCTAAAATCGCCTTTCCCTTTAGCGGTGTCACAATCCCCTTCTTCCTCTGCAAAATTTCCTTTTTAGATTTTGCCGTCCCAGCGACCGCCCTTCCGGTCAATCAAAGCGTCCCATCCGGACCAAAGCCTGAAAATGCCGGTCAGCCCCAAAAGCGCGTGGGTGACAATTTTCTTCTCTTCGTTATCGTTCAGGTACTGCCCGATACCCGGCCACAGCAGGAGAGAGCACAAGCCGTAAATCGCCGTTTTACCCGTTATTTTTCCGTGCACCGCGGTATTCTCGGCAAACACCTGCCCGGGCAATGCTCCGAAAATCAAAGCCGCTATAATCAGCAATGAGATAAACTTTTTCATCGAAGTGCCTCCGTCTTTGAGCCTCTCAGTTAAAGAAATGATTCACCCAAAAACATCTTTCGGAAATCATGAAAGCGGTCTTTCAATTGGAAATTGATTATAGCACCGGCCATTATTGACGTCTACGCGCTTTCGCAGACCTCTTTTTCAATCGTTCACGCTGCAATTCGGGGAAATGACTTTTAGGTTCCTTTCTTTTTCCGGAGTCAGTAAAACAGGCGCCGCCCAGCCGTCCTTCGCTTCCGAATCCCGTTTTTTGACCAGCAGCCACGCCTTTTCCTTCCCCGGCCCCCGCATCTTGATCAGCGCGAACTCGCCGCGGAGGATTTCCCCTTTGAGCCGGAACTTCAGATTCCCTTTCGAAAGCCCCTCCCGGCCGCCGGCGGGGTCCTCCGTTTCGAATGCCCCCCGGTCCCAGATCAGGACGGCACCGGCCCCGTATTGCCCCGCCGGGATTACTCCTTCATACGCGCCGTACTCCAAATCATGATCGGCAACTTCGACGGCAAGGCGTTTTTCGCCGGGATCGAGCGACGGCCCCCTGGGAACGGCCCAGGACTTCAGGACCCCGCCGATCTCCAACCTGAAATCCCAGTGAAGCTTGGTCGCATGATGCTCGTGGACGACGAATCGCGGCATGTTCCATCCCTCCTCCCGCCGGTCACTCATTCCCGCGGAACATTATACGCCCCGCGCTTCAGGCGCACAATTCCCCCGTTCTTCATCCCGCCCCGGTTTTATGCTATAATTCCTCCGCGTTTGAAAGAGGTTCATCCCTCCTCAAAGTCCGCAAAAATTCGACAATCAGGGAGAAATCATGCTGAATACCGAAGGGATTACTTTAGCTTACGGGAGCCGGAAGCTTTTCGAAAACGTGAATCTCTCGCTCGCGCCCGAAAATTGTTACGGCCTGATCGGCGCGAACGGATCCGGAAAATCCACCTTTCTCAAGATCCTCTCGGGAGAGGTGGAACCCTCTCACGGGACCGTCAGCGTCACGCCCGGCTACCGGATCTCCGTCCTTCAGCAGGATCATTTTCAGTTCGACGAATACCCCGTCCTGACCACCATTCTCATGGGCCACAAAAAACTTTATGAAGTCATGCTGGCGAAAGACGCCGTTTACGCGAAGCCGGATTTCTCCGAGGCGGACGGCGTCAGGGCCTCGGAGCTTGAAACGGAATTCGCGGAACTCAACGGATGGGAAGCCGAAGCAGAGGCCGCGAAGCTCCTGAGCGAACTGGGCATCGCCGAAGAATTCCATTCCCGGAAAATGAAAGACCTCGACGGCAGCCAGAAAGTCCGGGTCCTGCTCGCCCAGGCCCTTTTCGGGATGCCGGATATCCTCCTGCTCGACGAGCCCACCAACCACCTGGACATCGAAACCACCCTGTGGCTCGAAGAATTTCTGTACGAATTCAAAAACACCGTCGTCGTCGTCTCCCACGACCGCCATTTTCTGGACAGGGTCTGCACGCACATCCTGGACATCGACTTCGGGAGAATCCAGCTCTACACCGGAAACTGGAGTTTCTGGTACGAGTCAAGCCAGCTCATCCTCCGCCAGAAAACGGATCAAAACAAACAAATCGAGGAAAAGAGGAAAGAACTCCAGACCTTCATCATGCGTTTCAGCAACAACGCGTCGAAATCCCGGCAGGCCACGGCGCGGAAAAAACTCCTCGAAAAACTGACGCTCGAGGACATCAAGCCGTCTTCCCGCCGCACTCCCTACATTTTCTTCAAAGCGGCCCGGGAAGCCGGAAACGACATCCTCACCGCCGAAGACCTCTCGAAAGCCGTCGAAGGCGAGACCTTGTTCCGGAACGCCTCGTTCCGCGTGGACAAGGGGGAGAAAATCGCGTTCGTCTCCAAAAACACGACGTCCATCACGGCGCTTTTCCGAATCTTAATGAAGGAAGCCATCCCCGACGGAGGCGCGTTCAAATGGGGCGCATCGACCGGCCGGGCCTATTTCCCGAAAGACAACGCCTCGTTTTTCGACTGCGATTTAAATCTAATTGACTGGCTCCGCCAGTATTCGGCGGAGAAAGACGAGAATTTCATCCGGGGATTCCTGGGGAAAATGCTTTTCTCGGGAGACGAAACCTTGAAAAAGGCCAACGTCCTTTCGGGAGGAGAAAAAGTCCGCTGTCTGTTCTCCCGGATGATGCTCCTGGAAGCCAATGTCCTGCTCTTCGACGAGCCCACCAATCATCTCGACCTGGAAGCCATCACCGCCCTCAACGACGGCCTGATCGCTTTCCGGGGAACGATTTTGTTCACCTCGCACGACCATCAATTCGTCCAGACCGTCGCGAACCGCATCATCGAAATCACGCCAAACGGCCTGATCGACAAGCAAAACACGACCTACGACGAATACCTTGCCGACCCGCATGTCCGGGAACGCCGGCGGGAGCTTTATCCGGCGGGAAAGTCGTAAACAACCAAAAGCTTTTTATTTTTCCAGTAACCTGTCCGGCAAATCTGACTGGAGCGAGCTCTCGCAACCGTTTGGAGCTTGGTCTGGCGCAAAGCGCCAGTCCAAACGGTGAGAGCGCAGACGGTCGGACGCCGCCGGAGCGGACGAACCGGCGGTCGCGGAAGCAGATTTGCCGAACTTTATCGCTTGAAATCTCAAAAAACTTTTGAACGATGCCCTAGCATCCTTCGCCCGGAGGGTAGTGAAGGCAAGCATGTTTCTTCTCTGAAGGACTAAATCGGCATCAAAACTTTTCCCAGTGGAGGACGTCCTTGAGCGGGCGGTTTTTGGCCTGCTTCACCTCCCCGGCCGGCCAGCCGAGGGAAATCAGGCTCACCAGCTTGCAATCCGCCGGCACACCCAGAAGCCTTCCGACGCGCTCCGCGTAAGGTTTCTTGTCCCCCGCCACCCAGCAGGCCCCCAATCCGAAATCCGCGGCGGCCAGCAGGATATTTTCGGTCGCGGCGCATCCGTCTTCGAGATAATATTTGGTCTCCCGGCAAAACACGGCAATGCAGGCGGAAGCCTGTTTGATGAATTCGCCCGTTGTCGCGACCTCACCGAGCCGGACAAGCGCCGGTTTCTCCGTCACGACGACAAATTCCCACGGCTCGACGGCCCGCGCGGTCGGAGCCCGCCTCCCGGCGTCCACCAACGCTTCCAGCAGTTTCTTCTCGATCGCTTTGCCTTGATATTCCCGAACGCTCGCCCTCGATGAAATCGAATCGCGTGTTTCCATGATTCCCCTCCGTTTATTTAATATGAAGTTACGTCCGCGTCATCCTCAATGAGTTCAATTGGCAAAATTTCGAATCCCTGAATTACTTTTCCGGCTCCGGACGCAGCGCTTCGGTCCGATGCCCCACCACCGTGAAATATTTTACCGGTATCCCGCCCTGGTACTTTTGAGTGTGAAAAAAAACCTCGCTGCGGGCAAAACCGAGAACGGCGATAAACCGCTGAATGATCTCCGGCGTCAAAAGCCACCAGGTCTCTTTCTTCTCGGCCGTCGCGGAATCCGGCACGAACTCCATGACCGGACGCCCGCCGGATGGGATTTTGAGGGGTTCGGCGATCACCGCGGTTTCCCTGGTCAGGCTCAGCGCGCTTTGCAGAGCGAGAAAAGGATCCCGGACGTGAAGCAGGATGCTTCCGAAAATCGAAACATCCACGTCCCCGATTTCCCGCGGAATCGCATACACCGTCCCGAAAACCATCTTCGCCTTCGATCCAGTCGCACGGTGGCAGAACCAGTACGCGCGGTTCAACCGGCGGATCGTGTCGACTTTCAGGCGAAACTGATCATCCCCGAGCCGGGCGTAGGGCACAATATCCCAGCCGTTGCCGTCCGAAAGATCGTACGACACGACCTCCGCCCCCTCGGACTCCGCGTAAAAAGAAACGCACCCGCTGGCGGCCCCGACATCCAGGACCCGCTTGCCCCGGACCTCCACACCGCCCAAATACTCCTTAAGCCCCCCGCGAAGGTCCCAATCCCCGGGGATCGTCCCGTGCCCCGGGATTTCCATGGTGTGATAAAAATAACAGCCCGCGGGATCCTCGACGGCCTGCGGAACCGCGTAAAGACTTCCGGATCGGGACTGTTTGGTGTCGGTCATCAACGGTCGCCCATGGTTTGACGGTGATCTTCTATAGACAGCGGTCCGGACCGGACTCAGCCGGGCTTCCGGTAGGGGGTTTTCCAAATATCGTCGGCGTACTGCATCACAACGCGGTCGCTTGAAAATTTTCCGGCCTTCGCCACATTGAGAACGGCCTTCCGCGTCCAATCGTCCTGATCCAGAAAATTCCCGGAAATCACGTCCTGAATCCTGCAATAGGCGTCGAAATCCGCGCAGACAAAGAAATAATCGGAGTAAGTCAGGCTGTCCACGAGCGGCTTGAAAATACCGGCTTCCATCGGGGAAAAGAAATTGCTCCGGATCAGGTGAAAGATTTCCGTCAGCATGGGGGACCGGCGGATGTAAAGCCCGGGATCGTACCCCTGGCGCTTCAGCCCCGCAACTTCCTCGGTTTTCAGGCCGAACATGAAAATATTCTCGTATCCGACCTGCTCCGCGATCTCGATATTGGCGCCGTCATACGTCCCCACCGTCAGCGCCCCGTTCATCAGGAACTTCATGCACCCGGTCCCGGACGCCTCCGTCCCCGCCGTGGAAATCTGCTCGGACAGATCGCTTGCCGGAAAGATTTTCTCCGCGAGCGAAACGCGGTAATTCTCCAGGAAAACGACCTTCAGTTTGTCGCGCGCGGCCGGGTCGTAATTGATCACCCCCGCGATGCTCGTGATAAATTTAATGATCAATTTCGCCATGAAATAACCGGGGGCCGCTTTCCCGCTGAAAATAAACGTCCTCGGGACCCTATCCGCCGACGGGTTCTCCTTCAGCTTCAGGTACTGCGAAATCACGTAGAAAGCGAACAGCACCTGCCGCTTGTATTCATGGATCCGCTTCACCTGAACGTCAAACAGGGAATCCGGATTGACCTTCAGGCCGGTGTTCTGAAAAATGAAATCCGCCAGCGCAAGCTTGTTGTCCCGTTTTACGGATCGCCATTTTTTGAAAAACGACCGGTCGTCCTTAAACCGGGCCAATTTTTCGAGCTCGGAGAGATTATTGTTCCATTTATTCCCGATCGCCTTGGTGATCAATTCCGTCAGGGGGCGGTTAGCCTTCATCAGCCACCGGCGGGGCGTTACGCCGTTTGTTTTGTTGTTGAATTTATCCGGATAAAATTCGTAAAAATCCCTGAACAGGTCCTTCTTGAGAAGGCCGGTGTGCAGTTCGGAGACCCCGTTCACGGAATGCGATCCGACGACCGCGAGATTCGCCATGCGGACTTTCTTGGGGCTCCCCTCCTCGATCAGCGACATGCGGCTCAGGCGCCCGCCGTCTCCCGGATAGCGGTTCGCCACCTCGCGCAGGAACCGGCTGTTGATTTCGTAGACGATCTGGATGTGACGGGGCAATAGTTTTTCAAACAGCGGGACCGGCCACGTCTCCAGCGCTTCGGGCATCACGGTATGATTGGTGTAGGCGAAGGTCCTCACCGTCACGTTCCAGGCCGTGTCCCAATCCAACTCCTCTTCATCGATCAGAATCCTCATAAACTCCACGATCGCCAGCGCCGGATGCGTGTCATTGAGCTGAATCGCCGCCTTGTCCGGGAATTTCCTGAAATCGGAATTCTCGGCCTTGAACCGGCGGATGATGTCGGCGATCGAGGCCGCGGTAAAGAAATATTCCTGTTTCAGGCGGAGCTCGCGGCCCTGGAAACTCGCGTCGCTCGGATAAAGCACGCGGGAAATATTTTCCGAAAACATCTTGTCGTAAATCGCGTTTTCATAGTCTCCGTGATTGAAATACTCCAGGTCGAATTCTTCCGATCCCCTCGCCGACCACAGGCGGAGCGTGTTCACCACGTTGTTTTTGTACCCCACGACGGGGATGTCGTAGGGCATCGCCACGACCGCCTTCGTGTTCAGCCATTCCACGCAGAGCTTTCCCTGACGGTCGTAATACATGTGGGTCTCCCCGTAAAACCGGATCGGCACCGCGTATTCCGGCCTTTCGAATTCCCACGGATTGCCGAATTTGAGCCACTTGTCGGGGGCCTCCACCTGATAGCCGTTCACGATTTTCTGCTGAAAAATCCCGTAGTCATAGCGGATGCCGTAACCGTGAGCCGGGATCCCGAGCGTCGCCATCGAATCCAGGAAACAGGCCGCCAGGCGTCCCAAACCGCCGTTCCCCAGGCCCGCGTCCAATTCCTCGTCGCGGATTTTCCAGATATCCAGGCCCAATTCCTCCAGGGCGGAGTTCGTTTCCTTCCAGAGCCCCAGGTTCATGATATTCGTACCCAGAAGACGCCCGATCAGAAACTCCAGGGAAAGATAATAGACTCTCTTGTCGTTCCGTTTGTGATACCCCTGCTGGGTGGAAATCCACCGTTCGACGATCCGGTCGCGGACCGCGATCGCAAGCGCCATGTAATCATCGCGGGAGGTCTGCGTGTAGCGGTCCTTGGCGAGATTATAATGAAGGTTCGAACAAAAAGACTGAAGGACCCCCGCCTTGGACATGTCCTTGTAGACCATCTTCCAGGACTCTTTCTTGGGTTTCGGTTCTTTTCCCGGCTTCCCCGGTTCTTCCGCCGCTTCCGTCCGGACCGGTTCTTTTTCCGTTTGTTTTTCCCTGATATCCATAGCTCCCCCTGCCTACTTATCGGCAGATTCTTTTTCCGACTGAATTCCTAATTTGACTTTTCCGCCGACCGTTTCAAAATTGCCTCTTCGATCATCAGTTCCTTTCTCGCGATAATCCGTTCCAGATGATTCTTCTGACGGTCCGGCGCAATGTCCAGCAATTCCAGGACCACCCGGTTCAATTCATGCCCGGCTTCCCATTCCTCCATGATCACCACGTCGGCCTCCAGATCGTACAAATGCGCGACGTCCTGCTCATACCGGGTCCGGACCACCAGCGTCACCCCGGAATTCAGCCGCTGCACCACCCGGATAATCTGCTCCATCCCGAGGGAGTCCCCGAAACTGACCACGACCGCCCGAGCCCGTTCGATCCCGGCGCGCCGCATGACGCCTTCATTGACGGCGTCTCCGTAAATAACCGACACACCCATCTCCCGCGCGTGCTTCACGCGATTGGGATTCATTTCGACCAGCACGAAAGGAATGTTCTCCTCCCGGAACGCCATGGCAAGATCGTGCCCCGGAGGCCCGAATCCGCAGAGGATCACGTGATTCTCCGGGCGGGAGGGTTCGTTCCCTTCGGATTCCGCGGCGGACGAAAATCCCATGAACGGCAATTTTTCCGACGCCTTCATGATCGGCGAGACCAGCGCGAAAAGAAACGGCGTCATGAACATCGTCAAAAACGCCGTCGACAGCAGCAACTGATAAAGATGCGGGTCGATCCCGCCGGAATTCCTTCCGGCCTCCAGAAGAAGAAACGAGAACTCTCCGATCTGCGAGAGAATGATTCCCGTCGCGATCGCGACGCGGAGCGGATACCCGAATCCGGCGACCAAAAACGTCATCAGCACGAAATTGATCAGGAGGACCAATCCCACCATCGCGGCCAGCGTCAGGAAATTTTCAAAGGCGAATCTCACGTCAAACAACATCCCGATCGAGACGAAAAAAATGCTGACGAAAATATGACGAAACGGGAGCAATTCGCCGGTCAGCTGGTCCCCGAAATCCGAATTCGCGAACATCACCCCCGCGAAAAACGCGCCGACGGCGAGCGAAAGCCCCATCCGTCCGCTCGCCCACGCCACTCCCAGGCAGATCACCACCGAGGTCAGGAAGAAAATCTCCCGGTTCCGGGAAAGCGCCACTTCGTGAAGAAATCTCGGCAAGAGGTACCGCGCGAAAAGAATCGCGCATCCCAGCAGCAGGAGGGTCTTCCCGAAAGCGATCGCCAGCGTGTGCAGCAGAACGCCGGGAGCCGCGCCGGACCCGTTGATGAAGATCATAAGCGGAACGACGGCCAAGTCCTGAAAAATCAGGATCGAAACGGCTATCCGGCCGTAAGGCGTCGCGACTTCGCCCCGGTCGATCAGAAATTTGAGCACGATCGCGGTGGAGCTCAGCGCAATCACCGATCCGAGGAAAAAGCCCTCGTACGGCGACCACCCTTTCCAGAACGCAAACAGCAGCGCCAGAATCACCGACAAAACAATCTGGAGCATCCCGCCCAGTATGGCAATCCGGCCGAATCCTTTCAATCGGTCGAAAGTGATCTCCAACCCGATGGTCAGCATCAGCAGCACGACCCCCAATTCGGCAAGACTATAAATACGAGCGACGTCGGACAGGAGCCCGAAACCGTGCGGACCGATCAAAATGCCGGCAAGCAGATACCCCAAAATCGCGGGAAGGCGGAACCGTTCGAACGTGAACGCCACCAGCGTTGCGATCAGGAGAATCGTCAGAAATTCGGTCAGAAAAGAATAGTCCGCCATAATTGTTTATTTAAGGTTTCCCATACCCTCACGTCCCCAGAAATTAACGACCATTGAAAAATTTCGAGACGAAAAAACCAAAATAAATCCTCCCTAGTCGTATGGCCGGGCAGCTGACGAATGCCGAAGGTTTCGCTGAAAGACTCGGGAAATTTGACGAAGGGAAACGCTGGCCGACAGGAACAGCGAGGGCCCTTCGGAAAATTTCCCCTAGTCCTTTCCGAAACCGGAGGCTCTGAGGCAGCGAACCGAGCCATACGATGTAAAACTCCCCTATTTGAGATCTGATTTAGCTCACACTAAACCCTTATCTTGAATAAAAAACTCCTGAGGGCTCATTCCCCACTCAAAAATCTCCGTGTATTCTCTTAAAAAAACCCGTCCGCGGCAAGAGCCCGATCAGCATCCCCGGAAACCGCATGAGAAACCAGTACATTTCCGCGATCGCGACCGCAAAAGGCCCGAACCCCAGAAACCCCGGCACGGGCATTTCAAATAATTTAACATCCGCAAGGTAAGGCACGTGATAAATCCACTTGGTCGCGGCCCAATAATTCAGAGTCTCCCAGACAATCCCGCAAATATAGCCGGCCAGAAGAAGGTTCGTCATCCCCATTCGTCTTTCCCCGTCTCTCCCGTTCGGAATCCCCAAAAGCCGGTTCAGGGACACAAACACGAGAAAATACCCTCCCCAAATCAGAGGGCCGGTATAAATCGAGGGAGCAATCGTCGGGATCGCGATCAGGACCATTCCCGCGGCGATCCCGGCAATCAACCGCCTTTCCGGATAAGTCCGGGCGGCAGGCTTTCGCTTCCCCACTCCGAGTCCTTCCAGAAATTCCGCCGTAACCATAATCGCCGGAAGGATGGTCGCGAAGGAAATGATCATCGCAAACGCGGTGACGGAATCACTCTCGGGCAGGCCGATATATTCCCAATTCTTGAAACGGAGATTGTGAAGTTCAAACACGCACCAGAGCCCCACCGAAACCGGGAACATCGCGAGAAACTCTCCCGTCCGGTGGATCAGAAGAGAACGCCCGGACCGGGCCTCAAGGCAGCCGTCCACAAACAGGATATACCCGTACCACCCGATCGGCGTCACCCAGATATTCAGGGGAGAAATTCCGAGCCATGCCGCGGCCTGCATGATCAAAAGAATAAAAAGCCCGCCCAAGCCATAGGACTTCCTCAAGAAACCCGCAATCCCGCCCATGTTCACTGCCCTTTCGATTGATTCTGCCGGTCCGGCTCGAACAGCGCGTTCAATAATTCTTCATACGGAAATCCCTTGCCCGAAGACGTCCCGGTGCCGGTTGTCTGGGCGGCCTGCGCTCCCGTCGTCTGCTGTCCCGCCTGTTTTGCGTCTCCCTTCGAAAAAGCTTTTTCCAAAAGCCCCCCCAGCACCTCCTGGGTCTTGTTTACGGCAAGACGCATTCCGATGTAGTTCACATCCGGAATAAACGAGGGATGATTGATCTTCCCCTGGATTTTCACGGGAAACCCGAGCCATCCGTCGGCCAAAAGAAAATACTCGAGTTCATTGACGCTCTGGGCCAGGGCTTTCGAAAATCCGGGATAGATCCTCAGCATGCTCTGGCAGACAAGCATCCCGTCAAACGACAGATCGGCGGACCCCGTCATCTCAAGGGTGTCGGTCGCAAGCCTCAGTCGGTCGGTCGAAATCGAGCCGTCTTTCACGGTCACGGGAAAATCCACCGGTTTCAGGACCGTGTCTTCGACCTGGATTTTCATCTTGTCGGAAGGCGAAAGCCGCCCCAGCAGCGTCTCGACCAGACCGGGGAGAAACGAAAGTTTGTAAAAGACCTCGCGCAGGATATTGAAATTCAGAATCACCCCGTCCTCAAGCCCCAGCCGGCCTTCGCCCGAAAGCGTCTGAGCGATGCGCGGCCACGCGAACCCTTCTGCCGTCCCCTGAAAAGACACGGAAAGCCGCCCCCGGAAACCGGCCCCTTTCGGAGCGGAAGGCCGGAAAAACGGATCCAATTTCACGCCGGCAGCGGAAATATTCATCGCCGTCGCCGGAAGCGTTTCCGGGTGACTGATCTTCCCGGAAATCGAGATATTTCCTTCCGAGAACGTCGAAGAGAATTTTTCGATGCGGACTTCATTGTCCCGAATCACCGCGTCAAGGTCAATATGGTCAATCGGCGATTCCAAGCCCGAAAAGGAAACCTTCCCGTTCCGGAAACCCACCTGCCCCTTTAATTTCGAAAACGCCTCGACGGGGAATTCCAGATCTTCCGCTTGAACCGTGAGCAGGCCGCCCAATCCCTCCCGCAGTCCCGTCCCGGAAAGCGAAGGAATATTCCGGAAAAGCTCCGCGGGGTCCGTTCCGTCAAAATCGATCTCCAGTTTTATGTCTTCCAAAGCGAACGGCCGCCCAAACGCGGGGATTCTGAACCGGCCGGCACAATCCACATTGCGGCGAGTCCCGAAAACCTTCGCGCGGACGCGAAAACGGACCGGCTGAAAAACCGAAAGGTTCTCCAATTCGACATTCAGATTTTGTACCGGGATTTCGGCAAACCACTCCCGCGATTCGTCACGAACCAGGATATTGCCGTCTTCAATCCGGAGCGCGTCGATCAGGAGCGAAAGAGCGGAAAAGCCCGGCTGAGGCGAAGCGGCCCCGGTCTTTCCTTCCGGGAATTTCAGCCCGTCGATTCCGAAGGACCCGTCCCGGTACCGGGTGAGGCACAATTCGGGCTTCACGATTTTCACGGCTCCGATTTCCAGAGACCGGCGGAGCAGCGGGGCAAACCGGACCATGAAGCTGGCTTGCTCCAGTCTGACCGCGGGCCCCGAATCCGAAACGCCCGTTCCGCCGACACGGATCCGGCTCACTTCCATGGCGAGACCGTCACGAAAGGCGAGTTTCACGCCGCCGATCGTCACCGGCCCCCCGAGCGTTTCGGTCAGTTTTCGCTCGAAAAATGATTTGTAGCGGTCGGCATCGAAGGTGACGATAAAAATCGCGATCGCCGCGAGAATCAGAAAAAAAATCAGCCCGATTGCGATAAGGATTTTTTTCATTTTGAAATCCGGATATTCTTTTTTAGAAAACCGTCGCGGGAAGTCATCCCGGCATTAAGGGCCCGCGCCGGAAGGTCCCGCCCGGGTTTTGTCGCGCGAGGTTAATCCGAAACCGTATTGTCCATCACCGCGCCGGTATGGGCGCTCAAAACATGCCGGGCGTATCGTCCGAGCCATCCCCGGGTGACTTTGGGGACAAAAGGTTTTAACCGGGACAGACGCTCCCGGATTTCCTTTTCCGGGACCGTAAGATCGAGCGTTCGCCGTTCGGCATCGATTTCGATCCGGTCCCCGTCCCGAATCACCGCGATCGGTCCTCCCGCCGCGGCTTCCGGGGAGATATGCCCGATGCAAAGCCCCCGCGTCCCGCCCGAAAACCGGCCGTCCGTGATCAACGCGGCACGAAGGCCCCTACCTTTGAGCGCGGACGTAGGCGAAAGCATTTCCTGCATTCCCGGTCCTCCTTTGGGGCCTTCATAGCGGATCACCACCACATCCCCGTCCGAAATCTTCCCGCCGAGGATGGCATCCAGCGCTTCTTCCTGGGAAGAAAAACATTTCGCTTTCCCTTTGAATTGCATCATGTCTTTCTCGACGCCCGCGGTTTTCACGACCGCCCCTTCCGGCGCGATATTTCCGTAGAGAATCGCAAGGCCGCCTTTTTCGGAAAAAACTTTTTCTCCCGAACGGATGACATCCCCGTCGGCGTCCGGCGCTTTCAGGACGGCATCTCCCAGACTGCCCGCGCAGGTCAGAAGATTCAGCTTGAGCGGAGCGCGGCCGTCTTGATGAACGGCCTTCAGAATCGCGGCAATGCCTCCGACCCGGTGGACATCCTCCAGGTGAATTTCGGGCCTCGACGGAGAAACCTTGCACACGTTCGGGGTAACTTCCGCCAACTCGTTGATGCGGGAGAGCGGATAATCGATGCCGGCCTCCCGCGCGAGCGCCAGCGTGTGAAGGACGGTGTTCGTCGATCCCCCCATCGCGAGATCCAGAATAAAAGCGTTGTCGATCGCCTCCCGGGTGACGATATCCAGAGGCCGGATATTGTTTTTAAGAAGGTATTCGATCGTGTCCGCGGCGCGCGTCACCAAAGCGATCCTTTCGGGATTCACGTTCCAGGTCCCTTTTTCGCGGTCCGTCCAGACCGCGGCCGGGATCGTCCCGTTTCCGGGCAGGGCCATTCCGATCGCCTCGGCGAGACAATTCATGGAATTCGCCGTGAACATGCCGGCACAGCTTCCGCAGGTCATGCAGGCCGACTCGGCAAGGTTTTCAAGCTGCGTCGGAGTGATTTTCCCGGCGGCCTCGCTTCCGACCCCTTCAAAGACGGTGATCAGATCCGTATTGTTCTTCCCGGCCAGCATCGGTCCCCCGCTCACGTACAGCGCGGGGATGTTGAGGCGGACCGTCGCGTTCAGCATCGCGGGAACGATTTTGTCGCAATTCCCGATACCAATCCACGCGTCGCAGGGATGCGCCCCGACAATCGTTTCGATCTGATCGGCGATCAGCTCGCGGGACGGCAGGGAATATTTCATCCCGAAATGCCCCATCGCAATCCCGTCATCGACCGCGCCGCCGATATTCGCGTACCAGACGTTGAAACCTTTCGCGCGGAGGCAGGACACCAGCTTTTCGCCGAGGACATTCAACCGGGCGTGGCCGGGGATTTGATTCGTGTAGGAATTGATGACCGTGATAAACGGCTTCCCGCGGTCGGAGACCTTTTCTAAAACGCCCGCCGCGACCATGAGGGATGCCGCGGGCAGCATGTGCTTCCCTTCGGCGACAATCCGGCTTCCGCGCTTCTGCACGGCTTCGATACCCGCATTCAGGGGGATTCTCTTTTTCATTTCAGGCCGTCTCTCTTTCTATAGATTACCGCGCGTAAAATTCACTGATCTTTTCCACGACATATTCCTGATCGGCGTCCGTCAGCTCCGGATAGATCGGAAGCGCGAAAGTCTCGGCCGCCGCTTTCTCCGAATTCGGGAAATCCCCCTGCCGGTATCCGGAAAATTCAAGCGCGCGGGTCAAATGCAGAGGAAAGGGATAGTAGATGTAGCACTCCACTCCGGCGTCGCCGAGATGCTTCAGCAGTTCATCCCGTTTCTCGACCCGGATCACGTACTGATGATACGTGTGATGACCGCGGGGGTCCTCGAAAGGAACTTTCACCTGCCCCAATCCCGCCCGCGCGATCATCTCGGTATAAGCGAGAGCCCGTTTTCTCCGGGTCTCAAGCGCGCCGGCCATGTATTTGCGCAGCTTGACCCGCAAAATCGCGGCCTGCAGCGTGTCGAGCCTCGAATTGAATCCGAGTTTGTCGTGATGATACCGCTTGGTCATGCCCTGATTCCGGAGGATGCGGACTTCCTGCAAAAGCTTTTCGTCCGAAGTCACCACGATCCCGGCGTCTCCGTACGCGCCGAGGTTCTTGGTCGGAAAAAAACTGAAACAGCCGAACTCGCCGAAAGTCCCGACCGACCGCCCTTCGAATTTCGTTCCGTGGGCCTGCGCGCAGTCTTCGACCAGAAAAAGATTGTGCTTTTTCGCGAGCGGCACGATCTGATCCATCCGGCAGGGCTGCCCGTACAAATGCACCGGCACAATGGCCTTGGTTTTTTTCGTGATTCTTTTCTCGATCCGGGCGGGATCGATGTTGTAGGTCTCAAGATCGATATCGGCCAGGACCAGTTTCGCGCCCGTTTTCACGATCGCGTTTCCCGTCGCGAAATACGTGTGAGACGGCGCGATCACTTCATCGCCCGGTCCGATCCCCAGCGCCAAAAGAGCGAGCACAATCGCGTCCGTTCCGTTCCCGACCCCGGCCGCATAGGCCGCGCCGAGCCATTTCGCGTATTCTTCCTCAAAAAGCCTGACTTCCTCCCCCAAAATAAACTGCCCGGAAGCGCACACCTTGTCCACCGCTTCCAGCAATTCCGTTCTGAAACCTTTATACTGTTCGCCGAAACGCTGTGCCGGCACCTTTTTCGCAATGGTCTGACTCATTTTCCGCTCCGATTATGCTTTGAAAAACATGTGAACCGCAACAACGGCCAAAAATACCGCAAAAATTTTCCTCAAAAGTCCCGCTTCCAGCCCCAGAGAGATATGCGCTCCGATCAGAACTCCGATAACGGAAAAAACGGAAACCACGGCAAAAACTTTCAGATCAACCATGTGGTCCATTTTGTAGCGGATCGCGCCGAAAAAAGCCGTCAGGACGATGACCGCAAGCGAGGTCCCGAACGCCCGGTGCGTTTCCATCCCGAAAAAGCGCATAAAGGCGGGGATCAAAACCGTCCCGCCGCCGACCCCCAACGCGCCGCTCAGAAAGCCGGCGGCCGCTCCGGTTAAAATCATCAAGACAAAGGTCATGGAACCGTGCCTTTTTTTTCCGCCGTCTCAGTTACCGGCATCCAGAGCCTGATTCACCAATCGATCCGCCTCTCGCATCCGCGAATGTTCCCGGGGAAGATGCCGGTAGGAAACCGTCTTGAATTCCCGCTCCAGTTTCCTGACCTCACCGACCAATTCCCGGATCGAATCGGACTTCACTTTGTATTTCCCGCTCATCTGGCAGACCACCAACTCGCTGTCCAGGAAAGCCTCGACTTCGTCCGCCCCGAATTCCTTGGCGATCGAAAGGGCCGCGATGAGGGCGCAATATTCGGCCACATTGTTGGTCGCGGTCCCGATCACGTCCCTGTGTTCGGCCAGGACCTTATCCCGGGCGTCGCAAATCAGGATCCCGATCCCACCGGGCCCCGGATTACCCCGCGCCCCGCCGTCCGAATAAGTCCGGAGTTTCATTTCGATCCTGCCGAAAAATAAGGAGATAAAAGAAACATGAAGCTAAGTTTATTGGAATCCCTTCAAGAGTCAACGGAAAAAGCGGAATTGCCCCCGCCGTCCGGACCGGCAAAAAAGAAGCGCCGGTTATTTCTTCTTGAATTCGTTCTCAAAACCTTTCATATGCCCGTCAAGATTCTCAATTTCTCTCTGAAGCAGAAGCATTCTTTCCCGGAGCTCTTTGAGCGGGTCCGGCAAGTCCCCGTGATCCAGGTTCTGAGAAGAGACTTTTTCTCCCTGTATCCGGACCACTTCCGCCGGGACTCCGACCACGGTGCAATTATCGGGGACCGACGTCACCACGACCGATCCGGCTCCGATTTTCACGTTGTTCCCGATGCGGATATTGCCCAAAACCGTCGCGTGAGCGCCCACCACGACATTGTTGCCTACCGTCGGATGCCGTTTCCCCTTTTCCTTTCCCGTCCCACCCAACGTCACGCCCTGATAGAGCGTCACATTGCTGCCGATTTCGGCGGTTTCCCCGATCACCACGCCCATCCCGTGATCGATAAAAAAACCGGAACCGATTGTCGCGCCGGGATGAATTTCAACTCCCGTAAAGAACCGGGCCAGGTGGGAGAGCAGTCTCGGAAGCAAAGGAATTCGGAGTTTATAAATGCTATGGCTGATCCGGTGCACGACTAAAGCCTGAAATCCCGAATAAGTCAGCAGAATTTCGATCGGAGCGAAGATGGTCCTCGCGGCAGGATCCCGGTCCAGCACCGCTTTAAAATCTTTGAGTATCGAAATCATTTTTCCGATCCCTCCTTCCTATAACCTTTTTACCGGTCTTTATTTCCGTACGATTTTGGATTATGGCAATTTAGCCTCCGATTGTCAAGAAAGCCCCGCGTCAGCGATAGCCGAGGAAATTTCAAAATTTCCCATTCGAGAAGGTTAGAGGGACTTCCTCTATGGGGACGATGCCCGCCGGGCAGAGAAAACTTTAACGAATTCCGGACTCCTCAAAGGGTCGGTTGGAGGGATTTCGACTTGCTGAAGCACCGGAAGAAATAACGCCGCCGGAACCAGCGAAAAATAAGCGCGGGTTTATCCAAACAGCTGAGCACGACACAATTTAGGACTTTCTTTCGTTTCATGGCACTCCCGCCTTTCTACCTAAAAGGTACCCTGCCTTTTTCTTGATGTCAAATCCTTTGGCCCAAGTTATAATAGGCCGCTTTATAATATGGAAAAGGAGACTGAGCCATGCCGATGAAAGACTTTAAGATTGTGTTAGCCATATCGAATCAGCCATTCGCCAAAAAAGTCATCCGCATCTTGAATTCCTTCTATACAATCAGCCTCGTGACCTCCATACGCGACCTTTCATCAAAGATTCATCAGGAAAACCCGAATTTAATCATTATTGATTATTCTTTCGGAGGGATGAGGGCCGATGAAATCTATCGGGGGATTGAGTTTCTTCACCCCAACGTCAACTTTATCGTTTATACCGCCCGGGAGAAAAAATATCTGGCAAAAAAATTGTGGAAACGTCGGGCGATGGACTATCTAAACTATACCGACGACCCGGTCCTTTTCGTCCAGAACGTGAACAAAACGGTACGCTGGACCATTCAGCGAAACGAAACCGTCGCCCTTGAAAAGACCGTGGACAAGATCGAAAAAGCCATCTTAGACGTCAAAAAAACCATCAAAAATTGGGAAACGAGCTTCGGTTCTTCGAATACAAGAAAATAAGCCCTCGGGGAGCCTTTCCTATTCATCAATAAAGAGTTTTAATTTTCCGTCCCCCGGAGAATGGCCTTTCCCAGAATGAAACAGTCGTTTTTCCCGTCCGGAAGGAAAAATAAGTTCTCTTTGCCGTCGGACCGGTCGTAATCGGCATCATGGACGGCAGGACTGAACCCGAATCGCAGCCCTTCCGAGGGGTCCATCTTCAGAAATTTCCAGGAAATCCTGGCTTCCAAATCGTATCCGTCGACCTTTCGCTTCACCTTGGCTTCGGCCAATCCCCTTGTCATGGGATCATAGGACTGAAACCACGCCCAGCACCGGACGTCATCCCCGGAAGCCGCCGGACTGAATCCCAATTGAACGTCCTTTTGCCTTCCCCACCGCAGGCCTTTCCCGTCGGGATTGACGAATAATTCGATGCAATCGTCCTTCCAGATCTTCTCGCCTTTCTGATTCAGGATCAGGCTCTCGTCGCGAACGCGGGCGGCGGCATAAAGAAAATCCTCGTCCCAGGCAAAATAAAAATCGCCGGACAAATCCGCATCATCCCCGATCTCCCCGACCTCGTAATGTTCCTGCAGCCGGAGTTCCGTGGCGGATCCCAAATCCCAATCGTTCAAATTTCCGTCAATCGTTATCTCCCGGTCCCGTTTCGGGATTTCGACCAAAGGGCGCTTCGGCCGTTTTAGACGGAGCGTCCCCTCCCGGAATCCCATTTTCCCCAGTCCCTCTTTCACCGAAGGATTTCGCATAAAAAGGCGCCAGACCATTTCGCTCCGCAAATTTTCAATCATCAAGGCAATCGGCCCCTGATCGATTCCGATCACTTCATTTGAAAACCAGGGCCGTTTCAGATTGAAAGCGTCGCAAAATCCGTATTTCCCCGAAATCTTTCCCTTCAAGTCCGGATCGGACGCCATCGCGCGAAACGCCTTCAGGGAAAGTTCCGGCGTAAAAACGATGCTGCCTCCCGCCGCCGTCGGCGCGATCGTCCCGTCCTGCGGGGCGTTGCCGGGCGGCGCCCCGTAGGCCTTGTACCCGTCGGGCCCCATGCAGGCCGTCAGGCCCCAGATATTTTCGGAATACGTTTTGTTTTGATCGCTCCGATCGATGCAAAATTCGCGGTTCACGATCGTCGCGACGCGGGAATTCTCGAAATAATCCGCGACCCCGTCATTTTTATTCCGCAAATCAAGCCAAACCTGGGAATACTGATGCGTGAAAAGCGGGGGACAATAAATCAGGACGTGCGTACCGTAAACCCCGATTTTTTTCTTCACGGCCCGCCAGGACTCCGCGGGGATCGGATGCGCCGGCGAAGCGATTGCGAGAAGGTACAATATGAGGGACTCATTATAGGAATTCCACCGTTCTTTCAGGAATCCGGAATCCGGTTTCCATCCCATCGAAAGAGTTCTTCCGCCGTTCAGCATCCAGGAAAAATCCGCGCGTTCGTAAAGGGCTTGGGCCATCGTTTCGATTTCCGTCCCTTTGAAATATTCCCCGGCCGTCAGCGCCCCGGCGAGGAACAATGCCGTATCAACCGAAGAAATTTCGGAATACTTGGTCGGCTTACCGGTCCTCCAATCCATAAAATGATAAAAAAAACCGCGCTGGACCGGCAATTGCTTCAGGGCGAATCGCAGAGTCTTGACGCAATATTCCCGAGCGTCTTTTTTTTCGATCCAACCCCTCTCCGCTCCCACGCACATGGCCGTGAGGCCGAATCCGGTCGCCGCAATGCTCGCGATCCGGCTCTGATCGTTTCCGGCATTGACGGCCTTGTCTTTCACAAGCCCCGTCTTCGGATGATGCTCCCGGTTGAAATAATCAAAGGCCTTCCGCTCGACTTCGTCCAAAAACCGCTCGTCATCCGGAGAAAAACTCGCGGGCTGCGCCCAAAGAAAAGGTCCCAGCGATAAGGCAAAAAGCGCAAGGGCGAGAATTTTCCGCACCGTTCTTCTCACTTTCTTCAAAATTAAAAATCCCGGCCTTTCATAAAATCCGCCGCTCATCGGGCGCTCGAAATCCGGCTCCGCCGAAACCCGGCGGCGTAAAATAACTTCAGGAAGGATTCTTCGGGAGGGTAACCTTGAATAAAGTCCCTTTTCCAAGTTCGCTTTCGACCTGCACCACACCGTGATGCGCATGAAACGTCCTGGAAGCAATCAGAAGCCCGAGTCCCGTCCCCTGTTTCCCTTTGGTCGAAAAAAACGCCTGAAACAGCCTGCCTTTCACTTCGGGGCTCATGCCTTCTCCGTTGTCTTCGATCGTAATCTCGTATGATTCGCTGTCGCAGGATTTTGCGCGGATCCGGACCCAGGATTCATCCTTGCCGCAGGCCTCCATGGCATTTTGAGCAAGATTCAAAATCGCCCGGTAAAGCGAGCGATTATCGGCATTCACCGGCCCGAGGCCGTCTTCCGCCCGGAAATCCAGTTTAACTTCAAGCTGTTTGGCCTTCCCGCTCAGATCCTGCTCCAATTCGGACAGCAAAACCTTCAGGTCCACTTTCTGGCATTCGATCTTGTAATCCTTCGTCAAACTGAGCATGTCCCAGACAAATCCGTCCATCTGATGGATCGCCTTGGACATCCCTTCCAATCCGTGATCGATAAACTTTTGATTTTTATCTTTGATCCCGCGCCGGAACAGTTCATCACTCAGCTTGGCGATCTGTAAAATGTTCTTGATCTCATGCATCACCATGCTGACGGTCTCTCCGATCGCAGCCAAACGCGCCATCCGCACGTTTTCCTCGAAAAGAAAAAGGTTCTTGAGGGCGCTTGCCGCCTGGGAAGCCAGGTCGAACACCAGATCAAGGTCCCGTCGCTCAAAAACGGGCTCACCCGGTTTCCTGAAAAAACAGGCAATGCCGACGGGATTGTTCCGGGCGAGAAGGGGAACAAACAACGAACGGCCGTCAAGAGCGGGATGGCCTTTATCCAAAACGGCGTGAGCCTCCCGTTCGATCTCAACCGTCGGTTTCCCGGGATCGCCGGTCTGGGCCTCAAGCCAAATCTGCTCATTGCTTCCGACCAGGAACAACAGACTGGCGTCGGCCGGGACCAGATTCCGGGCGCTTTCCAAAAAAAATTCCGACAGAACTTGCCGGTCAAGCAGTGAATTGAAAATTTTACCGATTTCGTGCGCGGACTGATAATCGTGATCTGGATTGGTCATGGAATGTAATCCTAATCAACTCCGGTCGATATTTCAAGCTTTTTGAAAAAACCTTTTCCGGCCCCCGGCCCGTCGGCGCAAACGATTTCGTCAAAACGGAGTTGTGCTGCCGGGGAAATTGCTTATAATTCTTTTCATATGCGGAAAAAAGCCGTGTCGGGCAAAAAACGGAGCGGGACTCTTCTGAGAGAAATCGGGCACAAGAAAGAAGTGCTCGTGGAAATGATGATGATTCTCGTCCGGGCGCTGGAGGAACGGGATGAATACACCAAAGGACATTCCGAGCGGGTAGCCAGTCTCTCCGTAGTCCTTGCCAAAGGATTGGGATTCAGTCCGGCTAAAATAGAAACTATCCGGCGGGGCGCCCTGCTTCATGATATCGGAAAAATCGGAATCTCCGACGAACTCCTCTACAAACCCGGAAATTTTACGCCCGAAGAGCGGGCCCGCATGAACCAGCACCCCGAAAAAGGCCATTTCATCGTGCTCAATTCCCATCTGCTCTGGGATCTGATCCCCGCGGTCCGCAATCATCACGAAAATTATGACGGATCCGGATACCCCGACGGGCTCAAAGAAGGAAACATCCCCCTCCCGGCCCGAATCGTCTCGCTGGCCGATTATTTCGACGCCCTCGCCACGGCGCGGCCTTATAAGCCGGCCATGACCAAGGAATCGGTGCTGGAATACGTGCGCTCCATGAGCGGGAAAAAATTCGACCCGTCGATTGTGAAGGTGTTCTTTAAGATCATCGACGGATTTTACGAAAAAAACTTCAAACCGTTTGGAGAGTCATGAGCCGAAGGACTTTTTTAATCGAAAGCCGGACCGAAAACCTGGAGCCCCTGCGCAAAGACCTCGCCCAAGCGCTCGGCGGCCCCGGCCTCTCGGAAAAAGAGCTCTACGGAATTCTCGTGTCCGTGGTCGAAGCCTGCACGAATTCCATCCGCCATGCGTACGGAAACGCGCCCGACGGAAAAATCCATATCACCGTCGACGACCGGAAAGACAGAGTCATTTTGAAAATCCGGGATTACGGAAAAAAAATCGATCTCGCGAAAATCCCTTCTCCCACGCTTCCTCCGGTCAATCCGGGAGGGCTCGGCATTTATTTCATGAAGACATTTACGGACGAATTGAAGTATAATACGCGGCACGCGAGGGGCACGGAGCTGACGCTGGTTAAATACAAAAACCGTTCCCCCAATAAGGAGGAGCCTTAAACCATGAAAATCCAGATCAAGAAAAACGAACAAAACGTAACGGTCATCGCGCTCCAGGGGGATCTCGATTTTCATTCCTCGCCCAATCTGCGGAAGGAACTCGAAAAGCTGATAGAATCCCAGGCCCCGAAAATCATGATCGATCTCGCGAAAGTGGAATACGTCGACAGTTCGGGCCTTGCCACGTTCGTCGAACTTTATCAGAAAATGAAACACTACGGAGCAAAATTCTCGCTGTTCAATCTGAGCGAAAGCGTTCAAAGCGTGTTCGAAATCGCAAAGTTGAATTCCATTTTTCTGATCGCCAAAACGGAAGAAGAAGCGCTGCGGTTTGTCTCTTGATCCGTATTCTTTTCAACCCCTCTGATTTCAGGTTTTAACCGGAACATTTGATGCGGATAAAATTCTTCGATTCTATTTTAGATTTCCTCGGCTCCCTGGGAGCGCGCAGCCACCGGTTCTTCTCGGAAGTTTACGGGATCGCGAAACTGGTGACGGCCTCCCTTCGCTGGACCGGCCTTTACCTGACCGGACGAAAGAGCAAATTGGTGCGGGAGGCCTTTGCGAAACAACTGGTCCTGATGGGAAACGATTCGTTCGGGATCGTCGCACTGGTCGCGGCTTCCATCGGAGCGGTCCTCGCCCTTCAGGCGGCCTATCAGCTGCGGCAGTTCGGGGCCATTCTGTATACCGGCAGCCTGGTCAGCCTCTCCGTCACGCGGGAACTCGGACCGGTTGTCACCGCTGTCGTCATCTCGGGAAGAATCGGCGCAAGAATCACCGCCGAGCTCGGCACCATGAAAGTCCAGGAAGAACTGGATGCCCTCACCACGATGGGAATCCCGGTCATCCCGTTCCTGGCCATTCCGCGCCTCCTCGCACTGGCCATCATGCTCCCGTGTCTGACGGCGCTGGCCGACATCATCGGGATGTTCGGAGGTTACCTGGTCGGGACGCTGAGCCTCGGTATTTCCTCGGGACTTTACATCATCAAAAGCTTCGACATGCTCGTCATGAAAGACGTCCTGACCGGTATCATCAAAAGTTTCGTGTTCGCGGTTCTGATCGGGTTCATTTCCATTCACAAGGGATTTTCGGTCGACGAAGGGGCCGAAGGAGTGGGAAAAGCGACCACCGCCTCCGTCGTGCTTTCCATTATCGCCATCATCGTGGCCGACTGTCTCTTCACCGCCATTTTCTACTATTTATTCCCATGAATCCGGCCGATCCGATCATTTCCGTCAAAGGCGTCTACAAATCTTTCGGCCAAAGAAAGATCCTGAACGGAATCAACCTCGACGTCCGCGAAGGGGAAACCCTGGTCATCATGGGAGGATCGGGCTGCGGCAAGAGCACGCTCTTAAGATCCGTTATCGGCCTGATCGAACCGGACCGCGGGGAAATTTTCCTGTTCGGAAAAAACATGAGCCGCTCGACCGAAGAAGAGCGGAACGAAACCCGGAAGAAATTCGGCATGTTGTTCCAGGGAGCGGCATTGTTCAATTCGCTCACCGTCGGGGAAAACGTGGCCCTCCCGCTCCGGGAGCACACGGATCTCGACGCTCCGATCATCGAAATCATCGTCAAAGTGAAACTCGAACTCGTCGGACTCACCGGATTCGAAGACCTGATGCCTTACGAATTGAGCGGCGGCATGAAAAAACGGGTTGCCCTCGCGCGCGCGCTGGCGTTGGACCCGAAAATCGTCTTTTATGACGAACCCGGCGCGGGGCTCGATCCGATCACCGCGACCGTCGTCGACCACCTGATCACGGACCTCACCCACAAACTGAAGATCACGTCCGTGGTGGTCAGCCACGAAATGAAAAGCGCGTTCCGGATCGCGGACCGCGTCGCGGTCTTGCAGAAAGGGAAGGTCGTCGCTTTCGGCACGCCCCAAGAAGTCCAGGACTCCGATGTCCCCTACGTGAGGCAATTCATCAACGGCGAAATCGAGGATTCGGCCGCCATTCGGGAAACCAAGGAAAATTATCTAAAAAGCATTTTCGGAGACGACATTGACTCTTAACTCAAACGGAAACCCCAGGGAAACAGGCCATGAAAAAAAGAACTGATACTTACTCGCACGACGAAATCCGCTCGGGACTCTTCATCACTCTCGCCGCGATCGCGCTGATCGCGCTGCTTTTCGCGGCGGGCCGATTGCAGATTTTTCAGGAAACCTACAAGGTCAACATCCTTTTCAACTACATCAGCGGCCTTCAGACAAACGCGCCCGTTCATTTTGCCGGACACAAAGTCGGAAAAGTCACGAAAATCGAAATCCTCGAGAACCAAAGCAAGGAAATCTCCGTGACGGTTTCCCTCTCCCAAAAAGCCGTTCTCCGGAAAGATTCCAAGGCCTTCATTGAAATCATGGGATTCATGGGGGAAAAATTCGTCGAACTCACGCCCGGCTCGGCCGACGCGCCGCCCCTCCCCGCCGGTGAGCCGTTGATCGGCACGGACCCGATCGCTTTCTACGAAATCCTCAAGAAAGGGACCGACATCGCGGACGAGCTTCAGAAAACAACCGCCTCATTCGAAGAATTGGTCGTCAATCTCAACGACGCCCTGACGGAAAACCGGACCGATATCCAGCAAATCGTGCAGAACCTGAATTCCGCCTCCGGCAATATGAAGGAGATGACGGAAGATTTAAAGCGTCACCCTTGGAAGCTCGTATTCAAAGGTAAAGACGATACCCAGAAAAAGAAACGGTTCTTTTTCTTTTAAGAAACGTCCCTCTCGCCGCCTATCAGCCTTCTTTCGGCACTCCGTTCCGGCAACAAGGCCGGAACTGCGCAGGATCATTTCCTCTTGAATTGTTTCTCGAGATCAGCGACCGTGAATTTCAGGAAGGTGGGACGCCCGTGCGGGCACGAAAACGGGTTTTCGCACTGCGCCAGTTTCTGAAGCAGCGCCCAAACCGCTTCGGGTCTGAGCGCATCATGGGCCTTCACGGATTTTTTCTTACACGCGATCAACGCGGCGATTTCATCCGTCTGATTGTCCGCCGAAGTGCGGATCTTTCCTTCTTCGCGCTGCTCCAGACAGCTTTTGATGAAAACGGCGGGAGCCTCTTTTAAGACGGCGGGATAAGACCGAATGATAAAAGACGTCTCTCCGAACGGTTCGATCTCAAAGCCCACCTGCCTCAGACTCGGAAGCAGTTGCTTGAAAAGTTCCGTTTGTTTCGGATGGATTTCAAGGATTTCGTCCATTAAAAGGGTCTGGCGTTCCGGGTTCTCGGAACGAAAGTTTTTCGAAAATGCCTCAAATACGATCCGCTCATGCGCCGCATGCTGGTCCACCAGGAGGAACCCTTCTTCCGTTTCCGCCACGACAAACGTGTTGTGCACCTGTCCCAGCACGCGGGTAATCTGGAATTTCTCCTTGAGGGAAATCGTCTCCGCGGCGGAGGAAACGTCCCCGCTGAAATATCCGCCGCCGGAATCCCGGACGGAATGCGCTTCCTCCCGGAGCGTGAATTCTACCGGTTGCGCGGTTTCTTTCCCGAAAATCTTGGGCTGGCCGAGCCGCAACTGCAGGGCGGGGACCAGGTCCTGCTCTTTCATGAGCCGGTCCGTGACGATTTTCCGCAAAAGGGACTTGATTTCGGATTCATGCGACAGTTTCACTTCCTGCTTCGTCGGATGGACGTTCACGTCCACCCATTCCGGATCGGCCTCGAGAAAGACCACCGCAACCGGGTATTTCCCGTCCATCAGAAGACCGTAAAAACCGTCCTGCAGCGCGTATCCCAGGGAAAGCGCCCGGACCCAGCGGCGGTTCACGAAGAAAACCTGCCCGGAACGGTTCGCCCGGGAGATAAACGGTTTCCCGATCAGCCCCGTAAAGCGTATCCCCTTGCTTTCCCCTTCCATTTCGAGCAGATGCTTGGCCGGTTCTTCCCCGAACACAAACCGGGCCCGTTCCATCGCCGTCTGCGCGGGGGGAAGGTCCAGCAAAACGCGGTTCCCGGATTTCAGGGAAAAACGCACGGAAAGATTGGCAAACGCCACGTTGGAAACCATATCCAGGATATGCCCCATCTCGACGGCGTCGGACTTCAGAAATTTCCTCCGCGCCGGCGTGTTGAAAAAAAGATCCCGGACTTCGATCAGAGTCCCGGCGCGGACCGGGCAGTCCGAAACGGCGCTCCGGATGCCTCCTTCGATCTGGATCTCGGTCCCCGCGAGTTCACCGGCGAAACCCGTCACGAGTTTCACGCGGGAGACGGCGGCAATGCTCGGAAGCGCTTCCCCGCGGAACCCGAACGATTGGATCGTCTGAAGGTCCTCGACTTCGAGGATTTTGCTCGTCGCATGCCGGAGAAAGGCAAGCTCGGCGTCCGTGCGGTTCATGCCGTTCCCGTCGTCGGAAACCCGGATCAGACTTTTTCCGCCGTGCGCGATTTCAATCTCGACCGATGCGGCGCCGGCATCCAGCGAATTTTCGACCAGTTCCTTGACCACGGAGGCCGGCCGTTCGACCACCTCTCCCGCGGCGATCTTGTTCGCGACCGTCTCGGGAAGAACATGAATGATCCCTTTGCTCATTTCCCGTCCCCTTCCGCCGCCAGTTTCTTTTTCCATTCGGCCAGTTTCGTCAACGCTTCAAGCGGAGTCATCCGATCGACCCCCGAATTCCGGATCTCATCCAGCAGGGGATGCTCCGGTTTCGCGGTCCCGAAAAAGGTCAGCTGCCGGCCGGTATCTTTTTTTGAATCCGGGCGGTTCTGCCTCTCGATAATCTGCGTCGCTTCCGTGTTTTCGCTCTCGAGGATTTCGAGGATCTCGCTTGCCCGGTCGGTCACCGACTTCGGGATTCCCGCCAGGCGGGCGACATGAATCCCGTAACTGCGGTCGGAACCTCCCCGGACGACTTTTCTCAGGAACACGATGCCGTCCCTCGTCTCTTTGACGGTGATATTGTAATTCTTCACGCGGGGAAAATGCTCCTCCAACTGCGTGAGTTCGTGGTAATGCGTGGCAAAAAGAGTCCGGGGGCACCCGCCTTCCCGCGCCAGATGCTCGCAAATCGCCCAGGCGATGCTCACGCCGTCAAACGTCGACGTGCCGCGCCCCACTTCATCGAGAATCAGCAGGCTCCGGTCCGTGGCGTTCCGCAGAATATGGGCCGCTTCGATCATCTCGACCATGAACGTGCTTTCCCCTCCGGCGAGATTGTCGCTCGCGCCGATCCGGGTGAAAATCCTGTCCACAAGACCGACCCTGGCGGAACGGGCCGGGACAAAGGACCCCATCTGGGCCAGCAGCACGATCAAAGCGACCTGCCGGATGTACGTGGATTTCCCGGCCATATTCGGGCCGGTCAGAATGATCAGTTGATTTTCCTTCGTGTCCAGGAGCGCGTCGTTTTCGACGAACTGGCCGAGCGGCAGCATCGCCTCCACCACCGGATGCCTCCCTCCCTCGATCCGGAGTTCCTGAGATTCCGTCACCTCGGGCTTGACCCATTTTTTCTGAACCGCGATCATGGCAAGCGACAGAAGGGCGTCCAAAACCCCGATGGCCTTTGCCATTTCCTGCAGGGGCGCAAGCTCTTCCAAAATTTTTCCCCGGATTTCGTCAAACAGCCGAAACTCCAGCGCTTTGATTTTCTCCTCGGCCCCGGAAATCTTCTGGTCCCACTCGATCAGCTCCGGGACGATAAACCGTTCGGCGTTCGCCAGCGTCTGTTTCCGGATATAATCGGAAGGGACCGAATTCAGGTTTGACTGGCTCACTTCGATCGTGTAGCCGAACACCTGGGAATACCGGATCTTCAGAGACTTGATCCCCGTGCGTTCGATTTCCTTCTTTTGGAATTCGACGATCCAATTCCGTCCGTTCCGGGCGATATTCCGGAGCTCGTCGAGTTCGATCGAATATTTGTCGCGGATCAGCCCCCCTTCCTTCACGCTCAGGGGAGGCTCATCGACAATCGCCTGCCCGATCAGATCAAGCAGGTTCGGAAAAGGGATCAACGCCCCCAGAAGCTCCTTGAGAATTTCGCTCCGGGCGTCGCTCAGCAATTCCTGGATCTCGGGCACTTTCCCGAGAAAAATCTTCAGATTGAGAAGATCGCGCGCGTTGGCCACTCCGTAATTGAGGCGGCTCAAAGTCCTCTCCACGTCCCTGATCCCCTCGAGCAGAGAACAGAAGGATTTCGTTCTGGCCGACTGGCGGGTCAATTCCTCGACGCCGCTCTGGCGTTTCCGGATTTCCCGGACCGTCAGAAGAGGATGGGTCACCCACTGGTAGAGCGTCCGCCCGCCCATGGAGGTGCGCGTCGCGTCGATCGCGGAAAGAAGCGTCGTCCCCTTTTTCCCCGTCATGCCGGAGACCAATTCGAGGCTTCTCTGCGTCTGCCGGTCGAGAATCATGTAGTCGCTCGTGTCCAGCAGGCGGGGGAGACGGATATGATCGAGGGCCGAATGAAAGTGGTCCTTCAGATAATACAAAACCGCTCCGGACGCGCTGACGCATAACGGCTGTCCGGAAAAAGGGATGCTCCGCTCGGAAGCAAGCCGGAAAGCCTCCGTCAGATGCCTCAGCCCTTCTTCCGCTTCAAAAATCCAGTCTTCGTAGACCGTCAGGCTCACGCGCAAAGTCTCCTTAAGGTAGGTAACAAGCGGCGAATGCCCGGCCAATCGCTTGGGGAGAATGACCTCTCTCGGCAGGAGAAGGGAAAGTTCGCTGACCAGCCGGTCTTCCGGAATTTCCCTCACGCAAAATTCGCCCGTGCTCAGCTCCAGAAAAGACAGCGCGAAATGCTTCCCGTCCGTCGCGATCGCGGCCATGTATTCGGGCGCGGCGTCCTTGCTTTCCTCGTCCAAATAAGTGGCGGGAGTAATGATCCGGGTGACTTTCCGTTCCACCAGGCCTTTGGCGAGTTTCGGATCCCCCATCTGTTCGCAAACGGCCACCTTGAGGTTTTCGTCCAGCAGTTTGCGCACATACCCCTGGAACGCGTGATACGGGATCCCGCACATGGGAACGCGGCCCGCTTCGCCGCCTTCCCGTCCGGTCAGGGTAATGTTCAGGATATCCGAGGCCCGGATCGCGTCCTGAAAAAACATTTCGTAAAAATCCCCGAGGCGGAAGAAAAGAATCGTGTCCGTCGGCAGAGTCTTCTGGATGGAACGGTACTGTTCCATCATCGGCGTCAATTTCTGCTCTTTTTCCAGAGTTTTCCGGCCGGAAGTCAATTTTTCAGTCATATCGTAGGCTAGCGCTCCAATAATATCGGGAGGTATTATAACGTAAACAAGAAGTGGGGTCACACCTAAAAATCAGGTGTGACCCCATATGATATAATTCGTTTATGCTAACCCTTATTGCTTGCCTTCTCCTTGTCTCGGGCCTTCAGCCTTTCGGGCTCTGGATGTTGTCTTATGCCGGTTTTTTCCCGCTCTTTCTTCTGGCGTTTGATCCGAAAATAAAATTTTCAAAGTTGTTTTTTTGCGCGCTCTTTGCGGGCGCCTTTTATTACGGAATCTTCTTTTGCTGGCTCACTGCGTACAGCCTCCGGACTTTTTCCTCGGTTTGGCTGATCGTTTCTCCCGTTTTCGCGGTTTATTTCTCGGGAATCCGCTTGTTCTCAAAAATAAACTTCTCCGCTCTTTTGATCCCGGTTTCGATCGGTTTATGGGCGGCTCTCGAAAAAATATTCGCCCTGACCCCGCTGGGGGCCGCGGCCCTGCAGCTCCCGTTCTACGGCCCGCCCGCCCTGATGCAAGTCGTCTCCTATGCGGACTTTTGTCTCCTGTCGGGAGCCCTTATGGGCGTCAATGCCTCCGCCGCGCTTTTAACCCGGAAGAAATCGCCCGGGGCCTGGTGCGGATTTCTCTTGTCCTCTCTCGTTGTTTCGGGAATTTATTTCCACGGGCATTTCAGAATGCAAAAGACGGGCGACACAAAAAAATCCGTGAAAGTATCCCTGATTCAGCACAACCTGCCGATCTCGGACGCCTGGCGGGGAAAACACCGGGATGAGATCTACCGCCGTTACCGGGAATTGATTTTGAAAGCCGCGGAAGAAGCCCCCGATCTGATCGTTCTCCCCCTTTACACGCTTCCGGACGATCCCCTGCGCAATCCCGGTTTTTTCGCCGGCCTGGCGCGATCAACAAAAAGCCATATCCTTATCGGAAGTCATATCCCGGAAAAACCCGGCGGGGACCCCGGGAAAAATTTTTTGGATGTCGCGATCCTTTACGCGCCGGACGGAAAAATCGCGGGCCTTTATCAGGCGGCACAGGCTCCCCCGTTCCGGGGGATTCCGGAAATAACCGGGGACAACGCCGCGCCCCTTAAGGCGTCGTTCGGAACATTCGGCGTCCTTTTGTGCTATGAAGACGTTCTCCCCGGCCCCGCGCGAAAAGCGGTTTCATCGGGAGCGGAATGCATCGCGGCCCTGTCCAATCCCGGACATTTCGCGAACACGGATTTGCCTTATTATCACCTGTTTCAGGACAGCCTGAGAGCGATCGAATCAAACCGGTGGCTCATCCGGGTTTCCCCGAACGGCTATTCCGCAATTGTCGATCCGTCAGGGCGACGGATCAAAAAAAGTGTTCTTCGGGAAGAACAGGTTCTGACGGGAAAAATCGGCTTGCTTGAAAATACCGCGCAAAACGGCTAAGTAACAATGCATAAGTTTTTGTATGCCGAAAACGATGTTCGTCTTGTTCGGCAAATCTGACTGGAGCGAGCTCTCGCAACCGTTTGGAGCTTGGTCTGGCGTAAAACGTCAGTCCAAACGGTGAGAGCGCAGGCGGTCGGACGCCGCAGGAGTGGACGAACCGCCGATCGCGGAAGCAGATTTGCCGAACTTTATGGCCTGAAATTTTAAAAAACTCTTGAATAGTTACTTAGCCTTTATAGGCCTCTTTGATCCAGCCGTTCAAGACGGCGTTGGGATTTTCAATCGCTTCTTTGGAAATCAGGAATTCCTTCCCGCCGTTCTTTTCCGAAATCAGGGCGAGTCCGTAGGCGTAATTCGAAAAAAGTTTCCCGAGAAATTCCGGCGCGTCGCATTCCTTTCCCGCCATTTGTCCCTTGACCGCCTCGCAGGCGGAAGGATCCAAACGGAGGCGGATGCGGTTTTTCTCGAAAAAATCCTGTTCGAAACGCCGGATCGCCGACACGATCTCATGCTCGACTTCACCTTTCAGAAGCTCTCCGAGCCGCGCCCCGGGAGACAGGACGCCTTCCTTTGTCAGATCGAATTCCCGGATCTGAGTCGAAGGCAGTTCGTATTTGAAGCCCCTTAAAATTTTCTCGCAAACCGTGAGAAGCCCGCGGGCGCCGGTCCCTTCCCGGGCGGCTTTCTTCGCGATCTCCCGGAGCGCGTCCTTCTCAAATCTCGCATCGATCCCGTATCCGCGGAAATCCGCCGCGTATTGGCGGAGGATCGAGCCTTCCGATTCCGTCAAAATCCGGTACAGATCCTCTTCCGACAACGGATCGCAGACCACCCGCACCGGCAGACGTCCGACAAACTCCGGTTCAAATCCGAACGTCACGAAATCCTCCGTCCGGACTTCATTCAGCACATTCCCCGCCCCGGAATGCTCCGCGGGTTTCTGCGAAAAACCCACGACGCTCTGCCGCAATCTTTTCTCGACGATCGAATTCAGCTCGCCGAACGCCCCGCTCACGATGAAAAGGACGTGACGGGTATTGACCGTCGCCCGCGCCGTTTTTCCTTTACGCTGTAAATCCATGACCGCTTGAATTTGGGATTGAATATCCATGGGACTTCGGACCGGCACGTCCGTCTCCTCCAGCAACTTGAGAAGCCCCCGCTGGACCCCGCTCCCGCTCACGTCGCGCCCGATCACGTGAGAAGGCGCCGCGATTTTGTCGATTTCATCGAGATAAACGATCCCGCATTCCGCAAGCTCCGCGTCCCCGTCCGCCTTGCCGACAAGCTCCCGGACCAGGTCTTCGACATCCCCCCCGACATATCCGGTCTCGCTGAATTTCGTCGCGTCACCTTTCACGAACGGGACCCCGATCAATTCCGCAAGGCTCCGGACCAGATAAGTCTTCCCGACCCCCGTCGGCCCGAGAATGATCACGTTCTGTTTGACGTAATGCCGGCATTTCTTCCCGTCCCGGCAAGCCTTGATGTGGTTGTAATGATCGCAAATTACCGTCGCCAGGACTTTTTTCGCCTCATCCTGCTTGATCACATACCGGTCCAGGTATTTCTTGATGTCTTTCGGCTTGAGATGAAAGTCCAAAACCCGTTTAAACTTTTCTTCTTCCGCTTTCCCCGGCTCTTCCTTGGGAGCCTCGGCCTTCGGCGGCGTCACCACCGTCGCATGCTCCATGATTTTCTTAAAAGCCTCCGACAGCTCTTTCTGAAGTTCCGCCGGGTCCTTGTCTTTTTTCTCGCTCATCTCGTATTTCCTTTTCATGAATTCACCTTCACCGCGGAGACGATGAATTCCGTGTGGGAGACCATGCGCTGAACCGGCCGGGTTTTGCCTTCCCGCGCGAGAATCGGCCGCTCCAGCAATTCGCAGGCCTCGACCCGGATAAAACCGGCCCGACGCAAGGCCTCCGCCATCCGCTCAATTTGATTGAATGTGGGATTCAGGCTGATCAGCGCCGCGCTGCCCTTCATGGCTTCCTTCACGACATCCACCTCCTCCCAAGGGGTCGGGATGTCCAGAATCACCGCGTCGAAATCCTTCTCGGGGAAAGCCTCCTGCGGTTCCCTCCGCCGGAACTCCACATAATCCTGCAATCCGAAACGCCGGATATTTTTCCGGGCCAGTTCCAGGAAATCATCCCGCCGGTCATGCGTAAAAACCCTGCCGTCCGGCGCGACGGCCCGTGCCAGAGCGCCGGTCAGTGTTCCGGACCCGGTCCCCACTTCGAGGACTTTCTTTCCCGCCGAAATCCCGGCCCGTATCAGGATCAAGCCCGCGTCTTTCGGATAAATGACGCCGCTTTCCCGTGAATTTTTGAACATCAAATCTTCCGTGGAAGGCTTCAGCAAATACCCCGTTCCGTGCGCGCATTCGACTTTCGTCCCGTACGGCGCCCCGATCCAGGAATCCACCTCCAGCGGCCTCCCCCGGTGAATCGCCGCCTTCTTTCCCGGCCTGGCTTCAACCAGATAACTCACATCATCTTCATCAAACCACAGCAAAACAAAGTCCCCTTCCCGGATCGCATTCCCGGAAGCTAAATCATTCGCATCCGCCATTCCCCCTCAACCTCCTTCGTCTTCCTCAAGAATTATTTTTCCGATCGCCGACCCCAAAATCATGCAACCCCGTTTATTGAAATGACACATCGGGTCCGCGTAAACCGGCCCTTTTTCCGGAACAAACAGTTTCGTCAAATCATGAAAGCGTATCCCTTTCGCGGAAAGATCGCGCCCCGCGGACATCAAATACCGGTAACCTTTGATCACCGGGATCGAATACCGGCGATGCTCGTCATAACACTCCTTTTTTTCCTTTGCCGTCAGCACTTTCGAGCCGGCGACATACTGATTCGGCTGCAGAAAGTGAAAATAGCGGATTCCGTTTTCCCTGCAAAGCTGATTCAGCAAAACGGAACTCCTCTCCCAAATCGCCGCAAGGTCCTCATACAAAGCCGATTCTTTTTCGTAATGCACCAGAGGACCGGTTTCCGCATAATTACTTTTTTGGGGCTTATAATCCAGCACGGCCGAATTTTCATTATACAAAAAACGGTCGATCAGGGTATCGCCGGCCTTCCAGACAATATAAAACGCCGAGCTGTCCCGGAATGGAAATCTCGAAAAAAAAGCGGCCCACCGGCTCTTCATCCCCTTCAGAATCGTGATCTTGCCCACATGCCCCATCAATTCGGACGTGGATAACGTACCGACCCGCATATACCACAACCGGGGATAGGCCGGAAAGACATTCTTGGGAATGTTCTCGACAAACGGCAGTGAAATCTCGTTGAATCCGTCGATATTGATCAGGACGTCAAATTCCGCCCCCAGCATCAATAGATAATTGACGATCATCAATTGCTGCGGTTGTTTATAGCCCCCCGCCGCCAGACGGATCATCACGATCTCTTTGCCCCGGAAGGAAGGCGCCCGGCGCAACTCCCCAAGCAGCGCCTCCTCACCCCAGTCGAAAACCTGCCCGGCGACGGAACCTCCCAGGATTCCCACGATGACCTTCTCCGGCGATTTTTTCTGAATCGGGCTGACCGAATTTTGGAATCCGTAGGGATCCGCCGGAGTCGGCGGCGCCAGGACAAAACCGACATACGGATGCAAGGTGTCCGCCTTCATCCATTCCGGAATTAGGACCGAACCCGGGTAAAAACTGATGCGGTTCTCCGCGGCGATCCGCCGCGCATGATCCGCCTCGGCGAAAGAGAAAAATCTCCCTCTCGCAAGGGAAAGCGCCGCGAAGGAAGCCCCTTCGATCGCCAGAAAGATCAGCAATAAAAGCAAGACGGGGAAAAGGATTCTTTTTGAAAAATTCATGGCAGAATTATAAATCCATTGCCCCGGTAAGAAAAGCACTTATCCTATTTTCCCGCTTCCATCGTCCGGTAAAAACATGCTAGTCTTTAGCCGGAATCTTTTTAAAATTCATTTCGGGCCATTCAAAATGAGATTGCTTTTGTTTCAACCGCCGGTTCAGGATTTTTACGATACCGACATCCGTCTTCAGCCGATCGGACTTTGCTATCTCAAGGCCGCCGTCAAAAAGCACCTTCCCGACGTCGAAGTGATCGTGAAAGATTTCCATCAAGGACGGGGGCGCAGGACCATTTCTCTTCCCGGTGAATTAAAGTATCTTGAAGATTACTACATCGGCCCCGACAAAAGCCCTTTTTCCGCGTTCCATCACTATTATCATTTCGGCGCCTCCTTCGAAGCCGTCGCGGATGAAGTATCGGAAACAAAACCGGATTTAGTCGGAATCTCATCCCTCTTTTCGCCTTATTACCGCGAAGTCCTGCGCTGCGCGGAAGCCGTCAAGAAAAAACTGGCCGCTCCCATTCTGATCGGAGGTCCGCACGCCTCGGCCGCTCCGCTTCTCATGCTGGGAAACTCCTGCGTCGATTTCCTGATCCGGGGAGAAGGCGAAAGGCCTTTGGTCGAATTCCTGCGCGCCTGGACCGGAAACCGGGAATTCGCGGAAGTCCCCAATCTCGGTTTCAAAGAAAACGGAGTGCCGGTTCTGAATAAAATCGAGCCCAATTGCCCGATCGAAGAAATTCCCCGTCCGGACTTTTCGGATCTTGACCCGGGGAATTACTGTTTTGAAAAACAACCCATGAGTTTCATCATCACCTCGAGAGGATGCCCGCATCATTGCAGTTTCTGTTCCGTGCATCTGACTTTCGGCGACCGCTACCGGAAAAGATCCGTCGAAGATATCGTCGCGGAAATCGAGGCCCGGGTCCGGGAAGGAATACGGGTTTTTGATTTTGAAGACGACAATCTGACTTTCTATATCTCCGAAATGAAAGCGCTCTGCAAAGAGCTGATCAAGAGATTCTCCGGGAAAGACATCCGCCTCCTGGCCATGAACGGAATTTCTTATCTGAGCCTCGATCCGGAACTTCTGGAACTGATGAAGCGCGCCGGCTTTTCCCATCTGAACATTTCACTCGTCAGCACGGAAGAGGGCCTTCTCCGGTCAAACCGGCGGCCTTATTCCGCCGAAAAATACGTCGAAATCGTGCGGGGAGCCGCCCGGCTCGGATTTAAAACGGTTTCCTATCACATCCTCGGGTTCCCCGGAGCCTCTTTGGAATCCATGACCGAAACGTTGATCCGGATGGCACAACTTCCGGTCCTGATCGGATCCTCCCCGTTCTATCTCACGCCCCATTCCCCCATCGCGGAGAAATTTCCTCCGCCGGACGAGGAAGATATCTTCAAATCAAGATTGACCGCCATGGCTATTGAATCGGAACATTTCAAGCGGGAAGACATTTACACATTATTCGTCACCGCCCGAATCCTCAATTTCCTTAAGGGGATTCAACTGAACGGAGAAAGCGGCACGCTTCGGGATGTTTTTGAAATACTTGAGAATTCGGATAAACGACAGGCTCTCGGAGGGGAACTTCTCGCGAGACTTCTGTCGGAAAGAAAACTTTATGCCGTCATCCGAAACGAACGCCGCCTTTTACCGAAATTCAAAGCGGATCTTTTCTTTAGGATCTGGGATAAACTCGATTTTATCGCAACTCAAAACAATCAAAAGATATATGGGGTCACACCCCTTTTTGCTTAAAAGTGTAAAGACTACAGACCACAGACTGCAGACTGAAGACCAAAGACAAAAAAGCTAGTAGGGACTAGTAGGGAAAAGGGGCGTGACCCCTGATTTCTAACTCCCTTTAAGCCATTTCAGCAATTTCCCAAGAAGCCCCGTATCCTCGTTTAATCTTGCGTCACAAAAAAGACAGGTTAATCCGTCGCGTGGCGTGAGCTTCCCGCAGGAAGGACACGCGGTCAATTTTTCCCCAAAATGCTCCTCCACGATCCACTTCCGTTTAAGCTGTTCGGGAACGGCTTCCTCCCGAACCTCTTCCCAATCTTTCGGTTCGTCGCTATCCATATCGGTTAACCGCTTTTGGCCACTTTCGCGATGAAGAACCCTTCCATCTCGCGGTCCGGAAAAATTCTGACGGCATTTTTCACGGAAGGATGAAAAGCCTTCCCTTCCCACTCCGAAAGACCGGGAGTCCTGTTCGGAACCGGAAACTCAATTTCACAAATTTCCGCCCGTCCGGCCAGCTTCCGGACCGCCCAATCCAGGACCGCTTCGTTTTCCTCCGGCGCAAACGTGCAAGTCGAATAGACAAGGCTTCCTCCGGGCTTCAGCGCCGAAAGCCCCGAGAGAAGAAGTTTCTTCTGCTTCCGGGACATTTCCCTGATTTTGGCGGGTTTCCAGAATTTCCAGGACGCCTCATCTCCCGCCCGGAAACGCCCTTCCGAACTGCACTGCGCGTCCACCAGGACTTTATCGAATCGATCCGGAAATTGTTTCCCGAAACACTCCCCCGGTTTGCATGAAAATTCGACATTCTCCGCCCCTTGAAGTTCGACCGTATTCTTCAGTTTGAAGAACCGTCCCCGGTTATTGTCGTTGGCGGCCAAATGCCCCGTCCCTTTCATCATGCAGGCAATCTGAGTGGTTTTGCTCCCCGGCGCCGCCGCAAGATCCAGAACGTTGTCGCCCGGTGAAGGAGAAAGCGCCAGAACGGGAATCAGGCTGGAAAGGCTCTGGACGTAAAGCTCTCCTTCGCGATAGGCCCTCGTCTCCTGAAGGGCCCTCAAATCCTTCCGCGGAAGGATATAAACTTCGGGACACCAGGAAACTTTTTGGGTCGAAAGTCCCGCCCGTGAAAGTTCCGGAATCAATGCCTCGGCGGACGTCTTCAAAGTGTTGACTCGGAACGAAACCGGCCTTGCGAATGAAAACGTTTCGATCAACCCGCCGGCATCCGCCTCCGGAAAGATTTTCCCAAGCCGTTCGATAAAAAGCGGAGGCAATTTCCCGGTCAGCATTGCATTTCCCCGACCAGGCGCCGGTAAATTGCATAATCGCCGTCACTGAAACACACAAAAACGACCTTCTCGATTTCCGGCGTTCCCCCCAGAATCTCCCGGACCGTCTCGACCGCGATCCGGGAAGCCCGCTCAATGGGAAAGCGATACGCTCCCGTGCTGATGGAAGGGAATGCGATGCTCTTGATCCCGTGTTTCGCGGCCAATTCCATGGAATTCCGGTAACAGTCTCTCAGCAACGCCTCCTCCCGCCGGCCGCCTCCGTGCCAAACCGGTCCGGCCGTGTGGATCACATACTTCGCGGGAAGCCGGTAACCTTTGGTCATCCTGGCCTCTCCGGTCGGACAGCCTCCGATCCTCCGGCATTCTTCGAGCAGTTCCGGCCCCGCGGCCCGGTGAATCGCGCCGTCCACTCCGCCGCCGCCCAGCAAAGTGGTGTTCGCCGCGTTGACAATCGCTTCGACCGCCTGCCGGGTAATGTCTCCCCGAACCGATTCGATTTCCCCCATTTAATTCCCCCTAATCTTTTCCCGCGTTTTATTTTACCGCAAGACATCCCCCGGACGCGAGCCGTAAAACTTATTTCAATTTGCGGAATTTTTCCCTTTCGTGTATGCTTCTGCCGTTAAATCAACGGGAGAAATCACTTTAACTCATGAACCGGGACACGATCGTTCACGTAAGCTATCAGGCGGCCTTTAACCATATCCCGGTTTCCGTTCCGCAAGAAATACGGGAAGAGCTGATCCGGAAGATCGGAAAAGAAACCGGAGCGACCCGGACTTTTTTCAAGGAAGACGGATACGGTTTCGAAAAGAAGGCGGACACGGATGAAATCCTGCGCGGCAATTTCTTCCCGAATCAGATCATCCTTCTTCACGATTACCCTTCACAGCTCGAAAGCGCCAAGGCCTTCGCGGAAACCGCCAAGACCGTCCTCCTCCCGGCTCTGGATACCCTGCAAATCCCGGTGATTTTGCAGCAGATTTACATCGTCCGCATCCACGCCCGCCCTTACGGAACGGACGACGCCAGAGTCTTCATCGGCGAGCAGGTCCTGCGCCTGGACGGAGAGCGGACCGCGCTTTTTGCCCGCCCCATTCAGGGGGTCGGATTCCGCTTCATGTTTCCGATGGTGAACGACACCCCTTACTCGTTCGAAGTCCGCGTCGAGTCGGTCCCCGACAACAACAAGCTCCTCGTCCTGGAAAATCACTGTCAATACGGCGAGCCTCTGTCTCCGCAGGCAATCCGGGAGGGAGAAATCGAACGGCGCCTGAATCTTTCCATTGAATTTCTCCACGAAAACGCGGTCGCGTTCCTCGAGAAATTCAACGAACCCGGAGACTGATCCGGCGAAGATTGCCTTGACCGAATGTTCGGCGGGCGTTTATACTTTTTCGGGGTTTTCGTGAAACGATTTTACAGGACCTGAGCGGCATTATAAAAAGGAGAGCGCAATGAACAAATGGTTGTTGGGAGTTTTCATTGTCTTCACAATCGCTTTTATCGTAACCGTCGCCATCGTGATCCCGCGGGTCGCCTACGTCGTCTGCAACCGCTGAGGATCCTTGTCCCGGAAACGGGCACCCTCTCCGGATCAGGACCGAATACGGCTCTTCCCGGAAAAACGATCGATAAAAATCCCCGGATTTTCATCCGGGGATTTTTATTTGGAAAGTATTTTGACTTCCCGCTGAGGAAAGGGAATGTTCAATCCGGCCGCTTTGACCGCCCGGTAAACGGCGAGGCTGACGACGTGAGAAATCTGGAAGTATTTCCGGGTCGGAACCCAGTAGCGGAATTCGATGTTCACCGAAGAATCCCCGAAAGCCTGTATCCCGATTTGAGGAGGGGGTTGATCCGTCACCTCTTTAAAACCGGCCAGGACCTGCTGAATCACGCGAACCGCTTTCTCCGGATCGTCCCCGTAGCTGATCCCGATCACGGACTCCACAACCTTGTTCGGTCCCGAATTCTGAATAATTTCCCCGACGATATGCTTGTTCGGGATCGTGATCTTCACGTTATCTTCGGTCACCAGGGTCGTCGACGCAAGCTTCACCTGGTCCACGACCCCGCTCACGCCGGTGACCGTGACGGTGTCCCCGATCACAAAAGGCCGGCCGAGAATGATCGCGATCCCCGCCCCGTAATTCGACAAGGGCCCCTGAATGGCGTACGTCGCGCCGAAGATCATCGCGCCGAGGGCCGCGATAAAAGGCGCGATGGTGATCCCGAATTTCCCCAAAGCGATGATCACCGCAAACCCGACGATCACGAGCTTGACAAGGCCGGCAAGAAATCCCGAGAACGTTACGTCCAGCTTCTTTTTCTCGAACAAAGCCAGAAGAAGCGCCGCCGTCCATTTGGCGATCATCCAGCCGAGGAAGAGGACAATGAGGGCCCCGACAACCTGGAAACTGTAGTTAACGGAAAATTCGATCAGGGTGTTGACCAGCTTCTGGATGGCCGAAATCTCGTTTCCCATTGTCCTCTCCCTTTATTGCCGTTTTTTATTTGGCGGTTTTTTCTTCGCCGGTCTTGGCGAAAGGATTCACCGATTTCAGACCGCTGGTCAGCCCTTTGGCTACCGAACCCAATTCTTCCGCCGTCTTTTTAGCGACATCCTTGACTTCTCCGGCCACCTGTTGGGCGTTGCCGGAAGTCTGTTTGAGCGTGTCAACCGCGGACGCGCCGACCTGCTGGGCCTGCTGAGCCGTTTGTTTCAGGCTTTCTTCCGTTTTAGCGGTCACATCCCCCACGATTTTCGCGGAAGATCCCACCATCCCCGAAACCGACCCCTTCAGGCTGTCGACGTCAAAATTCGTCAGCGTTGCGATGGTGCTGTTCGTCATCGCCTTCAGCACGATCAGGCTCACGATGGCGTTGAAGTTTTTGACATCGGAGTATTTTTCGTCGATCTTAATGTTGAACTCGCTGACGGAAGGCGCCGCCCCCGTCGAATAGTCCTTAAAAACGACTTTGTCGATCTTGAGCTCCAGGCTGTCGATCCGCATCTCGGCGGGCTTCCCTTTCTCCTCCGGTTTCGCGGCCGGAGTTTTCGCCGCGCCCTCCTGAGCCTTGATGCCTTTGATTTCGTTCAGGTTTAGCTTCCCCGACTGGTTCTTCACGATCAGGAACTCCTTCAGATTGATCCGGATCGCGGGGACATGAATCTTCCCCTTCAGCAGAGAGCGCACCGAAATGTCAAAGTAGATTTCAGGGATGTCCGCCATAACTTTATCCTCATACCCCTGAGGATTGCCCACTTTCATGTCCCGGATGTGGACCAAAACATTCCGGAGTCCGATATGCAGGCTCCCGATATGAAGCGGCAGCCCGGTCGCGATGCGAACGCCGTTTTCCACAGCCACTTTAGCCACCGCGTCCCTCAACACCACCAATCCTAAAAAAGCCACTAATAAAATCCCGACCAGCATTAAAAGCGTTTTCTTCATCGCAAGCACTCCTTTTCCTTTGCCTAAAGACCGAGTTTTCTTCACATGCTTATGACAGCAACAATCCGGTTCCCGTTTCATTTGCATTAGTTTACTAAAGAAATAACGGCCCTTTCCATTTATTTCTGCACTTTTTTCGGCCCGTCAGCCCCTCCGGTCCGTTTCAAATCCCCCGGCCGGTTTTCTCTTCCGGTTTCAAAGATTCAACCCATTCGAACCCCAACCGCCCCGGCTTCACCGAAACCGTCATCGCGGTTTTCCCGGGAACAACCGATAGATAGATTTCCTTTTTAACCCTCATCCGTTCAACCCGTTTTCCATCACGCCAGGACCCCAGTTCCGCATAGTAAGTCGTTCCGGAATCGGATTCTTTTTTATATTTCTCAATCACCGGCACCGATTCGAAAACCGCCGGACTTTCCAGGTCCGCAAAACCGTTCCAGAAAGTCATAAACCCAAATCCGGATAAGAGATATGCGGTCACGGACATGCTCAGGAGAATCAGAAGTTCCCGGTGAGAAGCCGCCCTCCCTTTGAGCCATTGAAACGAAAGCCACAAAAACAAAATTAATGAAGGAAGGCTGTACCGGAGTGATTTCAGGAAAAGTTCCGGCCAATCCAGAGGCCGGTAAAATTCCATCCCAAATACGGCCGAAAGTCCTCCCGCAATGAAAAGAAAAATCGGGACCCCGAAGCACAGGATTCTCTTTTTTTTGACCCCGGCAGAATCGGGATTCAGAGAGCGTTGAAAAAACAAAGGCATGTCTTTCGCGAGGGCTTCCATTTCGCCGGCGGCTTTTTCGATAAACGTCAGATCCGTATCGTCCTTTAATTCGAAAGGGCTCCATTTCACTTCCAGCGTCTTTCCGTTATGCCGGACTTCGGCAATGCCCGAAGCGAAAAGACGGCGGATGGCCTGCCGTCTGGGGCTTTCCGAAAAATAGGCCTTCGAAAAATCAACGGCATCGGTCAGAATATAGAAATCCCGGTCGAAATCAGGGTCCCCGGTTTGAATTTCTTTCGAGACGCCGAGTTTTTTAAAAAAAACGTCGAACGCGTTTTCCTTGACGACCCGGAACCCGCCCTTGGACGGACAGGCAACGGAAATTCTGAAATAGGAAGGGATGTTCTCCCCGCCCGAGGAATATTCGTGAGTGTATTCGACGCCGCCGTAATTTCCTTTCCAATTTCTGTTAACCGCGCCGCCCCGCATTTTGGCGAAAAAACCTTTCCCGGTCTCCCCCTTCCGCCTCCTTTGAATCCACATCACGGCCAAAACCCCGGCAATCATCACGCCGTAGACCAGAAGAAAAAAATCGATATTCATCGTGAACCTTCCGGGTCAGCCCTCAAACTTCCTTTTACCGAAAATCATCTCAAGATACGAGCGGGGTTCCTTGTCCCGATCCCCGAGCCCCAATCTTGCGGCGACTTTCCGTATTTTTTCCGGAGCCCCTTCGATTTCAAGAAAGCGCCCGAAACGGGGGACTCGGTCCAGCGTGATCGTGCAGGAAGAAAGCAGGTATTCTTCGCGGTATTTCCGGTAAGAAACGGTTTTCCTGAAGCCCGTCATCTTCAAAATCTGCTCCATCTTCCCGAAATCAACGGCCGTCTCGATCTCCATCCTTCTCGAATAGTGTTTCCGCTTCATCCTGGGGCCTTTTAGCGTCAACCGTCCCTTTCCGGAAAATTCCCTCAAACGAAGCACCTGCTTTCGAAACCGGAGCATCCCTTCCCGGTCAAACAGCGCGTTATACTCGGTCCCTCCGGACAGCTTCCGGGCGCCGAAGGCCCGAAGTCTCCGGCGCATTGCGGAAAGGTTTTTCAACCGATACTTCTGTTCAATCTCATATGAAATCATGGCTGGTTTATTCCTTCCACCCACTTCTACAAAAATGCTCCGAATCGCGGCAATTTCGGTTTAGGAAGAAAGAGGGGTACTCATTTCGACCTGAGTCTCGACGCTCATCAGCTCCTGTTCCGCCAGATCCGAGGCGGAAGGCTTCATGAACAAATTCAGCAGCACACCGATGAAAACAGCGATAATGGCAAGAATGGCAAGAAAAAGAATTTTTTTCTTCAGTTCGGATATCCCGATCTGCCGTTTCGAAAACCATTTATTGCCGCAGGTCTTGCAATAGCGCCGTTTACTGCCCCGCATGAACCTTTCGAAATTGCGCCACCACACCGAGCTGTAACGGATCTGATCGCCGCCGCATTTGGGACAGCTGTCGGAGGTAATGGAAAAGGTCTGGCTCAGATATCTCAGAATAGACGATTTACCCATTTCATCTCCCTTCCTCTGCCGGAATGGCTTCCCCGGATTCGCCGGCCCTTCGCAGGAAACGCCGCTTTTTAATGGGATCCGTAATCCGCTTCCGCCCCGCTCCGGGCATGATAGAGTTTCCCCCAATCCTGCCAGAGTTTTTTTCGGCTGTCGCCTCCGTAGGTCTTGTCGTACTGATTGACCACCTGGCTTTTGACCCAATCGACGGGATTGAACGAAGTGGTCGCCATCAACGCAATCATCAAAGCGGCCGTAACGCCGAGAACAATCAGGACCGTCATTTTGAATGAAACCGGAAAGACCGTCTTATCAACCCCCACCCATCGTTCTTCGCAGGACCGGCAATAACGCCTCCGGCTCCCCCGAAGACGCCGCAGCATGTCCCGCCACGGAGAAGAACTGTAGCAGAGATCGGAGCTGCCGCATTTGGGACATTTTTCGGAAATTTTGCCGAACATCATTTCCCCTCCCGGCCCCTTCACCCGGTCATTTATGAATCCTAAAGATTTCGATTTTCTTTCCCCGTCACAAATCTTTCAGGCGCGGGTATTTCTGATCCCTTTCGGAAAGAGCGTATTCCCGGTCCAGCCGCGGCCATTCGATTCCGAGATCGGGATCGTTCCAAAGGAGCCCCCGCTCATGCCGGGGGGAGTAAAAATTGGTGACCTTGTACAGGACCTCGCTCCCGTCCGTCAGCGAGCAATACCCGTGCGCGAATCCGGCCGGGATAAAAAGCATTTTCCTGTTTTTCTCGCCGAGCGTGACGCCCACATGCTTCCCGAAAGTTTCCGATCCCTTCCGGATATCCACCGCCACGTCGAAAATCTCGCCGCGAACGGCCCGGATCAGCTTCCCCTGGGCCATCGGTTCGATCTGATAGTGAAGCCCCCGCAAAATCCCCCGGTGGGAACGCACATGATTGTCCTGGACAAAATCGGAAGGGAGCCCTTCTGTCGCGAAGACCTTCTGATTGTAGGATTCGTAAAAAAAACCCCGCGAATCCTCAAACAGACCGGGTTCGATCAGTACCACATCGGGCACGCTCATTCTGATGAATTTCACGTCTCGGTCATCCTTTCTTGCCCGGTTATTATACACTTCCCCGGCACGTTTCTGATATCCAAAAATCATCTCCGATCTTGCTGCGGTTTCGACTCAAAACGGGTAGAATAACCGCGGAGAAATTTCATGAACAAACGGCTCGAAATCCTTTTCGGCGGAACCGTCCAGGGCGTCGGGTTCCGCTACGCGACGGAGCGGATCGCCGCTCATTTCAACGTCACCGGTTACGTGCGAAACCTCCCGTCCGGAAAGGTTGAAGTCATCGCGGAAGGGACGGAGACGGAACTGAAGGATTTTCTTACCGCGGTCCGCGAATCGGAAATGGCCCGTTACATCCGGGACGTCCGGCCGGAATGGTCCCCGCCGACGGGCGAATTCAAATTTTTCGGCATACGGTACTAGACCTCGCCATGCCCCGGGAAAAGCCCGAAAAACGAAGCGTCGCATCGGTTATTTTCTTCGGCCGGAAGAACCGGGTCCTTCTCCAGCAGAGGGATCAAAATCCGCGCATCCCGTTTCCCGGCCGCTGGGTGCTCTTCGGCGGGGCCTTGGAACCCGGCGAAACACCCCGCCAAGCCGCCCGCCGGGAAATGAAGGAAGAACTGAATCTCACGCTCGAGGCCCAAAAACTCCGGCTTTTCGGGAAATTTTTCACCCGCTTCGCGACGGAATATATTTTCACCTATCCGATTCCGTTTCCCCTCCGGGGGCTGAAATTGACCGAAGGGCAAAAAATGGCGGTTTTCCCGAAAACAAAAATCCGAAAATTAAAAATGGGGTTCTGTGACAAAGAAATCCTGAAAGAATATTTCCTCAGCGCTTCCGCCTCTTCGTCTTTTCGATTTCAGGAGGGAATCTCAAGACGTCGAAAGGCCGGATGTCGAAAGAAAGCGGTTTCTTTAAGATCGTCTCGGCAATGACTTTCGCCGTGATCGGAGCGAGCAGGATGCCGTTCCGGAAATGCCCGACCGCAAGGACCAATCCCCCGACGGGCGTGTCCCCCAAAATCGGCTGATTGTCCCGGGATCGGGGCCTCAATCCCGCCCGGGCCTCGCAGAAACGGAAAGGCGCGGGATCCCCGCTGATTTTAACGAGCCCCCCGCTTAATTTCCGAATCCCCTTCGCCGTCACCCGCTTATCGTAACCGGCGGACTCGACGGTGGAACCGACCAGCACTTTCCCGTCCCGGCGGGTCACCGCGTAAGTTCCCGGGATATGAAGCACCCGGCGAAAACACGGCCGGTCCTGATCAAAAAGGAGAATCTGTCCCCGAGAAGGCTTGAGGGGAATGCGAAAAGGAAGCGACGGATCAAAATTGCCCCAGGCACCGGCTGCGTTCACCGCAACGGGTGCGTTCAAAACGCCTTCCCGCGTCTCGACCCCCGTGATTTTTCCGTTCTCGATTCGGAATTTCAGAGCGGGGTTATGCTCGAAAATTTCCGCGCCGAGTTTTTCGGCAAGTTTTTTCACCGCGCAGACCAGCCGCTCGTTATTCACCTGGCAATCTTCCGGGAAATAAATTCCGTTCAACGCCCCGGCCGCGACACAGGGCTCCAGCTCCCTGACCCGGTCCGGGGGAAGCCATTCGGCTTTGACTCCCGCGTCGACCTGCCACCGGTACCGCTGCTCAAGCGCTTCCTTTTCCTCCTGATCAAAGGCGACGTACAGAAGCTCGGAACGGAAAAAATCCGTATCGATACCGGTCTCCTGTTCCGTCCGTCCGATAAAATCCGGGAAAATTTCAAGCGCCCGCCGGAGAAAACCGAAAAAAGGCGTCCTGAGCCGGGGCCCCGCATGCGGCGCCAGGACTCCCGCCGCGGCCGTCGAGGCCTCCTGCCCGCAGGCCTCCCGCTCAACGACCGCGACCGAAAGCTTTGCCTCGCGAAGCTCACAGGCAATGCAAAGCCCGACCAACCCTCCGCCGACCACGACCGCGTCAAAATTTTTCATTCCGCCCCCGCCTGCCCCGTTTTGATTTTATCGAGATACGCGCGCGCTTTTTCATATCCGGGATTCAAACGAAGCGCGTCCCGAAAATATTTTTCCGCGTCCGCCGATCGTCCCGATAAAGCCAGCGCCACTCCCATATTGTAATACGCTTGCGGATAGTCCGGCTTGAGACGTATCGCCTTCCCGTAATTTGAAATCGCCTCTTCATAACGCCCCAAAGTCGCCAGCGAAACTCCGAGCCCGGCATAGGCCTCCGCAAAACCGGGTCTCAGCTCTATCGCGCGGGAGAAACACTCCGCCGCCGGCAGGCTCCGCCCCGAACGCCCCAGCAGCACCCCCAGGCCGTAATAGGCGGTCACATAATCCGGATCGATCCGGATCGCCATCCGGTATTCCTCTTCCGCCCCGCTGATATTCCCCGATTTCGAAAGGACCTCCGCGGCATTGTAATGGGCCCTCGCGAATCCCGGATTCAGTGAAATGCTTCGGGCAAAATAAGACAGGGCCTCGTCCCATTTTTCCTGTTTCATTTTCATCACGCCGAGATTGTTGTACGTCTCCGCGTTATCCGGCTTGATCCCGATCGCGCGCAAAAAATATCCGGCGGCTTTTTCGTATTCGTCCCGGCAGGCCAGCTCGTTGCCGAGATTGTTTTGAGCGATATAATTCCGCGGATTCACCCGGATCGCCCGCTCAAAGACCGACAAATTATCCCGCCAATACGGCACTTGCAAAAACGAGGTTAAAGCAAACACGGCGATCGCGGCCATTCCCAAAACCGGCAGCATGATTCGCGTCCGACGCCTACCGGTCAGCCGGTCCGAGACGCCCCAAACGGTAAGCAGAAAAATCCCGATCCCCGGAAAATACATAAAGCGGTCCGCCGGGACCCAAAGGCCGATCATCGGAATCAAAGCGATGATCCACCAAAACCAGCCGGCAAAAAAATAAGGCCGGCGTTTCATTCCCGTCAACGCCGCAACGGAACCCGCCGACAGAAAAACCCATCCCGCGAGACATTGCCACCACACTAGCGGTAATTCGGGAGAGGGCCCGTAAATTCCCAATCCGGCGGGCCAGAAAACTTTCCCGAAATACCCGGCGTAAATCAATCCGACCTGGGCGGCAATGCGGAAAGGAGAAGAATAGGTCAACGCCCCGCTCTGCCCGATGAAAGGAACGGGGAGCATCAGGAGGCTCAGCAAAAACAGCGGCCATTTTTCCGATACCCGCTCAAAAAAACTTCGCAGTATCGAGCGATCGGCATTCATCCGTCTCAGGGGCCAGACGTCCAGAATCAGCAAAAGCGCGGGCAAAGTCACCAGCATCGGTTTGGACATCAATCCCATGGCAAAAGTGAAAATCAGAAACCCCATCCGGATCGCGGAACGTTTCCGGACATACCGGAGATAAGCCCCGACCGAAATCAGCCCCCAAAAAACGCTTAAGACGTCCTTTCGCGCCGTCACCCAGGCAACGGTTTCCGTCTGCAGGGGATGCACCGCAAAAAAAGCCGCCGTGAAAAAGCTCCGCCAGTACGATCCGGTCATTTGCCGGACGAGAATAAACAGCAGCAGCACGTTCAGGATATGGATGAGAAGATTGGTCAGATGATGTCCGCGGGGATTCATGCCGAATATCGAAACATCCAGCATCCGCGAAAGAAACGTCACGGGCTGCCAGTAATCGGCATTCGGGGATTTCCGGACCAGATCCGCCTCGAACGCCCATCGAATCCCCTCCGGGGTCAGCCCGGCGTTTAAGTGCGGGTTTTCCGACACGTACAGGTCATCGTCGAAATTCAGAAAGGCGCACTGGGTGACCCGCCCGAACGTCAGCGCGGTCATCAGAATCAGGCCGAACCCGACCGCCAGAGAAAGACTAATCCGTTTCCCGTTCACGCAATCTCCTCAAGACTCCCGCCGAAGCCACGTTCGCGCCGGCCCACGCCCACTGCAGATTAAACCCGCCGATTCTCCCGTCGGCGTCCAGAATTTCTCCGGCAAAGAAAAGCCCTTTTTGGAATTTGGATTCAAGCGTCGCCGAATCGACCTCGTCCAAGTCGACGCCGCCCGCCGTCGCTTCCGCCTTATCATAGCCCGAAGCCCCGTTGACCGGCAGAGGAAAATGGAACAAGGCCTTCAGAACGGCCTCCCTCGCCTCCCGTCCCAGTTGATTCAAAATCAAATTCCCGTCAATCCCCCGTTTTTCAAGAAGCATTCCGGCCAGCCGTTCCGGTAAAAAGACGGAAAGGAATTTTTTCAACGTCTTCGCGGGAGTTTTCCGGCAGGCCTGAATCATCTGAAGGCGGAAATCCGCTTCTTTGATCCGGGGCAGAAAATCCGCTTTCACCTCCGCGCGGCCTTCGGTGCGCCGACGGATCCAATGCCGGCTGATGTCCAAAACCACGGGACCGCTGAAGCCGGAATGGGTAAACAGAAAATCCCCCCGGGACTCCGAGGCTTTTTTCCCGCCCGCCCAAAGACTCAAGCATACGGAAAGCGTCACGCCGGAAAGATTTTTGCAATCGGGATCCGTCGTCAGAAACGGCGTCAAAGCCGGCGTCAGCGAAATCAGGTGATGCCCGAAAGCTTTTGCGATTTCATATCCCGTTCCGTCGGAACCCGTGGACGGATACGACAGACCTCCCGTGCATAAAACAACCGTTTTCGAAAAATATTCAAAATCCCGCCCCTTGATCAAAAACAACCCGGCCCGGAAAACGACGGACCCGACTTTCTTCTTCGTTTCAATCCGGACTCCGAGCGGGCGGATCTCCTTCAAAAAAGCCTCCACGACCGCCCTGCCGGAAGACGGGGACGGGAATATTTTCCCGCCTTCGCCCGCGACCAACGGGACACCCAAAGACTCGAAGAACGCCGCCGTTTCCTCGGGAGAAAAAGCCTTCAGGACATGCCGGACTTTTCGCGGGGCCTCGCTTCCGTAATCCTTCTCCGTCACCTCCCGGTGCGTGATATTGCAATGCCCGCCTCCGGATATTAAAATTTTCGCCCCAGCGGAAGCTTCTCCCTCGAGAAGCAGCGTCTTTAATTTTTCCCGTCCGCATAAAACCGCGGCCGCAAGCCCCGACGCGCCGGCTCCGATAATCCCGACATCCCAAATCATTTTTTCATCCGCTGACATTCATTCCCCCAACCGCGTATTATCTTACCGAATCCGCCCTTTTTACCGAAACAAATCCTTCCTGCCGGACTTGCCGCACCAAGACACACCCCTTCCCCGTAAATAATGCCGGAAAAAGGGGAACGCGGACCGGCTCAGCGCCGTTCCGTAGGATGAATTTCTTCAAACGCCTCAAATACCGTCTCGGGCTTCCACAGCGGCTGATAATTTGAAGGCAAAGGGATCAAGAATGTCGCCACGTCATAGACGCCGGTCAATTCCCGCGCGACGGTAAAGAGAGTCCCTCTGAGAAGTCCCGCAAAAAGGGACGTCAGGGCATCGTGATCCTGCCTCAACGAGCACGTCTGGATAAAATATTCCCAAGGGGCCGTGATGATATTGGTGAGCCCCCGGCTGAACTTGATAATGGGGTCATTCCCCGCATAAGCCGGACTGGGGACCAGCAGGCAAAAAAGTAATAAACCGATCAGGATCTTTTTCATGATTTCCATAAATGGTCTCTCCTTTCGGAATCCTTTTCGAAAACAAGTACCGAAACGCTCTCTTATGAATTACGTCCTTTTTCGCAAATCTTTGAGTGTTTCACTTCAGCATTTTTCGGACGATCTCGACGGGAAGGCCGATCACATTCGAATAAGATCCCCGGATCCGGCTCACAATCTTGGGTCGTTCCTGAATCGCATACGCGCCGGCCTTGTCAAAGGGGTTGACACGGGAAACGTACTGAAGCATTCTCTCCCGGCTCAAGCGCTCCACATAAACCCCCGTTTTCGAAACCGCCGTCCGGACTTTCCCGGCCTTCCGATCCAGCATCGCGACCCCCGTGTACACGTGATGCAGCCGGCCCGAAAGAAGCGACAGCATTTTGAGAGCCTCTTTTTTCGTTTTCGGTTTTCCCAGAACGCGCCTCCCGCAGCAGACAATCGTGTCGGCCCCCAGAATGAATCTTGCCCGGGCCGGAGCGCAGGCCCGCTTCACTTTCCCCGTTGCATGCCGGAGCGCTATCTTTTCGGGCGGAAGGCCCCGGAGCTTTTCCTCCCGGTAACGGGAAGAAACGACGCGAAAACGGACTCCCATTTTCTTCAGGAGACTTCTGCGCCGGGGAGATTTTGATGCCAGGTAAACGATATCGCGTTTCATGAAGTCGAAATCTAATCGTCTGCGAAACGAAAGTCAAGCATACATATATTGCTTCCGTTTCGGCATTGCTTATGACAAAATACGCCCGGCTGTTTTTACCGCAAAAACGGAAGGACTCGAACCATGAAACCCGTCGCGCTCACCATCGCCGGTTCGGACCCCTCGGGAGGGGCCGGCATACAGGCCGATTTAAAGACCTTTCACCAAAGAAAAGTCTACGGGATGAGTGTGATCACGCTTCTGACGGCTCAAAATACCCAATCGCTGGCCCGGGTGGAATATTTCAAGCCCGAATGGGTCCTTGCCCAGTTGGACGCCGTCCTGGCGGACATCAAGCCCCGGGCCGCCAAGACCGGCGCATTGGGGACCCGGGAGATTATCGAAGCGGTCGCGGCCAAAGCAAAAGAGTTTTCCTTCCCTCTTGTCGTCGATCCGGTCATGATCAGCAAGCACGGAGGGGTCTTGGTTGAAAAACGTGCCGTCCAGGCCCTGAAAGAACATCTGCTCCCCAGGGCAGACCTCGTGACTCCCAATATCCCGGAAGCCGGCGAATTGTCCGGTATCGAAATCACCGGCGACGATTCGATGAAAGAGGCGGCAAAACGCATCGCGCAACTCGGGCCCAAAGCCGTGTTGATCAAAGGCGGGCACCGGAAAGGAAAAGCCGAAGACCTCCTGTACGCTCAGAAAAAGTTTTTCACGTTTTCGTCCAACCGCATCGACACCGTCCACACGCACGGGACCGGCTGCACCTACTCCGCGGCCGTCACGGCCGAACTCGCGAAAGGGATCGATCTCGTCAAAGCCGTCGAGACCGCAAAAAAATACGTTTCGAAGGCGATCGAAACCGCCCCCGGCCTCGGGCACGGCTCGGGCCCCGTCAATCACCACGCGGAAATTTAATCCGGATTTACGCGGAAAAACCTTCCCGGCTGAGCGGACCGCGCCCCTCCAGGAGAAGCTCGGAAAAAGATTCGGGCGGGACCGGCTTGCTGAAAAGATACCCCTGCATTTTGTCGCAGCTTTTCCCGCGGAGGAACGCAAGCTGCTGCTGGGTCTCCACTCCCTCGGCAATCACCTCCAGCTTCAGGCCGTGCGCCATCGAAATGATCGCCCCGGCAATCGCGGCATGATTCGCTTCCGTCGAAAAATCCCGCATGAAGGATTTGTCGATCTTGAGCGCGTTGATCGGAAAACGGCTGAGATAACCGAGCGAACAGTACCCGATCCCGAAATCGTCGACCGAAATCTTTACGCCCATTTTTTTCAATTCGCGGAGGATCTCGACGGTCTCCTCCACGTTCTCCATGATCGTCCCTTCCGTCAGTTCCAGTTCCAGATACGCGGGCTCCAGTTCGGTCTCCCGTAACACGCGGCGGATCATTTTCGCGAGGTTCCCCGACTGAAACTGCCGCGCGGAAAGATTCACGGAAACCGTCATCGGGAGGAATCCCTGACGCTGCCAGACCTTGTTCTGCGTGCAGGCGGCGTGAAGCACCCACTCCCCGAGCTCGACGATAAACCCGTTCTCCTCCGCCAGCGGGATGAATTCCGCGGGAGAAACCAGTCCGAGCGTCGGATGCTGCCAGCGCACCAGCGCCTCCGTCCCGGAAATCATCCCCGTCCGCAAATCCACCTGCGGTTGGTAGTAGACCCGGAACTCCGCCCTTTCCAGGGCATGCCGGAGACTTGTCTCCAGGACCAGCCGTTCGAAAGCCCGCGCGTTCATCGCGGACGAATAGAGCTGGTAATTATTTCTCCCGTGATTTTTCGCCCGGTACATCGCCGCGTCGGCGTTCCGCAGCAGCACTTCGCCTTCCTTCCCGTCGGAAGGATAGAAACTGATCCCCATGCTGCAGCTCATAAAAAGCTCGTGCCCCCCGACGTAAAACGGGATTTTCAATGCCGCGTAAATTTTGTCCGCAATCTTGACCATGTCCTCCGTCGGCCCGATCTTCGGGACCAGGATGGCGTACTCATCCGACCCGAGTCGCGTCACCGTGTCCGTTTCCTGCAAAGTCTTCTGCAAACGCTCCGCGACCATTTGCAGGAGCTGATCCCCCAAGGCATGCCCGAGCGTGTCATTGACGCGCTTGAAATGGTCCAAATCCAGCAGAATCAGCCCCACATGCTGGCGATAGCGGCGGGCGGAAATGATCGCCTGATTCAGACGGTCGATAAAAAGAATCCGGTTCGGAAGATCGGTCAGCGAGTCATGATAGGCGATATACTTAAACCGCTCGACGGTCCTCTTCCGCTCGAGCGCGCTCGCGAAAATCTCCCCCATAATCTTGAGCAGCGCCACCGCGTCTTCCGTCCAGGTCCGATCTTCCGTGACGGAATCAAATCCCAGAAAACCCACCAAATCCCCCCCGCACACCATCGGGACAACCACCAGCGAGTGAATCCCCTGCGATTCGAAATGCTCCCGCTCGGCATTCGCGTCCTGCGGAAGATCGGCCACCTTGGGGATATGAACCGTCTCCAAAGACGTGATTTTCCGGTACAGCCAGGGAAGGTCCATGGCGCGGATATTCTTGAGATTTTGGATCTCGGGCTCCACCCCTTCCTTGCACCATTCGTAAACATTGTCCATGATCGTGTCGTTTTCCAGGAACTGGAAAATATAACTCCGGTCGGCATCCACGAACTTCCCGATTTCCTGAAGCGCGTAATTGACCTCGCTGTCGATTTCATCCGGGGAAAGGTTGATGAATTTCGTGGACAAGGTCGTCACCAATTTTTCGAATTCGAGCCGGTACCGGAGCGCTTCCTCCGTCTGCCGCCGTTCGGTGATGTCCCTCCCCACGCCCTGGATTTCAACCGGCCGATTCTGCTCGTCCCGGATCGCGCAATCCTCCCATCCGATCCACCGCCATCCCTCCGCCGTCAAAGCCCGCTGCTCAAGATACGCGCGGTAGGGCGGAGTCTCAAGCGCTTTCATGGCTTCCAGCGTGCCGGGCAGATCGTCGGGATGGACCAGGGGCGAGAAATTCTTCCCGAGCAGTTCTTCGCGGGTCTTCCCGAATTTCCGGCAGTAGGCGTCGTTGACAAACGTGAAACGCCCTTCGGGGTCGACCCGGACGATTAAATCCTGCTGGGACTCCACCAATCCCCGGTATCGATTTTCATTCTCGCGCAGCGATTCTTCCGCTTTCTTCCTCGCCGTGATATTCCGGGAAATCCCCATGACCGCTTCCACTCTCTGTTCGGAATCCTTGATGGGAATCAGCACCGTGCTCAGCCAGATTTCCTCCCCCGGGAAAACCACTTTCCCCTCAAACGTCCCGATCGTTCCCGTTTCGAAAACGGTCCGCAGATTCGTCATCTGCCGCCGGCTGGTTTCCTCCGGAAACAGTTCCGTGATTTTCCGGCCGAGAATTTCCCCGGAAGGCCGTCCGAATTGCCGCGCGCCGATTTCATTCACGTATTGGACGCAGCCGTCCCCGTTGACGACAAATATGGAATCCTGGGTCGATTCGGCAAGCAGCCGGTAAAGCCGGGCGTCTTTGCGCAATTCGTCGAGGGCCTTTTTCTCTTCGGTGATGTTTTTGACCAGAACGGCCGCTTCGTTTTCGGAAAGCAAAAACAATTTGGCCTCGAAATACTGCTCCCGTCCGTTGACCGGCAGCCAGTATTCGACGCCGGCCGGTTCCCGGGTCTCCCGGAGCCGGTCAAGCGCCTGCCGGAGCTTTCGGGCGACCTCCGCGGGAAGAATCTCTTCCGCCCGTTTCCCCAGAAAAAACTCCGGGGGGACGTACAGCTCAGACACCCGTTTGGCCTTGTAATCGAGAATCACTCCGTCCAGATTGATCCGGAAATATAAATCCGGAAGGACGCCGAAGACCGCTTCCAATTCGGAATTTTTCCGGACGAGTTCCCCCGCCGATTTTTTCCATTCCGCCGCGTAACGAAGCGCGCGAAGCAGCGTCTCCGAATCCAGGCGCTCCTTCAGCAAATAATCCTGGGCCCCTTCGAGCAGAATCTGCTTCAATTCAATTTCCCGGTCCGGGCCGACCAGGAGAATCACCGGGACCAGCGGAAACCGGTCCCGCATTCTTTCAAATTCGCCGGAACTCAGGACCGCGGGCATGGAGATATCAAGCAGAATCACGTCGAACTCGCATGACACAGCGGAAAGATTTTCATCGGAAGGAAACTCGGAAAGGCGGACGATATTCAGCGGGCAGTCTTTCTGCTTCGAAAAGAGCGACAAAAAAGTTTTCCCGCCCGCCGGTTCCGCATCAATCCATAATATGTTCAGAACGCGATCTTGCACGGCTTCCCCCGAATTTTTTCAGGAAAAAGGGGTTATTTTCGCAAGTCTAATCTGTTACTTAAAATGGTAACGCGGGAAGGGACCTTTTTCAAGAAAGATAAAAAAGAGGGTTAAAAAGTCCGCTCATTCCCTCTCAATTTTGATCTTTTTTTCCGAAATCCCCGGCCACGACCAGGCAAAGCCGGGACGGATGATAAAAGCGTTTGATAGCGTCATTAACGGTAACGAGGGAAAGATGTTTCACTTCCGAAGGATAGCCGTCCAGATACCCGATCCCCAATCCCAGTTCTTCATACTTCAAAATCTGCCCCGCCAGCCCCTGAGTACTGGCCAAATCCACTTTAAAGCGTCCGCAGATCGCGTTTTGATTCCGGGCCAGTTCATCTTCCCGGATCCCTCCGCTCACAAATCCGGCGAGTTGCTTTTCCACCTCCGAAATCCCCTTCTCGGCCGCGGAAGAGACCGAAATCATCCGGATCAGAAAATCCCCGTCCAGTTCATCGCTCATCCCTCCGACCCGGGAAGACACCGAATAGGTCAGCCCGAGTTCATCGCGGATCTTGCCGGAAAGCCGCGCGGAAAAACTCCCGCCCAGAACATAATTCGCGAAAAAGACCGGCAAATATTCCCCGCTCAAACGATTGAACGGCATGGCGTGCCCGAAGTACATCGTCAGATTTTTGCGTCCTTTAACGAAAATATCTTTCCGGGACGCCTCGCCCAAAACCGTTTCCCCCCGATAGGGCTTGGGCGGATTTTGGCTTTTCCAATTTTTAAACTCCTTTTTCGCGGCAGCCTGAACCGCTTCCGGCTCGATATCGCCGGCGGCAACCAGAATAAAACCCTGCTTCCCGTAGTGCGCCTTATAAAAATCGCGGGCTTCCTCCGGAGTGGTCGTTTCAAGCCATTCCAGTTCCTTTTCGCAGGAAATCTGATAATTGGGATGCTCCGGAGGATAAATCAATCGGGAGATTTCCGAAAACGCGAGGGGATCCGGATCCGTCATCTTTTCCTGAATACCGACGCGGCTTCTTTGTTTCAGTTTCTCAAACTCCTCCGCGTCGAAGCGCGGTCGCCTCAACTGTTCCGCGACCAGTTTCAAAACAAGGGGAACGTCTTCCTTCAGGCACCGGGCCGAAAAACCCGCCCGGCGATAATCCAGCGAAAAAGAAACTTGAGCCCCGCAATCTTCCAAAACACGGGCGATTTCAAACTGGTCCCGTTTCTCCGTCCCCTTATCCAGCATCCCGACGACCAACGGCGCCAAAAGAGGATTTCGGGAATAAGCGCTCCCCCCCCCCTCAAACGACCCCATCAGCGTTACGGCGTCTTTGATTTCCGTCTTCAGGCAGAATATTTTGATTCCGTCGGTCTCTTTGACGCTGACCCGCTTTCCCAGATCCATCCCGCCTTCTTTTTCTCCGATTTCCGCCGGGGCTTGAGCTTCCGGCGGAAGTGTCTCCGAAAGAAGTTCTTCTCCCTCATCCGTGATCTCTGCCGTTTCGGACGCAACGGGAACCGCCTGAGGGTTCCGAACCGATTTCGAAACGAGGGCTCCGATCGTCATGCGTTCCGGAACCAAATAAAGGCGGGCGGCCCTCAAAACGTCCCCGGAAGTTACCGCGTCGATCCTGCCGGGATACGTTTCAAACAGCGTCCAGTCTCCCATCGAAATGGCCCCGGCAATCTTCCCCGCGACGGCAAAAGCCCCGTCCCGGCTGAAGGCTTCCTGGGCATGCAATTGTTTCTTGGCCCGCCGCAGAGCTTCTTTTGTGATCCCCTTCTTCCGGATTTCGGAAAGCACCGAAAAAATTTCCTTTTCGACCCGGTCATGCGTCACTTGATCGGCAAGAGAAACCTGAATGAGAAACAGCCCCGGCCCGTCCATTTTCTCGAGCGAAACGCCGACGTTTGCCGCGAGTTTCCGATCGACCAGACGCCGGTAAAGCAGGCTGTTTTTCCCTCCCGCCAGCACGGCACCCAACACTTCGAGAGCCGCCGTATCCCGGTCACGGGCCGGAGGGATCCGGCAGGCAACCGCCAACGCCTCAAACGGATCGGGACGTTCCACCGTCACCCGCCTGAGCTCCTCTTGTCCGGGGTCCCGGATCTCCGCTCTGGAAACGGCTCCGGGAGAATGCGGGATGTTTCCGAATTTTTCGCGAATCAAGTCCAGCGCCTCGGAAATTTTAAAATCCCCTACCACGGTCAGCACCGCATGATCGGGCCAGTAGTAGGTGTCGTAAAACCCTTTCAAATATTCCCCCGGAATATTTTCAATATCCTTCCGCTCCCCCATCATGGCATGCCCGTACGGATGCCCCCGAAAAGCCGTCTTCCAGACCGCCCGCATGAGCGCAAACACCGGCATGCTGGTATTGCGTTCGAACTCATTCAAAATCACCTGCCGTTCATGGAAAATGTCCTTTTCCCTCAACAGGGAACCCCGCATGCGATCCGCTTCGATATCCAGGGCAAGATCGAGCCGGTCCGACGGCAGGACTTCATAATAATGCGTGGCGTCCGGCTCCGTCGTGGCATTGAGTATTGCGCCGGCTTCTTCCAGAACGAAAGGAACGGCCGTCCCCGCCCGCCGGTTATAGCGGGCAGTGCCTTTGAACATCAAATGCTCCAGAAAATGGGCGGCTTCCGTCTTTCCGGGGATTTCATCCCGCGTCCCCACCTGATAGCTCACCATCACGGCGGCAACCGGAGCCGAATGGTCTTCCAGGAGAAGCACCCGCAGTCCGTTTGACGGCATCCGGTATTCGCCGATCTTCCCCTCTTTCCGGATCAATTCAAATCCCTCCTTCGGTAAAAGGTCCGCGCCCTCCCCCTTCAGGGGATGGCAAAACAAAAGAAACAAAACCGCCGCGGCGGTCATCCTGAAAATCTCCGCGGTTCTTCTCCGGGAAACCATATTCTCCTCCAAAACTCCAGGGCCCTCGGGGCCTTTCCTCAGGCGGGTAATTCCCAAGCGGGGAGACGGCTACTTCACCATCATGAGTTCAAAAATCTTCGCCATGACTTTCTCGAGATCGACGGGCTTCTCAAAATAGGCGTCCACGCCGATTTCGTTCACGATCCGGTTTTTGGTGGCTCCGTCGTCCCAGCCGGTCATCATGATGAACCGCGTGCCGGGAAGAAGCGGCTTGAGCTCCTTCAGGGCCTCCTCCCCGTTGATTTCCGGCATCTGAAGATCCAGCAGCACCACGTTCGGCCTCTCCCGCTTCGCGATTTCGATCCCGTGCCGGGCGCGGCTCGAGGAAAAAAAGCGGACGTGTTTGAAATTCTCGAAAACTTTCGAAAAAAAACTCGAAACCTCTTTCTCGTCGTCAATGAGAACGATTTTCCCGACTTCCGATCCCGCCTCAGACATGATTCAACGGCTCCTTTCCCGGCACCGGAAAGAAAATCCGGAATGCCGTTCCCTTCCCCACCTCGCTCTCGACCGCGATTCGCCCCCCGAATTTCTTGATCAGTTCCCGCACGATAAAAAGGCCGAGGCCGGTTCCCTTGATCGCCTTTTCATCCGTGTTGCGCGAAGTATCCTTCGTCGTGAAAAACGGATCAAAAATCTTCTCAAGATGCTGGGGCGAAATTCCGGCGCCCGTATCCTTCACGCAGGCCTCCACCTCCTCCCCTTGACGGCAGGTCAGCACCTCGATCGTCCCGTGATCCTGAATGGCGTGCCGCGCGTTCACGAGGATATTCAGCAGGACGTCCTCCACCGCGTGAAGATCCGCCAAAACCTCGGGAACCCCTTTGCCGTAATTCCTCTCCACCTTGATCCCATAATGCTCGAATTCGCGGGTCATAAAACGCAGGGCATGCTCCATCGCGAGTTCCAGATTGACCGGCTCGATTTTCAGCTCCTTCGGTTTCTTCGCGAAACTCGAAAGCCTCTCGATCACCTCCGTCGCGCGGGTGATATTGGCGTCGATACTGTCGAGCGCGGAAAACACCTCCTCCTCAAGCTGGTCCTGCGGGAGTTTCTTGTACACCCCGAGCTTCCGGTTCATCCTCAGCATCCCGATCGCAAGCCGCATGTGATTGAGCGGATTTTTGATTTCGTGGCTGATCCCGGCCGACAGCGTTCCGATCGCGGCCATCTTCGCCTGCTGCGCGAAATCGATCTGGCTTTTCTTGAGGATATCATAGAGACGCGCGTTGCTCAACGCGATGGCGGCCTGGGTCGCGACCGTCGGCAGGTATTCGAGTTCCTCCACGGTAAATTCCTCGTCGGATTTCTTCTTGCCGAGCGTGAGGATCCCGATCAAATCGGCGTGGAGAAACAGCGGGATGCAAATCACCGCCTTGAGATCAATCAACTTCCCCGTGATCCCGATCGGCAGGTTCGTCTTTTCCGCGGGGTCCTCCAGGTTCACCATCCGCGGCATCTCGGAGAGATAGCGGACAAAAAATTCGTCCTTGTCGAACTCGAGGTCTTTGGCCGCCACGCCGAACGCGTCCAGTACCCGGTAATTTTTTTCGTTTTCGTTCTTCAGAATGATCGAGCCCGAATCCAGCCTCAGCGTCTCCTGCAGGGTCGAAAGGATCTTCCGCCCCACCAAATCGATGTCCAGCATCGTGATAATGCTCTCCGACAGGCGTTTCAGCGTCACCTTGATATCCTCTTTTTTCTGAAAAAGATAACGGTCCGTCATATTGACCAGGAGTTTCCTCGTCGGATCGTACAGGAGAATCACGAGAAACGCCGTCAGCGCCATCGACACGGTCGGGCTGACGGTGAAATACCGGTTCAGATAAGTCTGCGTCAGGGCTGTTGCCACCGAAACCACCGCCATCACTACGCCGAAGAGCCCCGCAAAAACCAGCGTTTTCTTGATGATAACTTCGATTTCTAGCAGCTGATGCCGGACAATGGCATAGGCCAGGATCCCCACGTAGGCCGTGACCAGGATGTTCAGATGCGGCGGAAGATTGATGTCAAACCAGGGAAGCCAATTCGTCCCGCCCCCGAAATAGCCGATCAGCGTGGAGATGAATACGTATTTGATCTGGGTCCCGCGTTTCCCCACCACGCGCCGGGAACTTTTCCAAAGATGGAAAAGGCCGTAACCCACCTGCCAAAGCCAGAAACCGAAATAAGCGTAAAACGGTGTCTCGACGATCGGCCAATATCCCCACACGGACTTTTTGACCACTTCCTGGTACAGGAGAAGCTTCGCGTTCAAAATCAGGAAAGTCAGATTCAGCGCGTGGCAGAAAAGCAGGATCTTCCTTTTTTCCCGAAGCTTGCCGAGCAGAGAAAAGACAAACTCCAAATACGCCGAATTGATGAGAATGATCCCGCTCACCAGCACCTGAAACGCGAGCAGGGCGTCCCGGGGCGTCTGGGCGCGGCCCCACATGAAATACCCGAAGCTGTACAACGCGACGGCAAGCCCGAAATAAAGATAGGACTGGTTCTTCTTGCTCCGGGGATTCTTCCGGAAGACAAAAAGGCCCAGGGTAAAACTGGTGCAGGCGTTCAGCAGACCGATGAGAGCCGTAAAAGTCATCTTACGAAGACTGTATCTTTTCCCCGAGGATGCGGTTGATCCGGTCGATGAAAGTCTTCAAATCGAACGGCTTGTAGATGTAATCCTCGAAACCGATCGCCTTGGCTTCCGCCTCGAGTTTTTCATCCGCAAATCCCGTAATGAAAATCACCGGGCAGGTCTTCCCGGCCCCGGCCAGCCGCGTTTTGATCTCATGAAGCGTCCGGATCCCGTCCATTCCCGGCATACGGATGTCCGAGATGATCAGATCGAACGATTCATGCTCGATCAGGGAAACGGCCTCCCCGCCGCTGTTGGTGATGACCGTCTCAAACCCGGACCGTTTCAGAATCCCTTTTAACGTCGACGTGATCAACTGCTCGTCGTCGATCACCAGAATACGCTGTTTTTTCATGACTGTCCCACTCCCGCATTGATGGCCGCTTTATCGGACAGCAGTCCGTCGAAAAAGCGGATGCTTTCTTCCTGGATCAATTTCCAGGAATCATTGTGAAAATGATTGCGCGAATTCGTCAGAACCAGTTTCTTGGGGATCACCCTGAGCTTTTCGTACAGCTCGTCGGTTTTGCCGAGCGGCATCACCTCGTCGCTCTGCCCCCGGAATAAAATCAGAGGGATGCGGATTTGATCCGACAGGGAAAGGATATCGGGCGAATGCGCGATCTCCGACCAGAACTGACGGAAATTGTTCGCCTTGAGCATCCCGTAGCGGTACGGGAACTCAAGGGAGGCATTGGAATATTTTCCCGCCTTGAATTCGTCGAACATTTCCGGGTGATCCAGCGCGGTGCCGATAAACGCCGGGATCTCCCCTTTGATCCTGAAAAACGATTTAACCTCCCGGTTGTAACCCGACTCGAACCAGTAACGGTAAGACGTTTCAAGCGAAGTCACGACCGTCACGATGCTGCCGAAACGGATCCGCGGATCCTGCGCCGCCGCGAGCAGGGCGATCAAAGCCCCCGTGCTGTGCCCCAGCACGCCGATATTCTTCACGTTTTCAAACCGATAATTGCGGAGGATGTAATCGATCCCGATCTTCAGATCCTCCACGGACACGTTCAATGTCCATTCCCCCGGGGTCGCGGCATGCCCCCGGAGATTGTACGTGAGCAGCATGTAGCCGTTTTCGGCGAAAAATGTCCCGTCGACATCGTAGGACTTGGTGCAATACCCGAGGCCGTGCACGAACACGATCGCGCCCTTGCAGGCGTTCAGATCGTCGGGCATGAATACCCGGCCGCGGAACAACGCCTGGTCGCAGAGAAATTCGATCCGGTCAACTTTCATCCCAAGGTTTCCTCCCCGTGCAGACATTGTACATCCCCCAGGGGTCCTGCCCGATCACGACCCCCCGGAATCCCGCGCCGATCATCATCTTCCGCACGGCCTCCGGCTCCCGGTAATTCAGCACCCAGTTTTCTTTCTTCTGTGTCGTGCACACTTTCTCCATCAGCTTCCGGCTGGGACTGCTTTGGATACTGCTCATGACCAGAAGCCCTCCCCGGTCCAGATGGCGGTAAATCTCCCGCAGGGCAGACCGGACACCTTCGTCGTCCAGATAATAAATGAAACCCGATGCAATCAGCACGTTCGGCGTCCATTTCAGGCGCCGCCCCAGATATTTCAGATGTTCGATCCGCATGACATTCGCCCGGGTGTATCGGATAAACGATTTGGCCTGGGCGGGGACCCCGATCAGGCGTTTTGCCAACTTGATGGAGTCCGCGTCATAATCGAGGCACAGGGCTTCGATATGGTCCCCGCTGTATTCGTTCTGCAATTCGAGAAGATAGCGGGACGTCCCGCAGCCGACGTCGAGGATTTTCGTTTTCTGGCCGAGGAGATAGTTGTTCTCGATTTCGTTTTTGAGAATTTTGACGATATTGTCTTTCCGGTTCCGCGTCGCCTTCACGGAAGGAAGATTAAGGAGCACGCGGTCCACCAGGCGCCCGAACACAGTGATCCCTTCGGCCTTGTTGCGGTAGATGTACTCGAAATTAACGCCGGAATCCGCTTTTCCCAAGACACTCTGCCGCCCGAACCGGCTGGTCAGCAGCAAGGGCCGTATAATTTTCTTATAGAAAAAATCCTCAACTTTGTCTCTCAATTTGCTCGAGCTTTCTCCGATCTCGGATTCGGTTGATTCCATTCATGCCTCCGGGACAAAAGTCAGTCTGCCCCTTCTTGGAATTATCGGCCCGGCTGCGGATTTCTTGAAAATCCGGCCGGCGCATTCGCGGGATTCAGCCGAAAAGGGTCTCTAAAATTTTCAGGTTTACCGTCTCATTCACCAACGTGCCGGCCTCCTGAGACCGGCTCCGCGCGCTATAGCGGAGAGGATGATTCCAGCGGGCATAAATCCTGCGCGCGATCCCTTTCGACTTCGGAAAAGAGTAATCCCCCGTAATATCGAGCCCAACGATATCCAGATTTTCCCGGATCAATCGCAGGAACCGCAGAAGCTCGTCGATCCCCATGGCCCCTTCCTCCCAATTGGTCAGCGCGTAGGAAGAACGCAGGCAATCCTTATCGATGGTCACATAAACTTCCCGGGTCGGGATCCTTCGAAGGAGATCCTCGAAAAAAAGGACGGGATCTTTTCCCTTCAGCTCCCGCCAAAACACTTTTTTCAAAAAAAACGCTTTCTTCGTCTCGACCGAATTATTTTCGGGAATGTTCCGGAAGAACACCTTCGACGGTTCATGGGCATAAGGATAGATTTCGAGGCGGTCATGCTTGAGGGCCCGCCAATTCCCGCTCTCGATAAAGGGACTCGAAAGATCCACGGATGCCATCCCCAATAGGATGATTTTCTTGACCCAATCCTTCTCCAGTGCCCGGCTCACCCAGGAGCCGCATCCGAGCTTCGGCGGGAAGATATCCCAGTCCGGATGGTGATCGAAAGAAATGACCGTCAGGGGCTCCCGGTATCCGTCAAGCAGAAGGCTTGTGATATGATGAAAATCCACGGAGCCGAGAAACGTAACCGCTTCCCGTTCTTCCGGCCGCAGGACGGAGCGGATTCTCTCCGCGTTCGCCGCATCGGACCATAAACGAACGGACGGGCCCAATGCGCGGAGATCCGCTATCTGGGGAGAAAAACGCCGCAGAAGCTCCTTCTGCAGGATGAGACTTCCGTCGAAATCAAGAATACGCGTACGCCCCGATAGCATCCGATGCCCCCTTTTGTGGTCCGGGTATTTTATCATATTTTTTCTACCGGCGCTTCCGTCCCGGCATGTTAAAATACCGTTCAAACAGGAGAAACCGTTTCATGAAACGCCTATCCCCTTCGATTTTCAAAATCCCGGCCGATAAGATCCGGAGCGGTTATTATACGGACCGTTATTTCCTGAGGACACGGGACGTGCTCATCCGCGACCGCCGGGATGCGCGGGTCAGCTACCAGTTCTTCCCGCGGGAAGACGCCGTCATCTGCGGCCTGGACGAAGCCATCGCGATCCTGAAGACCTGCGCGGGAGGTTATCGCTCGGAGAAAAAGGCACGGGAACTCTACCGGAAGCTCCGCTACGTGCAATGGAAATTCCAGGACGCCAGTTCACGGCAGAAAAAAAAGGAGATTTTCTTCTGGCAGAAGGAACGGGCCCGGATCCGGGAAGGCCTGAATCATTTATGGGAAAGCGGATGGAAAAACCTGGAAGTCCGTGCGCTGCACGACGGCGACTCCGTCAAGGAAGGAGAGGCGGTCCTGGTCATCAAAGGGGATCCGAAACTTTTTGTTCACCTCGAGACCGTCCTCCTCGGCGCCGTCGCGCGCCCGACCGCGACCGCGACTGCCGTCGCCCGCGTCGTCCGCGCCGCGGGGCGAAAACACATATTCTTTTTTTCCGCCCGCTTTGATCACTATTGGGTACAGACCGTAGACGGGTATGCCGCTTTGAAAGCGGGCGCGTTTTCGGTTTCCACCGACGCAAACGCCGATTACTGGGGGATCGAAAGCATGGGAACCATCCCCCACTCCCTGATCGCCTGTTACGAAGGGAACACGGCGGCGGCCTGCCTGGCATTTGACCGTCACACCGCCCCGTCCGTCAACCGGATCGCGCTCATTGACTGGGACAATGACTGTATCGGGACGACGCGGAAAATCCTGGAAAGCCTCCTGGGCTCGAAGAAAAATCTCCCGGACATTCCGGATTCTTATTTTCTGAAGCATGCCCGGTCCGTCGTCGGGAAAGGCAAAGGCAGGCTTTGGGGCGTGAGATTCGATACAAGCAAGAATTTGCGCGACCGCTCCGTCCGCCGTCCCGATTCCTACGGAGTCTGCCCCGAATTGATCCGAAAGGCAAGACGCGTATTCGACGGCTGGGGGTGCCGGAAACTGAAGATGGTCGTCTCGGGAGGGTTCGACGAAAAAAAAATCCGCCGTTTCGAAACCCTGCGCCTGCCCGTAGACGCCTACGGGGTCGGGGCCACTCTTCTCCGGCACCGGATCGATATCACGGCCGACATCGTGGAATACAACGGCCGCCCCTGCGCCAAAGTCGGCCGGCGGAAAAGCGACTGGTCGCGGCTGACCCGGGTACGGTAAGCAATGGTAAAAAATCGTAGAAAACCCAATAAAACTCTGCTTGTCGAAGCGTATTATTTTTAAAAAATTGCGATCCGGAAGCAATTTTTTAAAAATACTAACGAGCACGAAAGATTCGAGCATAGGGCGTCGCCCTAGAATCTTTCGCGCGCAGTGTAGTGAAGATAAGCAGAGTTTTATTCTTCTTAACTTCGAAAGGATCGATTAGAGTGCCGGCGCTAACCATCCGAAAACTCTCGGACGCATTAATCATCACGGATCTGCAGAATGATTTCTGCAAAGGCGGAACGCTTGAAGTCCCTCTTGCCGATCAAATCGTAGAGCCCATCAATAAAATTCTGCCTCTATTCCCCTTCGTCGTCTCGACGCAGGACTGGCATCCCCCGAATCACATCTCCTTCAAAGCGCAGGGAGGGCCGTGGCCTCCCCATTGCGTCCGGGAAACGCACGGAGCAGGCCTTCACCCCGGTTTAAATCAGAAGGAAATCGATCTCAGGATTTACAAAGGGGAATTCCCCGACCGGGAGGCCTATTCCGGATTTCAGGAGACCCGGCTGGCTCATGAATTGAAAAAACGGGACATCACGAGAGTCTTTATCGTGGGGTTGACCACCAATTACTGCGTTAAGGAAACCGCTCAAGACGCGCTAAAGCACGGCTTTACCACGGTCGTTCTTACGGATTTGATCCGTGCGGTCAATCTCCGCCCGGAAGACGAGAAACATACTCTGGAAAAACTGGCTCGGCAGGGGATCCGGCTTGCTTCTGCTATTCTTTTTTGTTCCGGAACTGGCGGTAATCCGGGCTGATTTTGAATGAATCCTCATCAACCCTGCCCTTTTTTCCGGCCCCCCGTATCCGGACCAGCACCACCGTCAGCAGCATCATTCCCAGGCTAAAAAGGAAGAGAAAATAAGTATTGGACAACCGGGCTGCCGCGCCGACGGAATATCCGTAAATAATCGGCGCGAGCCAGTTTTTAAGCAGGATCGCCAGGACCCCGATATCGAAAAGCAGCATCCCGATCACGGACGCATGATAAAGCCAGTGATCCACTCCCACCTGAGACGCGGTCCACTCCACCACAATCACGAATCCCACCGCAAGGCCGACCGTCGCCACAAGGCTCCAGAGACTGTTCCACATCGGAAGGGCTTCGTCGACAAAAAAATAAAAAACCACGAAACAAATCAGCCACCCCGTGGAACCGGCCACTGCTCCGATATATCCCAGGAGCCGCATCCAGACATTGATTTTCATAACAAACCCCTCTTTATCCCGGTTTAATTATGCCGGTTCCCCCAGCAGTTCCCGGACGGCCGCCATCAGTTCGGCCGAATCAAAAGGTTTCGGAAAAAAGCGGTGATAGTCCCAGGCCTCAAAAAAATCTTTCATGCCGGGTTTGGCGGTCATGATAATGATGGGGATCTGAGTGCTTTCGGGGACTTCCGCTTTCAATTTCTGGACCAATTCATAGCCGGTCATTTTCTCCATTAGGATGTCCAGAACGATCAGATCGGGTTTTTCGGCTTGGATTTTCTCAAACCCGTCGACGCCGTTTACCGCGGTTCTTACCTCATAATGATTCGCCTCGAAACGGCTTTTCAGGACCATGACGATATTGGGCTCATCGTCGATAATCAGGATTTTCTTGGGGCCCGTTTTTTTCGGGCTCTCATCTTTTTCGGGAGGCGTTTCGCCGGCAACAGATTCTTTCTTTTCTTTATCGTAAATCGACTGGCTCCTCGCGGCTTTCTCGAAATCCTTCAGGATATTCGTCCCCTTGCGGGATTCAATACTCTCGGAAGTTTTCGCCTGACAAGCCGTGCAATAAAGGCTTCCCGTATCGCTCGGATTGCCGCAGCCGATGCAAATCCTCGGTTTGCTCATCTCATCACCTCTCCGGATTCCCGCCCGGAGGGAGCCTCACGATAAAATTCGATCCCTTCCCCGGCTCGGATTCCACCCAAATCCGCCCCCCGTGCAAAACGACGATATCTTTCGCGATGGGAAGCCCCAACCCGGTCCCCTCCTGCTTTTCCGCCGTCAGGCGTTCGAATTTATCAAAAACCTTCTCCCGGTCTTCCGCCGCTATCCCGGGCCCCGAATCCCGGACCTCGAGCCCGATTTCATCCGTCTGAGCCGAAAGCTTCACCTCCACGCGCCCCCCTTCGGGCGTATACTTCAGCGCGTTGCCGAAAAGATTGATGACCACCTGAGTCAGCCGGTCCTTATCTCCGGTCAAAGAGACCTCTCCCGAAGGGATTTCCGTTTCGATCTTCATATTTTTCTTTGCGATCTCGGCGGCAAAACTTCCCACCACATCGTTGACAATCTCCTTCATGTCGACCCGGTCCTTCGAAAGCTTCATCTTGCCCGCTTCGATTTTCGAAAGGTCCAGCATGTCCATCACAAGCCGGTTCAGACGGCGGGTCGTTCGCATGGCAATTTCCATTACTTCCTTTTGCTTAGGAGAAACCTGCCCGTAAAGCCCGTCTTTCAAATTCTCCAGGAATCCTCCGATAATTGCAAGCGGCGATTTGAATTCATGTGAAACGTTTGCCACAAACGCATTTTTCCTCTCATCCAGTTCCTTGAGGCGCGTCACATCAAGGTAAAGCTGGCGGTCGAGAAGTTTGGAAAGCGCGGTCAGGATCTCAAGTTCCGACATCGGCTCCCGAATCCCCTCGGATTTTTCCCGGGGGCCGGATTGGCCGAGAACAGATTGAACCGTTTTCACTAAATCATCGGCACGCTCTTTCCCCAGATATCCGTCCGCACCCGTCTGAAAACTCCAATTCCGGGGATTCTCCACAAATCCCTTATTGCCTTCGCCCGTGATAATAATCACGGGAATATCCCTGGTGGAAAGATGATCCTTTAAGAGGCGGCAGACCTGATAACCGTTGATCTTCGGCATCCAGATATCGAGAAGGATCAAATCGGGGAGTTCCGCGAAAGCCTTATTGATGGCAATCAGGCCGTCTTCGGCATGCAGGATTTCATAGCCGGATTCTTCGAGAATAGATCCGAAAATCTGGTGGACCAAAGGGCTGTCATCGACAATTAGAATTTTTTTTGTCATAGCATTCTGATAATCGCATCCGCAAGATCATCCAGACTCGCGACCTGATCCACGCTGCCGGCTTCGATCGCAAGCTTGTTCATGCCAAAAATAACGGACGAATGTTCATCCTGGGAAATCGTTTTTCCGCCGGCCTTTTTAATCGCCCGGATCCCCTCCACGCCGTCATGCCCCATTCCCGTCATAATTACACCGATCGCGTGTTCCCGGTAAGCCTCTGCCACGGCCTTCATCGTAACATCAATTGAAGGGATGTGCACCGAAGCGCTTTCCTGATCGGCCTGCAAAATGATTTTGCCCTGGTAATTGATCAGCATATGACAGCCGTCAGGCGCGAACAAAACCATTCCCGGTTTCAGGACATCCCCTTCCCGCGCCACACGGATCGCCAGACGCGAATGAGCTCTCAACCACTCCGCCATCCCCTCGATAAACCCTTTCGACATGTGTTGGACGATTAAAATGCCGGCCCCCAAATCCTGCGGAAGTTTCGATAGGACAATCTGCAGGGCCTGCGGCCCGCCCGTCGAAACCCCGATCGCGATAATTTTCATCGCCGAACTCGTTTCCGTCCGGTAGGCTTTCTCAAGAGGCTTAATCCGCAATCGCTTCAAGGCTTTGACCTTTGAGGCAATCTTGATTTTATAAACCAATTCTCTTGCGATTTCGTCGATACCCTGACGGATTGAAACAAAATCCATCGCGCCGATATTCAGAGCGCGCACCACGGTATCCACTTCGGACGTGCTGACGACAATCACGGGCACCGGCTGCTCCGTCATGATTGCCTCAATGGCATCGAAACCGTCCATCACCGGCATCTTGATATCCATCGTCACCACGTTGGGCTTCGAATCCCGTATTGCCTCCAGGGCCTCTCTCCCGTTTTTCGCCAACCCCACCACTTTGATATCGGGGTCCTGTTCCAAAATAGATTTCAGGGCTTCCCGTATAAAAGGAGAGTCGTCCACAATCAGAACTTTAATAATGTCCGCCATGTTAACTCCGATTCCTTTAAAAACGTGCGGCGTAAAAAGTGAATCGTGAAACGCAATCCGTTTCCCGCTTCACTCTTCACGAGATACGTTTCACGGCTTTT